>Ga0073936_10002227_pt1 | contig 29056 bp, 26 predicted proteins | sample AliMusrvi5mmetaG_FD_87041 | JGI IMG/M metagenome (GOLD analysis project Ga0073936, IMG submission 87041) | Freshwater lake bacterial and archeal communities from Alinen Mustajarvi, Finland, to study Microbial Dark Matter (Phase II) - Alinen... | ecosystem: Environmental > Aquatic > Freshwater >...
GAAAATACCAACGGAAGAAAATAAGAAGAGGGTCTGTCGACCAATTCTAAAGAATACCCAAAAGAAGAACATCCACTTTCTGATCGGCGTTTTTATCCCAATATCAAAACGCCGCTGTCACCCTGGGCACGCGGCCAGAAGCCGCAGGAACTGCTTGAGATGAAAGATCGTGAACTCGCTCGACTCGCGGTCATAATCGTAGCCCCGCAGTGAATCTCCGTTACTGCTGGACGGCCAGGTGTAAACCATCGGCACGCCGCAACGTCCCATGAAATGCCAGAATTCCGCCATCACATACATGGGGCTCGTGAAGTCGCTGCCCGTGCCATGAATGAACACATAAACTTCTTTCTTGGAGGTGAGGGCAAGGCGCTCGGCCACCAAATCCTTGAGTTTGGCTTCCGCAGCCAGCCGGACCTCCACGCTTTCCGGAGACTCCACCCATTGGCCGTTCTGCTTGACCTCTCTTGTCGGCACCGACGGGAATCGTCCCAGCTCATGCGTCTCGACCGTGCTCATCGGCACGCGCACATTCCGTTCCGCAGACCGGCTGACGGTCACGAGATCGTCCCACGATCCCGGCTTGGCGGGACCGATCGACACCCTCGTAAGCCCAAAGGCCAGCGACAGCGACCGCCGGAACCCATATTGGGGATCCTTGACGGAATTGCCTTCCGGCACGCGATCGGTCAGGTAGAGAATATCGACCGTATTGGTGCGGAAAACAGGGGGCACCGCGGCAAAGGGATTGTCGGATGTGTGGCCATAGAGGTTGGGCGTGGGCATCAGCGAAGGGGTGGCACAGCCTGCCCCCAGAAAGACCACTAACAGTTGAATTACGAGACAAACGAATACGGACCGCCAGGGGCCACTTCGTAACCCCGGCAGTAACGTTTTGTCACGTTTGTGAGCGCATTCCGACTTCGGGGAATATTCCCTCGCCACCGTTCTCCTCCTGTTAAAAAATAGGATAGCGTCCGACGTGTCGCTTTGTCAATCCGTCCTCGCCCATTATTGAAAGAGATTGAAGATCAGTGTATAGGAATCTGAATAAATATGCTTTCCATCCGTGGTCTGATAGACAACCCGGGCGGAGTATCGGCTCTCTTTTCCCGCCGGTAGCTCAGGAACTCCCTCCCAGGTGTCCCGTCGGATATCGATGGGAATGATCCGGTCGGCGCCCGGTGAAAGGGTGACCTGGGTGTCATCGTCCACATCCCCGCCTGTACTTTTTTTTCTCTCGACCAGAACGACCTGTCCCGCCGAGTCCGTCAGTTCGATGGCATACGCCTTATCCGGGCGTGACCGGATGAAGATTTCCGCCGCCGAGGTGTTTCGGATCCGGATGAACAGACGGATGGGCTGACTCCGGATCACGATGTGGTGATCGGCCGGCTCGAAATAGCCCGTTCCTCTGGACTCCACCATTGCGATGGCGATGGGCTGGAGTTCTGACGCCGCCAGAGGCGTTATGATGCAGCCCGTCAAAAGCAATACCATCCATAGTTTAAACGGCTTGAGGTTCATGATTCGCTGACCTTTCTTTGAGGTTGTTCGGTTGCGGACAGTGTCGGCGATTCCTGGCACCAGGATTCGCGAAGGGCTTCTTTGATGATCGGAATCAGGGGCGGCGCAACGCTGAGCGTTCGTATGCCGCAGTGGAGGAGCTTGGTAATATGCGCCGTGCGTCCGGCCAGTTCGCCGCATATGGAGAGAGGTAAAAGAGGGGCGTCTTCATGGGCAATCCGCAGTAGTCTGAATATGACATCGGCGGAATCTTTGAAGTACTGCTCGACAGCCGCATTCTCCCGGTCAGCGGCAAACGCATATTGCGTCAGGTCGTTTGTTCCGAAACTGAGAAATTCGACATGAGGTTCCAAAACCTGCGTGGAAAGCGCGGCAGCCGGAGTTTCGATCATCGCTCCCAGGGAGGGGAGCGGGGTGACCCCCAGCTCTGCTCCAAGCCGTGTGAGACATTCTTGGACCTGCACCAAGTCCTCCGGCAAGGCAACCATGGGAACCAGAATGCGCAGGTCGAACTCCCGGGACAGTATCAAAATCGCACGCAGTTGCATCTCCAGAAGGTGCGGAAACTCGTGCAATAAACGGATTCCTCTGCGTCCCAAAGCGGGATTTGATTCGGCCAGGAAACCGATGAAAGGGAGCGGTTTATCAGCGCCGATATCCAACAGGCGAACGCAAATGGGTTTTCCTTTGGCGGGTTCCAACGCCCCGCGCATTTCGTCAAGTAATTCGTTGAAAGTAGGCGGTATCATGCGACCCATATACGCCTGTTCGGTGCGATACAAGCCAATCCCTTCAGCCCCATTCGCCATGGCCCTCTCCGTATCCTCACGGCAGCCTACATTGGCGAATACCGCAATGGTGACCCCATCCCGGGTGACGGCCGGATCCCGGGCCCGTTGCTGTGCCGCGACAAAAACAGCCTGCCGGGTTGCGACCTTTTGCTGGAAAGCGATCTTGTGCTCCGCTTGCGGATGCACAATGACTTCCCCTAAATGAGCATCGACCAGGACCCAGGCGTTTGCGGGGATCCGCTTCAGAATTTGCGGAATGTTCGCGATACAGGGCAGACCCATTTCACGCGCAAATAATGCCGCATGCGAGCCCGTGCCTCCAAATTCCATGAGGACTGCGGCAGCCGAATGCTGCGAAAGAAAGATGGTGTCGGAGGGAAGCAACCGCTTGGCGACTAAAACGCTTCCGGCCGGAATTCTTTCCAACGGATGGATTTTGATCCCCGCCAGGGCATCGGACAGCCGATTGGAGATATCGCGCAGGTCATCGCCCTTTTGTCGGGCCATTTGCGACTCCATCAATACAAAGCGTTTCTCCCAGCGCAGAAACACGGACTTCACCGCACTGCTGGCGCTGACCAGATTCCCTCTGATCTCCGATCTCAACTCCTCCTTCAACGCGGGGTCATTCAGCATCACTTGATGGGTTTCGAAAATGGAAGCCAGTCGTGAGTCCATTTCTTTTTCAACCCGCGTGGCCAGGACCAGGAGATCTCCCGTGATCAGGGCCGTCGCATCTTCGAGATGTCCCAATTCTTGCTCGACGTTTTCAGTCTCAATGGCAACCGGGGCGTCAAGGCTTTGTAGCATATCGCGATGGACGAAGGTTCTTCCCTCGGCCAAGCCTGGCGAGATCACCCGCCCGGTGATGAAAAGTGTGGGTACGATATCAGACATCGTTTAATCGTTTCAAGGTTGGGCGGGCTCAGCTTCGAGCTTAGTCGCGTTTGCGGTCTTCCCGTTCCAGTTTGTACAACTTTCCTTCCGCATTGACCCGGATTTCGATTTCGGATCCGTCCGCCTTCTTCACTTCAGCTTCATAGAACACCATGCCGCATTTCTTTTTCATCTCCAATTCGTGGATCGTGCCGCCTTCTGCGTACTGATCGATCGTCTTCTGCGCCGCCGCCGGAACGCTCGTCACGGCTTTTTTCTCGCACAGGGTGCTGCATCCTGTTGCCAACACCAATCCTGCCGCAGCCGTCAAACCCAACCATTTTACATTATGCATACTTTTCGCCCTCTCTGTTTAAGGCCTAAATTCGACCCATTAGAAGCAGTATGAGCAAAATCACGACGACCAATCCAAGCCCACCACTGGGATAGTAACCCCAACTCTTGCTATGGGGCCAAGTCGGCAATGCTCCCACGAGGATGAGAATCAAGACGATCAACAGGATGGTTCCAACGGTCATAATCGTATTCCTTTCAGTATTCTTCCATTGCTCTATAAGAATAGATGAAAGGGCCGGATTAAACTATGGGGACTTCCCCTACCCCCGGGGAAGCTTATTCTCAGAAGATCCTGCGCTTCACCCCAGACTTTCGCTGATTATTTCTTAGGCCGGAACCTCAGTCTGGGTGGGAACTCGGAACCCGTCACTGACCGGGCAGGGCAGCGTTATCCAGAAGGTGCTGCCTTTGCCCGCCTCACTTTCGACCCCGATGCGACCATGATGCGCTTCGACCGCCATTTTGCAGAAGGTTAAACCCAAACCCGTCCCCTGCCGATTATTGCCGGCTTCAACTTGTCCGAACTTTTCGAAGATCTGCTGATGATATTCAGGCGGAATGCCGCAACCGGTATCTGTAATGGTCACACGGATTTCGGTCAGTGTGGTATGGGCAACGATGCGGACCACACCGCCCTTCGGCGTAAACTTAAGGGCGTTACTGAGCAGGTTCTGGAACACCCGGCGAATCAGCCCCGAATCAACCACGACGGTGAGAACTGAACCCACGCTTTCAAATGTCACCGAACGATCGTCAGGCAACGGTTGGCTTGAATCCACAACCTCACGAATGAGCACATCTAAATCACACAACTCAGATTGGAGCGTCATTTCGCCCGCTTCCATTTTGCTGACATCGAGGATGGAACTGATCATGTTGCGCAACTCCTCGGCGCAACGACGCACACCCGGGATCAGTTCCCTCGTGCTGACGGATAGGTTCTGATTTTCAGTCATTTCCAGAAGATCCAGAAAATAACAAATTGCGGTCAGTGGGTTGCGCAAGTCATGAATGACCATGTGAGTCAGGTCAAGACGAAGTTTTTCAAGTCGATGCAATTGGAGATGGGTTTGGATGCGGGCATAGACTTCGTCAAAATGGAATGGCTTCGTCACATAATCCACTCCGCCCACACCGAACGCTTTCACTTTGTCGAGCGTTTCACTCAAAGCGCTGATAAAAATAACGGGGATATTTTTCAGCACCACGTCGTTCTTGAGATGTTCGCAAACTTCATAGCCATTCATGACCGGCATCGTGATATCGAGCAGAATCAGTTCGGGAGGGTCAACTCGGGCAGACTCCAGAGCCTGTTTTCCGCTGGGAACCGAGCGTACTTTGTACCCCCGCTCTGTGAGCATTCTCACCAACAACAATACGTTGGCCGGTGTGTCGTCCACGATCAGGATGTTTGCGCCAGGGGGGGGTTGGGTGGCAGTCATATCGGGCCTCTTGTTACAGAATCCATCGCCACATTCAACGTCTCCATTAACTCGTTAACCCGGATGGGTTTAGTGAGATAGCGGAAGAATCCCACCTCCAAGCCCTTGGCGATGTCACGGGGCATGGCGTTGGCACTGAGGGCAATGACCGGAATGTGTGCGGTGACCGGGTCTGATCGCAGGATTTTCAGGGCTTCGGTTCCGCTGATACCCGGGAGGTTGATGTCCATTAGAATCACCTCCGGCACCGCTGCTCGCGCACACGCGATCCCGAGCCTTCCGTTGCCCGCGGTCAGTAAACGAATACCCGGATGGCGCGCGAGGATTTGCTCAACCAGCTTCATGTTCGCTGGATTGTCTTCGACATAGAGCACCGTTTTTTGAGGTCCGACAGGAACGAATAAGGGAGAGGGGATAGCAGCCACTGAGTCATCGCCATGAACGATCAATTGCGGCATTTCAGTCGAGAGTAATTCACACCAGAACACGCTACCCACATCGACGGTGCTTTCCACCCCGAGTACGCCCTCCATTAATTCAGCCAGTCGCTTGGTCACCACCAAACCAATTCCCGTACCGGCAACACCACCCACTTCCTGTCCCAGACGATTGAAGGGCTGGAATAATTGCGCAATTTTGTCCGGAGATAATCCAACCCCGGTGTCCGCAACACTAATCCGAATGCGTTCCGAAGTGCTCGGCGTACAGGAAACGACCACCGATCCGTGTTCCTTGTTATATTTGATCGCGTTGGAGAGGAGGTTGATGATGATTTGTTTCAAACGTGTCCGGTCGGCCTTTACAAATACCGGGGTCCCGTCCTCGAACCGGGGAAACGTCATGCGGATCCCGCGCACTTGCGCCTGAGACTCCATCATGGCCTGGCATTCGGACAACACCTCGGCCATCGACACCGGTTCCCGCGACAACGACACCTTGCCGGACTCGATACGGGCCAGATCGAGGATTTCGTTGATCAGGTTAAGCAAATGCCATCCGGCCTGTAGAATCTGTTCAATGCTTTCCTTCTGTGAGTCCGTCGGCGAGGGAGAGGACGATTCCATCAGTTGCGCAAACCCGAGGATGGCATTGAGCGGGCTGCGCAACTCGTGACTCATGCTGGAAAGGAAGTCCGATTTGGCCAGGTTGGCTTTTTCCGCCACTGAGCGGGCGCTCTCTAGCTCTGCATTCTGTTCCTGCAACACCTGATCGAGACGTTTGCGTTCGGTGACATCGCGCGCGGCCGCGAACACCCCCTGTAATTTCCGATCCCGATCGTAGAAGGTGGTCGCATTGTAGGACACCACCGTTTCTTTTCCGTCCCGGGCTCGCGCCGTAAGTTCATAGTTGGTGACTTTCTTTTCGCTTAACACCAGTTTGATGCTGTTTTCGGCTAACGCGGGATCGGTGAAATAGTTTTTGAACGGAGCACCGATCAATTCATCGCGCGTGCAATCCGTGAGGGTTTCCATCTGTTTATTGACGTCCGTAATGATCCCGGACGGATCGGTTGTCATCAAGGCGTCGATATTAGACTCGAATAAGGAGCGGGTGTAAAACTGGTAGTCGCGTAGGCGTTGAGCAAGTAGTTTTTGATCAGCCTCGATTTGCTTGCGAACCGTATTGTCAGTTCCGATCAACAGATAACCGATAATCGAGTCCTGCTCGTCCCGTAAGGCCGTAACCGACACAACTGCGGGAAAACGACTGCCGTCTTTCCGAATGTAGGTCAACTCGTAAATGTCTTCAATCCCGCGCGATGCTTTGAACACCAAGGCTTCGAAACCCGGCGTGATCGGCGTCGACAGCTCAACGCTCAAGGCCTTGGCCCGCGCAATCACTTCCTGCGGATCGGAAATATCGGCCGGGGTGATTTTGTTTACCACTTCAATGGCCGAGTATCCCAGCATTCGTTCCGCGCCCACGTTGAAGATTTGAATAACGCCGGTGGCATCCGTTGCGATACTCGAAAAATTGGCGCTGTTAAATATTGCGCTCTGCAAAGCGCCCGCCTTCATCAGCGCCCCTTCCGCTTGCTTGCGGGCCGTGTTATCCGTGCCGATCAACAGATAACCGATAATCGAATCCTGCTCGTCCCGCAGGGCCGTAACCGACACAACTGCGGGAAAACGACTGCCGTCTTTTCGAATGTAAGTCAACTCGTAGATGTCTTCAATCCCCCGCGAGGCCTTGAACACCAAGGCTTCGAAACCCGGTGTGATCGGCGTTGACAGCTCTACGCTCAAGGCCTTGGCCCGCGCAATCACTTCCTGCGGATCGGAAATATCGGCCGGAGTGATTTTATTTACCACGTCAATGGCCGAATAACCCAGCATTCGTTCCGCGCCCACATTGAAGATTTGAATGACGCCCTTGGCATCCGTTGCAATACTCGAAAAGTTAGCGCTGTTGAAAATCGCCACTTGCAAGGCCCCGCCTTTCAGTAGCGCCTCTTCCGCCATCTCGCGTGCTTTGCGGGCGCGCAAGACTCTGATGCCGAATGACACATCGTTTGACAACTCTTTCAAAAGCCGTATTTCTTCAGCGGTAAAGGCATTGGGTTCTGAGGAATAGATACTGAGGATCCCGAATGTGTATGCATTTTCGTCCTTGAGGGGGAGTGCAATGCTGGAACGATAACCTTGCTGTTGGGAAGCAATCAACCAGGGGGCGGCCAAAGGGTCAGTGGTGAAATCCTGGATGCAGGCGCTGTCGCCACTCCGGAGGACGGTTCCACAGGGACCGCGCCCCCGTTCGGAGTCATCCCAGGAGATTCCGGCCCGGGCGAGATATCCATTTTCAGATCCGGCCCAGGCAATGGGGCGGATCGTCTTGCTCACATCGTGTTCGGCATATCCCACCCAAGCCATACGATAGCCGGCCTCATCACAAATTACACGGCATATGTCGTTGAGCAGGGTCTGTTCGTCTTCCGCCCGCATTAAGATTTGATTACAGTTGGTAATGGCTCGCAATTCTCGATTCAACCGGCGCAATTCATCCTCCGCCTGCTCATGCGCCGTGACATCGCGGAAGACCAGTACGGCACCGACCACCTGTCCGTTTCGATCCCGAATCGGCGCGCAACTGTCGGCGATCGCGCGCTCGTTGCCATCGCGATTAATCATCAGCGTGTGCTTGGCCAAGCCCTGAAGAGTGCCCTGCGCCAAGGTTTCTAATACCGGAACGATGACGGGTTGCCGGGTTTCCTGGTTGATAATATGAAAGATCTCGTAGACCGGATGACCCAAGGCTTCCGCCTGAGTCCACCCGGTGAGCTGTTCGGCCACCGGATTCAGAAGGGTCAAATTAGCTTCCGCATCGGTGGCGATTACAGCATCGCCAATTGAATTGAGTGTAACGGAGATTTTCGCTTCGCTGATTTGCAAGATGTCGTTTGTCCGTTGCAGTTGTTTGTTTGTTTCCTCCTGAATTTCAAGCAAATGGTGTCGTTCGAGATGAACCAGATTCTGGAGACGTTGCTGCGATTCCCGATAAATCCAATAGGCGAACGCCAACGCGCCCAACAAAAAAACCAGACTGGCGATAACGATGATCGCAAACAAATATCGCATGTTCGATTGGTACTCGGCTTCGTGCTGCGCCAAAGATTCTTCCTCGATCTGGATGAAGCCACGCAGTTCAGCACGAATCGAATCCATTAACTGCTTCCCCTGACTACTCCTGACATTTGCGAGCGCAACCGCCATGTTATTGTTTCGGCGCAACGCAATATTCTCCGACAGATAATCCAGTTCGGCATCCAGTAGGGGCATCAGTATGTACAGGTGTTTGTGGGCCGCACGGTTTAAGGTCAGTTGACCCAATTCTTTCAGATGAACACGGATGCTATTGCGTACGGCTAAATACGGTTCTAAAAAGGCCTCATCACCTGTCAGCAAATAGCCGCGTTGCCCGGTCTCGGCATCGATCAATGCAGACATCAACGCGTTCGCGTTGTGTATTACAACGGAGGTGTGTTCCTGCGCATTGGCTGCTTCCTTGATTTGGCTGAAAGCCCAAAATGAGACCACCAGCCCCAGCGCAAGCAGTAGCCCCACTCCTGCAATCGAAGCCATGATTTTATGAGTTTTGTTCATTTTTCTTTTAGAATACCACCGGAACCCAGGCTTCTCCTATGGGGTGTAACCCTACCCAGTGGGATGTTTGATCGAACTCAAGGCAGGGTTACACCCCATAGCGAAGTGAAACCCACTCGGTTAGAGTCATCTCAATGAAAAGGAAACTGGTTTCCGCGTATAATGACGCGATGGGACGGACCGCAACGACGACTTATGACCCGATCTTTGATCTTGGGGGGTTAACGCTGACGCCTGGCGTTTACAATGACTCGACCTCTTTGGGAATCACCGGAACGCTGACGCTCGATGCGCAAGGCAACTCCCAGGCCGTGTGGATTTTCCAAGCCGGAACCACGTTCATCACGGCTTCGGCCAGTAACGTCGTCCTAACCCACGGCGCCCAAGCCCGCAATGTGTTTTGGCAGGTCGGCACTTCCGCAACCCTCGGAACCTACTCCGTTTTCACGGGAACGATAATGGCTCAGGCCGACATCACGCTAACGACCGGATCCATTATTATGGGCGGCAGAGCTTTGGCACAGAATGGCGCGGCGACTTTCGACAGCAATCAAATCATCCTGCCAACGCCGGAAGCCCCCCAATTCACCTTCATCTCCCGAACACATCCCACCTTTGCAACCGTCATTCTCAACACCACACCGTCTTTTCTTCTTACGCTAAAAGCCTGCCCGGATCTACTCCTCACGAATTGGACGACGATCACCTCGGATATTCCGGATACCCCTAGCTGGACGTACAGGGACACCACCGCAACGGTGGACGTGACGAACCGTTTTTATCAAGCGATCATCACCGCGTATTGACGAATGAGGTATTGAGATTGTTGTGGATTTTCAGAAGTCACGCAAAGCGTGCGCATGAACGCGCAACCGGTCCAACTCTTCGAAAAGTTCAATCAAAGGTTTAATCCAGGCCACATCGATGCCGTGAGCCGCCCGGACATATTCGATACGCCGAACGGCATGAATCGCCTCTTCCGTAAAGGCCATCACCCCATAAGGCGGTTGAAAACATGGTTGCACCAAACCAGCGCGACAATAGATCAGAATATACCGGCGCGGAACACCCGCCAGATATGCGGCCACTTCGAGGCTATACAGATCGTTCGGTTTCGGCTGATACAATTCCAATGCCATAGACGATACTTCATTTGGATCCCGCGGATGGTTCATGATTTTCCCCTCGGGTTGAACGTTGATTGAGCTGCCAACTGTTCCCACAGCGCTTTCTGTTCCGGCCCCATATTCGTCGGAACTTGGATATTCACAATGGCATACAGGGCACCTCGCTCGTTGCTACCTTGAGGCAAACCCATCCCCTTTAAACGAAATTCGCGTTCAGCCGTTGTGCCCGCTGGAATTCGCAAGGCGACGGGTCCATCCAGCGTCGGGATATGGATAGTGGCACCCAGCACGGCCTCCCAGGGGGATAGGTCCAACGGATGATACAAATTGGCACCCCGCACACTAAATTCGGGATGCTTGGCAAATTTGACCCGCAAATAGAGGTGTCCGGATTCGCCGCCCGCAATGCCTTCCTGGCCTTTCCCCACGAGTCGAATGAGTTGTGCTTCGCGAACGCCGGGGGGAATTTTTACTCGCAAGATTTGTGCGAAAGATTGACCGGTTCGCGGATTGCTTCGTTGCAGATTGATCAGGCGCGTCGAACCGTGCAGGACTTCATCCAGCGTCACCAGGATATCGCCCTCGATATCCTGGCCCCGGGCGGCAAAATCCGATTCTCCCGGGTTCGCCTCCCGGGAACGACCGAAACCGCCGGAGGTGCGATTGCGACTGCTGAAGAATTGCTCGAAGAAGTCGCTGAACCCTGTTCCGTCAAAATGGAATTCAGAGCCGGTTTCGGGATTCCCCCGGAAACCGCCAGGCCCTTGCGTCGTCTCCCGTGCAGCGGAGTTCCAGTTGGCGCCCAGTTCATCATACTTCCGGCGTTTATCCGGATCACTGAGAACTTCGTTGGCCTCATTGATTTCTTTGAACCGTCGTTCGGCACTGGCTTTATCCTGTGCAACGTCCGGGTGATATTTTCTCGCCAGTACCCGAAAAGCCTTCTTGATGTCCCCTTCCGTCGCGGTCTTGGATACACCCAGCAGGTCATAGTAATTTTTGAATTCAACAGCCATGGCAAACTCCAAACCGCCACCGATCAAACCCCCTATTACGAAAGGGGGGAGTTTGATCCGGACGCTTTCTCTGACAAACGGACACCCATCCGGCTCTGCCGCACGAGGCTGAGCCACTGTGAAATGTCCGCCAGTAGTGTCCGGTTGTTAACCGTGCCGGCAACATACACGGGGCTTTCCGGTTCTGATACAATTTCAAACCGAAATTTCTTTCCGATTTCTCCCGGCAGAAGCTTCAGCATATCCGCTCCTTCCATCCCGTCCCAGTCGCCAAACGTCCACCCCGCAGCGCTCCGCATTCAATTCAGGTCAGTCTTTGGGACCCGGGTCAATCGCATCATGTAACATCTTCCGGGCGCCTGATTTCTCCATCCAAGTTCTTTCATCCAGGACGGCATAAAGTGCGTAAACGCCGCTGCCGACGTAGACCGCCCCCAAAAAGAGACCGAGAATCGCTTTGGCTTCCAGGGTCCACGGCAACAGGATGAACAATCCGATATGCAAAAGAACGACACCCACCGCTATTCCCGCAATGATCAAACCCATCCACATCATACCGATCGCCGCCCACCGGGCTCGCTGAACGCTCCGAAGATAACACTTCGCGGCCTCGATCCGGAGCAGTTGAATCGATATTTTCCGGTAGTTGTCCAATAGCTTGATCACCACGCCAGACAAAAATCCCTTGATCAGATTTTTGAACATAAATCCTCCCGCGGGACCCTGCTATTTGCGATTCCGGCCGAGCAGATAACCGAGCAGCACTCCCACGGCCGCTGTTCCGGCAATATATTGCCAGGGATTGCTGTGTACATGCTGGTCCACATCGCCGGCAATTTTCCGCGCTTTCTCGACGCCGATCTCTTTTACGCGTAATGCCGCCTCAACGGCCTGCTTACGAGTGTCAGCCAACGACTTCCCCAGGCTGCATTCCGTGTCCAGAACGACATCTCTCAAGTTCGTGTATTTGTCCGCCAGGACACTTTTCAACTCATCTTTTTTCTGAATCGCCGCCTCTTCGAGGAGTTTCAACGCTTCCGTGATTTTTTCATGACTGGTATGTTCCATGGTCAACCTGCCTTTTCTATTTATTCGTTATAATCCGGGTTTCGGGCTCAAAAGGAATGCCGACCGGCGCACCTTCGCGCCAGCCGGCAATCCTCAATCCATTTACTTCGTCTTGAGTTCTTGGACGGTCATCTGGTTTTTCACCGAGGTGACGCCATGAATATCGTCAACCAACTTGGTAACCAGGGATTTTTCCGCCGCATTTTTGGCGATACCGGTCAAGGTGACCACGCCATCCCGCGTCTCAACCTTGGTTTTCACAGAACTGGTCGAGCGATGGGTCAACAGCGCCGTCTTGACCTGGGCGGTGATGGACGCATCGTCAATCTTTTCGCCCGCGGTTCTTTCCGCCAATTCCGGCGTGGTCGCCACGGTCATCAGGTTCTTAACCTCTTTAACGCCTTCGATGTCCTTGGCATATTCGGTCGTCAGTTCCTTCTGAGCCGGATTGGCCGCTTCGCCGTTCAACGTTACGATTCCATCTTTCACGTCCACAACCGTTTTCAGCCCGTTCACATTACGGTGAAACAGGAGCGCGAGCTTGACCTTGCGGTCGATCCACATATCCGCATTGACGACGGCAACTTCGGCCGTGGTGGCCAACTTGTTGTCCACCCGAAGGACGCCCGGCAGATTCGCCGCGGTGTCATGCGCCAGCGTCTTGTGGGATTCTTCGGCTACCGCTCCGGTCAACGTAACGACCCCTTCTTTCGATTCGGCCTTGACCGAGTCATCTTTGAGATAGGTCTTATAAACATAGGTTTGTTTGAAGGAGGTTTCGATTTGATCATCGGCCGCCGTCGCCCACACCGGGGTGCTGGTGACAAACATGACCGCTGCCGCCGCGAACGCCAAAGGATACAATGCTATCTGTTTCATTTTCGACCTTAATACTGCTGTTGTTTTGGGGAAGTCCCCTTTTAATCTGACACTTCAAACACCGACGATTTATCCTGCAACACCTTCCACCCGAATTGTTATTGTTCTGATGTCGTCATCCTATACACATGAACCATCCCCAACCATGGGGTATTACCCTACTGTCTTGTTTGTCAGAGGAACGTACGTTCTCTGGAGAAAATGGTGCCCCGTGTTTACTTCGGGTTTTGAGTAACCAGATTCCCCTGGGCCACCCATCCTTCAATACCTTCGGGATATTCCAGCACCCATTTGTAACCCAACGCGGTCAGTCGCGCGGCGAGGATCCGACTGGCAGGACACTTCAAATTCACGCAGTAGGTTACTATCAACGCTTCCTTCGACGGTAAAACGATCTCGATTTCATTAACCGTCGCTTCGGGTCCTACATTGATCGCATTCGGAATCCGGCGACCGTCGTCATATTTACCGACGCGGGCATCAACCAACGTGAGCTTGACCCCTGAACTGATCAAGGCTTTCAATGCGGGCGTGTTTATTTCCGCCATGGGGGAGGCTGGAGGGCATTTACAGTGTCCCTTCCGCATGCCGCAGATGGGACACGTCTTCTGGCCCGTCATGCCACAGATCGTACATTTTCCCCCATCGTATCCACACTGTCTATCCATCGATTGGCAACCGGTCATCGCAATCGCCGCCGCCATAACCACACCTAGCATTACCATTCGTTTCATTGTTCCTTCTCCTCTGTTGTTTATTGTTTCCCGCCCCATTTTTATTTACCGGCAAATCCTCCCGAAGCGTCGGCCGCCGGTGGATTGGTTGTCGTGACCGTCACTAACGAAAGGTCTTGGGGAAACAGGGTTGTTTTTCGCTTACGCGTCACCACCAATCGCTCAACGGTGGGAATAAAGGTCACCAGTTTTGACAACGGCGCACGACAGGCTTCGCACTGGTTTCGGCCCCCCGAACACGCCGGGCAGAGTTTGAGGTCGCTGCTCGTGGTCGGCACTCCACAACTGGCGCACAGACCGTGATCCCGGGAATATGCCTTGCTCACGCAGTTTGTGCAAAAGGCGGCATTAGTTGGAGAAGACACCAGAATCATTGTTAACGCCAACCCTAATCCAGTCAGGAAATTTGAATTAATTGTCGGCACGCCGCTCCTCTCCGCTGCCGTTTGGATACGGCCATCAAATTTTCAGCGTCGTATCAGTAAGATCACTATTATGAGCACCAGAAGCAGACCGATGGACCCGCCGCCAATCCAGATGACATTCGCAAGCATTGGCGTAAATATGAAGTTCATGAAATGGTTTCCTGTCGATTGTTGGTTGTCACTGACCTGGGGCAATCTCTTTCACTTGGATTGTGTATCGCCCTTTAGATTAAAAAATATCAAACCAAAGCGCTTTCAAGCCATCGGTGTTTCCACTGTTTTCGGCTTCGTATTCCCTGAAATTCAGAGGTTACTCAATATGAAGCACACTGTTCTGAGATCCATAACCGTTCGCAACAGCGGTCGCGCATTTTGGATCGCCCGTCCAGATCCCATCGACAATAAATTTATACTGATGTATCCCTTTCGGAACCTGCACCGCACCGGTGAATTGTCCGGTATCCGGATTATCCTTCAGTCGATGGGTCGAGGGGTTCCAATTATTGAAGGTTCCGGCGACAAATACCTGGCTTCCTGGTTTCGCCGAGAGTTCAAATCTTACTTTTTTTCCAGTTTTCGATATTACAGACTTCATCCTGCCACTCCGATTTTTTATTCTCATCCCTTTGCTTGAAACAGAAAGCCTTGCACCCCGGTTGAAACCTGGATGCAAGGCGGTTGTGAGTTAACGATTACGGGCACCGACCGGAATGGCACCGTTCCAACCCCACTGCTCACCCCAGACAATCGTGCCATTATTGAGCGACCAGATGTACCAGAGCCCCTTGACATTGTCGAAGACCGCCAGATCATAGGTCCCGTCGCCATCGAAATCGCCGGATACCGGGATCGCACCATTCCAACCCCACTGCACGCCCCAGGCCAGCACACCCCGGGTTAGCGACTGGATATACCAAAGCCCGTGAACGCTATCGTAGAGGGCCAGATCGAAGGTCCCGTCACCGTCAAAATCGCCGGACACGGGAATCGCGCCCTTCCAGCCCCATTGCAGGCCCCAGGCCAGATTTTCATTATTAAGCGAATGGATATACCAGAGCCCCTTGACATTATCGAAGACCGCCAGATCGTACATTCCGTCATTGTCATAATCGCCGGGCACGGGAATCGCGCCCTTCCAGCCCCAATTATAAGCCCAGGCCAACACGCTGTCGGTCCGGGTTTTGATATACCAGTCACCCCGGGTTCGATCAAAAACCGCCAGATCGCTCTGGCCGTCTCCATCATAATCACCCGTAACCGGATCGGTGCCGGCCCAGCCCCATTGGTTGGACCAACTCAGGACCACTCCGCGGTTAACCGAGTAACCATACCAGAGAGCGGTATTGGTAAAACAAACCGCCAGATCGGCTTTGCCGTCGCCATCATAATCGCCGGGTGTCGGAACCGCGCCCAGCCAGCCCCACCACACGTTCCAGGCCAGAACCTGTCGATCGATCGATTCGATATACCACCGACCGCTGACGTTATTGAAAACGGTCAGATCGGAACGCTGGTCTCCATCATAATCGTTGAGGACCGTACGGGCACCCAAGGAAACACGCCGAATATTGTTGACCTCATTCCATTCAGGGATCGCCTGAGTGGCATCCACATAAACGTAAATATCCGCGAGGTTGATACCCGTCAGATTACTGAGCGACACCGCCAGAGGCACCGGTATCCCGCGCGGCAAATCAACCAGATAACTCCCCGGGAGCTGGACTCCGTTGGCACTCGGATTGCCGTTATAGAAACGCACGGTCACGTTCGTGAAGTCCTGGATTGAGGCGGTATCAGTCATCAACACCACGGTGATATCGGCCGACACATTGGGAATGACGTTGGATGCGGCACAGGACACAACCCGGATATCGTTCGATGAAACAAAGAGATTCACAGGGGTCTGATTCGTCCCGGTCAAACCATGGGCGGCGACCCTCAAATTAATCACCCCGACATATTGAGTTGGGAAAACGACGACGGCGGTTGAACTGGTACTCGAAATATCTCCCGCATCGCCAAAAACCCCGTTCCCGTTTACATCCCAGGTATAGTTCGTAATCAGATCGCCATCGGGATCATAGGACGCACTTCCATCCAATGTGATTGTTCCGCCCACGCGCCCCGCATAGGCCGGCTTGCCCGGAGGGATGGCAATCGAGTTGGGCGCAAAGTCCTGTGGGATCAGGCTGCCGCTAAGTCCATTAAAGGTAACCGCTCCCGTCCGGGCCAATGCCCGTCCTTCCATCAAGGAATCGGTGTCCATCGTAACGGAGGCCTGAGCCATGATGGTTCCCTTGAAGATGGAGTAGGTTCCCAACGTCGCGGAACTTCCCACCTGCCAAAAGACATTGGTTGCCCGGGCGCCACCCGCCAGGATCACACGGCTATGGGGATCACCCGCACCCCCCGCGGCCGTGGTCAGCGTAGAGCCCATCTGGAAGATCCAGACCGCACTCGGGTTGCCACCGGCGTCAAGGGTCAGGTTCCCGGTAATCTGAAGCGAAGTCGCCGACCAATAGAGACCGGGGGCGAGCGTTAGCCCGCCAATATTCTCTCCATCGGTCAAGGTGATCTTGTTGAGCGAGCGGCCAGCCGCGTCATTATAGGCAAGGGTCAGATCGGCTTGAGCCACTTGCGCGGTCAGACCGCCGTTATAGATGGTCCCGATCACCTGGGCCGGAGGAATTCCCTGTGATCCCGCCGGGAACAGTCCGATATCGCCATTAATCATTCCCCCGCCGGTGGTTGAAACCGCGGTGGACGCTAAAATGGCGAAACCTTTGCATGACCTCAGATCAATCGAAGCGGGGCTCGCCGCAAATAACGTCCAGCCCGAAACCAGTACGGATCCTCCCAGGACGAGACTCATCAGAGTCTGTTTCGTTTCACTCAACCGTCGGTTTCGCGTTTGATTTGTTTTCATAGTCTCCTTTAATTGTATTTTTGATTTCATGGGCCACAGATTACTCGACGGCACGGCACCCAGCTATGGGGTGTAACCCTACCCGAATGCAGGTAGGGTTTTTCCCTAGTGCAAAAGACGGCGCGTTGACTTATCCTAACGTCCAACAGAGATGGTTTGGGCTTTTAAAATAAGGATTTGCGCCGTGAAAATGAATGCTGAAACTGCCGGATGGGCTCGGCGCTATCAGAACAAATTGCGCTCATACTTGAAGCAAAAGCCGGGGGGAGACTTAACTCCCGCATTTGAACTGGGAAACCAAGCCGTTGCATTGGGACTGGAAACGTTGGATCTGGCCCTCGTTCATGGACTGGTCCTGGTGGCTTTACGCTCGAAGAAAGACACGTTCAAGCAACACCCGAAAATCGTTGACCGGGCAAAGAAGTTTTTTGCCGAAGCGGTCGTTCCTATTGAACAGACTCACAGCGCAGCCCTTAAGAACGGGATCCGGGTCAATCAACTCATTAAAACCCTGCGTCAGCGTACATCGGAATCGTCGATCTCAACTCAATCCTTAAACCGGGGCATCGCCCGCCGCCAGGAAGCAGAGTCCGCCCTCAAAATAAGCGGGCAACAGCGGAATCTATTATTGAGGGAATCCCGCCGGTTGCAAAATCGGTTACTGCATCAGACCCACCAGATTCTTTCGGCGCAGGAGAATGAACGGCGAAAGGTCAGCAATCAACTTCATAAAGATATCGCCCAAACCCTGCTGGCCATCAATCTCCGGTTGCTTACTTTGAAAACATCGACCAAAGCCAACGCGGAAAGCCTCAAAAAAGAGATTGTCAATACGCAACGGATGGTGGAACAATTTGCACGGAAGGTCAAAACGGTCCACTTATGAAAATGTCATTCGACGTCAAACGTAAGTCCGGCTTGTTGGCGCGTCGTTATGAGACGGGGCTGCGTCATTACCTTGAGCAAGGGTCGCCGTCCAATTTAAAAAAGGCGATCGAACTGGGACAGCTCGCGGTAAAGACGGGACGCGACACGCTGGATCTGGCCCTGATTCACGAGCAGGCGTTAATCCTTTATGTGGTGCCCGCCGACTCGGCCGCCGCACGGGATCGGATTCTTCACCGGGCTGCCATTTTTTTCGCCGAAGCCATTCTGCCTCTGGAGAAAACGCACCGCGCGGCATTGGAAACCAATCTTCACCTCAGTCGATTGAATCGCTCCTTAAGCCAGCGTTCCCAGGATCTCGCCACCTCCATTCGGCATCTAAAATCGGAGATTACCCGCCGCCATGTGGTCGAAAAGACGCTCCGGGAAAGCGAACAGCACGCCAGCCGCTTATTGAAACAGTCGCGTCTTTTGCAGGAAGAAATGCGGCTTCTGTCCCGCCGGATTTTGTCGGTACAGGAGGAAGAGCGCAAACGGATCAGCCGTGAATTGCATAATGTCATCGCGCAGATGCTGACGTGTATCAACGTTCGTTTGGCGACCTTGAAAATGGAGGCCGCGACCGATACGAAAAACCTGAGCAAGAAGATCGCCTACGCGCAACGGCTGGTGGAAAAGTCCGTTGATGTCGTGCATCGCTTTGCCCGTAATCTGCGACCGGCCATGTTGGATGATTTGGGCCTGATTCCGGCCTTGCATGCTCACTTGGATGAGTTTGTGAAGGAGACGGGCATTCAGGTGAGTCTGACGGCATCTGCCGGGGTTGAAGAATTGAGTAGCGACAAACGCACGGCCCTCTATCGCGTCGCCAGGAAGCCTTGAACAATGTGGCTCACCATGCTCATGCCACCAAGGGGGAAGTCATCATCCTGAAACTAGGCAATGTCATTCGCATGCAGATTAAAGACAATGGCAAATCGTTCAACGTGGATCGGGTTTTGCATTCGCGAAAACCCAAACGTCTGGGCCTGCTGGGCATGCGAGAACGGATGGAAATGGTCGGCGGCCTGTTCAGTGTGAAATCCGTACCCGATCAAGGCACCACCATTCAGGCTCAGATTCCAATCGGCAACCATGCCCGGATGCAAAAGCTCACATGAACACTGCAAAACGCATTACCGTACTCCTGGCTGAAGATCATGAGATCGTCCGCTCGGGACTGCGAAGTTTGCTTGAGGTCGAGAAGGATATCTCGGTTCTGGGCGAGGCTAATTCCGGTCGTCAAGCCTTGGAGATGACCCGTAAACTTCATCCCGATATCATCGTGATGGACATCGCCATGCCTCTGCTCAATGGGGTGGAAGCGACCCGCCAGATCCTCCAGGCGGTACCGGACACCAAAATTCTCATTTTGTCCGCACACAAAGAGGACGCGTATGTCGAAAGCGCCATGGCGGCGGGAGCCCGGGGTTATCTGCTCAAGCAAACCTCTTTCCATGTTTTGATCGACGCGATCCGGGAGGTTCAAAAAGGAAATCCTTTTTTTAGCCCTGATATCGCCCGACGCTTAAAGAAACAACGTCTGGAATCGCCGGATCGAAAGGGTCAACCGAAGATCAAGGTCACCCACTTGAGTTCGCGCGAATTGGAGGTCCTCCAACTGATTGCGGAAGGCAAAGCTAACAAGCAAACCGCGGCCGAGTTGGGCATCAGCACCAAAACCGTTGAGAAGCACCGGGACCATCTCATGCAAAAGCTCGATATCCACGACACCGCAAGTCTCACTCTTTACGCCATTTCGGTGGGGATCATCGAATGCACCGTCCCGTTGGCCATCATCGAAGATCGAAAACTTAACTCTCAGGCGTTGCGAACGGCGGCCTCTTAAAAGGATAGATTATGAAACAAAAAAATCCCTCGTCGTCCTCAGTCCGTCAAGAGTATCAGCCCCCCCGCTTGACTCGAATCAAGCTTCAGGATCAGCGGGTGGTCGCCATGGCCGTATGCAAAGACTCCCTGGGCAATACCGCCTGCGCGCAGGATGGGGTCACCCTCCTGTATACCTTGAATCCATCCTGAGAAGTCCCTTCGGCGAATTGTCGAACAGAAGCGCTCATTGAGCGCTGTTAATCCAAGAAATCCATCACTAAACGCTGAGTGCAATTTCTGGGGTGGGCCGGGGGCTCCGACCACGGCCTCCGGAGCGAACAATGGAAGAGAGCCCGCCCTCGGAGCGGTCGGGCCACCTCGGAAACGCACACCCACTGAATCGTTCCGGCCGTCAGGGCGAACGGTCCCCGTCGGGTTGCCCCATAATATCCGCCGGCAGCAACTCAATGACCGCTGTGGATCCGACGCCGATGCATCGGGCCGTTCCCCCACTGGGATAGCTGAAATACAATCCCGTTTCTCCGAACACTTCAATCCGTTGGGCCCCAATCATCAGCCGCGGGTTCGCCGCATCGGTCACATCCAGCAGCCAGACCTGATCACCGACAAATCCGCTCATCAGGTAACGAACCTTATCCGGTCCTACCTCGTCCCGGGCCACCTGGTCCGCCGCCACCCGGACCGACCCCACTTCCCCCACGGCGCGTGACGGGCGGGCGTAGATCATTTCCATCCGTAACCCCGGTTCGCCACTCAGGTCGATCGTCAGATTCGTAACCGTCAATCCTTCCGTCGAGAAAAGGACCCAATCTTCATCCGTCATCGGCAAGCCTTCAGAGCTCACAAAGCTCGATACCGGTTCATCATTCACCCAAACCTGTAGCCGGTCGATATCGGTTGCGGTCACCGGCAAACCCAAGGCATCGAGGGTCGCGCCGGTCACTTTGAAGAGGGTCCCGGTCAGCATCGTCCCCGGCAAAGTAACTTCGGTGCGGGCTTCGGTCCGACGCACAATAACCGGTCCATGCCATTCGGTTCGGCCCGTGGTCTCGACATCCTCCAACCAGTAATACATTGCCACGGCCATCGCCGGTTGGTCATCCCACCACTCATAGACCCGCCCGGTGCCGGTACCCGCCCCCGCGATCAATTCCGGGTTCAGCCGCTGGCGTTCGCCCGTCTCGCTTGACGCCCGGTAGATATGGTAGCCCAGATTGTTCATTTCAATCGCCGTTTCCCAGGATAATTTCACCCGGGCCCCCTCGCGATTCGCGCGAAACCACATCAACCCCACCGCTGTCGGGCGCGAATTCATGAACCCAAAGTCGGCCGCGAGGAATTGGCTGCTCGATTGCAAAGGGGTCGTCACGGAAGGCGGCGTGGTCGAAATATCCAGTCCACCCGGAACCGTCGCATGATCAACCACCACGCGATAGACGCCATAGGGCAAATTGCAAAACATATACTGCCCCCGGAGTCCGGCGATCGTCGCGGTCATCATTTCGTCCACAAAAATCGCAATATTATTTTCGATCCGATAGAGCCGGACCCGCACATTGTTCAATCCGCGGGTCGCTAGATTTTCGTCCGGCAGTCCATTTAAATTGTCGTCCACCCAGACCGTGTCCCCGATACAGGTCCATTGCGAGGAAAAGGTCGCCTGATTGGTTTGAATCGGCGCGGGCGGCTGATTGGTGGCGGTGATCGGCGCCATGATCACCCGATTGGTGTGGATCAGGCCAAAGGTGTTATTGGCGATGAAGCGAACCAGCAGCGTGGTCGTCACCCCGGGATTTAACGGCCCGACGTTCGACCAGATCAACACCCCGTCGTTCACGTTATCATCCGGCATCGGCGTTGCATTGGTATACGTCAGGTAAACCGTTTCATACCGATCCGTCACCGGAACCGTGACCAACGGTACATCTCCCGTATTGGAGATGCGGATGCCAAAGGTTATCGGCTCCCCGACAATCACCACCCCGTTGCTCGGAGAAATCAGGGTCTTGGTCACCGAAAAACCGACCCGGCTGATCGCATACGTTGCCAGGGCACTCTGGGAAGGAACCGGCGGCGTGGTCAGCGCAGCCACCAGGAGGTTGGTATGATCGATACCCGCTGTACTCTGAAGGGCGGTGAAGTTCACCACCACCGACGTGCTCGCACCCGGCGCCAATGGCCCAATATTGGCCCAGTTCAAAAGGCCATCATTTGTTGGATCATCGGGGTTACGCGTGGCCGTGTCGAATCTCAGGTAGGCCATCTCATAGGTGTCGGACAACGGTACGGTGGTCAGGGTGACATCACCGGAATTTCGCACCGTCAACTCGAAGGTCACGGGTTCGCCCACCTGGGCGGCACGCGCGACGGGACCTGTCCGCCGTTTAGTCAATACATAGCCGGGTGATGACGCCATTAGTACCACGGCATCATCGGTAAAGGTCACCGGGTTACCCAACGGACTAAACCCACTGGCTGTCGCACGATTGGTCAGATCCCCATTAATGGTGCGATTCACGGCGATCGTTACCGCCTGCCCGATCGCCAGTGTGCCGAGATTGGTATTCAGTGCGGGACTGATCAAGTTGTCAACCACCGTCACATTGGTCAGCGCCACGTCTCCGGTGTTTCGCACCACAAAGGAATAGGTCACTGTCGCTCCGTTTGTACCCGTAACCTGTTCTACGCCCGGTATGGCGCCATTCGTCGATACGGTCTTGGCGAGTGAAATGGCCGGCGCGATTACCGCGACGATGGCACTATCGGTATCCATGACATTGGTCGCGCCGCCGATGGCGACGCCGCTACTGAAGGAAGGGGTTCCTACGACCGTTCCGATATTGGTCACACCGGCGGTCATCGCCAGATGGGTGGCCGTCAGGAACTGGATCGCGCCGGGGGCCATGATGCCGGGCACGGTCCCGACTCCTCCGAGCACATTGTCCGTCACCGTCACGCCGCTTAAATAGGTGTTGCCCAGATTGCGGATTTCATAGGTGTAAATAACATCGGTGTTGATAAGGATAGACCAGATATCGCCATCCGCGGCACTCCCGGCCGTCTTGATAATTTGGATCTGCGGTTCGGCCGCGAATAGACCGGCATCCAGCGTCTCGTTATTTTGACCGTAATTAATCGCAAAAGGGGCGGTCAGGCCGGTGATCAAATCGGCATCACTATCCACCGCGTCATTCGTTCCCTGATCCCGTAAGGTAAAGTAATATCCCGCGGGGGGCGTGAAACCCACGAGGTAGTTCGCCGGCGGCAGGTTTGTAAATTGGTAGTACCCGTTTAGACCCGTCAAGGTCGTGGCAATCGGGTTCGAGGCCCCATCGTACAAGGTGACCCATACGTTGGTCAGCCCCGGCTCACCCAAATCCTGCAATCCGTTGACATTCGTGTCCTGCCAGACAAAGTCGCCGAGGTTGCTGGGATTGTCCAGGATGTTGTTGTCCAAAGTAACGGCGGCATTTCGGGCCAAAGCCCGGCCGTGTAACGTGGCCGAAGTTTCCAGGGTGATGGCGGTCAGGGCGATGATCGTACCGCTAAAGTTAGCGCCGGTTCGAAGGGTTGCCGAGGAGCCGACCTGCCAGAATACATTGCGAGCCTGCGCTCCATTGGCGAGGACCACGGTACTCCCGCTTTCGGCGATGAGGGTTGAGGCCACCTGGAAAATCCAGACGGCGTTCGGATCGCCTTGCGCGTCGAGCGTCAGCGTCCCGGTCAGCCCCATTGAATCGGGCGAACTGTCGGTTTTGTAAAGACCGGGCGCAAGAGTCAGGCCCCCCAAGGCTCCGCCGGCCACCACAATGGGATTGGTACGCCCGGCGGCATCGTTATATGCCGTGACCAAATCGAGTTTGGCCTGTTGGGTAACCGCATCGCCGGCGTGGTTCACTCCGTTCAAGGTGAGATTCCCAAGGCCCGTAATCGAGGGCGTTGGAAAGGTCCCGATATCACCGGTAATCGTGGTGGGCCCGGTGATCGTAATCCCGGCTCCGGCCAGTACCGCAAAGGATTGCGCCGTTCCGAGTTCCACAACGGCCTGAGTTTGCGCCCCGGCCTCCCATTGCGTCAGCAGCACGGCGACGGCAACGAAAAATCCCATCCGAAAAAGTTTTGAGACACAGGGTTTGAAGTCTAGCGGTTGATATTTTGTCATGATGATCTCCTATAGGAAGATTTACAAAATACAGGTTTGCTAACAATGGGGTGAAACCCTACTGTGGAATGTCTGAAGTCAGGAAGCCGTTTTTATCCCAAAGATCCTTCAACGTGTTGAGTTGGAGCCGGGGTGAGAGCACCCCGGCGCATCTGCGATTCGGAGCAGTGATCGCGTGAATCCAAGTAAGTCGGGCATTCCTGCCCGACTCCGGGGAGAGCGGGGAAGTGTCAGGCAAGAATGCCTGACCTACATAGGAGCCGGTTGCGAAGTGTACCGAATCGCAGATGCACCCGGGCACCCCGGCTCCACAATATCAATTTGATGCGGAACTTTTCTGCCGCAGTACTAGCCCCAAATTCCCGGCCCTTCACGGCGTTACGAATCCCCCCTGCCGAACCACTTCCCGCCCCGTATTGGACAGTGCAAAAAGAATAAAATCCCCGGCTTTGGCCGGAGGAACTTCCCGCGTCACCATCAGGATCGGATGGGCCAATGGATACTGTCGGGCCGCAATCCGATCATCCGAGCATCGTTCTCCATCAATGCTCACCGACCGCACCCGCGCGGTCAAGGAACCCCGGCTGATGTAGCCGATGGCGTGGACGTCATTGGCCACCATTTCGCGAACCGCTCCGCTGGAATCGGCGATCACCACATTGCCTTCAGACTCGCCCAGGCCCAGGCGTTCTTCAAAAATAGACCGGGTGCCGGATCCCTGCTCGCGCAATATCCGGTTGATCGCATGATCGCGCCCCCCCACTTCCGCCCAATTATTGATCCGCCCGGCGAAAATATCGCGCACTTGCGCGGCAGTAAGTCCGATCACAGGATTGTCCGGATGAACAACCACCGCAATGGCATCCCAGGCGACCACCGTGCCAACCAATCCCGTCGGCATCCCGTTTCTACCACTGGAATCGATCGTCCCGATGTCCGCCGTGCCGGCGAGAACCGCCTCGCGGCCGGCCGCAGATCCGATGTCCTGAACCGATACCGTGACTTCCGGATGGGCCTCAGAATAGCGATTGGCCAATTCCACCGCGGTGGTATGAAAAGCCGTCGAGCCCGCCACGGTCAGGATGTGCTGTTTTCCGCCACATCCGCTTCCCAACCCGACCAGGATCAACCCCAGACTGAGACTCATCCAAATTAGTTGGCGCAGATGAAGTCGCATGACAGATACTCCCCTCCGGTCTTTAGAAATCGACTCCGTAAAGTCATCGGCGGTTAAACTCCCGTTGCGGAACGCCCCGCCAGAGCCTGACGCAGGACTTTGGCCAATTCGGCCAGTTTGTAGGGCTTCTGAATATAGCCCGCCAAGCCCTCATCCAGCAAGGCCTGGATCTGGGCATCCAGACGCAATCCGGAAAATAACACCACACACGCCCGGGGATCATACGCCCGCAACGCCCGGAAACAGGCCTGTCCATCCATTCCGGGCATCGACATGTCCACCAACGCCAGATCAATACCACCTTGGGCGGCGCGATACACGTTCAACCCCTCCGCGGCGGAGGACGCCGTGACCGCCGTATAGCCCAATTCCAGCAGAAGCCGGGAGGAAAGCGTCCGTATCATCTCGTCGTCATCGATCACTAAAACCCGCCCCTGTCCCCGGGGAGCCGCCGCTTCCAGCCCCTCGACCGCCGGCAAGGTTGAGACTGGAGTCGCCGGCAGGGGGAGATAAATGCGGAAGGTGGTGCCCTTCCCCTCCCCGCTTTCCAATTGGATAAAACCCCCGTGATTTTTGATGATGGAATACACCATGGCCAAGCCCATGCCGGTCCCCTTGCCGGCCTCCTTGGTGGTGAAAAACGGCTCAAAAATACGCTGTTGAATTTCCCGGGGAATTCCAAGGCCGCTATCCGTCAGGGCAAACATAAGATAGCGTCCCGGTTGAGTCTCCGGTTGGCGTCGGACAAACGCCTCATCCAATTGCTTTATTTCCGTCGAAAAGGTCAATTCGCCGCCGTGGGGCATGGCGTCCCGCGCGTTAACGGTCAGATTCAGCACCACCTGCTGTAATTGCGAAGGATCTCCCTGGATACTGGAGTACGGCGCCTGCAACCGCTGGATGATGCGGATGTTTTGATCGAAGGTACGGGTCAACAAGGCGATCACTTCGCGAATCACCGCATGGAAATCGACCGGGATATTCTGTTGTTTGCCCTGGCGTGCAAAACCCAGCAATTGCTTGGTCAACTCGGCCGCACGTTCGGCCGCTTTTTCGATGGTCTCGCCCGCCAGGTGCACCGAGCTCCCGGGTTCGGTCTGGCGGAGAACCAGATGCGCATATCCCAGGATCCCCGTCAGGATATTGTTGAAATCATGAGCCACGCCACCGGCCAGGGTGCCAATGGCTTCCATCTTCTGTGAGCGGATCAACTGCTGTTCGGCTTTCTGCCGGTCGGTGATATCTGTGGAAATGCCGGTCGTCCCGCTCACCTGGCCATCCGCCGTCTGGATCGGGGTGAAAAAGGTTTCGAAGATCCGGTCGCGTATCTCGTGCGTACCGGCAAAAGCCGCCCCGTCCAGCGCCCGGCGGACATCGCTCAGAAACCGCGGCGCATCCCAGAAATAATCGAAGACGTTTCGCCCCACCAACTCGTCCGCCTTTAAGTTTAACAAGGACAATCCTTTGCCGTCGGAAAGGGTGAAAACACCCTCGGAATCGGTGGCAAACAGAATGATCGGGGCTCCGGAGACAACTCTCCGCAACCGTTCCTCGCTGGCCTGCAGCGCATCCAGGGCCTGTTTGTGCTCGGTCGTATTGCGTCCAATCCCCACCAGCCCGATAATGTGGCCATCCTGCCCCCGCAACGGAAATTTACTGGTTATGAACCATAAATTTTCACCGGATGCCGTGCGGACCATTTCTTCGCGATGGATCAGCGGCTGTCCGGTCCGGAGCACCGCTTGTTCATCCCGTGCATAGCGTTCCACCAACTCCGGCGGGAAGAAATCGGCATCGGTCCGGCCAATCAAATAGATCGGTTTCTCCACCCCCAACAATTGCGCGACGGCCTGGTTCCCGGCTAGAAAACGACCGTTGGTGTCTTTGATGTAAATCAGATCGGGTAGATTGTCGATTAAGGTGCGCAGCAGGTTGCGTTCATCGCGCAAATGGCCTTCTGTTGCCTTCCGGTTGCTGATATCCCGGACGAACGCGCAGAGGAATTCACGGCCGTTATATTCCAAATAATTGGAAGTTACCTCCACTGGAAAGACGCGACCCGTATGAGACTGGTATTCCGATTCCAGGCTGACCGCCGTTTGCTGTCTCAGTTTTTCCCAAAGCTCCTTCAAATTCGCCGGAGTGACCCTCAGGTCAAAATCGAATACCGACCGTTGCAACAGTTCTTCCACCGGATAATCGAGCTCCTGGCATGCGGCGGCATTCGCATACGTCACCCGCCCCTGCGCATCCATCCAAATGACGCCCATTGCGGCATGATCGACCGCGAATTGGGTGAATTCCAGTCGTTTTTCGCTTTCCTTGAGCGATTTCTCAACCCGTTTGTTCCAAACAATCGTCCACCCCAAGATCGCCACCAGACCCAGAAGAATCGCAATCACTCCCGCAACGGCCCAGACCAAATCATGGTAAGTGGCATAAAACGAGAAGGGCCGATTGATGACCACCAGATCCCGGGTGAGCCATTTATCATTCAGACCCCATCGCTGGAATTCGGGATAATCCACCACGAAACGCGCAAAATGATTGCGCTGGACGGGCAGGCTCTCCGGATCTTCACCTCCCAGAATCCGCAAGGCCAACGCTGCCGCCGCCATTCCCTGCCGTCGGCCGCTGTAAAGGTCTCCCCCCACCGCACCCGTTCCCAAGGTCGGGGAACAAATATGATAAATCGGAACATCCGCAAACCGGCGGATGAATTGCACCTGCCGATCAATCTCCGTTTTTTCAAGGGGGCTGTTCCGCAAGGCGTTCACCAGGAATACCAGTTCCGGTTCCGGTTTGAAATCCGGGTGCCCCACCGCCGCTTCGAATTCCGGATACGACATCAAAGTAAAGTCAACCGCCCTCGCCTTGGATGCCGGATTCATCAGATCCGACCTGAAGACGGCGGCATCGGGAAGCGAGAGGGGATCGAAAATCACCAACGCTCGTTGGAACCGGGGATGAAAACGTCGGATGACTTTCAGGGCCGAAGTCGGATCCCGCGTTTCGATCACGCCGGTGATTTTTCGTTGCCCTTTCAAAAAAGCAGGTAATTCCCCCTGTAATCCGGAAAAGACGATAGCCGCCTCGGGAAATAAATCCTTGCGGAATTCAACCGCAAATTTCAAGGCCGGTTCATCGGTCGTCAGAACCACGGCCACCGCTTCCCGGGCATATTTAACCCGTAACAAACCCAATAGTTGTTCTCGATTTACGGGATCGTCGTGTCGCAACAAATCAAGGTATTCCAGGCGGGTTTCCGTCGGCGGGTCCACGGAGTCGAGGACCAATCGAATTCCCTCAGCCTGGTCATCCGTCCACCAATAACCCGAATGATAGGAATGAAGAACCAGGAGGGTCCCGGCGGCCTGGAGGGAATCAACCGACAACCAGCCCAGCCCCACAGCCAATAGTCCGGCGAAAAGGGACTTGAAACCGCGTTTCCAATCGCCGGTGGTGGGGAATAATATGTCCATAAACAGCCGATTATTTAACGTTTAATCCGGGCAAATGCAACCCCCATATTATTGTGCGCAACCTCACGACATGGACTTTCCTTTTATCTATGAATGAGGGCCGGTTTTAGAGGGGAACACATTTATAGTAGACAGTTTGCCCATTTTTTGTTGTTATACGCTGGATGAAAACTACTTCTCCACCATCCGTCC
>Ga0073936_10002229_pt1 | contig 29051 bp, 20 predicted proteins | sample AliMusrvi5mmetaG_FD_87041 | JGI IMG/M metagenome (GOLD analysis project Ga0073936, IMG submission 87041) | Freshwater lake bacterial and archeal communities from Alinen Mustajarvi, Finland, to study Microbial Dark Matter (Phase II) - Alinen... | ecosystem: Environmental > Aquatic > Freshwater >...
GCTGCTCCTGAGCGTTTCCAGCCCGGTCGCCGAAGACATCATGGTGTTTGGCCAAGCCCCGTGCAGCTCCGGCCGTAGAAAGCGTCGGAACGTCTCCTACCTCGGCCTGCTTCCCACCGCACAAGCTGGCCTGAGCGACATCACAGCCCTCTACGTCGCCCGCTTTGGCGAGCCCGCAGCAGGCCAGCGGGTCTTTATCGTCACCCGCCAGCAGAAGGACGGCTGGAGGGGATTCGATCTGGAAACACACAAAATCGTCCCAGATAAACCGACCGACCAGTAAGCCGCCGCCACCTGAGCTTCACCGTTGCCGGTGCCTATGCACAAGGGGTGTACAAGGGATGCTCAAGGGACTAACGAGCCACCACTACCGGACCTCCTGGCTTACGCTAAGCCTGTAGTTCCGTTGGAGAAGCCCCCCCGAGCACACACGCTCGGCCTTCTGCTGGCCCCATACCACTGACCCTTGATCTTCTTGGTGCCCAGCCCGGGGATGTCGAGCATTGCCACCAGCCCGAGCGGGGTCGCCGCTTTCAGGTCCTCGTCACCTGGGCACCAAGATTATCAAAGTGAGCACCGCTGGGAGTTATTGCTGGTCGCGCGCCGTCGGTCCTGTAATACTTACCGAAGACTTCGGCCCGACACTGCTAGCCGAGCAAGAGAAACTCACGATGGATGGTCAGGCCGCCAGCAAGCTTCAACATTATGATCGAAGGTCAAACCAATGTTCGTTCTTCACGCTTCGGTGCCGGTGCCATTGATGGCCTCGGCAGCGAGCTGGGGCGTTTTCTTGTCACCACCATGGACTTGCCGTGGCGTCTGGCTCAACCGCGTCTCGGTGGCCAGCCCGCCGGGGTGCTGTTCGTGGAAAACATGAAAATCGAGACGCTTGATCGCCAGCTAGCCGTGGCGCCGGAATGCGACACCGTCCTCGCCATTGGCGGCGGGCAGGCGATTGATCTGGGCAAATATATCGCCTGGAAACGCGGCCTCCGCCTGGTCTCGGCGCCGACCATTCTCAGCGTGGACGCGTTCGTGACCCACGCCGCTGGAGTCCGACACGGGCACCGCGTGGAGCATGTTGGCCAGACCAGCCCCGACCCGCTGGTGATTGACTACGACCTCATCCGCACTGCCCCGCGAGATTTGAATATCGCCGGCGTGGGCGATCTGCTCTCGATTCATACCGCCTGTTTCGACTGGGAACTCGCCGCAGGCGCGAGCCGCAGCGAGTTCCCGTTCCGCCCGGAGGATGTGGCCGCAGCACGAGCGATTCTCGCCGCCACGATGGCCAAGGCCGACGCCATCCGATCCTGCTCCGATGACGGCCTGCGCGCCATTGTGGAAGGTTACATGCGGGTGAACACCCTCTGCCTGCCAGTCGGGCATTACCGGGTCGAAGAGGGCAGCGAACACTATCTGTTCTACGAACTGGAGGAACGGCTGAAACGCCCATTCATGCACGGCTGGATTGTCGGCTTGGGGGTGCATTTGCTAAGTCGCCTGCAGGAGAACCGGCACGAAGAAGCCGTAGCCTTCATGGACCAGGTTGGCCTGCGCTATCAGCCGGCCGATCTTGAGATTAAGCGGGCGGACCTGGCCGGCTCACTGGCAAATCTCCGACAATACGTCACAGGTCGTCCCGACCTCTGGCACACGGTCATCCACGAGCGCACTATCACGCCTGCCTGGATTGACCAGGCGCTGGCAGGATTGAAGTTCTGATCCGCTCGTCATTTCTCTGCCCCGCACGGCCACCGCCACGTGCCAACGCTTTTCGGCGGCAAGACCGCGTTGCAAGACTGGCTGCGCCAGCCGATCTCAAACCGCCTTTCCTCCCCGGCCGGATTCGCCGCGAGCAGCACGAGACGCCCGTCCGGAGTGCGAAACGCAACCTGCGCCGGGGCTTCGCCCAATGACCGACTCTCCACCCGCACCGCACCGCGCGGGATGAATTTCATGAACTGCCCGTAAACCTCATAGTCGAGCAGATACTCCGGTTGTAGCGTCTTCGTGTTCAGCGCCACGGTGGCATACTTTGCGGCGAATGGTCCGTTGTTCGGTTTGCCCTGATCGTCCAGCATCAGCACCCACGCGTTATAGCTGCTCGCCCAGTTGCGAAAGCGCTCGATGAGCTGAACTGCACCCCTGATCCCAAACACGGAACCTTCCGTAAAATAAATCGGCACGCCGGGAAACTCCTGGTGAAACAGGCTCATTCCCGAGGGTTTCCCCTCGTAACCGTGAAATGCCACTCCATCCACGAACGCCGCCGCCTTCGCATCCCGCAGAATCTTGCGCGGGTAATCGAGGCCGGGATCAGATGCGGTGCTCCGCTCATTGTAGTTGTGGTCGTAACACCAGATCTTCGTCTTAAGGCCGGCCTGGCGCAGCGCCGGCCCCAGGTGATCGCGGATAAACTCCAGCTCCTGCTCGCCAGTCCAGCGGCATGATGGGTAATGCCATTTCCGACTGATTTCTTTGGCGCGATCCACGCCCGGTTCGTTCTGAATCGTAACCGCGTAGATGGGGATACCCTCGGCCTCGTAGGCCCGAATGAACCGAACGAAGTATTGCGCATACGCCGGATACCACTGCGGCAGCACGTAGCCGCCGATCAGGGTGCCGTTGCTCTTCATCCAGCCGGGCGGGCTCCACGGCGACGCGAAGAATAGCAAGTCCGGGTTCTTTCGCCGCGCCAACTGGATCACAGGCAGGATGTAGCCTCGGTCGCGGTCAATGGAGAATCGCTTCAACTCGGGGTCAGTCTCGCCGGGTGGCAGATCGCAATAGGAATACCACGGGTCGCCGGTGAAGTCCGGCGTGCCAATGCAGAGACGCATCAGGTTCATGCCGATTCCTCGATCCGGATTCACCACCCGTTCCATCAACGTTTCGCGTTCGGCCACCGGCATCCGCCAAAAGTTTGAGCAGGTGGTTGGTTCGAGGGACGATCCAAGGCCGAGGATTGTCTGAAAAGTGGTCGTGTCCTCGATCTGGACGCGGTCTTGCGCGGCGTCCTTGGTATTGGCAAAAGCCAGCGGTGTTTGCGGCGAAATCCTCTGGCGCAGGTCAGCGGTCGTCAGCCACGATTCGATCGGTGTGGCGGCGTGCAGGGGGAATGCAGCCAGGAGTACCAGCAACTCCGGATGTCGGCGGAGGAATTTGATGCATCGAATGAACATGACCGGATGATAGCCCGGCGAACTGACTTGTAATCAAGTCCATAAAACCCCAGCAATACTCATTATGGCCCTGTCATCCCGCGCCGGGTGAGGGCACCCGGCTTACATCGCCCGCAAAACCGCTCTCTTGTAGGCCGGGTGCCCTCACCCGGCGCCCCCTTCTTGTCCATAATGAGCTGATAAAACCCGGCTATTGTCGGGTCTTCTTCCGGCTATGTTCACCGGCTCGGCTGAGCGGTTGGCTGAGCGCCTCGAGAACCGTCATTGCAGCGTCTCCCTGATCTGACCCAACTGCGACAACGATACGCACTCGACCTTCTCGTCCATCAGGTAGCCGTTCTGGCCCGGATAAACCACCCACAGCCGCTCCAGCTCCAAGTCTTGCATCGCAATCCGCATGGACTTCGTGATGGTCGGCGCATCCTGGTATTTGACCTCGAAGCCCCAGCGTTTGCCCTTCGCCATCACCATCAAATCCAGTTCCGCCCGGCTGTGCGTGGCCCAGAAGTAGGCGTTACGCTCTCCCGCCCACGACAGGATTTGTTCGATGACGAATCCCTCCCAGGATGCGCCTATCTTGGGGTGCCCCTGCAGCGCTAGAAAATCCGGGATGCCCAGCAGGGAATGCAGTAGGCCTGAATCGCGCACGTAAACCTTCGGGGATTTCACTACCCGCTTGCCCAGGTTCTCGAACCACGGCTGCAACTGCCGCACCACATACGCGCCGCAGAGGAGGTCCAGGTACTTTCGCGTCGTGTGATGGGTAACCCCCAGGGACGCGCCGATCTCCGACCCGTTCCAAACCTGGCCGTGATAATGCGCTAACATCGTCCAGAACCGGCGTAGCGTTTCCGCAGGTATCTGCACCCCCAACTGCGGCATGTCCCGCTCCAAAAACGTCCGCACGAGACTCAATCGCCATTGCCGGCTGTCCTCGTCGTTGTCCGCCAGAAACGACAGGGGGAAACCGCCCCGCAACCAAAGCCGGTCGCGCTGGTCACCGCCCACCTCACGCAGCGTGAAACCACCCATGTCCACAAAGTGAACCCGCCCCGCCAAGCTGTCCGAAGCCTGCCGCATCAAGTCGGGCGACGCGCTCCCCAGCAGGATGAACCGACAGGGCAAGGGTTTCCGGTCGGCCAGCACCCGCAACAACATCGTCAGTTCAGGCCGCCGCTGAATCTCATCCAGAATCACCACGCCGCGCAATGCCTCCAGCGTCAACTGCGGATTAGCCAGCCGCGCCTGGTGATTGGGATCTTCCAAATCGAAATACGCCGCGTTCTCCTGTCGACCGATCTCCCTCGCCAAGGTCGTCTTCCCGCATTGCCGCGGCCCCAGGATCGCCGTCACCGGATTCCGCTTCAGCGAATACTCGACCTGCCGTAACAATTCAGCTCGCTCAACCATGTTCGTGAAATATGGAACAACGCCTGCCAAAATACAAGAAGGTCGGCCCAGCAATCCTCATCCTTGGCTCTACGGGAGCTTTGTTTGCTGGCAGCTACCGTGGATGGGCCAGTCCCGCCGGGACGCCAAGAATGGCTGGTTTCACCTTCATGATCCTCTCGCCGCGGAAGAAAGGAGACACGGCCGGATTATCATTAAGTCCGCGGACAGTGGGAATCCGAAGAGAAGGGACGAGATTTCCCTTCTTGGCCAAGCTGGCTTCTTCGTGCTATCACCAGCAGGCGAGCCATGAGTAAACATCTCCACTCGATGCAAAGTGCCCCACAGCTTGCGGCTATTCTGCTATGCCAATCGCACAGGACCTTTGCCGAAGTTGCCGAGAACTATTTATCGGCCATGCAGGGCACCATCGCGCAGACCCGGTCCAATCTGGCAACCCTCGCCACATCCGCGGATCACGCTGCCAATGAATTCGTATCTGGAGGGAGTCTCTGGGTCGCAGGCCGACAGGCTGATTTCATCGCGGAAGCCTGCGGCCGGGCTGGCGGTCTGATGGCCATCGCTCCCTTGGGCCAGCACGTCCCCAAGAACCACGACGTAATTCTCTACGCCGTGCCAGAGTCACCCAATCCTGAGGACCAGACGATAATCGACCGATGCCGGAAGCAAGGTGCGACGGTGGTCATGTTCAGTTCTCCGGCCAGACTTTACAGGGGCCATTTCCCCATCGACACCGTCGCCAACGTCGTGGGTCTGTGGACATGGACGGGGGAATTCGTGGCTGCATGCACCCGGTTGGGCAGGATGCCGGTCCTCTACCAGAGCTATGGTTTGCCCGGAGGTCCCGAGCGGGGAAAGAAATACGAGGGGAAGAAGTTCCATGAGGATCTGACCATCAAGCCCATTCCTGCTGAGGTGCTGGGACGGGAGTACCTGCGCCAAATCGAACGGATGCTGGCGAAGATAGGCGACACTCAAATGCCCAAAATTCTGCAGGCCGCCAAGTGGTGGGGGCCTGCCACCTCGGCAACAATACTGGTCACCGGTCACATGTTTCCAATCCATGCGCAGGATCCGCGTTCACTCCCATCGGGCACTTTTGCTGCTGTTCCAGCTTGGGAGGACAAGAACCAGCTCGATGCCAGCCACCCGCCACAATTTGTCCTCTGTCTCGGCTATCAGTTCGCTCCCCGGAGACTCGTGGAGCAGTCCAAGGCGATGGGCGTAAGGCTCGTCTATTCCGACGTTCAGCCGGCCCAACCGCCCGAACCCGCCAACAACATCCTCTATATCGATCCCGCCTGGCCGCTGGCCGACGGCTGCGTGACGATACCTGGCTATGATATTGCCATTCTACCTGCCAGCGGGCTAATCCAAGCCGCGATTTACTGGACCATCGCGTCGGAACGTGGTCCGTATTCCAGTTCGCCCTCAAAATGAAACTAACCATTGTAGGAGACGAGGTGACGAGTCTCTGATCAAAGTCCACAGCACGCGAAAGAAGGAGATTAGAGACTCGTCACCTCGTCTCCTACAATGGTTAGTGCGGTGCGTTAGACTCATCTTGAAAGCGAATTGGAATTAGCAAACAAACTGACATGAAAACACAACTCGTAATCCTCGGGGCCGTCATGATGACCATGGGCGCGCAGGCGCGAGCACAGGACTGGAAACCGTGCGAAGGCCCCTTGAAGACGCGCTGGGCCAAGGAAGTCTCGCCCAACAACGCACTCCCCGAATATCCGCGGATGCAAATGGTGCGCAAGGACTGGCTGAACCTGAACGGCGTCTGGGATCTCAAGCTGGCCGAAGGCACTGCGGCGAAGATCCTCGTGCCGTACCCGGTCGAGTCCGCCCTGTCGGGTGTGATGAAACACAGCGACCGGCTTACCTACCGGCGCACGTTCGAAGTGCCGAAGGCGTGGAATGGCAAACGGGTGCTGCTCCATTTTGGCGCGGTGGACTGGGAGGCAAAGGTATCCGTCAACGGCAAGGAACTGGGCACGCACCGTGGCGGTTACGACGGGTTCAGCTTCGACATCACTGACGTCCTCAAGCCATCCGGCGCGCAGGAGCTGGCGGTCGAGGTCTTCGACCCGACAGACGCGGGCCAGCAACCCCACGGCAAGCAAGTCCTCAAACCGGGCGGCATCATGTATACACCGACCTCCGGCATCTGGCAGACAGTGTGGCTGGAGCCGGTGCCGAAGGCGCACATTGAGTCATTGCGCATCGTGCCGGATGTGGACGCCGGGTGCGTTCGCGTCACGGTCGTGGGAGAGGGCCCCGCGGAAGTCGTGGCGCTGGAGGGCCATCGGGAAGTCGGTCGCGGCAAGGGACCGGCGGGCACAGCGATCAGCGTCCAAGTTCGCGACGCCAAGCTCTGGTCGCCCGACTCGCCTCATCTCTACGATCTCAGGGTCAAGTGCGGCAGCGACGAGGTCGCCAGCTACTTCGGCATGCGGAAGATCGCGATTGCCAAAGACCAGGCGGGCATCAACCGCTTGATGCTCAACGGCAAGTTCATCTTCCAGGTCGGCCCGCTCGATCAGGGTTTCTGGCCCGACGGCATCTACACGGCGCCCACGGATGAGGCGTTGAAGTTCGACATTGAGATCACGAAGAAGCTCGGCATGAACTGCACGCGCAAACATGTCAAGGTTGAGCCGGACCGCTGGTACTACTGGTGCGACAAGCTCGGCTTGTTGGTCTGGCAGGACATGCCCGCGGGGAGCAATGGCAACGATGAGGCAAAGAAACAGTATGAGGTGGAGTTGAAGCACATGGTCGAGGGTCGCTGGTCGCACCCCTCGATCATCATGTGGGTCGTATTCAACGAAGGCTGGGGCCAGTACGACACGGAGCGGCTGACCGCGTGGGTGAAGGAAATGGACCCGAGCCGGCTGGTAAACAACGCCAGCGGCTGGACCGACCGCAAATGCGGGGACGTGATCGACATGCACAACTACCCAGGCCCCGGCTCACCGAAGCCGGAGTCAACGCGCGCCGCCGTGCTGGGCGAATTCGGCGGGCTTGGCCTCGGCGTGGACGGCCACACCTGGGCGCAGCAACACTGGGGATACCGCGGCATGTCCAGCCAGGACGAACTCACCAGGGGCTACGTCAAACTGCTCAGCAAGGCGTGGGGGTTGAAGGACACTGACGGCCTCTGCGCCTGCATCTACACCCAGATCACGGACGTCGAGACCGAGTGTAACGGCCTGCTGACCTACGATCGCGAAGTCGTGAAAGTGAACCTCGAACGCGCCGCCGAAGCCAACCTGGGCAAGACCCCACCCGTACCCGAGCCCAAAGCGATCGTCCCTACCTCCCAGCGGAGCGGCGTCAGTTGGCGTTATGTCATCGAGAAACCGGCGGACGAATGGTCCCAGCCAGGCTTCAATGACTCGGCGTGGAAGGAAGGTCCCGGCGGCTTCGGCACGGAGAGCACGCCCGGCGCGGTAGTACGCACCGAATGGAACACCGGGGACATCTGGCTGCGCCGGTCGTTCGACTGGCCGACCGGCACGGTTGAGAGCCCGCAACTGCTCGCGCACCACGATGAAGACGTGGAGGTTTACATCAACGGCCAACTTGCCGGCAAGGCGCAGGGCTACACTACCGATTATGAGGAGCTGCCGTTGACACCCGAGGGCCGCGCCGCGCTCAAGCCCGGCAAGAACGTCTTTGCTGTCCATTGCCACCAAACGCAGGGCGGCCAGTACATTGATGTTGGGATCATCAGCCTGATCGAGAAACCAGCAAGATAATGAAAATGAACGAAGTCACTCCTTCAGAACAAAGCAATCGGACTGCCTTTGCCCCTATGAACGGTCGCGAGCGTCTTCAAGCCGCGCTCGAACACCGCCAACCCGACCGTGTGTGCGTTGATTTCGGCGCGACATTCGTCACCGGCATGAACGTGTCTATTGTGCATCGCTTGCGCCAGCGCGTGATGGGCCAGGGAGATTACCGAGTCAAGGTCAACGAACCCTACCAGATGTTGGGTGAGGTGGATGACCAGTTCCGGTCCGCGCTGGGCATTGACGTCATCGGGGTGCTGCCGCGCAAGTCCATCTTCGGCACTGAGCAGAAGGATTGGAAACCCTTCACGATGCCGGACGGCACGCCGTGCCTGGTGCCTGGGACCTTCAACGTGACACCCGCGCCGGATGGCGGCTGGCTCATGTATCCGGAGGGCGACACCAGCGTGGCCCCGAGCGGCCACATGCCCGCGGGGGGCTATTTCTTTGACTCCATCATCCGCCAGGAAGCCTTTGATGAGGAGAAGTTGGACCCGGCGGACAACCTCGAGGAATTCGGCTTGCTGAGCGCCGAGGACCTCGCCTATTTCTCCGAGCAGAAGCGATGGCTCGAACAGCGCAAGGAATTCGGCGCCGTGCTCATCATCCCCGGCTCGGCGCTCGGAGACATCGCGCTGGTGCCAGCCCCATTCCTGAAACATCCGAAAGGAATCCGCGACATCACCGAGTGGTATATCTCGACCAAGACGCGCCGCGACTACGTTTGGAACGTGTTCGAGAAGCAGTGCGAATATGCCTTGCAGAATCTGAGCACGCTCATTGATCTGTTCGGCGCCTGGGTGCAAGTCGCTTTGATTACCGGCACCGACTTCGGCACCCAGCGCGGGCTGTTCATCTCGGTGCCCGCTTACCGGGACCTATACAAGCCGTTCCACAAGCAAATCAATGACCTGATTCACCGGCGCACGAAGTGGAAGACCTTCATCCACTCCTGCGGCTCGGTGTATCAATTGCTGCCGGATTTCATTGAAGCCGGCTTTGACATTCTCAATCCGGTGCAGTGCTCGGCGGCGGAAATGGACCCAGTGCGGCTGAAGCGCGAGTTCGGCAAGGACCTCGTATTCTGGGGCGGCGGGGTGGACACGCAGAAGACAATGGCGTTCGGCACACCGCAACAGATCTATGACGAGGCACGCGAGCGGATCGGCATTTTCAACCAGGACGGCGGGATGGTCTTCAACGCCATTCACAACATCCAGGGCAACGTGCCGATCGAAAACGTCGAGGCGATGTTCAAGGCAATCAAAGACAGCCCCTGATCAAGGGACATCGCACACCATATCAATCCAAGCGGCCAACTGGGCATCAAGACCCGGACCTTCGTGGCGAAACAGAACGGCCTCCGCTGCAAACCGCTCGATGCTCTGAGCACTTCCCCGCCTCCTCAAATTCGCCACCCCGCTTGACGGGACCTTGCTGAGGAGTAATATCCGCCTATGGATTACCGAGAGCGGATTACCATTGACCCGGGCGTTCGCAGCGGCAAGCCGTGCATCCGAGGGACACGCATCGCGGTCGCCGACGTTTTCGATTATCTTGGGGGCGGCATGAGTATCGCCGAGGTCCTCGACGATTTCCCCGACCTGACTGCTGAAGACATTCGAGCCTGCTTCGCGTTTGCCGCCGACCGCGACCGGCGCCTGACAGTGGCCTCGCATGAAGCTCCTCTTCGATGAGAACTTATCTTCGAAGCTGCCACGCTTATGCGCGGCGCTCTATCCGGGAAGCGCGCACGTGCGTGACTGCGACCTCAAAGGCCGGCCGGATGAGGAGGTCTGGCAGTATGCGCAAGCTAATGGGTTCGTGATCGTTTCCAAGGACGCCGATTTTCATGAGCGTGCCTTGCTCTACGGCCCTCCTCCCAAGCTTGTGTGGCTTCGTATTGGCAATTGCACGCGCGAGGATCTCGTGAGGTTGATGACGAGCCATGAGCAGGACATTCGCGCGTTTGAGGCCAACCCCGGGGAGTCAGTTCTAGTTCTCGGGTGACCGCATCAATTGCCGTCGATAATGCTAAGAGCGTTTTTGAAAACTCGGTTTGGTGTCCCGCCTTTAGGCGGCGCAGCGCAGAAACCGCCTAAAGGAGGGACTCCAAACCTGCCGCAACGGGTCTCAATGGTCGTTTTCAAACAGCCTGTAAGCGGCAGCGTGTTGAGTTTCTACATGCGCAGCAACTATGAATAGTAATCTAAAAAGACTGAAAACGAGCTGGCTCGCGCTGGCACTGATTGGCGCGGCAACCTGGACAACGTTCGCCGCGGGCGAGGCAGCTTCCTCCCCTCTCTCGCTAAACCTGCGCCGATTGGTGGAGACCGAGCCGGGCAGCGACCAGTGGCGGCCGGTGGCGACCGTCACCAACTGGGAGCCTCGTGGCACCGCTGTGGTCATTTGCGACATGTGGGACCGGCATTGGTGCAAGAGTGCGACGGCGCGAGTGGCTGAGATGGCCCCGCGCATGTCGCAGGTAATCAGCGAGCTTCGGCGCCGGGGCGTGCTGATCATCCATTGCCCGAGCGAGACCATGGACGCTTACCGAGACACTCCGGGCCGCAGGCTGGCGCAGAGCGCACCGAAACTAGATTTGCAGGCCCTCATGGAGACCAATCTCGCGCGGCAACCCAAAACCGTGCCGGCGCTGCCGATCGATGACTCCGACGGCGGCTGCGAAGACCAGCCGCGCTGCCAGGAAGGAAAGTGGCCCCCCTTCCCCTGGTCGCGTGAAATCACCACGCTCCAAATCGAGGACGGTGACGCCATTACTGACAGTGCCGAAGCCTTCTACCTCATGCATCAAGGAGGCATCACGAATGTGATTGTGATGGGCGTTCACGAGAACATGTGCGTTCTTGGCCGGCCTTTCAGCATCCAGCAGATGGTTAAGCTCGGCCAAAACGTCGTCCTCATGCGTGACCTGACCGACAGCCTGTACAACCCCCGCCGCCGCCCCTGGGTTGACCACTTCACCGGCACCGACCTGGTCTGCTGGCACATCGAGAAGTATTGGTGCCCTTCGATCACGAGCGATCAGATCATTGGCGGCCAACTTTTCCGGTTCGCTGCGGACACCAATTCACCGCGCGTCTTCCGCAACTATGTCCGACTGCCCAGCCACGATACCCATTGGAAGCAGGTGTCGTCTTATGTTGAGGAAACCCCTCAGCCGGATTACGAGCAGGCTTCCGACGCTGCTCGCGAGGCATTTCGCGACTTGAAGTTTGGCGTCCGTCTCCACTGGGGTGTCTATGCCTCGTTAGGCGTGGACGCCTCGTGGCCGTTTCTCCAAATGTCCAACGAGCAGCGACAGAAGTATCAGGAGCTTTATCAGCAGTTCAATCCCACGGAATTCAACGCGGACGCCTGGATGGACCTGTTCCAGCGAAATGGCCTCAAGGTTTTTGCCTTCACCAGCAAACACCATGACGGTTTTTCCATGTTTGACACCAAGACACGAGTGGCGAGACGCATGAACTGGACTGGCCCAGGGGGACCCAAGCCTGAGGAGTGTGATCTGTCGTATAGTATCATGGAGGGACCGTTCAAGAGAGACATCGTCAAGGAACTGACTGCCTCCGCCCATCGTCACGGCATGAAGATCGATCTCTATTTCTCTCACCCCGATTGGTATGACGCCGATTTTCGCCCGTTCGCCGACCACCCATTACACGATCCTCTTGCCAAGACCGAGCACCCGGAGCAATGGGACCACTTTGTGCAGCGGCATCGGCAACAACTCACTGAGTTGCTGAGCAACTATGGGAAGATCGACATGATTTGCCTGGACCAGTATTTTGATGCGACCGCCTGGCCGGACCTGCGCGAGACGATGAAGAGCATCCGGCGCATTCAACCCGATGTGATGTTCAGGGCGCGGGGTGTCGGCAACTACGGTGATTATTACACGCCGGAGGGATTCGTTCCCGGCGCCAAGGAGAACACCACGATGCCTTGGATGGTTATTTATCCCCTGGCGGGCATTTGGAGCTACCAACCGGATGCCAGCAAATACAAAAGCGGCCACTGGATCGTCCAGAACCTGGTGGACACCGTCGCCAAAGGCGGCAACTTCATGTTCGGCATCGGTCCGGATGCAAAGGGGAAGTTCCATCCCAAAGCCATCGAAGCACTCGAATATGCCGGTGCTTGGCTGCGCGTAAACGGGGAAGCCATCTACAATACCCGTCCACGTGATGGCGAGCACTGGAAAGAAGGCGAGTCCATCCGCTATACGCGGACAAAGGATAACCAGTTTGTCTACGCCATTGCACTCAAATGGCCTGAGGCTACGTTGACATTGTCTTCCGTGCGCGCTCGCGCCGGGTCTGATGTCTTCATGCTCGGGGTCAATGAGCGTTTGACGTGGCGGAACGACGACAACCTCGGTTTGGTGGTCGATATCCCTTCACGCCTGCAGGACCCCGCCAAGCGGCCCTGCCAGCAGGCCTATGCCTTTAGAATCGAGGGGCAAACCCGAGAAACAGCCGTCCGCAAACAGGTATCCGCAGCATCCAAGGATTGAATGTCCAAAACTCATGGTTCGCCGGAAGTACTGGTAGAGATTGACGAATGTCGGCAGATTCCAAGCGTCCGTTTGATGATTCAAACGCCGCGCAGCAGCGGTTTCTTTCGCTGTTCCTGCGCAGTGAGCGGGAGATCTTCCGTTACGTGGCGGCCCTGGTCCCGAACGTCTCGGACGCCGAAGACATCGTTCAACAGACCGCATTGGCGCTTTGGGAAAAGTTCGACGCCTATGATCCTGCCCTGCCTTTCACACCCTGGGCATGCCGGTTTGCCCTGAACAAGACCCATCAGTGGATTGAGCGGCGTCAGCGCTGGCAGGCCCTGCTCGAGCACGGTTTGGCGGAGGAACTGGCCCAGCGACGGCAGGAGTTGCAGCCCGAGTTTGAACTGCGGCTAAGGCGCCTCGAGGGCTGCCTCGGAAAGCTGCCGCAAGGACAGCGCTCGCTAGTCGAGGGATATTACTATGAGCGGGTCGGTATCGAGACGCTTGCGGAGCGCTCTGGCCGGAGTGCAGCCGCAACCTACAAGATGCTGCAACGGATCCGGCACACCCTCCAACTTTGCGTAGAAGGCCAGGCAAAACCGGAGGTGGCATGAAGCTCTCCTTTCCGTCTCCCGAGTTTGACGACGCTGTGGCTGCCGTGTGCCACGGCTCAGTTGACGAGGTCGAGATGCGCGCCTTAAATGAGTTGTTGCGGAGCAACTTTAGCGCTCGGGACGAGTATTTGATGCGCGTCGAGCTGCACACTCGGCTGGCGTCCGAGCCGGACCTTTTCCTTCAGGCGGCTGATGCAGCGGCCAGTTGTCCGCTACCCGACATCAGCAACGGCAACGGGCGGAATATCCTCCCAATCAACCCAGCAGCGCAGGGGACGAGGAGGAAACTGGTGCGAGCGCTGGCGCTGGCGGCCTGCCTGATGTTCATCGCCGGAGGTGTTTGGACCGTGTGGTTTAAGCGGTCCGCGACCAGGAACGGAGCCACCAGCAGCGCCGTTGCTATGTTAGCCAGGGCTGTTGATGCTCGTTGGGGCGGTAACTCAACTCCGCTACGCGTGGGCAGTGCTCTGGAACCGGGCTGGCTTCGACTAGAAGCCGGTTTGGCGCAAGTGGTCTTCTATAGCGGTGCGCGGGTGGTGATCGAGGGACCGACGGAACTGCAGCTCATTTCACCAACGGAGGCGGTTTGTCCTGCGGGACGGTTGTTGGCCGAGGTGCCCCAGCCAGCGCGTGGATTCCACGTGAAAACCGCCCAAATCAACGTCGTGGATCGCGGGACTGCCTTCGGCATTGATGCCACCCGTGGCCAGACTGAAGTTCACGTTTTCAAAGGTGAGGTGGAGTTCTTTGCCGGGGCCCTGGCAAAGCAGTCACTGGGCGAGGGGCGGGCGGCCATAGTGCAGGGGAGCGCGCCACCGCGGCTCATGGCTGCGAGCAGAGACGCATTCGCTTCAATGTTCGAACTTCAGATGCGATCTCTAGCCTCAGAGGCTTTCCGCTATGAACAGTGGCAGTTCGCAAGTGCTCGGCTCAACCAGGATCCGTCCCTGCTTCTGCATTTGGATTTCGAGAACCTCAGCGAGTCGGACTGGACATTGCGGAATGCGGCCGAACGGAACCGGTCCGTGCAGGACGCAACCATTGTGGGCTGCCAGCGCGCGGAAGGTCGGTGGCGGGAGAAGCAAGCTCTGGAATTTCAGAGTGTCAATGACCGGGTGCGCCTGGCTGTGCCTGGGGACTTCCAGGCCTTGACCCTTTCGGCTTGGGTGTGCGTAAAGGGCCTGGATCGGGAGTTCAACTCGCTTTTTATGTCGGATGGATTCGATCCCGGCACGATTCACTGGCTGATACGCAATGACGGCGTCCTGGGTCTAACGGTGTTCGGCCCGGGCTTGGGAAAATTCCAGATTCTGGCCAGCCCCCCCGTGATCACGCTCGATAAACTCGGGATGTGGACACATTTGGCGGCGGTCCTTGATGGGAAGGCCCGGCAAGTGGTCCAATACGTCAACGGATATCCAGTCGCTCGCCATGCGCTGAAATTAGGGCCGCCTTTTCGGCTCGGTCCGGCCGAACTGGGCAACTGGAATGCGCGCGGCGGCCCTAACCCCGCTCCTTCCCTGATCCGCAATCTCAGTGGCTCGCTCGATGAATTTGAGCTGTTCGGCCGGGCTTTGAGTGACGCTGAAATTCGCGAGCTCTACCTCAAAGGCAAACCCGACGTCTAACGCTGCGGAACAATTGACTCATTAATACAGCAAAACACTCAAGAAAGGCACTTATGACAAAGACAATCATGGTACTCCTCCTCGGTAGTGTGATCGGCTTCCTGGCGTCTGCCAGCCACGCGGCTGACATCGCCGGGCAGTGGCGCTCGGAATTCGACTCGCCGGTCGGTTTGCAGAAATACGTGTACACCTTCGAGTCGACTGACGGAAAACTGACCGGCAAAGCCACCGGTGATATCGGTGGCCGCACCCGTGAATCGGAACTCAAGGATATCAAGCTTACCGGCGACGCGATCTCCTTTGTTGAACTCACCTCCTTCCAAGGCAATGATTTGCGCATCGAATATACCGGCAAACTGGCTGACAACGAGATGAAGTTGACCAGGAAAGTTGGTGACTTCGGCACTGAGGAAATCGTGGTCAAACGGGCGCAAGGCACCAACGTTGCGGCTTCGGCCACTTCACCCAATTCCACCAACGCCGCCGCCGGGGAGCGGCCGCGCCGTGGCCCTGGCGGATTTGGGGGCCCCATCGTGCTTGGACCGGATGACAAACCCGCCTTCGAAGACCCGCCAGCCAGAGTTGACAAGAAGCGCGACAATGTTCCCCACGGCAAGCTGGAGATGATCGAGTATGAGTCCAAGACGGTGGGCACCACCCGCAAGATGCAAGTTTACACTCCGCCCGGTTATTCAAAGGACACGGAGTATCCCGTGCTGTATCTCCTGCACGGCATCGGTGGGGATGAAACGGAGTGGGAGCGGTTTGCCCATCCCGACATGCTGATGGATAACCTGCTGGCCGAGGGGAAAGTCGTGCCCATGATCGTAGTCATGCCCAATGGCCGCGCACAAAAGGACGATCGCGCCGGGCCCAACGCGATGGCGACGGCGCCCGCCTTTGCGAAATTTGAGGGCGACCTGCTGGATGACGTGATCCCAGCGATTCAGTCGCATTACGGCACTTACACCAATCGTGAGAGCCGTGCGTTGGCGGGGCTGTCCATGGGCGGGGGCCAATCGCTGAACTTCGGTTTGGCGCACCTCGATACCTTTGCGTGGGTGGGAGGTTTTTCGTCAGCGCCGAACACAAAACCGCCTGAACAACTCGTGCCCGATCCCGCAGCCGCGGCCCAACAATTGAAGCTGTTGTGGATATCCTGCGGCAACAAAGACGGGTTGATCCGGATCAGCCAGGGCGTTCATGCCTACCTCAAGGAAAACAAGGTGCCGCACGTCTGGCACGTGGACGGCAACGGCCACGACGCGACGCACTGGAGAAACAACTTATGGCTGTTCTCGCAACGCATCTTCAAATAGATTCAACTGAGACGTTGCAGTTGCAGTTCAACTAATTGCCTCAAACCACCTGAACCCCACTCATATGGAGACTCGTATCGCAAACCACAACTCACGCATTGGCTTACTCACGGCGGTGCTGCTTGCCGTTGGTGCAACGGCCTGGTGTGCCGACACGCCCACCCTCAAGGACGCCTACAAGGACCATTTCTTCGTTGGCGCAGCCGTCAACCGCACCATTGCGACTGGCACAGCGGTCCGGGCCGACAATGTCCGCCGGACCTCGGAACAAGTCGAGAAAGACATTGCCCTGGCGAAGGACCAGTTCAACCAGATTTCCCCGGAGAACGACCTGAAGTGGGCCCTCATTCACCCGCGGGAAGGCGCGGGCGGCTATAATTTCGGCCCGGCCGACGCCTTTGTGAACTTCGGTCTAAGCAACCAGATGTATATCGTGGGCCACACGCTAGTCTGGCACAGCCAGACGCCCAACTGGGTCTTCCAAGGAACCAATCTGCCGCCCGGGATGACGAACACTCCAGCAGCGGCACCCGCCGCCCCCACGAACGCGGCCGGGACGATTGCGCCCGGCGGTGGCAGATTTGGCAGCGGTTTTGGCGGCGGTTTCGGCCGAGGCGGTTTCACCGGGCCACGCGCGTCCCGCGACGAGTTGCTGCAACGGATGCGCGATCACATTCACACTGTTGTCGGCCGCTATAAGGGCAAGATCAAGGCCTGGGACGTGGTGAACGAGGCCATCGCCGACGGCGGCACGAACATCCTGCGGAACTCGCTCTGGCTGGAAATCATTGGGCCGGACTTCATCGCCAAGGCCTTCCAATACGCTCACGAGGCCGATCCGGATGCGCTCCTCCGCTACAATGACTATGGGTTGGAGAGCCCGGCAAAACGCCGCAAACTCATCGCTTTGATCAAGTCGCTGCAGGAGCAGCACGTCCCGGTCATGGCCATTGGGTCGCAAGCTCACCTCAACGTTTCGACGAGCTTTCAAGCCATGGATCAGGCGCTGACCGATATGGAGACGCTCGGCTTGCCCATTCACATTACCGAGCTCGACGTCAACAGCGCGCAGGGCGGTCAGCGCAATACTGGGGCAGACGTCGCGAACAACGCCGCCACCACCCAGGGCGGCCTGGTGGATGACGCCAACCGGAAGCTGGCCGATGCGTACGCCGGTCTATTCCGGGCGTTCGTGAAGCATGACAAATCTGTGAAACTGGTCACCTTCTGGGGTGTGAACGACGGGGTCTCATGGCGCGCGCAAGGCCGCCCGTTGTTGTTCGACGGCAACGATCAGCCCAAGCCGGCCTTCGAGGCTGTCATTCGCGCCGCCACAGGCGAGCAACTGAACCCGCGTTGAGACACGGATCATGCGGATTGTCGAGAATCCTTGGAATCGAATGAGTGAGAATCCGTGCATTCCGTGTCTTTCCTTGAAGACTTATGAGGCTGCGTCTAATTCATGAGAATTAAAGTGCGATGGGTCCTGCTGGCGGGATTACTCATGTCGGCTGGGAACGTTCTGGCTCAAGATACGAACTTCTTCATCTTCCTGTGCTTTGGGCAGTCGAATAGCGAGGGCTTTCCGGGAATTGAACCACAGGACAAGGCGCCCGTGGATGAGCGCTTCCAGGTCCTGGCAGCGGTTGATTTCCCGAGCCTGGGTAGAACAAAGGGCAATTGGTTTCCTGCCATCCCTCCGTTGTGCCGCCCCTCTGCCGGTCTTTGCCCGGCCGATTACTTCGGCAGAACGCTGGTTTCCAACCTTCCGCCCAGCATCAAGGTAGGTATCGTCAATGTCTCCGTGGCCGGCTGCAAGATTGAACTGTTCGAGAAAGACACCTATCGGACGTACGCTTCAACGGCGCCATCGTGGATGACGAATATTATCATGCAATACGGTGGCAATCCCTATGCGCGCCTTGTTGAGATGGGAGCACTGGCTCAGAAAGAGGGTGTCATCAAAGGAATCCTGTTGCACCAAGGAGAATCAAACACGAACGACAAGGAATGGCCGAACAAAGTCAAAGGCATCTACGGCAACTTGATCAAGGACCTGAATCTCAAGGCCGACGAAGTGCCTCTGCTCGCGGGCGAACTCGTGAATGCCGATCAGAAGGGCGCTTGCTCGAGCATGAATTCCATCATTGACGACTTGCCCAAGACCATTCCCAATTCATACGTCATTTCTTCGAAGGGCTGCACCAGCCGTCCCGACCATCTGCATTTCAATCCCGCAGGCTACCGGGAGTTGGGCAAGCGATACGGGGAGAGAATGCTCTTATTGCTTGGTTATCAACCGAAGCCGAAGACGTTCATCAGCTATTTTGTCCCTACCCCTCCGCATGGCGAGCTGGTCCGTGAGACCTGGGGGGCCACCAACGTACTCCCGCGCGACACGCAGAACGGGCTGGAAGACACCACCATGACCCAATACTGCTACTGGGACGGCCAGATCATCAAAGCCCCCGACGGCAAGTACCACATGTTCGCCAGCCGCTGGGATGAACCCAGAGGCCACAACGGCTGGTTCGGCTCCGTCGCCGTCCACGGTGTTTCTGAATCCCTCACCGGGCCGTACGTGGACCAGGGCCTCTGCTGGCCCAACGACCAGGGCGGCAAGGGACACAATGTCACCGCCCTCACTTTGCCCGATGGTCGCTACGCCATCGTTATCAGCGAAACTCGCCCCTGCGAGATCTATGTCTCCAAATCGCTCGACGGCCCCTGGGAGCGCCTCGGCACCATCACGGTCGAGGGCGAACCGAGGTGGCACGCTTCCAACGTCGCGATCATGGCCCGCCCCGATGGCAACTTTGAGTTCGTCCCCCGCGACGGCAGAATCTTCTTCAGCGACAAAGGCATCCTCGGACCTTACCAGCCACAGGGGAATTCAGTCTTCCCGAAGGGGATACCGAACCTCGAAGACCCCTGCATTTGGTATTCCGGCGGCCTCTACCACATCGTGGTCAACTCCTGGTCCACTCGGAAGGCGTATCACCTCACCTCACGGGATGGCCTCCACGATTGGACCAACCGCGGCCTGGCCTACGACCCCCGCGCGGCCATTGTCCGCTACCCCGACGGCACCGTGAACCACTGGAACAAGGCCGAACGGCCCTCGGTCTATATCGAAAACGGCCATGTCGCCGCCATGACCCTGGCCGTGATCGACGTAGAAAAAGAACAAGACAAGGGCAACGACGGTCATGGCAGCAAGGTCATCGTCATTCCTTTCGACGGCGCCGCCCTCGATCGCGATCTGCAATTAGCGGCAGACTCGGCCACGAGCGCGAGCGGGGTCGACGGGGTCGCCATCGAGCCGCCCGCACCGATTCCATATTCCACAGAGCAGGTGATCAACGAAGCCGATTCCGCTGTCGCCATCGCCGAGAAAGCGGCGAAGGTTCTGCCGCGCGCCAATCAAACGGCCTGGATGCGGCTGGAGCGGACGTTCTTCCTCCACTTCGGCGTGAACACTTTCAACGAAGTCGAGTGGGGCAGCGGGCGTGAAGAGCCTTCGCTGTTCAATCCCACCGAACTCGACGCGAACCAATGGTTGAGCGCGATAACAAATTTCGGCGGCAAGATGATCGTGCTCGTGAGCAAGCACCACGATGGATTTTGCATGTGGCCCACGCGCTACACCCCGCATTCGCCCGTGACCAGTCCGTGGCGCGGCGGCAAGGGCGATCTGGTGCGCGAAGTGGCCGACGCCGCGCGGGCGCATGGCGTCAAACTGGCCGTTTATCTCTCGCCCGCGGACCTTTATCAGCTTCGGACGAATCCGAAGAATCCGGCGGGCTATTACGGCAATGGCAGCAGCAATGTGCTCTCGGTCATTCCCACCGATCCGGCGAGCTTCAAGAGCAATCCCGCCCAGGGCCGCACGCCGCCGGCGGGTTTCACGAACTACACCTATGCGGTGGATGACTACAATCGTTACTTCCTGAACCAGCTTTATGAGTTGCTGACGGAATACGGGCCGATCGGGGAAGTCTGGTTCGACGGCGCGAATCCTGATCCCAGCGTCCATGAGACCTACAATTACGCGGCGTGGTATCATTTGATTCGCAGCCTGCAGCCTAACGCAGTCATCATGGGCAAAGGACCGGACGTGCGGTGGGTGGGCAATGAAGGTGGCGTCGGCCGCACCAGGGAATGGAGCGTGATTCCGCTGTCGACGTCGCCTGAGACATTCAACTGGCCGGACATGACGGCGGGCGATCTCGGCAGCCGCGCAAAGCTCAAACACGGTTCGCATCTCTGGTGGTTTCCGGCCGAAGTGAACACCACCATTCTCGGCAACAGCCAGTGGTTTTGGGCGCGCAATAAACATCCACGGACGGTTACCCAGTTGGTGGACATCTATTACACATCCGTCGGGCGCAACGGAAATCTCATCCTGAATCTGTCGCCCGACAAGCGGGGCCTGGTTCCCGACAACCAGCTTGATGCCCTGAGGCAGACGGCGGAGATCATCAACGAAACGTTCGCCACCGACCTCGCCGCCGGTGGCAGAGTCACCGCCGACCATGCGAACGCCACGAAGGGCGCGGCGCTCGCGCTGGACGGAAACCTCGACACCTGGTGGGAAGTCGCGCCGGGCAAGAGCAACGGCACGGTGACGCTCACGCTTCCGAAGGCGGTCACGTTCGATGTGGTTTCGTTGCAGGAAGCAGTGGATTATCGTGGCCAAAGAATTGAATCCTTCGTCATTGAAACGTGGACCGGCGTGACATGGGCCACCGCGGAGAAAGTGGCGTCTGACGAACTCACGACGGTCGGACACCGCCGGCTTATACGATTGAAATCCCCCGTGACCACCGACCAGGTCCGCATCCGCATCACCGGTTCGCGCCTCGAACCGACGCTAGCTGAAATCGGCCTGTTTAAGCAATCCGTCAGGACCTTGCCGCCGATCATTTCCGATCGCAGCACCAACGGCACAGTGACCCTCCGCAACGCCGCCGGCAACAAGATGGTTTATACCGTGGACGGCGGCGCGCCGACGACCCACTCGGCGATTTACACTTCGCCCATCGCCCTGCCATTGAACCGCAGCGTCACGGTGCGAACCGCGAGTTTGCTGCCCAATGGCCAGCTCGGCATCGTGGGTTCAAGAATCTTCGCCGGTCTCCTGCCGATCGGCTGGAAAGTGGTCAGTGTGGACAGCGAGGAAACTGCCGGGGCAGAAAACGCCGCCGCCCGCGCGATTGACGGCGATTCGTCCACCATCTGGCACACCCGTTGGAATGCAGACCTGAAGCTGCCGCACTCGATCACGGTTGACATGGGCGCGACGCATCGAGTCGGCGGATTCACCTATCTGCCGCGCCAGGATGGGATACTCAATGGCACAGTTGAGAAATACCGATTTGAAACGAGCGCGGATGGCGTGAGTTGGACGACCAACATCGCCTCGGGAACATTCGCCAACATCCGCAACAACCCCTGTCTCCAGGAAGTCCCCTTTGCGCCGGTGAACGCCCGCTATTTCCGTTTGACCGCTTTGCAGGAGATCTTCCGCAACGGCTGGACCAGCGCGGCTGAAATCTCCGTGTTGTCGGCCGGCGGAAGTGGTGACTAGCGGGAGCCATATTACCTTTAGCTTGTCTCTCCCTGGTATGCCTGTGGCGGAAGAACTAACCTCCAAACGAACGAGTTACTACCTATGACGATGAATTGCATTCTCGCGGTGGCGCTCTCCATGTTCGCGGCGTCGGTCGGGTTCGCGCAGCAACCCGATCCAGTCACGGTGGCACAGGGTCTGGTGCAAGGTATTTCCGAAGACGGGTTGACGGTTTACCGCGGCATCCCGTTTGCGGCGCCGCCAGTGGGCGACCTCCGCTGGCGCGCTCCGCAGCCCGCCGCGAAATGGGAAGGGGGGCGTCAGGCCACCAAGTTCGGGCCAAAACCGATCCAAGGCTCGAGAACCGGATCGGACATGAGCGAGGACTGCCTGTATCTGAACGTGTGGACACCCGCGAAGTCCAGCAATGACCGCATCCCGGTGCTCGTTTGGATTTATGGTGGCGGATTCGGCGGGGGGGCCACGTCCGAACCGAACTACAGCGGGGAGAAGTTGGCCAAGAAGGGCGTGGTGCTGGTCAGCATTGCCTACCGCGTCGGGCAACTCGGATTTCTGGCGCATCCGGAATTGAGCGCCGAAACCACGAACCACGTTTCGGGCAATTACGGCCTGCTGGACATGGTCGCGGGTCTCCAATGGGTGCAGAAGAATATCGCTGCTTTCGGAGGCGACCCGAACAAGGTGACAATCTTCGGCGAATCGGCCGGCGGGATCGCCGTCAGCATGTTGTGCGCTTCGCCGCTGGCTAAAGGACTGTTCCATGGCGCTATTTCGCAGAGCGGCGGGTCGTTTGGACCGCCGCGGCCCACCACCTTCCCGGGCGAGAATCTGAAACGCCTTCCTGACGCCGAACGCGCCGGAGAAGCTTACGCCAAGAACGCGGGCGTTTCGTCCATCGCGGAACTGCGAAAGATCGCCGCGGACAAACTTCCCGCAGGCCGCGGTCTCGGCATGTCCTGGCCCATCATTGATGGCTGGGTGATCCCCGACGATCAATACAAGCTCTACACGGCGGGTAAATACAACGACACACCGATTCTCGTGGGCTACAACTCCGACGAAGGCGCGAGCTTTTCGCCGCCGAAGACGCCGGAGGATTACGTCGGGGGCGTCAGGACGCGCTACGGCAAGTTCGCGGAGGAGCTCATCAAAGCCTATCCCGTCGGCTCCAACACCGTGCCCAAGACCGCGCGCGATTTGACCCGCGATGCGGCATTCGGCTGGCACACTTGGACTTGGGCGCGGCTGCAAGCGCAGACAGGAAAATCCAAGGTATTCTACTATTATTTCGATCAGCACCCCGAATATCCGGAAGGTTCGCCCCGGGCCGGATACGGTTCACCGCACGGTATGGATGTGGCCTACGTTTTCCAGCATCTCAATCCCAATAATCCGCAGACGACCAAAACAGACCTGGAGATCTCCGAAGCCATGTCCAGCTACTGGGTGAATTTCGCCAAGCGCGGCGATCCCAACGACGACGGGCTCCCTGGCTGGCCCGCCTTCAGCGACGTCAATCCTGTCGTGATGTACTTCGGCCAGACGCCGCACATGGGGCCGGTGCCCAGCGCCGAAGCGCTCAAGAGTTTGGATGCTTACTTCGCCTGGCGGCGGACGCCAGAAGGAGAGGCGTGGGCGAAATAGACTTGTACACATGCTGCCGCCAGGCCAGCACGAGCTGGCGATTGTTGTTCACGCACTGGACAGCCTGGGGCTTGACCGTCGTCCGGCCCAATGCCGGCCGCAGCAGTAGCGCCGCGAGTATGGCAATGACGGGGATGACTACCAGCAGCTCGATCAGCGTGAAACCGTCAAGGGAACCGCAGTAGTTCCGCTCGCCTGACAGAGGTCCGAGGCTCTTCGCGCTCATACTCATTGAGGGTTACGCAACATATCGTACTTAGAACGACCTAGCTCACGTACAGCCGCCGGATCCGAGCGTAGTCTGCAACGACGGTGTTCGAATTTCACAAACAAATCAACTGCTTGGCGCGGCGGCTGTGGTGTGCAGCTTCTTGTTCTGCCTCCGACTGTCTTTTCTGGTCTCATTCCAACTGCCGGTGCATGAGTGTGCCATCTTTCACCTCGCGAGACTCCTCAGGCATCCCTTGTGCCATGGCCGGCTCGCGAGGTTCGGATGGAGCATCACTACGCGGTCGCGATCCCCCCTCATTCCGGCCAACCAATACCCCTTCGAAACCGTCCACCGAGATGGACGCGGCGCCGACGCTACCGCCACAGGTCGGGCTCGGGCACCGGCCCCTTGCGGTCGTCCAGGGATTGGTGCCACCAATGGCGCTCCTGTTTCAGGATGCCGGACACTCTCTTAGGCCTTGTTTTTCTGACCAGGACGGAATAATCGGAGGAAGCGAACCAGATCCTTCTTCCGGTGTCACCCCCGAGGTCGCTGGCCATGAGCGGAATGCCGTCTTTGGCGAGGAACTCGAGAATGAAGCGGCAGTTCACCTCGCCGACGTCCAGGAATGTGTCGCGCGCGGGGGTGGAGGTGAAAAAGGAGCCGCCGCCGAAGACCTTGGCCTGCAAATGGGCACGATTGGCGCCAAGGTGGAGCATGTCGTTGATGAGCAGTTCCATGGCGTGAACACCGTATCGGCCCGCCTCCGTCACGCAAAGGATCTCGCTGTTGGCGTAGGAGTCTGAGCTCAGCAGAAAATGGTTCATGCCGACGACGTGGTTGACGGGATCGTAGAGGCAGGCGGCGACGCAGGACCCGAGCAACGTTTCGATCACCACCGGCCGCTTGGCCGCGTGGTATTGGCCCGGCAGGATCGTGATTCTCTTGGGGGCCTGGGTGGTGTCACTCACCGTGGGGTCTCCTGGCCGGGCGCTCACCGGGAAAGCCGGAGGACGGCTGGCGCGATTTCCTTGAGCGGAAGCACCCGCTCGGCGGCGCCCAGTTTGATCGCCTCCTGGGGCATGCCGAAAACCACGCAGGTGGCCTCGTCCTGGGCAAGGGTCGCCGCGCCGGCCTGCTTCATTTCCAGCAGGCCCTTGGCGCCGTCGTCGCCCATGCCGGTCATGATCACGCCCACGGCGTTTTTTCCCGCGTAACGGGCCGCCGAGCGGAACAGGACGTCCACGGAAGGCCGGTGGCGGGAAACGAGGGGGCCATCACGCACCTCGACAAAATAGCGGGCGCCACTGCGTTTGAGGAGCGTGTGGAAGTTGCCTGGGGCGATGAGCGCCCGGCCCCGGAGGACGGTATCGTTGTCCTCAGCCTCTTTCACCGTCACGCGGCACAGCTCGTTCAGCCTCCTGGCAAAGGAGGCGGTAAAATGCTCGGGCATATGCTGGACGATGACGATTCCGGCCGTGTCCGGGGGCAGGGCCACCAGGAATTCGCGAATCGCCTCCGTTCCGCCGGTGGATGCGCCGACGATGATCACCTTTTCCGTCGTTTCCGCCATGGCCAGGTTCGTGGCCTTGGCGAGGACGGCATCCGCCGTGAGCTTGGGTTCGACTTTTTGCGACTGGACAACGCGCCTGGGTTTGGCCAGCGCGGCGGCTTTGACGGCGTCGCAGATCCGGATCCGGGACTCCTCCAGGAACTGCTTGGTGCCCAGGCGGGGTTTTTGGATGATCTCGACGGCCCCGTATTCCAGGGCCTTGAGGGCTGTCTCCGATCCCTGTTCGGCGAGGCTGGAGCAGAGCACGACGGGAATCGGGTGCTGGCTCATGAGTTTCTGCAGAAAGGTGATCCCGTCCATGCGCGGCATTTCCACGTCCAGGGTGATGACGTCGGGAACGCACTCGGCGATCCTGGCCGCGGCCGCGAAGGGGTCGGGCGCCACGGCCATGACTTGGATCCGCGGGTCGGAGCCTAGGATTTCCTGCAGCGTCTGGCGGACGACGGATGAATCGTCGACGATCAGCACTTGAATCTTTTTGTCCATGATCGCTCTCCTCAAACCTTCTTGTAAACGGTGGCCGCGGCGAAGGCGAGCGGCACGTTCATGTTGGTGATGGTTTCGGAATGTCCCAGGAAGAGGTAGCCTTCCGGTGAAAGCAGGCGGCAAAACTTCTGGAGCAGGCACTCCTGCGTCGCCTTGGTGAAATAGATGATGACGTTCCGACAGAAGATCACGTCCAACGGCCGGTCGATCCCGAAGTCGTCGTCCATGAAGTTCAGCCTGCGGAATTGGATCCGGCGCTTCAATTCGGGGCCCATCATGACCAGTTTTCTGCCGGGGCCCTTGCTCCGGAGGATGTATTTTTTCCGCAGGGCGTATGGCATGGGCTCGATCTTGCTCTCGTCGTAAACGCCCTCGGCCGCCTTGGCCAGTACCTCGTGGCAGATGTCCGTGGCCAGAATCGAATAGGAGAATCCCGAGTGCTGTTCGGCGAACTCATTGAGGTAGATGGCCAGCGTGTAGGGCTCGTCCCCGGTGGAGCAACCGGCACTCCACACGCGGACGTTCCGGCGGCCCTCGCGGACCGCGGCCGGCAGGACTGTGTTGACGAGGTATTCGAAATGCCAGGGTTCACGAAAGAAATCGGTCTTGTTGGTGGTGACGGCGTCGATCAGGTGCTCCAGTTCTTCGGCCATGCCCTCAGGGCTGAAGAGGTAGCGGCTGTAGTCTTCGAAGCGGTCCAGCCCGACAACCCGGAGGCGTCTGCGAATTCTTCCTTCGAGCAGGGACTGTTTTTCTTCCGCCAGATGGATGCCGCATTGCCCCTCGATGAATTCCCGCAGGCGCCGGAATTGCTTTTCCGACAGGAGCGGCTGCGGGGAGGCTCCGGACCGGTCTTCGCGATACGCTGTTTCCATAGGTGTTCCTCATGGTTGATGAATCCCCGCCTCTACCCACCGCCGCCGTGAGACGGGGCCGCGTTTTCCTGGCGTGGAATGACCGCCAGACGACGGCTACACCGCCTCACTCGGCGTGGGAAGCCAGGGGGGGCGCGGGAAAGCAGGCTCCCGCGCCCCGTGGGCGGCAGGTCAAGTCGCCGTCAGGGTCTCCTGCCTGGCACCGCCGACCTCCTGCAGGAGGGAGGTTTCGCTGCCGGAGAAGACCTGATCGATCTCCAGGATAATGATCAGTTTGTCGTTGTGTTTGCCGATCCCTTTGATGAACTCCGTCCGCCAGCGCGTCCCGAGCCGCGGGGGCGGCACGATCTGGCTCGGTTCCAGCTCGAACACCTCCTGCACGGAGTCCACCAACGCGCCCAACACGGTCGTCTCTTCATCCACGACGATCTCCAACACGACGATGCAGGTGTCCACGGTCTTTTCGGTTTTGGTCAAACCGAACTTCAGACGCATGTCCACCACGGGCACGACGTTGCCCCGGACATTGATGATGCCGCGCATGAAGTCGGGAGTTCCGGGCACCTTGGTCGCCGGGGTGAAGTCGAGTATCTCCCGCACCTTGGCCACATCCACCGCAAACACTTCGTCTGCGAGGCGGAAGGTCAGGTATTGGGTTGTGATGTTTGTCGCACTCATTGTCGGTTTCTCCCTTTCAATACCTCTCGAATTCCGGGGCAGGGCCGTCTTTCTTTTCCCTGCCCTCCGCGAGGTTCAGTTTCACGCCGGCCGCCTGGGCGGCGGGTTTGGCGGGAACGCCCGCTAGTTTGGCCGGCTGCCGGAGCGCCGGAGCCGGGGACTTCCTGACCTGCGAGGCCAGTGGAGCCGGAGCCCTCTTGACTTGCGAGGCCACTGGAGCTGGAGCCTTCTTTACTTGCGGGACCGCTTTGGCGGGGGCCGCTGTTCTGCGGTCGCCGCCTCCGTGGTCATCGGTCTTGAAAAAGGCGACCGCTTCGATGAGCTGGTCCGCCTGGCTGGTCAGCTCTCCCGCGGTACCGGCCATTTCCTCGGATGCGGCGGCGTTCTGCTGGATAACGGTATCGAGCTGCTGGATGGCCTTGTTGATCTGATCGGCGCCGTTTTTCTGTTCGTTGCTGGCCGCGCTGATCTCCTGGACCAAGTCGGCGGTTTTCTGGATGGCAGGCACAAGGCCCGCCAGCAGTTCGCCGGCCTTTTCGGAGACCTTGACGCTGGAAGCGGACAGATGATTGATCTCGCCGGCCGCCGACTGGCTGCGCTCGGCAAGCTTGCGGACCTCGGCGGCCACCACGGCGAAACCCTTGCCGTGCTCGCCGGCCCGGGCGGCCTCGATGGCCGCGTTGAGGGCCAGCATGTTGGTCTGCCGCGCGATTTCCTCGATGATGGAAATCTTGCCAGCGATCTCTTTCATGGCGGTGACCGTTTCGGACACGGCGCTGCCGCCCTGTTTGGCGTCTTCCGCCGCCTTGACGGCGATCTTTTCCGTCTGCTGGGCGTTGTCGGCGTTCTGCATGATGTTGGAGGTCATCTCCTCCATGGAGGAGGAGATCTCTTCGGCGGAGGAGGCCTGTTCGGTCGCGCCCTGGGAGACCTGCTCGGACTTTGAATTCATCTCGCCGCTGCCAGAGGCGACCTGGTTCGCCACGGTCTGAACGTTGGTGACGACCTCCGTCAGTTTCTCCAACATGACGGCCAGGGCCTGCATCAACTGATCCTGCTCGGATCGTTCCTTCACCACGATGACCAGGTTGCCCTGTGAGATCTCCTGAGCCACATGGGTGATCTCGTTCATGGCCTCGATCAAGGCATTGAGGTTGTTCTTGATGCTGTTGAAGTCACCGTTGTAGGTGTCCGTGATCATGGTCGGAATATCGCCCTTGGAAATCCGATCTACGTATTCGGCCGACACGTTGAGCGGTCCGATGACGGCGTCGAGGGTGTCGTTGACGCCTTTGACGATCTTCTGGTAGTCGCCCTGGTGCTTGGAGGCGTCCGCCCGGGTGGCGAGCTTGCCTTCCACGGCCGCCTTCACGAGCATGCCCGCATCGGCCACCAGCCCGTTCACCGCGTCGATGGCGTTGTTGAGGTTGTTCTTGATCTCGTTGAAGTCGCCGTTGTAGGAGTCGGTGATCTTGGGCGGGATGTCGCCCTTGCTGATCCGGTCCACATA
>Ga0073936_10002235_pt1 | contig 28979 bp, 14 predicted proteins | sample AliMusrvi5mmetaG_FD_87041 | JGI IMG/M metagenome (GOLD analysis project Ga0073936, IMG submission 87041) | Freshwater lake bacterial and archeal communities from Alinen Mustajarvi, Finland, to study Microbial Dark Matter (Phase II) - Alinen... | ecosystem: Environmental > Aquatic > Freshwater >...
GTCGCCCGTGGCCCCGCCGTTGCGTGGCATGACGGCGTACTACGCGAAAACAGGTCTGTGCCATTCTCCCCGCGCGCCAGCATAGCTCAGTTGGTAGAGCAGCTGATTTGTAATCAGCAGGTCTGCGGTTCGAACCCGCATGCTGGCTCCAGTTCTAGAAGCGCAAAAACGCAATATTTTCAAAGAATATAGCACATTTAGGCAAAACCGTTCGCGCTTGCAACCCCTTATGGCCCCTTACCGACATACCCGTTTCGAGGTTTGAATTGTAACCACATTGTAACCAGCTGGCGCCCGAGAGAAGTGTTCTTAAATGCTCGCGGCGACCGATCCTACTTTCCGAACAGATGTTTCGCCGCTTCGATCCCACCAATCACCAGCGCCCCGACCACACCGCCGGCCTTGGCCGCAGCGACCGTGCTGGCGGCCCGCTGATTCAACTGTGCGCGCTGGCACCGTAGGAGGGTGGCGATGGCGCGAGCGAGGGCCGGGTGGCCGCTACAGGTGCCGCGGGAGTGTTCCACTTCGACGAGGCGTGCGTCGATTTCGTCGCGAAGGGAAATCAAATCGGCGTCCATGTTACTTCCCCTTGACCGCGTTGGTGGGCGCCTTGTCGCCCGCGTCCCAGATGTAGAACCCCTCAGGGATGGTCACGTCGTTCCGGGAGAGTTCCCAGGTCGATCCGGTCCAAACATACACCCGCCCGCTCATGTCCGGCCCCGCGCGCACCGGCGCCTCCGCGGCCGGCAGGAAGACGACGCGTGGGCCGGCGCAGCCGGCCGCCAGCAACGCCGCCATCAAGACAACGGCTACCGCTTTCATTTCACCCCCTGCTTGGCCTTCCACTCCGCTAGCCGCTTGTCGAGGCTCTCCTTGAGACCCGGCTTGGACTGAACATCCTCGCCGGCTGTCTGGGTCTGGCTTTTCACCAGCCCAGTCAGCCAGTCGAGGATCGCTGTGAAGAGCGCTTGCCACATGGCTGCCTAACAGCCTCACCACACGTGGCAGTCTGGACAGCGGGGATGCGCCGTTGTTCTGACCCATGCCCCGCCGTCGCTTTTTCCTGCCCCATTGCGGGGCAGCATTACCCCACGCGCACCCTACCTGGATCATCCAAAACGGCTGCCACAACATCCTGATAATCGCCCCGGATCTATGCAGCAGCCGTGTTGCCGTGTTTTCCTGCTTGAAGGCAATGCCTTGGCGGGTGTAGCGTTCGGGGGCAATGGATACTTGCCGCACACAACTTGCATTGCTCTGGGCATTCGTGGCCATGCTGGCTTGGCCTGTCTTGTCGCAAGAGCAGTTCAATTACACGGACAATGGCGACGGTACTTGCACCATCACGGACTACATTGGATTAGGCGGCGATGTAACCATTCCCGATGCGACCAATGGTTTGACCGTCACCAGCATCGGGGACTGGGCTTTCTCCGGCTGCATCAGCCTGACGAGCGTAACGATTTCCAACAGCGTCACCAGCATCGGGTACGGTGCTTTTTTTGCCTGCGCCAGTCTAACGAGCGTGACGATCCCCGCCAGCGTCACTCGCATCGGGGACTCTGCTTTCTCTGGTTGCATCAGTCTGGCCAGCGTCACAATCCCCAACCACGTCACCAGCATCGGGTACTGGGCTTTCTCTGATTGCGCCAGTCTGACGAGCGTGACGATCCCCAACAGCGTCACCAGCATCTGGTACGGTGCGTTCTTGTACTGTAACTCCCTGACCTCGATAGCCGTGGATCCCGGCAATGCGTTTTATAGCAGTGCTGGCGGAGCCTTGTGTGACAAGGCGCAGACCACACTCATCCAATGCCCGGAAGGCATGATGGGGAATTACACGATTTCCAACAGCGTCACCAGCATCGGGGACAGTGCGTTTTATGGTTGCGCCAGCCTGACGAGCGTGACGATCCCCGCCAGCGTCACCAGCATCGGGGACGGTGTGTTCTGGTACTGCACCAGTCTGACCGATATCTATTTCAGCGGGAACGCCCCCAGCCTTGTTGGTTCGGATTGGTTCGACTCTGTCCCTGCGACAATCTATTACTTGCCAAACACCACGAACTGGGATTCGACAATTGGCGGGCAGACTCCCGTCCTCTGGAACCCACAAGTTCAGCCTGATTCCACCTTCGGCATACAGTCTGCTGGCTTTGGCTTCACCTTCACCAACGCTGGCAGTCCAAGCGTTGTCGTGGCAGTTTGCACAGACCTGACCAATCCTGTCTGGGTACCCCTGGCAACCAACACCATCACTAGCGGCTCGTCCTACTTCAGCGACCCAAGTTGGACGAATTACCCTAACCGCTATTACCGCTTCCAGATGCCGTAATGCGCCGGGGTGCCCGCCCCCTTACTGGTCTAGCCTCAGGTCACGGGGCATCTTGGCCGTGGGCGGGCGGCAGTTCCTTGTTGCAGAAAAGGCGGGTGTGGAACAGGCGGGGCTTGGCGTGTTTCTTGCCCACCACCCACACAAGACACGGGGAGCCGGCGCACATCGACCGAGAGAACCGGGAGCGCCGCAAAAAAGCATTGTCTGGTACGCATAGTTGCTATCTGTTTCCGATCCTTCGCGTGCTAACATAAGAGTATTTCGTGCGGCCAGAGACGGAGAGGGCTGCGACAGCACGGCCCGCACTTGTGTTTGAGAGACAATTTTTAGACCGCAGGGAGGAGATTCGTATGAGGCAGAAGGCAGTCTTGCGCATTCGCACGGCAGCAATTGTCTGTCTGCTCCTATCCGCCTTGCCAGCGCACAGCGCGGAATGGGATCTCAAACTGCCGGATGGCGCCGCGGGGTTTAGCTTCGGCCCTGGCGCCATCCCGGGGTTAACTGCCGTCACCAAGCAGACAATCTACAACGAACAGACCGGATATGGATTTTCCGCAGAGAGCAGCGCGCTCACGGGGGGCGGCCGCAAATGGCCGGATGTGCTGTCCGGACAAACGGTGGCCTCGGAACCGAAAGCCGAGTTTCAGGCCAAACTGCCGAACGGCGAATACTGGGTATGGCTTTGCGCAGGAAAGCAGATTGTCGCCAATCCACGAAACCGGCAGTTTCTCCTGAAAATCAATGACAAGACCCTGTTTGATGACACCCCCGGCGATGAGCAATATGCCAGCGAGAAATACCTGTACCGCTTCATGTGGACACAGTTCTCGGAACGGCCGCATGGCTTGTGGCTGGATTACATCGACAAGATGTATGCAGGCTTTATTGAGCGGATTATGGTCCGCGACGGCCGGATGTCCGTTACCTTCGGCAACCATTTCATCAGCGCCCTGATTGCCGTCCCGGTCGCGCAAAAAACGGCCTTTGACGCCCTGCTGGCCGACATTCAGGCCAGGCGCATGGAGGAGTTCGAGGCGGACCTCACGAAGCGAATGGATCCGGATTACCTCAACGGCAAGCGATCCGAGGGCCACGACGCTGGCGACTATCTTGTCTATGTCCCCGAAGAGGCGGCGCCTCTGATTCAACCCAACACGAGGCCCAGCGAGCAGGAAAGAAAACAGACCAGCATCCAGTCTGCGGGCACGCCCGGAGAACTGGTGCTCCTGAAAATTGCCATTGTGCCGTTTACGGACGTAGGGAGCGCAACGCTTGTGCCGGGAGACCTGACCGGCCCCGGCGGAAGAATTTCCGCCACGAACATCCGGGGGTTCTACAAGAATTATCAATTTTACCGGCGATTTGAGGGCAAGCACCTCGAAATGGGCGAATCTGTCCTGCTGCCGACCCTGACATTGAACTTGGAAAAAGGCGTGACGGAACTCTTCTGCCTGCTGTTGCGGGTGCCGGAGGAAGCCAGCGCCGGTATCTACCGCGGGACGTTCACGTTCAAGCCGGACAAAGGGAGGAGTGTGGACGTGCCGGTGCAGTTCGAGGTTTATCCATTTACACTTGAGAAAGATCTGCCCGTCTCCTACACGATGTGGAACTCACGCGGCTATGACTTGCCGTTTCTGTCTGCGGAACTGAAGCGAAAGATTCTGAAGGACCGGCTGCAGGCTCAGCGCGATATTGGGTTCACATCCCTCGATGTCCCGTGCCCCACGGTGAAGAGTCTCAAGGATGGCAAGGTCACGATCACGATCGACACCATGCCGTATGAAGTCGCCAAGGAAGTGGGCCTGGGCCGCCGCCCCGAACAGGGCTTGTATGTGGCAAATTTCTGGGCTGGCGCCGGACGCAGCCTCGCCGGCGGCGCCCTGGGGCCCAAAGGTGGCGGAGTGGACCTCAAGCAGCCGGAATTCACGACATACCTGAAGGACATCATCGCCCAGTTCAAGGCATTCATTGACAAATCCGGGCTTCCCATCGTGGTGTGTGCGGTGGATGAACCGCGGGAGGCGAACATCAACCCCTGGAATCGCAATTATAACGATACCTGCATCCTGGCCGATCTGTTGCGCGCCGGCGGGATCAAGACCATGATCAACCCGATGTATGACAATACAAACGGCAAGGACTACACCGGATTTGTCGACCATTTGGACGTGTATTCGTCGCATGCCTGGAAGCAGTCGGAGCGGTCGTTTCATCTCGCCCAAGAGAAGGGGAAAACGATCTGGCTCTACAACAGCGGCATGGATCGGTACACATGGGGGTTCTACAACTGGCGCTTCCAATCCCAGGGACGCATGGAGTGGGCGTTTTTCGAAGCGCATGAGCATTCGGAGTTCGGTTATTCCGGTCAGGACTGGTACAACCCGTTTGGCTGCATGGGCGGATACGCGCCGAGCGCGCCGTATGCCAAATACAAGGGAGGCCACCTCTTCCAGTCCTGTTACTATGAGGTCTCCATGGGGATCACGGACTATGCCTACATCTACACGCTGACCGAGGCGTTGAAGAAGGCGGGGCCGGACAAGGCGGAGACCGTGCGGGCGGCGAAGGCATTCCTGGCTTCGATCGGGAAGGAGATGCCGGAATTCGCCAAGATCAAGGGGCTGGCATCCGGTGCACAGGTTGGCATGGGGTCAACAGACGAGGCGCGCAAACACGTCGATGAATGGCGCGCGAAGATTGCCGGGTTCCTGAAGGATCTGAAGAAATAAGGCGCGCACAACGCGCCCACCCAGATGGAGGATGGCCATGCGTACGTTGGCTCAAGCCGTGGCGGGAATTGTGCTGTCTGTGTTCCCCCTGTCCTTCCCGGCCTTGGCAGCGGAACAGCCAGCAAGGGCTCTACCTGCGACATCCGGGGCGGAAGTCACGCTCACCGGCGTGATGATGTGCGAGATCTCCTGTACCCGGTCGGCGGTGACCGCCGCGGAGGGGAGCACCCCGGTATTGTTTGCCATGGATGGACCGCCGGAAATTGTCGCCGCTTTTAAGGACATCACGAAGGAACTGTTTGCCGGCCACAGCATCGACTGCGAACAGGCCCTGGCCATTGAGGACGGATTCAACAAACGCCTGAAGTATTATGTGGAAGTGGATGCCGCCACGCTGAAAAAACTCGATGTCCGGTATGCCAACCCGATTGTGCGCGTAACCGGGGTTGTTTCGGAGAAAGACGGCAAAAGATGGATCGCCGCAAGCCATGCCGAACCGAACAACAAGGAAGGGTTCAAGCATCCGGCGGAGTGGCTGATCCCTGACAAGCCATTGAAAAAGGCGGGCGCGAAGCCGCTGGTCCTGAAGGTCGGGAACAAGCTGGAACAGAAATGCATCCTGATCCCTGCCGGCAAGTTTTTGATGCGCAACCCGTTCTATGTCACGCCCCGCTGGCAGGATGAGTTTCCGCTTGAGGTCACGCTGACCCGGCCGTTCTGGCTTGCGGAGTGCCCGGTGACGCAGGAGATGTGGGACGTGATCATGGGGGCGGAGAACAATCACAGCACGCTCAAGGATCCGCAGCGGCCCGTGCGCAATATTCTTTGCTCAGAGGTCAACAAGTTCTGCCAGATTCTGTCCGAGAAAAACGGCCGTAAGGTCCGCCTGCCCGGCGAGGCCGAGTTGCAGTATGCCTACCGCTGCGGCACTTCCAACCCGCCGCTGTGGCCGAAATACAAAGAACTGGCGAGCGATGACCCCACAGGCGACAAGGCCATGCGCCCTCTCCTCCCCGTGAAGACGTCCAAGCCCAATGCCTGGGGGTTGTACGATCTGGTCAGCAGGACCCTGGAGCTGACCCGGGACAAGTTCATTCTGCCGGGCCCGAATGACCGTACTGCCCGGGTAGACCCGTACGACTCCTGCGAGGCCGACGAAGCCGCGGGCAAGTTTCTGCCGCATTGGGGGGTTGGCGCCAACAGCGGTCTTTGCATCAACTACCACGAGGCGTGCGGCCACGTGACCAAGAAGGGTCGCCCCAACGATGGCAGCTACGGCAGCACCAAGTTCCGCATTCTGGTGGAAGCCACGCCGGAAGAAATTGCAGAGATGGCCACGCTGGAAAAGAAATAACATTCGCGTGGATTCGAGTCCCGAAAGGTGTTCATGCACTCAGGTAGACTGAGCAATCGGGTCCCCTGCCTCTGCCGCTGGCGGCGATGGGTAGGGCTGGCGGCAATGCTGACCTGCCTGGGGTGGCCGGCAGGTGTGATGGCATCAGCGCCCACGGTCTCGAACAACGCAGTGACCGTGAACATCGGCTCGTATGTTCTCTTTTATTTGTCGGCCAGCACCACCTGGACCGGAGACGTGGCGACACTCTCCTATTACGTCCTAACGACAAACTCCTGTCCCACGAACACGATCAATACGCCGCATGCTTTTGTCTTTGTCGACACAATCGGCGGCTGGTGCGAATACTGGCTTAACAACGGCCAATATGCCGGCACGGATTCGTTCGCCTGGTGCGCAGCCAATGGCAGCGAGACTTCCGGGCTGGCCACCTGCGCCATTACCATCAGCAATGACGTCCCCAAGGCCGCCTCGTCAACCTGCTCGATCGTGGGCACCAATCTGCCCAATCCGCTCGCGAATCTGACGGCGCTGGTCACGCACGCCGATTATAACCAGACCATGACGTATGCGATCACCACAGCGCCCACCAACGGAACCGCCTCCCTCGTTTATACCAACTACAACTACTGGCTGTGCTACACCCCCAACCCGGGGTTTCTGCTTGGAGCCGACACGCTCTACTGGACCGTGAGCGACGGCATATCCACCTCCGCGCCGGCGCAACTGACCATCATACTTGGCACCAACAACGTGCCTGTGGCCAACCCGGTTTTCTGCACGGCGACTTCCGGCGTGCGCGCCACGCCGCTCTTTACCCCTTCGACCAATTACACGCACCCCGACATCGGGCAAACGATCAGTTATCTGGTTGCCACACCGGCAACGTATGGCACTGCCAGCATGGACCCGACCTCCGGGTATATTGACTATCTTCCTGCCCCATTGTTTGCCGGAACCGACACCTTCCAGTGGGCGGTGAGCGACGGAGTCTCCACCTCCGCGCCGGCGCTGGTCACGGTGACCGTTCTGCCGAGTGTGCCGGTCCCGACGAACCAGACCCTGGTGATTTGCAAGAACATGCCGGTGACGTTCACGCCATCTTTTTCCGGCGGCGGCGGGTATACCTGCTGGCTGCCGAAAGCCATCTGGGTGACGATCGTTGGCGGAGCCGGTTCCGGTGGCACGCTTGTATCAACCAATGGCATGCATTTCCGTTACACGCCAAAAACTGATCTGGTGGGCCCGGTCTATTTCCAATGGAGCATCATCTACTCCAACGCGACCACACCGGTGACGACCACAGCCGTGGCCACCTGTTCCATTGTAGTGAAGGACGCGAGCACCAACGCGGATTGGGCGCAGTGGCGGTTCGACGAATGCCGCACCGCGCAAACGCCCATGACATTGCCGGATCCGTTGTATCTGCAGTGGCGCCGGGACCTGCCGACATGCGCCGGGGCATTCGATGCCTTCGGCTCGTCGTACCCAGGAGATAAGTTCATCGACATTTGCCGTCCGGTACAGCTGGGTAAGTCGCTGTTCGTGAGTTGCCTGGCCAACGACAGCGTATCCGCATACGATACCGACACCGGCATGCTGAAATGGCGCTACTATGCCGGCGGCGCCCTGCGGCGTCCACCAGCGGCCGTGGCGCTTCCGAACGGGACCAACGTGGTGATCTTCGGCTGCGACGATGGCATGGTCTATTGCCTGAATGCGGCCAATGGGGCTGAATACTGGAAGTTTCAAGCCGCAATCAATTCGAAAAAGGCCATGGGATTCGGGCGGCTGGGTTCAGTCTGGCCGGTCTGGGCCTCGCCCGTGGTGTACAGCAATCGTGTCTATTTTGCAGCCGGCTATGTGCCGACCTGGAGTGTTTGGGCTTATTGCCTGGATATTGCGTCCGGTTCGGTGGTCTGGCGCAATGACGGCCGGATGATGAAGCTCGGCAATCATGCCTCACAGACCTCCACGTTGGGACCATTGGCATTGTCAGCCGACCACAGCACGATCTATGGATCCACCGAGGGAAGAAGCCGCGTCTGGTATGTTTCGACGAGCAGTGGCGAGTTGACGGGTATTGCCGGAAGAAATGATCCGGGAAATGGAACCACCGGACATGATGGCGATAATCTATTCTGGTATGTTGACGGAACTGGCGCCAATAAACAGTTTGAGCCGATGTCGCTGGTGGCCGGCAGCCGGACGGTCGTCAACACAGATGTGGCGGCTTGGGGCGTGCCCGGCACAATTAGCAGCATGCTGGCCGGCGATGGCAAGTTGTTCGTCACAACACTGGACGGAAGCATCTACTGCTTTGGCGCTTCCCATGTCACGCCAACAATCTATGCGAACACTGTGACCCCGCTGTTGCCGACCAACGATGTCTGGACCTCGGCGGTGCAAAGCATGCTCACAAACCGGGCGGATCTGGCGCAGGGGCTGGCGCTGGTCTGGGGCGTGGGGAGCGGGCGGCTGGTGGAGGAACTGGCCACGCAGGCGCCCGGACTCATGGTGGTGGCAGTTGATTCTGACACCAACAAACTCCTGCGCCTGCGGCGCGAGATGGATGCAGCCGGGTGGTCCGGCAAGCGGGTCTCGACCATTCAGGGCTACCCCATGACGTGCGGTTTTGCGCCGTATCAGGCGGCCCTGATTGCCAGCGAGGATGTCAGCGTGGCCGGATTCACCAATGGCGCAGCCATGGCGCAGATGCTGTACAAATGCACGCGCCCGTTTGGCGGGGAGATCTGGCTGGCAACGTCCAATGCGCAGCATGCGGCCATCGCCGGCTGGCTGGCTGCGGCCACGAACCTGATACTGCATGATGCGGTGCCTTCGTACGATGTGCAGCAGCGTACGGGCTTTGCCGGGCTCGGCACAGACGGTTTCACGCAAATCAGGCGGTTGGGCCTGCCGGATGCAGATCTGGTTTTAAGGCCGCCATTCAGGCTCATCGCCTTTGGCCCTACGCGCGGAAGCCTCCCCGTTTCGTCAACAGGCATGCAAAAGGGCCAGAAAGACAGCAGTTATGACATCTACAGCTGGCTGCCGGAGACGGCGCCGATGACCGGTTACGAACCGGCTGCGCTTCTCCAGACGAACAGCAACTCGCATGCCGATGGCCCTGTGCCCGGCCCGGCAGTACGGAATGTGCTGCATGGCTTCATTGAGAGAACGCCGGACCTGTATGTGCCGAATCAGATTAACTGCGAAGGAACCGTTGCGTACGGCAATGCAACCATGGGGTCCGGCAAGGTCGGGTATTTCAGAAACGCCTCGAACTATTGGGGTACGTTGGTTTTCCCTGAGATCGGCGGCTGTGCCTGGGGCGGAGGAACTCTTTTGGGGAACGGTGTGGCCGCTTACGCCACCTATGAGGCTTGTATTTGCGTGAACTGTTTTGCGTATACACAGTTCGGCTTTGTTTCGTCCGATGATCCGTGTGAAGAGTACTGGGTGAATTACCAGCTGGGGCGCTCGGTAAAAGAGACGCCGGAGACGCCTGTGCGGAAGATCGGCGTCAACTTTGGCGCACCGGGTGACATGTACGTGCCGGAGGAGCAGATGCTCTGGACGCATCACCCGACGTTTGGACGAGGCGCCGATTGGACCATGGTTGACGCGTTGCCGTTGCTTCCGGTTCGTTATCGCGGCAGCAACGTGAAGAGTGTCTATCACCATACCTCACAAATGGCGCAAACGCCGGGCCCATACCGCGGATGGGTGGCCTCCTCGTGTGTGAGCGGAATGAGCGGGATGACCATCCCGCTGGCATCGCCGCTCGTGGCGTATCGCACCACGACACCGCCGGCACTGGACGGCGTGCTGAACGACAGTTGCTGGACCAACCAGGTTGGCGTGGAAATGCCGATTGACCTGCTGGTGCTGAATAACTCCATGGGGACGCAGGAGGTCACGTCGGCCGGAACTGTCAAACTCTCTTACGACGACACGAACCTGTATATCGCCGCCGGGATCAGGGCGCCGCAGATCCCCATGTCCACGTACATCTACATGGCGTTGAACAGCCGCGAACAAAAAGTATCGCCGGTGCTGCTGATGCATTGCATCAACAACCCCTCCTACCCGAAAAACGCCCCCACCAAGGCTTCCACGGGGATTGGCACGAATGCGTGGACGGTGGCCGCCACGACCAATGCCACCCCTCCGTATGTGTATCAGGAGGAGATCGCCATTGCATGGTCCGCGCTGGCCGCGGCGGGATTGTGGAAATCGCAACTGGTGATGAATGTGGAAATCAGCCGGTCGTTTTTAAATGTTCCACCTGGCCCCGGCTACATACCTTGGACGGTGCCGAACAAGGTCAACTCTTCCGTGGCGAACCGGATGAGCCCGGTGTATCTGGATGCGCCCCGCGGCGCGGTGACAAACGCGACGCCGCACACGGTGCGGCTCCACTTCGCGGAGATGGAAGGGATGACCAACGGGCAACGTGTCTTTGACGTGCAACTGCAGGGGCAGACCGTGCTGACCAACCTGGATGTGGTGGCCCAGGCCGGCGGGCCCAGGCGCGAACTGATGAAGGAGTTCCAGAATGTCACCATCGCCGATCACCTCGACATTGACTTCCCCAATGCCACCAACGCGCCCATGCTGAGCGGCGTAGAGATCATCGACACCCAAACCAATGCCTACGGCAACTACATCACCCCGCCGAATCTGCCGCCCGTGGCCATCATCACGGCCAGCGCGACCAATGGGCCGGCGCCACTGAACGTCTCTTTCAGCGCCCAGGGGTCGTACGACCCGGACGGACAGATCGTGGAGTGCGTCTGGGAGACCGGCGACGGCCGGCTGGCGCGCGGCTCGCTGCTGAACCATATCTTTGCCGAACCCGGGACCTACGCCGTAAACCTGCTGGTGCTGGACAATGGCGGCGCAACCGCAGTCACGAACATCCAGGTAACCGTGAGCGCAGGCCTGCCGTCGGCGTTTGTGTGCAACATCCGTTCCAACGGATTGCCGGGATGCGACTACACCAATCTCACCACGTGGAACACGGCCATTGCCGGTGATCTGACATCATCCACCCGGCTGTTCAACCTGTCTTCGCTCGGCAGTTATGCGACAACCGACAAGGGACAAGGCGTGCTGTTACCCGGCGGTCTGCAAGGAACCATTCAGTGGGTGGCAACAAATGTTTCGCCGAAAATTATGGCCCTGGCGATTGGCAGTACGCCTGCCTATACCGTATTTCACGTCTCGTCCAAGGGCAGTTATAATTCCCGGGTTGACGACGGGCAAGGTTTGGCTTTCCCCGGCGGACCACAGGGAACCCTGCTGTGGGTAGCAACGAATGTTTCGCCGATGATTGCGGCGGTGACGGGCATCAGCGGGACAGGAACGCTTGCGGTCGGTACCGTGCAAATTCCACACAACAGCGATCACCCCCCCCATACCAACACGTTCACGATCAGCGATGCCGGCGTGCTGCCGGGTTACGAGGTCGGCACCGCCCAGGTTCTGCCTGTCAATCAGGGGCACACATTTACGATCAGCAATACGGGCTCGGCAGCGCAGTCGCTCTTGTTCACGGTGTCCGGGCGTGAAAGTTACGCCACAAACGATGATGGCGGGACCGTGCTCTTCACTGGCGGCGGGCTCGGAACGCTCCGGCACATCAACGCGAGTAATATCGCCTATATCACGGAGTGCAGGGGCACGATCCAGGCAGGCCGGGTGACGTGTACCAATTCCACCCACACCTTCACGATTGCCGACACCGGCAACCCCATTGTCACGGCAGTGGCGCAATGCTACCACGACTGGCCAAACGGGCTGGTTGACGCGCCCCAAATGGGCGGCTACTGGGTCGCCGATGGAAATCACTGCGCGACGATTCGTCCGGCGCCGGGGCAGGGGCACGCCGGCAACTTGAAGGGCACCAACGGGAACTACGCCGGGTTTACGCTCAAAGGCACGCTGGACGCCAGTGGGGCGGCCTATGCACGCATCGAGAAGATTGCGGATGACGGCTATGGAATAACGATTGGCGCGGGTGGATCGGTGAACCGGGTGCTGGATATCGGCACATTGACCGCCGGCGGAAACGGCGGAACAATCGCCAACTCGATCGCCACATTGTTCGCCGGCGGCAGCACGGCAATTGATCTTAGCTTCTACAATTGCACGGCCAGGGCATACACCTTATGCGACTATCAGGTTTATAGTCACCGGGCCGTGAATTGCCTGGCGTGGACGAACGGAACCGGGTTTGGCCTCCAGCTTCAAAACAACCCTGTCAACGCAGTGATGTATTGGCTGAACCACTGTGTGTCAGCGGACGGTTCGGCGACGAATCACGATACCTGGCTCGAGGGAAATACGGGGAACCAGGCCAACACGTCGGTGACATTCGTAAATGCGGCCTCCCATGATTACCACCTGGCGGTCACCGACACGGGCGCGCGGGCCAAAGGCATGCCCGGCCTGGGCGCGGATATTAGCGGTGTGGCGCGCACCGGGCCGCCTTACGACGTCGGCGCAGCCCAGTCCCTGTCCGCCCCCGCCGGCAACCCGCCCCAGCTGCAGAGCGGCCCGACCGCTACGCCCAACCCGGTGGCCACGAACGCCGTGGTGCAGTTCACGTTCAGCGCCACGGATAGCAATGTGCTGACCAACTACTGGACCTTTGGCGACGGCACGATTGGCGCGCCGCAACCGGCCTTTGTCACCAACCACATCTACAATGCCATCGGCACGTACACGGCGCAGGTGGCAATCTCCGACGGCACGCTGGCGACCACCGGCACCGTGGTGGTGAACGTGCTCTCCGGGTTTGCCATGTGGCAGACCGCAAACTTCGGCTCCACCAACGCGCCGGGATCAGCATCGAACACGGTCAACAGCGCGGGGATCAGCAATTACCAGCTGTTTCTTGCCGGGTCGAATCCGGCGAATCCGGGCACCTGGTTCCTGTTTACCGGAATCACGCCCTCCACAGGCAACGGATGCGGACTGAATTTCAATACGGTCTCCGGAAAATCGTACACGGTAACATGGAAGACCAATCTTCTGGATGGCCTAGGCTGGCAGTTCTATACCAATTTCGGGAGCTCCGGAGGGCCCACTAACGTCGCCTTCCCTGCCGGCCTTCCCAACGCGTTCTTCCAGATCCAGGCGCAGTAGCACGATGGGATGTCATGCTCGCCGCGGATGCCACTGGCAAGCTGAGTGGCAGCAGGCAGGCCATCGGAGGGGTGTCTCTGCGGAATCAATAACCACGAAATAAGGGAACCATTGTGAAAAACAGGCTCCGTTTGTGTGCAACAATAATGGCCTCTGCGTTGGTAATCGCCGTGGGCGGCATCGCTTGGGCGCAGGGAACAAACCCTCCGCCGGCAACATCAGCCATTGATTCCCAGCCGGCCTTCGTTGGGCCGGAGGTCACCATCAAGGGTGTGATGATGTGGGATCTATCCTGCGTTCCCAAGCCTGCCAGCGCAGACGACAAGACGCTGGTCGTGTTTGCCGTGGATGGCACGCCGGAAATCAGCGCCACGGTGGAGGATATCCTGAAGGCGTGTTGGCCGGGCGACAGCCTGGATGTTGATCAGGCGCAACAGCTGAATGACGCCTTCGAGAAGCGGTTGAAATATTACCTCGTGCCGAATGAAATCAGCGCCAAGTGGAGCAAAGAAACCCGCTACAGTCATCCGGCCGTAGCAGTCACCGGTGTTGTTTCCGAGCAGGACGGCAAACGCTGGATCACGGCAGGCAGCATCAAGGGGAATCGGTTCACGTATCCTGCGAAAATGCTCACGCCGGACAAACCGTTCGCCCTGCCCGGCAAGACCCCGCTGATCCTGAAGGTCAACGACACGCTCACGCTGAAGTGCATTCTGTTGCCAGCCGGGGCTTTCATGGCCAGCATTCCCTTCTATATGTATCAACGCTGGCAGGAGGATTTTCCGCATCCGGTGACGCTGACCAGGCCGTTTTATCTGGCCGAGATTCCCGTGACGCAGGAGCAGTGGGAGTCAGTGATGACCAACAATCCCAGTCCGCTGAAAGGTCCGCAGATCCCGGTTCACAATGCCGACTATGCAGACATTCTCAAGTTCTGCCAGGTGCTGTCGGAAAAGAATGGCCGAAAGGTCCGGCTGCCAACCCATGCGGAATGGGAATATGCGGCTCGCGTGGGCACTTCCAGTCCGCCGTTTCCAGCCAAGTATACCGTGCAGAACAGTACAGGGCCCAAATACACACTGCTGCCGGTTCAATCCAGACAACCGAATGCCTGGGGCTTTTTTGACATGCCCTCGCCGGCATGGGAATTCATGAGCGATGCGTGGCGGGCGGCATCCCGGGTCAGCGAGATTGATCCTCTCTACCCGCTGGATGCAAAAATGTCCAAGGTTTGCGGCATGGGGGTTGTTGATATCGACAATCGGAAGTTCTGCGTCGCAACCCACGAGACTCTTCTGGCCACTGGGAAGGGCTATGCGCCCATGAAGTTTCGCGTTGCCGTTGATGCCACGCCGGAAGAGACCGCCGGGTTGGCAAAAACGGTGAAATATTGACGCGCCGCGGAATGAGCCATCCCGGCCCGGGAAGAGGGACTGCCAGCAAGACTTCATTCCGCTGGTCTTTTGCGGCCACCGCCCGGGCAGCCCTGGAAAATCGATTGCACGGCCAGTTGCGGCTGTTGCTCCCGTTGCCGGATGGCGTATGATGTGCGGCACGTTTTTCCGCGGAGCAACGACCATTAACAGATGACATCCACGGACGTGTATCGATGTTCGGCAGATCGAGGCTGAAGATGAACAGGAAAATTGTCTTTCCCAGGGATTTTGTCTGGGGAGCGGCCACCGCAGCCTATCAGATCGAGGGCGGCTGGAACGCCGACGGCAAGAAAGAGAATGTCTGGGACCATGTGGCCCACACGCGCAGCATCTCCTACTGCGGACAGAACGGGGACATTGCCTGCGATTCCTATCACCGCCCGGACCAGGACCTGGCCATCATCAAGGAACTTGGGCTCAAGGCCTACCGTTTCTCGATCGCCTGGTCACGGGTGATGCCTGACGGCATTGGCAAGGTCAACCCCAGGGGGCTTCAGTACTATGACCGGCTCGTGGACGGGTTGCTGGCCAATGGTGTGGTGCCCTTTGCCACCATGTTCCACTGGGATCTGCCGCAGGCGATCGAGGATCGCGGCGGCTGGCCGAAACGGCAGACGGCCGACGCGTTCTATGAGTACGCCAAGGTTCTGAGCCGCCATTTTCGTGGCCGGATCAACCATTGGATGACGCTGAACGAGCCGGCGGTCTTCGCGTTCTGCGGCTATGAAGGCGGCGGGCACCCGCCCTGCCGGCGCGAGAGCCCGAAGGTCGTGAACCAGACCGTGCACAACATCCTGCTCGGTCATGGACTGGCGGTCGCCGCAGTGAGGGAGTTCGCGGCTCCCGGCGCTGAGGTTGGTTACGCGCAGAACATGGCGTTTGCGCCAGCATCCTTGTCGCCTGCTGATTACGAAGCTGCGAAGAAAGCCTACGTTGACGGCCGCAACACCGGCTTCTGGACGCATCCGATCTTCAAGGGCGCCTATCCCGAGAGCCTGCTTAAGGCCATGGGAAAGGATGCGCCCCAGGTGCAAGCCGGGGACATGCAGGTGATTTCGGCGCCGCTCGACTTCCTCGGGTTGAATCTCTATCGCGCCCGACTGATCCGGGCTAAGGGGAAATCGTACGAGGCGGTTTCGTATCCGGCCGACCATCCCAAGACGACCGGCGGGTTCGAGGTCACGCCGGATGTGATGAAGTATGGAATTCAAATCCCGTATGAACTCTACCAGCCGAAAAAAATCTACATCACAGAGAACGGCGCTGGCTATTACGATCGACCCCTGCACGACGGGAAGATCCACGACCCGGAGCGCATCGCCTTCCTGAAGTCCTACCTGGCCATGCTCAGCGAGTCCATCAAACAGGGGTTGCCGGTCAGGGGTTACTTCCACTGGTCGCTGATGGACAACCTGGAGTGGGCGTACGGCTATCAGCAGCAGTTCGGCCTCTACTATATGGATTTTGCGACCCGGCAGCGCATCCGGAAAGACAGCGCCGATTTTTACCGCGATGTCATCCGGAAGAACGGCTTCGCGCTCGCCGGCAGTGCCGGCAGCGGGCAGAAGGTGGTCTATGGAGCCTGAGGCCGATGGGGGCGGGTCACATCTTCAACAGTTCCGCTAGCGTGTGCCACATGCTGCTGGCGCATCCGGGCGGGAAGGAAATCTGGATGAGAAACGTTGTCGGCTGGAGCCTGATCGGGATGGCGCTGGCATGGAGTGCCGCCGCGATCGAGGCGCCGACGGAATGGACGCCGCGCGGCATCGGCGGCGGCGGCGGCATGTTCGGCCCGAGCATCAACCCGGGCAACCCCGACGAGATGTACGTCGGCTGCGACATGAGCCCGCGGTTTCACACGCGGGACGGCGGCAAGACCTGGCGGACGATCCCCTTCCGGCAGCTGAACAGCAACCACCAGGTGCCGGTTTCCTTCACCAGGGATCCGAACATCCAGTGGGTGATCGGGCCGGCGCGGTCGACCGACGGCGGCAGGACCTGGACGCCCTGGGACGAAAGGGCCTGGCCGAAGTCGCGGTCGGCCTCGATGCTGTATGGCGACTACAACAACCCCGGCCGCGTGCTGGTCGCTGCCGGCAACGACTTGTGGATCACGCAGGACGGAGCGAAGACCTTCCAGAAGGTTTTCTCAGAGAGGGACGCCATCCACCTGGCCGGTGCGTTCTTCGACAGCGACGTCATCTACGCCTGCACTTGTGACAGCGGCCTGGTCGTTTCCCGGGATGGCGGCAAGACCTTTGCGAAGGGCGAGGCGACAGGGCTGCCGGCCGGCGAGCGGGTTTCCTCGTTCGCGGGCGGCCGCAGCGGCGACAAGGTGCGGCTGTACTGCGTCACAATCGGCGAGGGGTCTGGCAGGGATATCGGCTCCGGCGGCGGGCTGCACAAGAGCTTTCGCGGTGTGTACGTGCTGGATCCCGGCCAGAAAGCCTGGGTCAGGAAGATGAACGGCCTGCCCGCCGGGGCGCACCCCTACTTCATCAAGAAGGCAATCAATGATGCGGACGTCGTGTATGTGGCCGGCGGAAGCGAGGCGGGGCATCCGATCGTCTACAAGAGCATCGACGGCGGCGGGAGCTGGAAAGACGTGTTCCTGACCGCTGGCAACAAGAACATCCAGGTGGCCTGGTCCGGCGACAAGTGCGACCGGGGGTGGGGCTTCGGCGAGTATGCGGAGGGTTTCGGCGTCTGCGCGCTGGACAGCCAGCAGCTGATCGTGACCGACATGGGGTTTGCCCACCTGTCGCAGAATGGCGGCGAAAGCTGGACCGCCTGCTACTCCTACCCGACGGTCCCGCGCAAGCCGGGCGACCCCGTGGCGCCTGGCGCCAGCTACTCGACCTCCGGCATGGACGTGATCAACGTCTGGCACCTGGTCTGGGCCGACCCGCAGAACATCTTCGCCTGCGTCACCGACATCAAGGCGCTGCGCAGCGAGGACGGCGGCAAGAACTGGTCGTTCAACTACGCCGGTGACATGCTGAACACCGTCTACTACGGCTACCAGGACCCGCGCACCAAAGCCGTCTACGTGATCACCTCCAGCATCCACGACATTTATCACACCCGCTATCTAACGGACGGCAAACTGGAAAAGAAGGCCCGGGGGTTGCTGCTCTGCTCCACGGACAAGTTCGCCACATGGGAAACGATCAAGGACTTCGGCAACGTGGCGGTCCACAGCATGGCGGTCGATCCCCGGGATCCGAATCGCCTCTACGTCGGGGTGGTGCACCATGTGCAGGGCGGGATCTACATGACCGCCGGGCTCGACAAGGGAGAGCAGGCCACCTGGGAGCGGCTGGCGGCGCCGCCGCGCACGGAGGGGCATCCGCTAAGCATCGTGCCGCTGAACGACGGCTCGCTGCTCTGCAGCTACTCGGGCCGGAGGACCGGCCTGACGTTTACGCCCAGCTCGGGCGTGTTCTGGAGCCCGGACAACGGCAGGACGTGGGAGGACCGCACCGACCCCGCGATGAGGCTCTGGACCAAGGAGGTCAGCGTCGATCCCGGCGATCCGTCGCAGAACACGTGGTATGCGTGCGTCTGCTGCGACGGCGGCGGAACCACCCCGGGGAGCACCGGCCTGTGGCGCACGAAGGACCGCGGCAAGACCTGGAAGCAGATCGCGGACGCGTCCCTGTCGCGCCAGGGGGCCCTGAACGTCCAGGCTTGCACGTTCGTGCCGGATCATCCGGCGTGCCTGTTCTTCTCCACCTATCTGGATGGCATCTACTTCACGAAGAACCTGAACGCCGAGAAGCCGGTGTTCCGGCAACTGGAGTCGTTCCCGTTCGCCAAGGCGCGCCACATGATCTTCAACCCCTTCGACAAGGATGAGCTGTGGGTCTGCACGAGCGGCAACGGCATCTATGCGGGGAGGATGGGCAAATAGTCCGGCGGCGCTTGCAGTTCGCGCCACGATGGACGCTGTTGACGGGCAGGTAAGTTACCGGCAGAATGCGGGGAACCGGCGTGCTGGCCGCGCGTGGCGGGCGCCGCGTCACAGCGAAAAGAGACAGCTGGCAGGAACGGGGTGAATGCATGAAGTACAACGGGTTTGCATATGTTGCCACGGCAATAAGCCTGTGCGGTGGAGGCTGCCTGAGCACGCCGAACGAAAAACCGGAACCAGTCCCCTGCTGTTTCAAGATCCCGCGGCTGGAGACAGCCAGTATCGATGCGGATGCCAATAAATGGGGGGACCGGGGCTTTCGTGTGGAATTGATGCCGGACAAAAGCGGAGCGGTGCGGCCCGTCTCTGACTTTGACGCCAAATTCCGTCTGGCATGGAATCATCAGGGCCTGCTGGTGCTCGTGACGGTTGCTCATGCTGTGATCACCGAGCCCCCCCGGCTGGAGGATATCTGGCAGCAGGATTCCGTTGAAATCTTTGTGGCCGGAAAACCCGGCGCCACAGAGTATTACCAGGTTTCGATCGGCCCCGGCGTTTCACCCGGCCAGCCCAAGCCGCGCCTGGTGTTCAATGAGCGGATCAAAACACCGGTGCCGCTGCAGGCGTTGAGAGCCACCGTGGCCTCCCGGAAGACCGCGGATGGGTACCGGCTCGAAGTGCTCCTGCCGTGGAAAAACCTGGGGATCTCGACGCCATCCGCCGGAGAGCAGGTTGCGCTCCAGGTCATGGTCAACAAGTCGGATGGTCGCCCGGGGAACCCATTCAATGCGGTCTGGTTTCCCAACAATAACACCAGCCGCGATTCGAAATCGATGCATGTGATCCAGCTCGGCGAGGAAACGAGTCCACCCGCGGGGGTCGGTGTGTCAGCCGCGTACGAGCGGTTTCGGAATATTCATGTCGCGGCTGCGGCGGGCGCTTTTGCCGCGGGGAAAACCGTTTCCATCGAGCGTGAGGGGCGCGTCCTGGGGACCCTGCCGCTGGCGCTGGATGCTTCCGGGCGGGCCGTGGCGGATTTGCTGCTCCCCATGCCGCCACACGGCGACCCCTGTCTCCCGCTGGAGGTTTTCCTCGATGCGCGGCCGTTGAAAACAATTACGCTCCCCAATGCCGATGAATTGCGGGCGGAAGCGTTCGTGATGGAGCGCATCGTGTTTGGCGAGTTTGATGTGAACAGCAAGACGTTCCCGAAATGTGATTTTGCACACCCGGATCTGGTGGAGACCCTGATTGGCCCGTATGCGCTGAAAGCGCATTTCTATGACTCGGCCGGAAATCCGGCGACATCCGCGGAGACTGCGGGACAATACTACGCGGTGGTTGACGTCACGCCGGTTGGCGGACGGACGCTGCGGCGCTTCTGCACACTGGATCGCCAGGACACGTGGCGCGCGGATGCCGCTGCGCGCGAACTCGACCGGCAGTGGTGGGTGACGTTCAAGCGCCGGTTTTACGGCTTGGACACACTCTATCCGCAGGCCATCGTCTGCCCGGTGCAGCAACCGGGTAAAGCCGCCTCCACTTTACGGGACGGCTCGCCGTCGGAGGCTGGCATGCAGAAGGACATTGCCGGCAAACTCGATGCGCTGTGCCGGGAATGGGAACGCGCGGCGAACGAGCCCTTCAGCGTCTGTGTGGCGCGGCATGGCGTGATCTTTTTTCACCATGCCTATGGCAGCCGGGAAGGCGCGCCCATCAGCACGGAAACGCAAGTGCGTACCGCCTCCTCGGGAAAATTCCTCTCCGCGATCTTGATGATGGAACTGGTCGATCAGGGCAGGGTCGACCTGGACCGGACCATCGACACCTATCTGCCCGCGCTGCGTGGCGTTCCCTGCAGGCGCCAGCCGACCGTGCGCGACCTCTACCTGCACGTGACGGGTCTGCCGGGCCAGTTGGGGGATGATCGAAACGATATTGAGGAGCTTGTCGCCGCCTGTTATCCGGAAATCCGGGATGTCCGGCAGAGTTACCAGAATACGGGCCTGGCTTTGGGCGGGAAGATCGTGGAGATGATCAGCGGCGAAGTGCAGCCGGCTTTCTGCCGGAAGCACCTGCTCGAACCCCTGGGATGCCGGCACACCCAGCCCGGCAACACCGCCGCCGGCGTGCTGACGACAACCGGGGACCTGGCCATCATCGGCCAGATGACGCTCAATGGCGGCGCGTATGGATCGTGGCGTTTCCTGCAGGAGCAGACCGTGCGGCAGTTTGCGCCGCAGGCGGGCCGCGAGCGGATTGGCCCGGACAAGGGCATTCGCTGGGGAATCGGCACCAAGCTGTATGACAGCGACGCCCTGTCTGCCGCAGCCTTTGGTCATCCGGGGGCCAATGGCGATTTCATTCTTGTCGATCCCGCGCGCGACCTGGTGGCGACCATGCTGCGGTGGAGCGAAGGCCGGGACTACATGGCATTCCGGGCCCGCCTGTTTGCCATGATCTACGAGGGGATTGCAGACGCCACGCCAGGATCTCAGCCCAGCCGATAGAAAACCGGAGCAAACCAGAGGGAGCAGATGCGCATGCGTAACACAGTGATGTTGCTGACAGCCTGTCTAGCCATGGCGGCCGCCGGAGTCCTGGGCGCGGAGCCCGCTTCGCCCGGCGGCCGGAACCAGGCGCTGATCCTGCGCACAGCGACCGGCGACCGCCCGGATGATCCGGGGTCCATGTGGCGGTATTTCGAGACCTGGCAGAGCGACGTGGCGTTGCTCAACGGCAAGCTCGTGAACGTGGATGTCTATGAGGGACGGCGCAAGGACGACAAAACGGGCCAGTGGGTGCTCTGTGAGCCGAAGCAGGTGTTGGGCTCACCTTTCCCGCCCGACGACTGGCGCAAGGCGGAGTTCGATGACCGCGACTGGATCCGGCATCCGGGTCCTTTTTCCGCCGCGTATCGCAGCCTGGCAATGATCGGCCTGCGGGGCCGGTTTCAGGTCACTGACCCGGCGCGGGCCGGCGACCTGACGCTGGTGGTCAAGTTCCAGGGCGGCGCAGCAGCCTATGTGAACGGCCAGGAGGTGGGCCGGGCCTTTCTGCCGGCCGGCAAACTGGCGAACGACACGCTGGCGCAGGAGTATCCGCCCGAAACATTCCTGACCGCCAAGGGCGCGCCGCTCGCCGAACCGGACCGGACCCAGGGCTACTGCGCGGCTGCGTCGGGCAACGTCAGAATGCAATGGGGGTGGGACGACGACGCGCTCGCGCGCTTCAAGCAGCGCGGGCGCACGGCGGAATTCAAAGTCCCCGCCAGCCTGCTGCGCAAGGGTGTGAACGTGCTCGCCATCGAGATCCGCCGCGCCCCGGCCAATCCCGCCATGTTTCTGACCCAGACACTGGATATGAAGAACCGGAATAGCCTCGGACGTTGCTGGAACCGCGCCTCGCTGGAGGAAGTCGCGCTCAGCGCAGCAGCGCCGGCCGCCGGCGTGGTGCCGAATGTTGCCCGTCCTGCCGGCGTGCAGGTCTGGACAGAGGACATTCTGGCGCCGATACGTTCGAATCGCTTCGGCGACCCCGGCGAACCCATGTTGCCGATCCGCATCCGCGGGATGAAAAACGGCGCCTATGCGGGGCAGGTGGTGGTCGGGTCCGGTGCGCCGATCGCAAACCTGAAGGCAATTGCCAGCGATCTCACGCAAGGCCCGGCAACGATTCCCGCCCGCGCGATCCAGGTCTTGTATGCCGGTGCGGATTACGATGCACTGACAGGTACGGCACCGTTGGAGCAGCCTGCCGCGGCTGTTGCTGACCGCAAGGCGCCTGTTGGCGCAGGCGTGCTGCGGCCGGTTTGGATCGTGGTCCAGGTGCCGCGCGACGCGGCTGCCGGGGTCTACCGCGGCACGCTCACCGTGAGCGCCTCCGGACAGCAGCTCGCGGTCGTGCCGGTGGAGTTGAAGGTGGTCGGCAGCTGGGTGGTTCCCGACCCGCAGGCGTTCACGACTGTCGTCGGCGTGCACGAATCGGCCGATTCCGTGGCCATGCGGTACAATGTGCCGCTCTGGTCCGAGGAGCACTGGAAGCACCTGGACGCGGTCTATCGCCTGCTGGCGCAAATCGGCACCAAGGACATCTACCTGCCCCTCGTGGCCAAGACGCATCTGGCCAACGAGCAGTCCATGGTGCGGTGGATCCCGCAGCCAGGCGGGGCGTCCACGTCCGGACAGCCGGCCTACCGCTATGACTTCTCGATTCTCGAGCGTTATCTGGACACCGCCATGAAGCATCTGGGGAAGGTGCCGGTGGTCTGCCTCTATCTGCACGACTATGGGTTCCGGGTGCCCGACGCGTCCAAGTCCGACAGTGCCGGTTCGCGGCTGGTGAAGCCGTGCGTGACCATGATGGATCCGGCCACCGGGAAGCTGGGCGAATTGGTGCCGCCCGAGTGGGGCACGCCCGAGTCGCAGGCGTTCTGGAAGCCTGTGATCGATGGCGCGCGGGACATTCTGGCCAAGCGCGGCGTGGAGAAGTCGATGATGTTCGGCATGGGCGCGAATAACTGGGTCAAGGAGGAGTGCCTGGCCGACCTGAAGAAACTCTACCCGCAGGTCCTGTGGGTGAACCGTACGCACTTCTTTACACCCAGTGCGGGCGGGGGCAAAAACTCGCAGGCGTTCGGCTTGACGTCCGTCGTGGGCGGCGCGGTGGCCGTGTGCTATGAGCCGGACCTGGGGATTGCGCACTGCGGGTGGAAGAGCGCGCTGCCGATCATCAATTTTCCGCGGATGGAGAACGTCGCGGGCGCGGTGTTCAGCGCGTACCCCGCGACCTACCGGCTCTTTGGCGAGGGCGCGCTGCTCGCCGGCGGCATGGGATGGAATAACGTGGCCGCCAGCCACGGCACAGGTCATTTCGGCGCGGATTTCTGGCCCGTGCTGAAGGACCCCAAGGGCGTCCTCTCCCGGAACCTGACCGACCGCTATGTGTTCTGGCATTCCCTCAGCCTGGGCAGCGTCATCCCCTGCATTCTCGCGGCAGGTCCCGAAGGCCCGGCCCCCACGGTGCGGCAGCAGTTGATGCGGGAGGCGCTGCAGGAAGCCGAGGTGCGCGTCTTTGTGCAGGATGCGCTGCTGGACCCCGCGCGGCGCGCCCGGCTGGGCACGGAACTGGAGGCCCGCTGCCGGGCGCTCTGCCTGGAGCGCATGTGGGCGCTGCGGTACTACTCGCAGTTCGCCCAGCCGGCCATTGCCTCCGACTATTCCCGCGTCTTCAACCAGCGGCAGTGGGAGGATCTTTCCGAGCGCCTGTACGTGGCCGCCGGCGACGTGGCCGCGGTCCTCGGCAAAGGCGCGGCCGCAGGCAAGGCCAATCCCTGAAGAGTGGGGGCGTTCACGCGTGCAGGGGGTAATCGCAGGGAAGCCCTGCACGCGCGTTGGCTACACGCGTACTTCCCGTCGTGCCTGGGCCGAGCGGTATACGGCGTCGATCAGCCGCATGTTGACCAACCCCTCTGCGCCGGTTGCGGCTGGCGGGCACTGGTGGCGGCAGGCGGCCAGGAACGTGCGCGCCTGGGCGTGGAAACGGTTGCCGGCCTCCGGCACCAGCGGCGCCAGATCAGCCAGGTGCGTGCGGGTCTCGGTCAGAATGCGCAGCGGCGCGTTGTCAAACAGCCGGACACCGGCTTTTTCGCCCAGCACGTCCACGTAGCTCTGCGTTGGCGCGTTGGCAGCCCAGGCGAGCTCGAAGCTCATCGTGGCCTGCCGGCCGAAGCGCACCAGGCCGGTGGCGTAGTCTTCCACGTCGCACACGCCGTCGTACCGCGGCGGGCCGGCCCACATGTCGACGTACTTGTAGGCCCGCATGTCGCGCGTAAAGACCCCGTACGTCTGGGCGCTGACAGAGGTGGGGTTCCAGAGGCCGCTCAGGTGCATCGCGATGTCGAACCAGTGCACGCCGATGTCGATCAGCGGCCCGCCGCCGGACTGCGCCTTGTTGGTGAACCATCCCCCCATGCCGGGAATGCCCCGGCGCCGGATCATGACTGCGCGCAGATGATAGATGCGTCCGAATTCGCCATCCGCGACCATGCGCCGGACCAGCTTGGCCTCGCCGGCCTGGCGCCAGACCATGCCCAGCTGCAGCGTGCGCCGCCTCCGCCGCGCAGCCGCCACGATGGCCGCAGCCTCCTTCGCGTTCATGGCCATCGGCTTTTCGAGCAGCACATGCTTGCCAGCCTCCAGCGCCGCCACGGCCACCTCGCGGTGGAGCGTGTTGCCGACACAGACGCTGACCGCGTCCACGTCGCTCTGCAGCAGCGCGCGGAAATCGGCGAAACGGCCGCGCACGGCGTATTGGTCCCCAACGGTTTTGACCCGCTCGGGCAGCACATCGCTCACTGCCACCAGTTCCGCCTTGTCGGCATGGGCCGCGTAGGCGTCGGCATGGATGCTGCCGATGGCGCCGAGCCCGATCACACCAACCTTCAATCGACGGTCTTTCATGCCAATCTCCTGTTGATCAAAATCGCTTGCTGGACGCCGCCAACACGGGCTCGCAGGCCCAATGGCCGGCGTCGCAGGCAGGGCGAAAACGTAGCAGAACTGCCGGAGAATGAACAGAGTGGAGCTGAAGCGATACGGCTGTAGAGCAATCAGGCGCGGGTCAATCGTGTGCCGGCAAACGCGCCGCCAGCCGCCCCGTAGGCTTCCAGGATCCGGTCGTGCATCTCATTATGCGCAGCCACGATGCGCATCCGCGACTTCCGGGCCTCGAACCAGGCCACGGTCCGGCGGATTCCCTCTCGGTACGGAATCGAGGCTGTGTAACCGGGCACAAAGCGCTTGATCTTGCTGTTGTCGAAGATCACGCTCACCGCCTTGTCGCCCAGCAGGCTGCCTCTCCGGTCCGGCACAACCCGGACGATCAGGTCGGTCGGCACATGCACGATGCGGGGCTCGACGCCGGCTGCGGCAGCGGTCTGCTGCCAGATCTGGTCCCAGGTGAGAAGTTCGTCCGAGGTGATGTGGAAGGCGTGACCGCGCGCCTGGTCGTTTCCCAGCAGGCCAACCAACCCCTTGGCAAAGTCCTGCGCATGGGTGATGGTCCACAGGGAGGCGCCGTCGCCATGCACCACCACGGGTTTCCCTCGCTTCATGCGATCGATCATGGTGTAGTCGGCCCATGATCCGAGGGCGAGCGGAATCACGGTGTCGTAGGTCAGCGAAGGGCGGACAATGACGCCCGGAAACCCGTTCTCGCGGCAGGCGCGATGCAGGCAGTCCTCGGCAGCAATCTTCTGGCGGGCGTATTCCCAGTAGGGGTTGGCAAGCGGCGTGGATTCAGTCACCACCGGATGCGCCAGCGGCTTCTGGTACACGCTGGCGGAACTGATAAAAATATACTGCCGCGTCTTGTTCTGGAAGAGGCGCAGGTCGCGCGCGATGTCCGCCGGCGTGAACGCGATCCAGTTCACAACCGCGTCCCATGTGTGCCGGGCAAGCGCTTGGGCCACAGCCGCTTCCTTGTTGATGTCAGCCTTGATCGTCCGCGCGCCCGGAATCCCGACCCGGCGCGTACCGCGATTCAGAAGGAATAGTTCCATGCCGCGCTCGACCGCCAGCCGGCTCGAAGCTGTGCTGATGTTTCCCGTGCCGCCGATAAAAAGCACTTTCATGGCTCGTCTCCCATCCGGCCCATCGCCGGTTCTCCTGCGCACCGCTTACCCGCACTCAACTTCTTTTCAACTCTAAACTCCCCGCTGCCAGACGCCAACCTTTTTCAGGTATTCGTCACTTTACGGTTCGCTTGGCAAAATCCCTCTGGGGTAGGGACGGTTCTCCGAACCGTCCGCAGACGCCTCGGCGAGGCGTCCCTACCTGGGACTCACGAAGCGAACCGCAAAACCGCAGAACAGCAGAGTGCTGATTGTTGAGGGGGAGGGGAAACCTCAAAACTCTGCAGTTGGGTGTTCGTCAATTTGCGGTTCGCTTGTCGGAATCCATCTCATGCGACCCTTCCCGGTCTTCGCCCGCCTTTCTCCCCTTCGTGTCCGCATCTCAACACTTTGCGGTTCCTCGTCCCGCCACGCCCGCCTCCTCTGTGTGCTCTCTCTTTCTCTGTGGCCTCTGTGTCCCAAACCCTCGACCACGCCCGCCTTTCTCTTCTTCGTGTCTGCATTTCAACTGGAGGGCGAGCGTCCCCGCGAGCCGCTTGTATGAAATTGATACATTGCCGAAGAGAACGCCACCTTACTATACTCGCCACCCTGCCAGACGGTAACCGCCATGCACAAGACGCCGCCATCTGCCACCCGATTCCGCCCGCATGGGCTCTTCCTGCTGGCCGCGTGCCTGCTGGCGCTGACCGCGCCGGGTGTTCGTGCCGCCGTGCCTGTGCTGACAAGCCCGACCAGCGCCGTGGCCACGGCAGGGCTGCCGTTCAGCTATGTCATCTGCGGAAAAAACACCCCCACCAACTATGCCGCCGCGCCGCTGCCGGCGGGGCTGGCCGTGGACCCGTTCTCCGGAGTCATCTCAGGAACGCCCGTATCTGCCGGGACCAACACGCTCACCATCAGCGCCGGCAATGCGAGCGGAACCGGAACCGCCGCGCTGCTGCTCGTTGTCAGCCCGGCAACGACAACCCGGATCGAGGTCTACCCGGGACCGGGCGCCGGGGCGTACCTTTCAGGTCTGTATACCGTTGATGTCAACGACGGGGCTAGCTGGAACGCCTCCTACACCTATCAGTACAGCCGTAGTTCCGCCTTGGCGACCTGGCATGCCGGATCATCCCCCAGCCTCCACTTCACCACCTTCGGCACCACCGGCCCGGCAAACGTCCGCATCAGCAAGATCGGCGGCACCGTCACCAGCCTGAGCGTCAGCCCTGTCAGCAAGAGCATCGCCGCCGTGGTCTACAACGGACAGGGAATCCTGACCCTGGGCCCGAATGACAAGGTCTGGGTGACTATCAACGGCGACGACACCAACCCCCTCTTCATCTTTGCGGATCCGCCCAAGCCCGCAATTCCGGGCGGGGCGACCTACTTCGGCCCCGGCGTCACCAACATCGCCCCCGCTGCCGCCACCAACCACTACCAGGCCAGGAACAACGAGGTCATCTACCTGGATGGCGGCGCCTGGGTGCGCGGGAATATCAACGTCATCGGCACCACCAATGTCCTGATCATGGGCCCCGGGGTTCTTTCGGGCGACCTCTGGACCAGCGAGGCGGTGCAGGCGCTCGCGTTCAACCAGACCATGGCCTACTGCATGGTCATCGGCGACAGCGCCAGCGGCAACAACAACGGCTGCAGCGTGCAGGGTGTGACCATGGTGGCCTCCCCGACGTACAATCTCCGTTACGTCAACCGCGCCACGGGAGTGAAACTGCTCTCCCCCTGGTACTGGTCCACAGACGGCTTCTACGCGCTCCACACGGACCAGTGCTTTGCCTTCGTGGGCGACAACGTGTTCTTCCCGCTCTGGTACCTGGGCGGCAGCGAAAATGTGACCATTGCCAACTCCTTTGGCGCGAACGACAACAATGGCCTGTTCTGCGGGGGCTACTGGGGCTTTCCCGCTACCGTGGCCTGGGCCGCCGTGGTGGACAACGTCGACCTGCGAACCTACGACGGCGCCGGCGGCGTGTTTCAGTCCTGGGTTGACAACACCAACTCCACCTATGGCCTTCGCAACCACACCTACCAGAACATCCGCGTGGAGGGCAGCCTGGCCAACGGCCCTTTGCTGGAGCTGAAAAACTACGTCTATCCCTGGTCTGGTGCCAGCGCGCCGAACCCGCCGCTCGGCAACTCCTACAATTTCGCTTTCCGGAACATCTCGCTGCAGGGAACGCAGTCCATGCTCAGCCAGATCTACGGGTACGACGCCAGCAACGTCTTTCACAACGTCAGCCTGCAGGACGTGACCATCAACGGCACGCGGGTGACAGCGGCGAACGCCTCCGGCTACATCGCCACCAACGCCTTTGTCTCGGGCGTGTCCTTCTCCACGGCGGGCAACAAGACCATCTCCGCCTCGGCCAAGGTCGGCGGTTTCATCTCGCCGCGCGGCGCCGTGGCAGCAGCCCCTGA
>Ga0073936_10002245_pt1 | contig 28904 bp, 28 predicted proteins | sample AliMusrvi5mmetaG_FD_87041 | JGI IMG/M metagenome (GOLD analysis project Ga0073936, IMG submission 87041) | Freshwater lake bacterial and archeal communities from Alinen Mustajarvi, Finland, to study Microbial Dark Matter (Phase II) - Alinen... | ecosystem: Environmental > Aquatic > Freshwater >...
ATCAATATAGTCCAGCAGAATCCAGTGCATGGAATCCATGCCTTCGACATGCATTGGACGTTCCCCATCTTCCTTGAGTTCATCAATGACATGCTCAGCGGCAGCCTTTGCCTTACGTTCAGAATCAGCTGTAGCAATCACAAAAAAATCCGTGACGGAGGTCAGTCCCCTGAGGTCAAGAATTTTGATATCTTCACACTTTTTCTCCAGTGCCAGTTCGGCACTCCTTTTCGCCAGCAATTCACTGATTTCCACCTCTTTTCCATGGTCTGCTGTATAAGTATCTTCTTTTTCCAGTCTGCTCATAAACCTCCGCTCTTCATATTTTAACTATATTTTATAACAACTTACCGCCGAAAAGCAACAACATGGCAATAATAACTTCATTCGCACATACAAAAAAGCCTGATCAGGGACGCAAAAAAAGCCGTCAACATCAGGCTGCACTTTTCAGCTCATTCCATACCGCTTCTATGATAACCCCTGCGGCACCGTCCGGGTTATCACCATAAAATATATTGTAGGTCTCGCCGTGCTGAGTAAGAGCACATGCTTTCATCAAAGCATCATTGCCGTCAAAGAGTCCGAATTTATTGCGGATGTAGACTCCCAAGCCAAAATTGAACTTTGCCAGTTCATCCTTTTTAGTCCCACGAAATGTCTGCTTGTCTTCTTCGCTCATCTGGGCGATGATACGTTCTGTTGCGTTTTTTATGGTTTTGGGCCAATGTAATTTTCTAGGCATATCGGTGAACAGAGTTTATTGTCGGTGTTTTAGTCTCATACCAATTGCACGGTTTTGTGCCTGAATGTGGGAAAGACATGAATTGTAATATAAGATAATTCGGACGTAATTTTATGGATTTTTTAAAGCGATACGTTAAACGCCTTTACGGGAGAAATGATTTACGCTTTCCCAACATTGGGAATAAACATTTGCCGATAATCAGGAACAACTCGGTCAAGCCCTGCAGCATCTGCCCCCTTATATTGCCTTTCGGCCGTATGGAGAAGGGAACGGGCTGAAAAAAAATCAGCATTTGCATGAATTATGCCGCAACCGGCAAACAATGGAAGAAGTTCATCGAGCTGACGACCAACAACCACGCTCGATGACTCGGCTGCTGCTGCAGCAACATCAGTGGCAGACCCTCTTTGAATTTCATCATGCCATTCACCTGAAGAGAGCTTTTCCGAACTATAGACGGCATAATAATATTCCCCTTTTCGAGCCTGAATAACGGCCATGACCGTGCCTGATCCAGCCAGAAATGATGCAGCCATTGCCGGCATTGTGGGCACTGGAATCAGGGATATTCCAAGACCGTATGCAATACCCTTAGCAACAGACATGCCAATGCGCAATGAAGTAAAAGAGCCAGGGCCTGATGAAATTGCAAGAGAGTCCAACTCCCCCTTATTGAGACTGCTTTGCAGCATGGCTTCCTCAATAAGTGGAACAAGCGCTTCAGCGGCCTTCCGCCAATCGGCACTCTTAACCTCGTTAACTACTCCAGCTTTCTTGACAGCGACACTCAGTGCGGCCTGAGTGCACTCTATGGCGAGAATATTCATGGCGTGATATGATGTATAACAATTCTGCGAAGATCATCGCCGGCATATTCAAGAAAAACCGTTGCCGTATAGAGAAGAGCATATTCCGGAAAACGATCGCCCCACTCCACCACAGAAAGATATCCGCTGGTAAGATATTCATCGAACCCTATAGTGTCCAGTTCCTGAAGGGAGTGGATTCTATAAAGATCGAAATGATTCAGTGTGACCTGTTCACCGCTCAAAACACCCTGATATATATTAAATATGGGAAACGTCGGGCTCGACAGCTGGTCGTCACAGTTGAAAAACTCCGTAATTCCCCTCATGAACATGGTTTTACCTGCACCGAGCTGACCGGTAAGAGAGATAATTGCTCCAGGATGCAACCCCGAGGCAAAATCCTTTCCATACCTGCGGGTCTCTTCAGCAGAGGAAGAGAGGAACTCTTCAATCATAATGTATCAGTAGAGCGGATTAAACAGAAGACCTGTCATGATTTTCGGGTAGAAAAAAGTCGATTTCTGCGGCATGACTTCACCCGTTTCCGAAACGGCAAGTACCTGCTCAACAGTTGTCGGTTTCACGACAAATCCGATCTGCACTCTGCCTGATGCGACTGACTCGAAAACCTCCCTGTCATCTTTTACATAGAGGAGATTTGTCTGCTTTGCCATGGCTTCCGGGGAAATGCCAAGCAATCTGCCCAGCACAAGATCATGCAAAAGTACCAAGCCGAGACGTTTGAGCGCTTCTGGCCGTGCAGGATCGAAAAGCTGATCCTGATGAGCATTAAGTGATATTCCAAAAACCTTGCCGGATGTAACCACGCCATAAGCATAGTTTGACGGCTCACTTTCGAGAAATGCTTTCAGGGCAGCTCTGTCCTGTAGTTCGGTAACTGTAAAATATTCTTGAAGGTGCAGTTTTAAAGCATCGGCATCAAAACCCTCCAGACTATGCACCAGACGGTGAATCGGAAAAATAATCAGCCCTTCATCATAAATATTTGCCAGATAGACAAGAATAAAATTATAGGGCTCTTGACCGGTATGTGAGGGATTCGCTGCTGCGCATTCATTGCGATAGTTCACTCCGGTCTCGTATCGGTGGTGACCGTCAGCGATATAGACCGTGCGTTCTAAGATCGAGTGCTGAAGCTGCCCGATGAGCTCCGGATCGGTGATTCGCCACATCTGATTTCTCACTCCCTGAAAGGTGGCATCCACAATTGGCTCATGGGTTTCGGCAAACGCTCTCAACAGGCGATCGGCGGTTTTATCCTCATCGGCATAAAGGCCGAAAATACTGCTGATATTGGTTTTTGTTTTTCTGAAAAGATTTAACCGGTCAGCTTTGGGGCCCGAAAGCGTCTTTTCATGAGGCAGCACCTTTTTTTCCGCAAACTCATGCAGCCTCATGGCAGAAAAAAAACCGCTCCGGGTATGGGAGTTTCGTTCAGAATCCTGGAATGTCTGAAAATACGGGTAGATCGCCGGAACAGTGTCGTGTTTCAATTCACCATCACGCAACCACTCACCAAGGCGCAAGGCCGCCGCGGCATAGGGATCGGATTCCAACGGAAGTTCAAGGCGTATTGCGTTCAACGGTGAGCTCGCATAGAGCTTCTGCTGCAGTTCTTCTGATATAACATCGTACGGCGGACAAATAAGCTCCGAGGCGTTCAACAGCAATTCGGAGTTATAGAGAATTCCCTTAAAGGGTACGATTTCAGGCATAGTACCAAACATTTAGACGGTTATTATAGAGGACTCAACACTGTTCTCATGGTAATCCAGAAATCGTCATGGCCATCTTTCACCAGTACAATAATTTTCCTGTTTTTACACAATTCAAGAACAGCAAGAAAGGTAACGACAAGAATAATACGTTCAGTAACTCCCTCAAGCACTGAAAGAAAAGAGAGCGGCTCCTGAGCTTGAAGTCTCGACAGAATCAGTATGGTCTGCTCTTCAACCGTTACCGGTGCATCCATGACATTGCGAGTCATTGTACGAGGCATGCTTTCAAGCACGGATTTATACGCATGCATGAGGTGGTAGAGTGTTGGACGATTGATCAGTTCATCATGTTCATCGATCGTCTCTGGCTCAATTTCCTCAAAAAAACCACGGACAAAAAGGTTTGCCCGAACTTCAGCATGCTGGATCAAGGCCTCTGAGGCCTCCTTAATCCTTTTGTATTCCAGCAGTCGCTGGACAAGTTCTGTGCGCGGATCAAACTCATCGGTATCTGAGCCATCCATGGTTTCTCGGGGAAGCAGCATTTTTGCTTTAATGCTCATCAGCATGGATGCCATATAAATAAATTCAGCAGCAACCTCAAGATTCAAATTTCTGACATCATGGATATAGCCAATAAAATCAGCAGTAATGGTTGAGATCGGAATATTATAAATATCCAGTTCATCTCGTCTGATAAAAAAAAGCAGCAAATCAAGCGGCCCTTCAAATTCCTCGAGACTGATCCTGAACATTGACGAGAATATACATTGAGAATATTTTATAGCAGCAAGATAGAAAAAGCCGAATAACTTGTGCAAATATACATAATGAAAGCCGGTCGTAGTGCCACCCTCAAAATAAGTCACTACTTATGACCAAAACTATAGTACAATGCTACGCTGCATTTCTGTTTTATTCTTTTTAGACTTTTGATCCTGGCATCCATGAGAAGGATTTTATGTTTTATCACCATTGCGGCCATATTGATACTGTTTCACAGCAGCATAACCTTGGCTGAATCTGCAAACCGTTATTTCAACGAAGGATATGACAAACACCTTCATGGAGATCTTGCAAATGCCGTACTTTTATATTCCCAGGCCATTGACAATAACCCTACGTTTGCCATGGCTTACCAGATGCGGGGCGTTGCCGAACAGCAGCTGAAAAAATATTCCCAGGCCATCAATGACTACTCCATGGTCATAACCTACGGAGAACCATATTTCAAGGCTGTGGGCTACTATAACCGCGGAGTGGTGAAAAATATGAATGGCAATTATGAAGAAGCTATTCCTGATTTTTCAAAAGCCATTGAACTGGATAAAAAAATGGGAGCTGCGTTTTTTCACAGGGGAATAGCAAAAAGCAAAATCGGTGATGTAACCGGACGTCTGGAAGACTTCCGCCAAGCCGCCAAACTTGGCGAAAGCAACGCGGAAACATGGCTGAACACCTATGTTCCTGAATGGAAGCTGATGCCGATCTCTTCTGAACCGGCATCAGCAAACCCATCATCAAGTGTAATACCGCAATAAAATTCGCTAAATCGCTGTACCGCCTCGTTCCCTGGTTCGTATCCGAATGCACTCCTCAAGCGGAGTTATAAATATCTTGCCATCGCCTATCTCTCCAACACCATGACTGGCAGCCTGAATGATCGTATCAACGGTGATATCGACAAACTCGTTGTTGACGGCAATATCAATCCTTATTTTCGGAATAAGATTGGGTGCAATTTTTTGGCCTCTATATAGCTCAATATCCTCCTGCCTGCCATGACCGGTCACGCGGCTGACGGTAATTCTTGTTATATCAGCTTGAATCAATGCCTCGCGAACATGATCGAGCCTGTCCGGCTGAATGATTGCTGTTATCAGTTTCATGAGAAAAAAATTAGTTGAGGTTGATAAGGCCATATCCATGCTCACCGTGCATGCTGTGATCCAGACCGGACATTTCATCATTTTCGCTGATACGCAGGCCAATTGTTTTTTCAACAAGAAAGAGCAGAATAAAGGAAATCAACCCTGCATAGACAATGGTAACTCCTACCGCAGTAGCCTGAACGCCAAGCTGTTGCCAAACTGTCCAACTCCCTCCAACTTTTGCAGCGGCATCAGCCATCCATGCCGGGCGGATAAAAAACACAAGAGCAAGAGCACCAACTATACCGCCAACACCATGGACACCGAAGGCATCAAGACTATCGTCGTAACCAAGCTTGTTCTTTATTAGAATTGCCGTATAGCAAAACATGGCTGCAAGTGCTCCAAGTGCAAACGCTCCTGATGGCTGAACAACTCCAGCGGCAGGTGTAATAGCAACAAGACCTGCCAAAATTCCGGATGCCACACCGAGACTGGTGGCTTTACCATGCTGGAATATTTCAATAATCATCCAGGTAAACGCACCCGCTGCAGCTGCCACCTGCGTGACCGTCAACGCTCTTGCTGTTGCGAGGTCACTGGCGATAGCGCTTCCTGCATTGAATCCGAACCATCCAACCCACAGCAGACCGGCGCCAGTAAGGGTCATGACAAGATTGTTCGGATGCATGACGTTATTCGGGTAAGCACGTCTTTTGCCAAGATAAAGTGCCGCTACAAGTGCTGTAACGCCGGAAGAAATATGCACGACGGTACCACCGGCAAAATCGATAGCGCCAGCAGCCCCGAGGTTGAAAAGAAAACCGTCGGACGCCCATACCCAATGACAAATCGGCGTGTAAACAAATATGCTCCAAAGGGCAATAAATACAGAGTAACCTTTAAAATTAACCCTTTCAGCAAACGCTCCGGCAATCAGAGCTGGTGTAATAATGGCAAATTTACCTTGAAACATGGCAAATACGTATTCGGGAATATAGGTAGGCATGATAGCATCATCTATCCCCTGCAACATAAAATAACGGCTGTCCCATCCTATAAAACCACCAAGAATGCCGTGACCAAAACTGAGAGCATAACCAACCAGCGGCCAAAGAACACCCATAATCACCATAGAGGAAAAACTATGCATCATGGTTCCAATCACATTCTTCGTCCGGACAAGTCCTCCGTAAAACATGGCCAATCCTGGCACCATAAGAAGAACCAGTGCTGTAGATGTCAGCATCCATGCGGTAGTACCGGTATCAGTGACCACTGCTGCAGCTGCATGGGCGGTATCCTGCTGAAACAACGATGCAGCTAAAAGGAACAGCACCGTTGTTATATTTTTTGTACTCATGAATAGAAGAGATAAAATTAAGTCTGCCTAAATTATTAACGATAACTACGTATATGTAGTTATTTTATTAACCATAACCAAAACATTATCGGTTTTTATTACGCGACTGTAGATTTTTCACTGTTTGCAGCGAAGGGGGCATGAATGCGTTTTCAGATTCAGCCAGTCACGAACAGTAACGATACCGTGCCGCGAAGATGAAATATCGGCATATTTCGATCACAGAGAACATCCGAAATGTCCAAGAAGGATGCGTATAAATTTATGAGTTGCGAGTATTTTATTTTTGAAAACAACTATTAATTACGATAAATTACTCACTGAAATCAGCCAATGGTTGTCTGATCGTTATGCAGGTAATTTGTGCCTTGGTTGCCTGCCAGCGCTTCTTTCTATCAATGCACATGTTTACTGAAACTAACAATGAATATTTACATTGGTAATTTGCCTTACACTGTTACTGAAGATGATCTTCGTGATGCTTTCTCTCAATTCGGACAGGTCGACAGCGCGAACATCATAAATGACAAGTTTTCAGGACGATCCAAAGGGTTCGGATTTGTTGACATGCCAAATGAAAGTGAAGCCCGAGAAGCCATCGAATCAATGAATGACAAAGATTTGAAAGGCCGCACTATAAAGGTAAATGAAGCAAGACCGCGCGAAGAAAGGCCTGTAAGAAGAGAGCGCTACTAAGCTTTTCCTCTTTTTTATACAGAGCCAGACAGCAAGTAAGACCTGTCTGGCTTTGTCAGTATTATGGAAAGAGAAACAACCGTTACGGCTTAAGGAGAAAAACACCAAGATCTTCGAGAAGTGCCTGCAGATCCTCTTCATGTGCTACTTCGTCCTGGAGAATCTGTACAGCAAGATTATAGGTAACCGGGTCCTTGAGACCAATCTCACCTATGATGCTGTTGTATACATTAATAGCACACTGCTCACCGGCAATGTTCTGCTCAAGAATCTTTTTAACAAAGGGGTCATCCGGTGCCTCATAACCGCAGTTCGACCAGGTAAACCACTCAAGAGGACTGGTAATTGGTGTTCCCCCAAGCTGAATGATCCTTGTCGTTATCATACCAGCATGCCGCAGCTCATCAGCTGCATGCTGCAGAAGTTCTGCAATGACAGCATCTTTCATTGGGCCCTGCACCACCTTTGATCCAAGCCAGTATTGATAATAGGCAAGCCATTCATCGGCAAATGCCTTGTTAAGCAGTTCAAGTACGCGGGGAGATTCTCGCCGACAATTTCCCTTCCTCTTGTACCCATGGTAGACTCCTTTGTTTTGTTTCTGAAACCGTTTATTTCTTGTTTTTCACAAGGTCTGCAAGCGCTTCGGCCAGTTTCGGATACCTGAAGACAAAGCCTTGATTCTGCAGAAAAGCAGGCTTTATTTTCTGGCCTTTCACCGCATATTCACCACCTTCTCCCATAAGAAGCTGAACAGCAAATTTCGGCACTGGCAACAGCGATGGCCTGCCGAGAACTTCACCAAGCTGAGTTGCAAAGTCTTTCATGGAAACCGGTTCAGGGCTTACGGCATTGATCGGGCCCTTGTATGATGGATTATCGAGAGACTGAAGGATGCAGGCAATCTCGTCGTCGACATGAATCCAGGAAATACACTGTAAACCTGACCCTATCGGCCCTCCAAGGAAGTAATTAAAGGGTGCAAGCATTTTCTGCAGCATTCCCCCTTTTGTTGAGAGTACAATACCGGTTCTCAGAAGCACAAGACGCACACCGGTCTTTTGAGCTTCAAGCGCCTCCTTTTCCCAATCGATACAGATTTTCGCAAGAAAATCTCCACCTTTAGGGCCTGACTCTACAATATCTTGAGTATCACTGCAGCTGTCAAAAGAGCCATAGTAGCCTATGGCTGAGGCAGAAATAAAAACTTTTGGTTTTTCCGAGGCACTGGCAATAGCTGATACAATGTACCGGGTACCGAGAATTCTCGAATTATAACACTCTTCCTTGTGAGCTTCATTCCAGCGACTTTCAAGCAGGGGTTTCCCTGCCAGATGAATAACAGCTTTGGCACCGTTAATAAAACCAGTCCATTCTCCGCTTTTCATATCCGAGTCCCACTTGACATACTCTGCCGCACCAGGAATTTTCCGTGCTGCACTCTCTGGCGAGCGGGCGAGGAGGACAACTTTTTCTCCCCTACCAATCAGATTTCTGGCAAGTTCAGCGCCTATGACGCCGGTAGCTCCGGTAATAACAATATGACCTTGCATATCTTTTCAGTTGGGAAAAAAATTGTTCATTAAAACTCAGCTTAACCTGCTCATAAACTGGCTATTATGCATAAAAATTCCCCAAGAAAGCCATTACGCCTTTCCCAGGGTTATTTTCGATGAAGATGTTGTGATCGTAACTGCTGAATATTACTCAACCGTTACGGATTTTGCTAAATTTCTTGGTCTGTCAACATTGCAGCCGCGAAGAGTGGCTATATGATAGGCAAGAAGCTGCAGGGGAATGACCGTTAAAAGAGGAGTAATCGGCCCTGAAGATTGCGGAATATAAATAACATGTTCGGCCAAACGGCTTATTTCCTTATCACCCTCATTGGCGATAGCGATAACCCTGCCTTTACGGCTTCGCACTTCTTCAATATTACTGAGAATCTTGGCGTACGTACTATCTCGGGTTGCAATGAAAATAACCGGCATATCCTTGTCGATCAAGGCAATAGGGCCATGCTTCATTTCAGCGGCTGGATAACCTTCGGCATGAATATAGGAGATTTCCTTGAGCTTCAACGCCCCTTCAAGAGCAACTGGAAAGTTGTAGCCCCGACCCAGATAGAGTGCATTCCGTGTGTCCTTGAACTGTTCGGCTATATGCTTGATCTGACTGTCAAGTTCAAGAATACGCGTGGCTTTTTCTGGAAGGCGTGAAAGCTCTCTAAGATTCAGGGCAATCTCATCCTGGGAAAGAGTTCTCCCTCGGCTGAGCGCCAGAGCAAGCATGTAGAGCATGATCACCTGAGCAGTAAAAGCTTTTGTCGAGGCTACACCTACCTCAGGTCCGGCATGGGTATACATTCCACACAAGGTTTCACGGGCAATAGTTGAACCGACAACATTACAGATACCCATGACAAGCGCACCCTTTTCCTTCGCTGTGCGAAGCGCTGCAAGAGTATCGGCTGATTCGCCTGACTGGGAAATGAGAATCACCACGTCATCAACTCCAACAATGGGATTGCGGTATCTGAACTCGGATGCATAGTCGACCTCAACTGGAATACGCGCAAACTCCTCGATAAGATATTCACCGATCAGAGCTGCATGCCAGCTTGTCCCGCAAGCACAGATAACTATGCGTTTTGCATGCTTCAGACGGTCGAGATAATCCTCTATCCCTCCAAGACAAATCCGACCTTCCTCAAGGCGTACACGCCCTCGCATGACATCATGCATGACAGCTGGCTGTTCAAAGATCTCCTTGAGCATGAAGTGCTCGAATCCGCCTTTCTCTATTTTTTCCAACGAGAAATCAAGTTCAGTTATAACCTTTTCCTGCTCGACATTCTCAATCGTTTTGACAACGTAACCATCTTTTTTCACCACGGCAAGCTCGCCATCCGAGAGATAAACTACTTTATTGGTATGCTCAACAATCGGAGCAGCATCCGAGGCAATAAAATATTCACCGATGCCAATACCGATCACCAAGGGACTGCCCTGACGTGCGACAACGATCTTGTCAGGCTCGCGCGAAGAGATAACACAGATACCATAAGCACCATCCACATGACGAAGCGCATTGCGGGTCACCGATTCAAGGTCAAGCGAGGGGTCACTCTTCCATATCCTGTCAATCAAGTGAACCAGCACCTCGGAATCGGTCTCGCTTGAAAATATATACCCCTGAACGATCAGCTCATGCTTCAGCACAGAATAGTTTTCGATAATCCCATTGTGAATAACAGCAATATCACCTGCACTGTTCTGGTGAGGATGAGCATTCATGTCGCTGGGTTCACCATGAGTTGCCCAACGGGTATGGCCAATGCCGACCTTCGCAGCCTTCATGTCCGCACTGAGTACCTCTGCAGCAATTTCAAGGCCGCTGACACTTCCCTTCTGCTTCATAACTAACAGGTTATGATTCAACAGGGCGATCCCTGCAGAATCATAACCTCTATATTCCAGGCGCTTCAACCCTTTCAGAAGCAGCGGAGCAGCTTCGCGCCACCCTATATATCCAACAATTCCACACATAACTTTTTCTATTGTTAGAGATCATGAAAAACCTCACGATACATCTGTGAGGTAAAAGTAAAATGCCTCCATGTAATGACAAATGATGTATCGAAAAAACTACATCCGCTGTAAAACACGTTTCATTATATCGTGAATTTTTGAAGCTTCACTGGCAACAGCCCGCTCATAATCCTCAATGTCTGAAAATGATCCTGAAGGATAGATTAAACTCCGGCTGAGATTGATAACCGCACTCTGCCTGTTGCCATCAACACCATAATGCACAGCATCTTCAAGAGAACCGCCCTGTGCGCCAACCCCAGGAATCAGCAGAAAAAGAGCGGGATTTTCACGACGAATCTCTCCAAGCAAGGTGCTTTTTGTTGCGCCAATCACAACACCAGCGTTTCCGTTCCGGCTCCATGATGCAACCTTGCCAAGCACACTTCGATAAAGCGGCTCTCCGTTCTGCATTGGTTGTTCCTCGAAATCTTCCGATCCCTTATTCGAGGTCAGAGCCAGGACAAATACCAGCTTATCTTCATAGGCAAAAAACGGTTCGAGGGAGTCAAACCCCATGTATGGGGCAACCGTCACAGCTTCAAAAGACCAGTGCTCGAAAAAAGCCTGAGCATACATTCTGCTTGTGTTGCCGATATCAGCCCGTTTGGCATCGGCAATCGTCATGACGGTGTCGGGAATGTTGCGAAGTGTTTTTTCCATATCCTGTAATCCTGCAATACCTCTGGCTTCGTAAAAAGCAGTATTGAGTTTATAGGCTACGGCGACATCACGGGTTGCTCTGATAACTGAGCAGTTAAACTCAAGAACGGGATTCTCATACTCAAAAAAAACCTTTGGAATTTTCTCGGGATCACTGTCAAGCCCGACACACAAAAGAGATTGTAATGCTGATATCCTGCGGTTTGTCTTATCCCGTACTACACTCATTACCTGCCCCTGCCTCGCTGTGTTTAAAAAAAAATTAACCGGATGTTTTTTATCGGATGAGTATAAAGCAATAAAAAGCAGCTAAACAACACACTACAAGCTTCATTGAAACTTATAACTGCAGGAATACCGTTTATATCCACGTAATATATAATATGTTTTGTTATGAGATGCTTCTTTAAATGGAAGAATCCCGTAAATTGGAAGTCCTGAATCCGCGAACGGTGAACACAGAACTGAGTCGCATTATTATAACCATGATTGATGATTGATGGCAAAAAAACTGAGTAAACCTTCAAATCCCTATAAAAATTTACCGGAAAATAACGTACCGCGTCCGAAATTCTCGATAATGTATTATGTGGTCGTCATTGTTCTTCTCATAGGAGTGCAGCTTGCCTTTTTCTGGTCAGGCTCCACACAGGAAATCCCTTACAGCACCTTCCGCAAACTTATTGCAGAAAACAAAATTGAATCGGTAAAGATAGCACAGGAAAGGATCTATGTCAAGCTCAAACCGGGCGTGAGTAGTGGCGTAACACAAAAAGAACAGCAGAAAGATGGCCCCGGCATGTTTCTGCCTCAGACCACAGCAAAACAGGATGAAATTTTTGTCAATGCCGTGCGTGATGAATCGCTCATAGAGCTCCTTGAAAGCAAAGGAATTAAATACCAGGGAGTGCCAAGCAGCACCTGGATCAGTGAACTGCTGCAATGGATACTCCCTTTCGGACTGATGATCGGCATTTACTTTTTTGTTTTTCGCCGTATGGGCGGCCCCGGCTCCCAATTCATGAATATCAGCAAGAACAAGGCTGCACTTTATGAAAATCTTGACGAACACACCCGCATCACGTTCAAAGATGTAGCCGGTCTCGATGAAGCGAAGGCTGAAGTGATGGAGGTGGCCGATTTTCTCAAGGATCCTAAGAAGTATACGACTCTGGGTGGAAAACTACCAAAAGGAGTTCTGCTGGTCGGCCCTCCAGGGACAGGAAAAACCCTGCTTGCAAAAGCTGTGGCCGGGGAGGCTGATGTCCCGTTTTTCAGCATCAGCGGCTCCGACTTTGTAGAAATGTTTGTCGGCGTTGGTGCGGCAAGAGTTCGAGACCTGTTCAAGCAAGCCAAGGAAAAAGCTCCCTGCATCATCTTTATTGATGAAATTGACGCTGTCGGCCGCAGCAGGGGGAAAGGTGCTATGATGGGCGCCAATGACGAGCGGGAAAATACCCTCAACCAGCTGCTTGTCGAAATGGACGGATTTGCAACTGACAAGGGCGTCATCTTAATTGCGGCGACCAACCGTCCCGATGTGCTTGATTCGGCATTGCTGAGGCCAGGACGTTTTGACCGTCAGATCATGGTCGACAAACCCGACCTGAAAGGACGTATTGATATTTTCAAAGTGCACACGAAGGAGCTTTCACTTTCGAAGGACGTGAACCTGAAAGCGCTTGCGTCGCAGACACCGGGATTTGCGGGTGCTGAAATTGCCAATGCCGCCAATGAAGCTGCTTTGCTTGCCTCTCGCCGCAACAAGCTGAGCATTGAGATGAAAGACTTTGAAGATGCTATTGAGCGGGTTGTGGCAGGACTTGAAAAAAAGAATAAGGTCATCAATCCCCGAGAGAAGCAGATTGTTGCCTATCATGAAGCTGGACATGCCATTATCAGCTGGATGATGGCTGAGAATGATCCGGTTCAGAAAATCTCCATCGTTCCAAGGGGAATGAGCGCACTCGGTTATACCATGAACATCCCGCTTGAGGATCGCTATCTCATGACGAAAAGCGAGCTTCTTGCCCGCATTTGCGGGCTTCTCGGCGGGCGCATTGCTGAAGAGATTATTTTCAATGAAATCTCGACTGGTGCACAGAATGATCTTGAAAAAGTAACGAGTATCGCTTACAACATGGTCATGGTCTACGGCATGAGCGAAAAACTGGGCAACCTTTCTTTTTTTGAAAGTAACAATCCTTATTACGGAAGGCCGGGTATCGACAAGAAGTACGGTGAAGAAACTGCCCGACTTATTGACAGAGAGGTAATGGCTATCGTAGAAGCATCGCGTCTTAACGTGATCAATTTACTTACCCTGCACCGCGAAAAGCTTGAACAGCTCGCAAATGAACTGCTGTTGAAGGAGATGCTTCAGTACGCTCAAATAGAGGACATTCTGGGGAAACGTCCCGAAAGCCTCTTTCCTGTCCATATTGAAGATGAGAGCTTGGACGAAAGTGATGGAACTACAGATCAACTCAGCAGTAACGAGCAAGCTGAACTTGAAGCGGCCGTTGCCAGGCTCAGGGAAGTGAGGAATATTCCGGAAATTTGAACCAATAACTGAACAAAACAATAAAAGGCAGGAGATACCTGCCTTTTATTTGTCTATGAGTAAAGAGAAGATGTGGGTCCCGAGGGATTCGAACCCCCGACCTACTGGGTGTAAACCAGTCGCTCTAACCAGCTGAGCTAGGAACCCGTTACAAGGGCCGTATTATAATATAATTTCAGGGGAATACAAAAAGAAAAAACTGTACTGTACATCCGATCGCTTCCAGTTATTTGTAAGCCTTCACTAAAAAGCATAAATTCAGGCCAATAATTAAACTGCAAGCCCGATAAAAATTTTTACTCATTATGAGATCACTAACCATTCTCGGCTCTACAGGTTCAATCGGGCTCAGTACTCTTGATGTCGTCAGGCAACACCCTGATAAATTCAGTATCTCCTGCCTGGCTGCAGGGCTGGATGTCAGCGTTCTGGCGGAACAGATCAAGGAGTTCAGGCCTGAAGCGGTTTCTGTCAAGGACACAGCGTCAGCCACAAAGCTTGAGGCACTGCTTGGGGATTACAAACCGGAAATTTTATATGGAGTGGAAGGCGCATCCACCATTGCCGCTGCTGATGGAGCTGATATGGTGGTCTCTGCCATTGTCGGTGCAGCCGGCCTGGTACCGACGGTTAGCGCGATAAAGGCAGGAAAGCATATTGCTCTGGCTAACAAAGAGACTCTTGTTGTTGCAGGGCAACTTGTTGCTGATCTGGTGAAAAAACATGCCGTTCGCCTTCTGCCGGTTGACAGCGAGCACTCGGCAATTTTTCAGTCACTCGAGGGACACAGGACAGAAGATGTCGAACGTATCATTCTTACTGCTTCAGGCGGGCCGTTCCGCAATACCTCTGCAGAAGAGCTGAAAAATGTAACCCTTGAACAGGCTCTGAAACATCCGCAATGGTCAATGGGTGCAAAAATCACCATTGACTCAGCAACAATGATGAACAAGGGCCTTGAGGTGATTGAAGCTCACTGGCTTTTTACTATGCCAGCTGAAAAAATCAGCGTTGTGGTGCATCCCCAAAGCATCATTCACTCTATGGTCGAATATATTGATGGCTGCGTCATCGCCCAACTTGGCTCTCCCGATATGCGCGCACCAATTGCCTACGCATTATCTTATCCTGAACGGTGCGAAAGCGGCATCAAGAAACTTGACCTGATCAAGATCGGAACGCTGACTTTCCAGGAACCAGATATGCTGCGGTTTCCGGCTCTTCGCCTTGCATTTGATGCTTTGAAAGCAGGTATGACCTATCCTGCAGTGCTCAATGCAGCAAACGAGATAGCAGTGGCAGCTTTTCTCGATAAAAAGATTGGATTTACCGAGATCGCCGCGACGGTTGACAAAACCATGCAGGCTCACGAAGCCTTTACCCCTATTGAACTTGGCGAATATCTTCAGGCAGACCGATGGGCTCGTGAAACTGCTCAAAAAATTATTGCATAAACCTGTAAACCAACCTGAAAAAAACACTGCCAAGTGTAAGAACGGCAGTACCTCTTTTTTCTACTGAAACGAAGGATTGTTATGGATTTTCTTAATTCGACATTTTTTTTCATTGTTGCCATTTTCATTCTGGTCACCGCGCATGAACTCGGCCATTTTCTGACCGCCAAACTGTTCGGCATGAGGGTTGATAAGTTTTATATCGGTTTTGACTTCTATAATCTGAGATTCTGGAAAAAGAAAATCGGCGAAACCGAATATGGTCTTGGAGTTTTTCCACTTGGAGGCTATGTCAAGATAGCAGGCATGGTAGACGAAAGCCTTGACACCAATTTTCAGAGTTCGAAACTGCAGCCATGGGAGTTCAGGGCAAAACCTGTCTGGCAGAGGCTTATTGTTCTGGCGGGAGGGGTAACGATGAATTTGATTCTTTCCGCAATGATCTTTATCGGCATAACTCTTGTTCTTGGTGAGCCCCGGACCAGCATCAACAATCCTGCCTTTGTTGAAAAGGGATCGGTCTTTGAGACAATGGGAATGAAGAGCGGCGACCAGATTTTGCTTGCAAACGGAAAATCGCTTGCATGCTGGGAAGAAGCGCTGGACCCTGAACTCTTTACTGCAAAGTCACTCAACTACACCATCCTTCGCAATGGTAAAAGCATCGTCCTTGACGCACCATCGAACATCATGTCGAGGATTAACGACAATCGCAGTATTGGGATACGACCTACAATACCACCGGTGATCGATGAAGCTCTTGCAAAACAACCCGCCCAGAAAGCCGGCATTAAATCAGGCGGACTTATTACAGCAATCAACGGCAAACCGGTCTCTGACTGGACTGAAGTTGTTGGTATTATCTCCGCACATGCGGCTAAACCTATCACCCTTACATGGCAATACCTTGAACCCGTGCCGGATCGGAAAATCACTGTCGAAAATCTCCGCACTGAAGGGAAAACGTTTATCACCACCGTGGTACCGAGCAAGGCTGGTAAAATCGGAATTTCGCTAAAACAGACCATTGCAACCGAACGAAGAAAACTTGGTGTCGGCGGCTCTTTATTGAGCGGAATTGGCCAGACCTGGAAAATGAGTGCCATGACTGTACAGGGCTTTGTAAAAATTTTTACCGGCCAGGAGGATTTCCGAAAGTCAGTGGGAGGCCCGATCAAAATTGCAAAAATAGCCAGCCAGAGCGCAGAACAGGGCCCGGTAAGCTTTCTCTATTTTCTTGCCATGCTCTCTATTTCTCTGGCGATCATCAATATTCTTCCAGTTCCGGCACTTGACGGTGGACAGTTTCTGCTGAATGCTGTTGAAGGCGTGATCCGCAGAGAGATCCCCTTTGAAATCAAAATGCGTATTCAACAGGTCGGCATGGCATTGCTCCTTGCGCTTTTCGCATACATTCTTATTAATGATATTTTCAATTTCTGAGGCTGACGTCCCGAATCAATGCTTGAAAAACTCCATTCCATAAAAGAAAAACATCTTGATCTTGAGCAGCTGCTTGCTGACCCAAAAGCAGCGGCTGATCAAGCCCGCTTCAGAAAACTGAACAAGGAGTACAGCGACCTTAAGGAAATCGTACAGGCCTATGACCATTATGCTCATGCAAGAACAGAGCTTGATGAATCACTCCATCTGATGAAAAATGAGACGGATCAGGAGATGAAGGAGCTTGTACAGGCTGAAATTAATGAACTGCAAAAAAAACTGCCTCATCTCGAACAGAAGTTAAAAGTACTCCTGCTGCCAAAAGATGAAGCGGATTCACGCAATGTTATTATTGAAATCCGGGCTGGAACCGGCGGCGAGGAAGCTGCACTGTTTGCTGCTGATCTAACGAGAATGTACCAGCGGTATGCTGAAAAACAGGCATGGCAGTGTGAGGTACTCCATTTTAATGAAAGTTCCATGCCGGGTGGATTCCGCGAGATTACCCTCGGCGTGAGCGGACACGATGTTTATGGTACCATGAAATATGAAAGCGGAGTACATCGCGTACAGCGTGTCCCGGATACTGAAACGCAGGGGCGTATCCATACCTCAGCGGTCAGCGTTGCAGTACTGCCGGAAGCGGAGGAAGTGGATGTGGAGATTCGCAGGGAAGATCTGCGGTTCGATACCTATCGAAGCGGAGGAAAGGGGGGGCAGAACGTCAATAAGGTAGAAACAGCCGTCAGAATCACCCATATACCAAGCGGTATGGTTGCCGCCTGTCAGGAAGAGCGATCCCAGCTCCAGAACAAGGAACGCGCCATGAAAATGCTCCGGACGAAACTTTATGACATCCAGCTTGCCGAGCAGCAGCAGCAAAGAGCTGATTTGCGTCGCTCGATGGTAACGACCGGAGACCGAAGTGCCAAAATCCGTACCTACAACTACCCGCAATCACGAGTAACTGACCACCGTATCGGTTTTACAAGCCATGCTCTTCCCCAGATCTTGCAGGGAGACCTCCTGGATATTATTGAAGCATTAAAAATGCATGACCAGGCGGAACGTCTGCAAGCGGAGCTTCTGTAATCACGCTATCGTTTCAATAAGCCACCTTTTGAAAGGATTGGTTTTCACAGATTCTCTTTATATTTGTCAGTAACAATCGTATGAAAGATTTTCCATCCCTCTCAAATTAAAAGAACCATAGGGAAAGCGGCCAATGGAAATGCATGCTACAGGAGTAAGCAAGGGAGAGTGGATATTTTCTGCAGGATTTGACCGGACAGCGGCTTACCTCTCCGATCTCTAAAAAATATTGGGATTCAACCCTTTCTGTTATAGTGTTGAGCTTACCGATACTGAGAATGTCTATAGATGGAATTTCCGTGTAACTGATCCGCAGAACAACCCCTTTGATATCATATTTTTTGTTGAACAGTCAGAAGAACTGCAGGTTGAACTTCCTGACCATATCGAATGCGCTGACCCTGACGATCTTACCGATGAAATGGTTCAAAACTATACTGTCTGCAAAAAAGTTCGATGGAAGCACCACCCTGTCGGGCATAAAATTTCGGATCCGAAAAAATATCGTTTTGAAGGAAAAGTAACCGGTGCAATGGATATTTATCGCGAAAGTGAAAAAAAAACCAAAGTTCACTTCGATATGAAAGTTGAAGTACACTTTCTCCTTTATCCTGCTTTCAGGATTGTCCCAAAAAAAATTGTTCGAACGATGGTCAATGGCGGGATGACGTTTATTATGCAGACTGCTACAAACAGTATGTTTCACTCAATGTCGAAAGATTTCTGCAAGATCCATAAGATATGAACAAACAACTTTTACTGGGAGCGGAAGCAATTGCTCTTGGTGCTCTTGACGCTGGAATATCAGGCGTCTATGCTTACCCCGGAACCCCCTCGACTGAAATCACCGAATACATCCAGAAAAAACATGCTGGCCAGGTACAAGCGGTTCGCTCTTCCTGGTCAGTCAACGAGAAAACTGCCTATGAGGCGGCTCTCGGCATGTCTTATGCTGGTAAACGAAGCCTGGCGTGCATGAAACATGTCGGTCTTAACGTAGCTGCTGATGCGTTCATCAACTCTGCGATTACCGGCGTCAACGGTGGACTGGTCGTAGCAGTTGCTGACGACCCCTCAATGCATTCGTCACAAAACGAGCAGGACAGCCGGGTTTACGGCAAATTTGCAATGCTGCCGGTCCTTGAACCTTCGTCACAGCAGGATCTGTACCATGCGACCAGAGAGGCTTTTGATCTTTCTGAATCCGTCCGGCTTCCTGTACTCCTGAGGCTTACCACAAGGCTTGCACATTCACGAGCCGGAGTGGAACGCAGCGCTCCACGTATGCAGAACCCCCTGCATGCTCTCTATGCCCCTGAACGCTTTGTCCTGATCCCGCAGAATGCCCGAAGGCAATACAATCTGCTGCTCGGCATGCAGAATAAGCTTGAACAACTTTCGGAACAGTCATGGTTGAACCGGCTGATCACGGGATCGGGCTCAAAAGGTGTCATCGCATTCGGTATTGCCTTTAACTATGTCATGGAGGTACGTCAGACTTTTGAGCTCGACTTTCCTGTCCTTCAAATTGGACAGTATCCTCTTCCGAGGAAGAAGGTTGAAAGCCTCTCCAATGCCTGCGATACCGTTCTTGTCGCCGAAGAGGGGTATCCCGTCTACGAAGAGCTGCTGAGAGGCTTTTTTGGCGGCGACAACATCAAGGGGCGCATGGATGGAACTTTGCCACGCGCAGGAGAACTCAATACCGATAGTATCGCCAGAGGACTTGGAATTGAACCAAAAGGAGTGATACCGGTACCAGATCTCGTTGTTGGTCGACCGCCAGCACTCTGTAAAGGGTGTGGTCACCGTGATCTGTACGACGCCCTTACCTGCGTTATGAGTTTATTATCAGAGCACCATGTATTCTCTGACATAGGCTGCTACACCCTTGGTGCTCTGGAACCATTCAATGCTATCCATACCTGCGTCGATATGGGCGCATCGATCACCATGGCCAAAGGTGCAGCAGATGCCGGACTGCGGCCGGCAGTGGCGGTTATCGGTGATTCGACGTTTACGCACTCCGGTATGACGGGACTGCTTGATGCCGTTAACGACCGGTCACCTCTGACTGTCATTATTGCTGATAATGATACCACAGCTATGACCGGCGGTCAGCAATCATCGGCCACAGGTTCAAAGCTTTTTGAAATTTGCAGGGGACTCGGGGTTGAGGAGCTGCATCTGAGAACCATTATACCGCTGAAATCACATCTTGAAGAAAATATGACGGTGCTGAGAGAAGAAAGCGCCTATGAAGGAGTATCGGTAGTGATTGCCCAGCGCGAATGCATTGAAACTGCTTCTCGCAAAAAACGAAACAAGGTAGCAAATACGTAACAACATAGTATGCAGATTAACATTATTCTTGCAGGAGTAGGCGGACAAGGAATACTCACTATCGCGGCAGTAATCGGACGGGCTGCTCTGCTAAGCGACCTCACTATTCGTCAGACAGAAGTTCATGGTATGAGCCAGAGGGGAGGCGCGGTTCAGTCGCACCTTCGTATTTCAAACAGACCGATTTATTCTGATCTTATTGCTTTGGGAACAGCACACTTGATACTCTCTGTCGAACCCCATGAAGCGCTGCGCTATCTGCCATTTCTTGCACCCGAAAGCAGTGTTATTACCTCTATAGACCCATTTATCAACATTGAGGACTACCCGGCAATTGAAGATATACTCGCTGAACTGCACCGCACGAATCGCCCTGTTCTGGTCAATGCGTCTGAACTTGCCCGTGAGGCTGGCCATGCAAGAACATCCAACATGGTGATGCTTGGTGCAGCATCACCGTATCTCGGCATTGCCGCAGAACAGCTTGAATCGGCTATCGGGGAACTTTTTCATGCAAAAGGCCCTGATATTGTTGATGTCAACATCAGAGCATTCAGAAAGGGACAACAATTATCTCAAACTCAAGCGACTGAGACATGATCTGGAACGAGCATTACGAGTGCATGGAGCGGGAAGAGCTCCTGAAGCTTCAGGGAATACGGATAAAGGAGATGGTAAAGCGGGTCTATGACACGGTTCCTTTTTACCGTAACAAACTGCAGGAACAGGGTATTGAACCCAACGACATCAAAGGTATTGATGATCTGAAAAAACTGCCCTTCACAACAAAACAAGATCTCCGAGACAACTACCCCTTCGGCCTTTTTGCCGTACCTCAGCATGATATCGTTCGATTTCATGCCTCAAGCGGTACAACCGGCAAGCCAACTGTTGTTGGATATTCGCATAACGATATTCAAATGTGGACTGAAGTTGTTGCCCGTTCGCTCACCATGGCTGGTGTGACCAAAGCGGACATCATCCAGGTTGCCTATGGCTATGGTCTTTTTACCGGTGGTCTTGGCCTCCACTATGGGGCGGAAAAAGTTGGGGCATCAGTTGTTCCGATTTCAGGAGGCAACACAAAAAAACAACTTCAGCTTATTGAAGATTTTGGTTCTACCGTGCTGGCCTGCACTCCTTCCTATGCTGCCTTTATAGGAGAATCCCTTGTCGAGGAAAAAATTGATCCCAGAAAAATAAAACTGAAAGCCGGAGTATTCGGAGCGGAACCATGGACACAAGAGATGCGTATGCAAATTGAGCAGGTGCTTGGTATCAAAGCTTATGACATTTACGGTCTCACGGAAATCATCGGTCCCGGTGTTTCTATGGAGTGCCAATTTCAGCATGGCATGCATATTTTTGAAGACCATTTTATCCCCGAAATTATCAACCCGGATACTGGTGAAGTACTTCCTTACGGTGAACTTGGCGAGCTTGTCTTCACTCCGGCAACCAAGGAGGCAATGCCGCTTATCCGCTACAGGACACGCGACCTGACCCGCCTCCACGCTGAAAAGTGCGAATGCGGCCGTACTCTTGTGCGTATGGAAAAATGCGTGGGTCGCTCGGACGATATGCTCATTATCAGGGGGGTCAACGTTTTCCCATCACAAGTGGAATCGGTACTGCTTGAAATGAGTGAAACAAAACCTCACTACCTGATTGTTGTTGATCGGGCCAACAACCTCGACACTATGGAAATCCAGGTGGAAATTGAAGAAGAGTTCTTTTCTGATGAAGTCAAAGAACTGGAAGGACTTCGGCAGCGTATCAAAGCCAATATCGCCAGCACCCTCGGGATCAGCGCAAGTATCAGGCTGGTTGAACCCGGCACCATCGAGCGGAGCATGGGGAAGGCGAAACGGGTAATCGACAAACGTAACTTACCTTAACCAAGGAGGCGCCATGATTATCAAGCAATTGTCGGTGTTTCTCGAAAACAAAACCGGAAGGCTGACTGAACTGACCGGAATTCTTGCTGACAACGACATCAACATCTCAGCGTTCAGTATTGCAGACACTGCCGATTACGGTATTCTGCGCATGATTGTCGGGAGACCTGAACTTGCCGCACAGGTGCTCAAAAACAATGGTTTCACCGTGAAAATTACTGATGTTGTGGGCATGATTATTCCTCACAGACCCGGCGGGTTGCACAAGGCACTCCAGATCATTTCGGACAACAATGTCGCCATTGAGTACATGTACGCCTTTGCTTCAGGAGATTGCAAGGCTACGGTTGTTATCAGGGCGGACTCTCTCCATAAAATTATCGATGTCCTGCAGGAGCACAAAATGGAGCTCCTCAAAGAAGGGGATGTCTATCAGGTTTAACCATCTACACTCTCATGCCAAGGTTTTCAAAAGCAGTTGCATCACTTCGTTCCTCTGAAATCAGGGATCTCATGACCTTGGCATCAAGACCCGACATAATTTCTTTTGCTGGAGGAATGCCCGGGAATGAACTTTTTCCTGTTCATGAAATCGAAGAGCTTTATCGGTCGCTTGATATCAAACAAAAACAGGCTGCATTTCAGTACGGTCCGACCCCGGGTTTGCCTTCGCTTCTTGAATCACTTGCAGGTTTTCTTGAAAAAAAGGGTTTGCCGGTCAAGGAAAACAGGCTGCTCATAACAACAGGATCCCAACAGGCTCTTAACGTTCTGGCAAAAGCCTTTATTGATCCTGCCGAACCGGTCCTTGTCGAAAACCCCTGTTTCATCGGGGCACTTTCAGCCTTTCGCTCCTATGAAGCTGAATTGAGAGGAGTTCCGGTTGATCGTGACGGTATTTCAATAGACGCGCTATGCCGGGAGATCGAGAGGAAAGATAGGGCTAAGCTGCTCTATATCACGCCATATTTTCACAATCCGGCTGGACTACTTTATACCATCGAACGCAAACAGCAACTCATAGCACTCCTTCAGGGAACCAACATTCCGCTTATTGAGGATGATGCTTACGCTGACCTCTATTTTTTTGAAGAAGATCTTGAGCGTCTGACCAATCAAAGCAATGAATCCGGATGGTATCAATGTCTGCTATACCGGCTCGTTCTCAAAAATTCTTGGCCCCGGCCTGAGACTTGGATGGATGCTGGTGCCTGAAAAGATTTACGGGAAATGTGAACTCATTAAACAGTCTGCTGATGCCTGTTCTCCAAGCTTCACCCAGGTGCTTGCCGATGCCTTCATTCGTTCCGGCCAGATATACAGCTATGTGGCGAGTGTACGGCAGGAGTATAAAAAACGAGCGACCGCCATGGTCTCAGCTCTCCGTGAACACCTGCCGGACTATGTGCAGTGGAGTGAGCCTCGAGGGGGATTCTACATCTGGCTCACCCTGCCGGATGAAGCCGATGCAACCCAGATCATGACACTGGCTATCGAAGGCGGGGCGGTGTTTGTTGCGGGAAAAACATTCGATCCTGCAGGCAAACAAAACAACTCGCTACGACTCTCCTACTGTAACAACACCCCTGAACATATTGGGGAGGGTATACCGATTGTTGCAGGCGCTATACGCAATATCTGCGGCTGAGTCAGCCTCAAACCCCGAGAGCATCGCAATGCGCTGCGACAAGTGTTCGGCGCAGAACCTTGCCTATTGTTGATTTTGGAAGTGAGGTCGTAAATTCAACATGTTTCGGAACTTTATAGGCGGCAAGATCTTTTCGGCAATGCTCCTGAAGTTCTTCGGCGGAGAGTTGATGACCTTCACGAAGAACCACCCAGGCCTTAACAGCTTCTCCCTGATAGGCGTCAGGCACCCCCGCAACACCAACTTCGAATACTGCAGGGTGAAAGGCTATGATCTCTTCAACATCCCGCGGCCAGACCTGGAAGCCTCCTGGCTTGATGACATCTTTTTTACGGTCAACAATAAAAAGGTAGCCGTCCGCATCGAGATAACCAAGATCGCCGGTATAGAGCCATCCATCACGAAGCACGAGCGCCGTTTCAAGCGGGTTCTGCCAGTACTCCTTCATGATCTGGGGGGCTCGCATAATGATTTCCCCAACTTCAAGCTCAGCCAAAATATCAAGACCGTTCTCCTGCTCAACAATCCTCACCTCAACATCCGGAAGAGGAATACCTACCGATCCGTGTTTATAGGTACCTAAAATCGGAGTAAAAACTGATGCAAGTGCAGATTCGGTTAGACTGTATGCATCAATGATCCTGCCGCCGGTAAGTTCTTCAAACCGTCTTTTGTTCTCAAGCATGAGGGGGGCTGCTCCCGACACACTGAGTTTAAGTGATTTAAGGATTGAACCGTCACGCTTAACTTTTGGATGATTGATCAGTGCGGTAAAAAGGGTTGGAACCCCGGGAAGAACTGCCGGTTTCAGAGTTTTTATCGTATGCAGCAAGTCGTCAATATCACGCGGATTCGGAACCAGGGCAAGAGGATAGCGCTGAATCAAAGCCGCTGTCATGATACCAACCTGGGCATAGACGTGAAACAGTGGCATATTCAGGAGAATAACATCTTTTCCTTTTTCGAGAATGACACTGAACCAGCTGGCAATCTGCATACCTGTAATCACAAGCCCCTGATGCGTAATGACAACACACTTGGGATTGCCAGTCGTTCCTCCTGAAAAGAGAAAAATCGCCGGTGTGTCATGCTGGATGAGCATCGGAGTGAATGTAAGACCGGAATGAGCTCTGATAAGATTGCCAAACCAGTGATCTCCACGCTTCAAGAGTACCCTGTGCCCATCCTTTTTTTCTTTAAACACCGTAAAAAGAAGGGTGTTAAGAGGCGAAAGATACTCCTTGATATTGGTAGCAATAATTCTTTTCAGACGTGAATCCGGCTGAACCTGCTTGATTTTCTCATAAAAAGGAGTCAATACAATAGCTGTTTCCGCGCCGCATTCATTGAGTGCGTGTTCAAACTCATTGAGGGTATAGAGCGGGTTCATGGGAACCGCAATAGCTCCTGCTTTCCATATACCAAACTCGCTGATCAGCATCTGCGGAGAGTTTGGCATAATCAAGGCTACGCGATCACCTTTGCCGATACCAAGTGTTAGAAGCGCCAAGGCTAAGGCATTGCTTTGCTGTTCAAATTCTCCGTATGAGATAGAGGCACCTTTAAAGAACAGCATCGTCTGTTGCGGAGACTCTGCTGCCGTCGTTCGGACGACATCAATCAATGTCTGCTCCGGATAAGGCTGAAGCGTGTGGGGAACCCCTTTGTCGTAATGGCTGATCCAGGGTTTAGCTCTCATTGATGTGTTTGACTTTTAACCTATAAATCTGATATGACTTGACATAATACACTCTAATCTACTCCAAAACAAAAACTACCGCATCGTTTTAACAACATTGCACACCGCAGCAGTCAATATGCCGAGTTCCTCATCGTGCATAATAAAGGGTGGCATAAGATAGACCAGGCGTCCGAAAGGACGCACCCAGACCCCTTGATCGACAAATTGTTTCTGAACGACAGCCATATCTAACGGTCGGTACAGCTCAACAACTCCTATCGCACCAAGCACGCGTACATCCAGAACAGAACTCAGCTCCCTGCAAGGCTCGAGTCCTGTAAGCAGTCCCGTTTCAAGACGCCGTACCGAGGTCTGCCAGTCATAACTGATCAGCAGACTTATACTTGCAGATGCAACAGCGCAAGCGAGCGGGTTGGCCATAAAGGTTGGGCCATGCATGAAGACACCAGGATTACCTGAACAGATTGTTTCAGCTACCCTGTCTGTTGTAAGCGTCGCAGCAAGAGTCATATAGCCGCCGGTCAACGCTTTACCCAAGCAGATAATATCCGGCGCAATACCGGCATGCTCAAGCGCGAACATTCTGCCCGTCCGCCCAAAACCTGTAGCAATTTCATCAAAAATCAAGAGTACATCATAGCTGTCACACAACTCCCTGAGCATGACAAGATAGTGCGGAGCATAAAACCGCATACCTCCCGCTCCCTGCACAACAGGCTCTATAATTACAGCGGCAATCTCCCAATGATGCCGTTCAAGCATCATGCGAATATCGGCAAGATCTTCTTCTGTGCACGGCTCATGAAACCGGCATGCAGGAGCTTCAGCAAAAAACTGCTCTTGTATCGTTCCTTTAAACAATGAGTGCATACCTGTTACCGGATCGCAGACCGACATGGCGGCAAAGGTATCGCCATGATACCCTGACCGCACTGTCAGTAACTTGTTTTTTGAGGTTGCCCCCAGCGCGGCCCAGTATTGAATCGCCATCTTGATGGCAACTTCAACTGAAACTGACCCGGAATCACACAAAAAAACTTTCTCCAGAGAGTGTGGAGTCAATGCAATCAGCTGTTTTGCCAGGTTCACTGCAGGTTCGTGGGTCAGACCTCCAAACATGACATGGCTCATCCGCTGCATCTGTGAGACTATCGCCTCGTTAAGCACCGCATGATTGTAACCATGTATGGCTGCCCACCAGGAAGACATCCCGTCAATAAGTTTTCGGCCATCCTCCAGCTCAAGAAAGACATCATAAGCGCGGCTAACAGGGTAGACCGGCAGTGGATTGGTCACTGAAGTATATGGATGCCAGAGATGAGAGCGGTCGAAATCAAGAGCTATGGAATGAGACAATATGGCCATAGCAACAGAACAATAGGTGACGTTAAACTTTGTTTATAAGCGGAGACTGTGAAGCGACTCTCCTTCGAACAAACCATCCCGCAGATCTATGATCGGCGCCTTTGAGCCCGCTTTATGAAGGTAGTGAAGGATAACTTCACGAGTATCCTTAGCGATCAGCTTATCTGTGCTCCCGAAAAGGTTATAGATTACTCCCCTGATAACGATTCCCCGTTTCACACACGCTTCAATCGAGAGAAGGGTATGGCTGATACTGCCAAGCCTCGGGCCAGTCACAAGAACAAGCTCATATCCGGCATTACGGATATAGTCGGCAAACAGCAGATCATAAGCAAGAGGCACCAGTAAACCGCCAACTCCTTCCAAAAGGACCAGGTCGTAGCGTTTCTGCAAAGCAAAGGTCGCACGGCGGATGTGCAGGATATCAATCTCAACCTCTTCCATACGTCCAGAAAGGTGAGGCGAAGCTGGATAGCGGAAAACATAAGGAGAGGTTAACCCCTCTCTGTCAACATCCTGCAGACCGATACCCATAAGATGACGGTGTTTGAGGATATCTTCCGCGACACCTTCACATCCTGTCTGTACAATTTTCTGGGTAATGACGGCTTTTCCCTGTCGGAGCAGTGCTTTTGCAATAAGTCCTGTCGCATACGTTTTTCCGATTCCAGTATCAATACCTGAAACAGCAAGAACAGAGCCTTTCATAACAGCTTCTTTTTCAGACAGCAATAAACAGGATGATAGGTAAGGTAGACACCGTTTTCGCAGGAAAACAATCGGCGGTACTCTGCAATGAAAGAGTTATATCTACTTTTGTCCATGAACTGCGCAGAAGACCGTTAACGCCAGTCTGTCGTATATGATGAAGGATCTTATCAGGAGAACTGAATTCAATACGTTGTTCCTCTTCACCGCTGAAAACAAGATCAAAATACCGTCCAGCCAGAATTTCAAGCTCATTGAGGGAGTGATAACAGAGTCCGACATCCTCGATTGTTGCGATTTCCTGCATATTTGAGGTACTGAAAGTACTGAAGGCCAGAATACCTCCGGGACTGAGATGATTGGACATGGTTCTGAAAAAGTCATCAAGATCATCAAGCCATTGCAACGTGGCATTTGAAACCACAAGATCGAGCGCTGAAGGCAAATCATCCCTGCACTCTATGTCGCCGGCGATAAAATGAAACTTCTCAACAGGAAAGCGTTCAAGCACCTTCCGAAGGCAGGGAAGACTCTCTTCAACAAGATCATTGGCATAATAGCTTTTGACTGAGCAACGACTGAGCAGTTCAGCCATCAGTAAACCTGACCCTGACCCTACCTCAAGAACACGATCGAATGCGCAAACCGTCTTCTCCCTGCAGATTATTTCCGAAAGCTCTACAGCCATGGTTTTCTGTACTACGGCATTGCCGCCATAACTTCTGAGGGTTCTGCAGAACCTCTGGCGCACAAGCTCTTTGTCTATTTTTATTTTCTGCAGCATGCGAGGACCTCCTGCAGATTAATAAAATGCAAAAAAGGAAAATGGGGCATATCAGCGATAATAGTTTGAGGAATACCTTTCCATGCAGCGAACTGCTGCTTTGCTGGAAACACAAGATCTTTTCCACCTATAATAGCGTGATTGTAGTGCCATGAAGCAATACCAGTTCTATACTCCTCTATCGACTGATACTCCTGCAGCCGTTCCAGTTCTTCCAGTTGATCTGAAGTTTTGCGTTCAGGGGAGATGGTGGAAAAAAGAGCAAGTGCTTCACGGCTTCCGCACATTCTACGATTAAAACGGTCACGATTTTCTTCAGAATAGGTTGAGAGTGTTGCTTGAAAAACCTCTGGAGGAATACCTTGCTCGGCATCTACGGGATGCAGTGTCCCATTGATGGCAATCGCGCACTCTATTGCGGGAAG
>Ga0073936_10002248_pt1 | contig 28896 bp, 23 predicted proteins | sample AliMusrvi5mmetaG_FD_87041 | JGI IMG/M metagenome (GOLD analysis project Ga0073936, IMG submission 87041) | Freshwater lake bacterial and archeal communities from Alinen Mustajarvi, Finland, to study Microbial Dark Matter (Phase II) - Alinen... | ecosystem: Environmental > Aquatic > Freshwater >...
CGGTCATACTCAGCCTCCGTGCGCTGCTGCCCGCCCTTGAAGAACAGGTCGGTGAACGAGGCGTCGTCGTAGCTGGCCTCGGCAAGCACCGTCGTGCGGCCAGCTTCGCCTTCTTCCAGTGGCAGCTTCGCGGCCGCCGCGGCAGCATCGTCAAATCCCAGACCCGCGCCGATCGACAGATCGTGCCAGAGGTCGCCGGTCTTCGCTTTGGCGTTCAGCTCAAAGTAGCTCTGGGAGGCCTTCAGCAACGGCTGGCCGGTTACGAAGTCCCCGGCGCGGTAGGCCGCCGTCATCAGCAGACTCTCCGCGACGACCTTTCTGAGTTTGTCCGAATTGACACCGTAGTTAACGCTGTCGATGCCCAGTCGCGACGCGTTCACGGAATCCGTCAGCACGTACTCACCGGTAAGCGCATCCCAGGCCACGGTCCCTTTGGTTACCAGCGAGGAGATCGAGATTTCGTTGTAGATGCCCAGCAAGTTGACCTTGAAGCAGTGCTTCAGGGTCTTGCTCGACCCGACCAGCGTCCTCAGGACCTTAATGCCCGCGCCCGGAGCATGGTCCCGGTCGACCAGACCGCTCAAGTCGCCCTGCAGCGCACTTTCCAGCACCGCCCTGGTGTCTTGAGTCAGCGCGGAGGCGTCCACCTCGTAGAGGAACATCGCATCCGTTTCGCTGCAGTCGTGCGCTTCCATACTGACGCCAATGGACAGAGTGCGGTCGATGGCGGATTGCAGCGCCGATTGGATCGCATCGACCTTCGCCTGATGCAGGCCTGCCGCCAGCAGTTCGTTCTGATCCGCTTTTGGATCTGCGCTGATGGTCTGCAGCAACGCCTGGAACAGCGGGTTTGCGTCCAGTGTGGTGCTGATCCCCGCGTTGGCGCTGGCCGTGATGGAAAAGTCGTTCTTGCGCTGCCGGTAGAAACCCAGGTGGAAGGTGGAGCCCGCCAGCTTCTGCACCCGAATCTGGTAGTCGCCCGAGTACTGGTAGCCAGCGCCGACCTGGATAGAGCCGCCGGCCGTCACCTTCAAGGCGCTGCCGATTGGCACATTGACCGAAGCAAGCGGGTTAACAAAGGAGAGCAGATTCACTTTGGCCGAGAACTTCAGTGTGCCGCTGCTGTCAACCGACGCCACGCTGCCCTCCTGCATGGCCGCAATGTCGTCAAGGTCGCCCGGAATCGAGAACGAAGCCAGGGTGTGCTTGATGCACTCCAGCACCGGCGGCGTCACCTCAGCCAGACTGAAGCGCTGGCTGTAGGTCAGGTTGACGGTCGAGGTCCCGTTGAAACCGAACTTCAGATTGTCCACTGGCGCCGAGAGACCGCCCGTTAGGCTAGCCTCAAGGCTCACGGTGATATAGCGCTCGTTCAGGCGGACTGGAATGTTGTCGCCGAAGGGATCGGGGTAAAACAGCGGGTCGTTGTCGGTTTCGGGCACGAACTTCGTCAGAGTGCCGTTCACCCCGGCATTAATCGTCAGGGCCGTGGCCTGCCCACCAAGGTTCACTGGCGAACTGAACGAAAGCTGATTCTCAGTCTTCGCTACCTCCGGATCGTCCCAAGTGGTTTCCGCGAAAGCCTTGAGATTGATGCCGAGCGCCACCCAATCGGGCAGGCTCTTGAAGTATCTGGACAAGGCTGCAGGACCGGCCTCGACGTCGGTAGAGAAACTGAAGCTGTCAGACAGTTTGAACGTTGGCATAGTAGATCTCCTCAGGTAGACGACAACTCCCAGTCGCCCCGCTTTTGCCGCAGTGCCCGCAAATCGCTGCGAGCTTCGATTGTGCCCCAATGCGGCTTGCCCAGGTTTCCATTTTGGCCGACCGGCCAGGAGCGAGTATACACCGAACCGCCGAATTGGAGACTTATTATCCTCCTAATTCGGGCACGGCGATTGGCGAATTCCGCTTCAGCCGACGTACCTGTAACGTAAATCAAACACACGGCGCATCTGCTCCCTGTTTATGGGGCGAACTTTTGTTGCCTTGAGTGAATGGCGCACGTGCGAATATCCGTCGCACGCCGAAGTCGACGGTGCCGCGTCACCTGCCTGATTTTGTTCTCTGGCTTGTGTTACGGCCGGCAGCTAGACGCCTCTCGCTGGGAGCCGCTCGTAAAGCTCCACCATGCCGGCGAGACGCGCGGCGATTGCGGGTGTGAGCACATCCGGTTCCATCCGCCAAAGCCAGTTTCGCCCGAGCGTGGAGGGCATGTTCATGCGCGCTTCGCCGCCCAGTCCCAGCAGATCCTGTACCGGGAAAATGACGGTGTTCGCAACCGAGGCCAGCAAGGCGCGGATGAAGCTCCAATGAATGTCAGCGCCGCTAGCCAGGCCCAGATAGCGCAGCGTGCGGTCGCGCTCTTCGGCGATCATCTCAGAGGTGCGCGTGGAGTCGCCTGCGCCGCTGCTGGTCCACCACCCGACCGTCGTGTCGTTGTCGTGGGTGCCGGTATAGGCCACCACGCCGCGCGGGTAGTTGTGCGGCTTGAAATCGGGCGCCTGCGGGTCGCGGCCGAAGGCAAACTGCAGAATCGCCATCCCCGGGTAGCCAAAGCGATTGCGGATCGCCTCCACTTCGGGCGTGATGACTCCCAGGTTCTCGGCGACGATGGAAAGCTGTCCCAGTTCCCGCTCGATGGTCTCGAACAGCCGGGCCCCGGGACCTGGCATCCAGCTTCCGCGCACCGCCGTCGTGTCGCCCCCAGGCACCTCCCAAAATGCCTGGAAGCCGCGGAAATGGTCGACCCGCACGACGTCGAACATGGCGAAGGTGGCCCGGATACGCTCCACCCACCAGCGGTAGCCGTCACGCTCCAACTCGTCCCAACGGTAGATCGGATTGCCCCACAGCTGGCCGGACGCGCTGAAGTAATCTGGGGGCACTCCCGACTGCAAGGCGGGTGAGCCGTCCTCGTTCAGATGCCAGAAGCGGCGCTGGGTCCACACGTCGGAGCTGTCGCCGGCTGCGTAGATCGGGATGTCGCCCATCAATTGGATACCGTGCCGGCGGCACTGGTCGCGCACTGCGCCGAACTGATCGAAGAAGATGTATTGCTTGAGCTTCTCGGTTTCGATTTCAGAGGCGTGGCTGCGGCGCAGCGCGTTGAGAGCGGCCGGCTGGCGGTCGCGCAGGCCCGGTTCCCAAGTGGTCCACGCGCGCAGTTCGTTGAGGCGTTTGGCCGCCATGAACAGGGCGAAATCGTCGAGCCAGGCGGATTCGCGGCGGCAGAAATGCTCGAAAGCCGATCGCTGCGCCGCGGAAGCGTCCTGGAAGAACGCCAGAGCCGCCCGGTCAAGGCGAGGGACTTTGAATGCGATGGCGGATTCATACTGAGCGCGTCCTTCGAGGAACCGCGCGCCTGCCAGTTCGGACGCGGCGAGCAATCCGGCGTCGACCAATTTTTCGAGCGAGATGAGCAACGGGTTTCCAGCGAAAGCAGAGAAGGTCTGGTAGGGAGAGTCGCCATAGCCGGTCGGACCTAGCGGCAGCATCTGCCAGAGCGTTTGTTTCGAGTCGGCCAGGAACTCAATAAATCGAAACGCTTCTGGTCCGAAATCGCCAACTCCGTGGCCGCCAGGGAGCGAGGTCGGATGGAGCAGGATGCCGCTTTGCCGTGGGAAACGCATACGCTATGGAGTTTAACGCCGTTGGTGTCTCCAGGTCTGATAGCATCCGCATATGATTCGTGCCTCCGGCCTGCTCCTCCTATCGACCGTCCTGATGTCAGCGCAGAACTTCGCGGACGTGCGTCCCAGCCCGCAGCAGCTCAGCTGGCAGGACCTTGAAATCGGCGTGCTCGTGCACTTCGGCCCCAACACCTGGATGAACCGTGAGTGGGGTGACGGCACGGCCGACCCGGCGATTTTCAACCCCCAACAGTTCGACCCCGACCAGTGGGCTCGCGCGGCCAAGGCGGCGGGTGCGAAGTACCTGGTAATGGTCTCCAAACACCACGACGGATTCTGCCTGTTCCCATCCGGTGAGACCAAGTACGGCGTGGCGTCGAGTCCCTGGCGCAACGGCAAGGGCGACGTGGTGAAGGAGGTTGAGCAGGCTGTACGCAAGAACGGATTGAGGTTCGGCGTGTACCTCTCGCCATGGGACCGCCATGAGCCCAAGTACAAGGACCTGGCTGCGTACGACAAGTACTACGCCCATCAGGTGACGGAGCTGGCTTCGCGCTACGGCGAGTTGACCGAGTTCTGGCTGGACGGCGCGGGCAGCGAGGGCCACGTCTACGACTTCACGAACTACATCCGCACGCTGCGCACGTACCAGCCAAACACTTCGATTTTCGCCGATGTCGGCCTGCTGCCTTACGCCGACATCCGCTGGGTGGGCAACGAGAGCGGCGTGGCGAACGAGGAGAACTGGAACGTCGTCGATGCCTACCAGATGCTGCGCTGGCGTCCGGCCGAGGCCGACACCCCGCTGCGCGATGAACACTGGTTCTGGCACCCGAATTCGGAGAGCCGCCTGAAATCAGTCGAGAAGCTGATGGAGATTTATCACCAGACGGTCGGGCGCGGCGCGCAACTGGTGTTGGGCATCGCGCCCGACAATCGCGGGCTGCTGCCGGAAGTGGACGTGAAACGGCTTGAGGAGTTCGGCGCGGAGGTGAAGCGGATCTACGGGAAGGGGCTGCTGTGCACCCACGCCACAGTCGTCTGCACGGACGATCATCTGAGCACTTCGGAGCCGGGCCCGACGCTCGATTGGACACTCATGTTCCGGGATGGCCCCGTGACGTTTGACCGGGCGGTGACGATGGAGGAGCTGACCAACGGGCAGGGCATCCGTAAGTACGAACTACGGGCGATGGTCAACGGAAAATGGAAGACCGTCGCGAGCGGATCGACGATCGGTCACAAGAAGATCGACATCTTCCCGGCAGTCACGGCGACTGGTGTGAGCCTGGTGGTGAAAGCGTCGCTGGGCCCGGTGCAGATCCGCAGTTTCGACGTGTTTAACGGGGCGAAGTAGCGGGCGCAGATACCTACCGCTCCGTTACGATCGCGGCTCGGATTCGGCGTTGGACATGCCCAGCCACTCGTAGCACAGCGGGTTGCGGATTCCGACGCGGGACAGCGCGCGGCCAACGGTCGCATTGATCAGGTCGTCCAGCGTCTTTGGGCGCGTGTAAAACGCAGGCACCGGGGGCATGATCACGGCGCCGTTTTCCGCGGCCTGCTGCATCAGGCGCAGATGGCCGGCATGCAACGGCGTCTCACGGACCAACAGGACCACGGTCCGGCCCTCCTTCAACTGCACATCCGCCGCCCGGGCGACGAGTTCGGCAGAGTACGAGTTGGCGATGGCGGAGAGCGTCTTGATCGAGCAGGGCGCCACTAACATGCCGAGGGTCTCGAACGAGCCGCTCGCTATGGACGCTCCGATGTTCGCGCTAGGGTGGACCGTGGCGGCCAGCGCTTCCACGTCTTTGGCTTTCCAATTCGTTTCCTGCGCGATGGTCGCCCGCGCGGCGGCCGTCAGAATCAAGTGCGTCTCAACGGAGGGGTCCCGCGCCAGCGTCTCCAAGGCACGGATTCCGTAGATGACGCCAGACGCGCCGGTAATTGCGACAATCAGCCGTTGCGGGGTGGTGCGCTCGTGCATGCTCATCTCAGATTGACGCATGCGCTGCGCCGATGCTCAATTCTCATTGGCGGGCGAGCCGCGCCGGGCTCGTGGATTTCCTAATTTGCCATTATCCCGCAAAGACTTACAATAGGTGTTTGGAGTTTGTGAGAGCGAGTTGGCCACTTCTAAACCCGTTCGTCTATTGACCGAAGAGCGCCGCCGAATGGTCCTGGATCTTCTGGAGCAAGACGGGCGGCTGACCGTCGGCGATCTGGTCGAACGCTTCGGCGTGTCCTCTGTTACAGTACGCACCGATCTCGACGCTTTGGCGGACTTGGGCGCCTTGGTACGGTCGCACGGCGGTGCGGTGCGGCGGCTGGACCCCGTCCAGGACTATCCCATCAGCTTCAAAGACACCATCCACCACGGCGAAAAGGTCCGTATCGGACGGGCCGCCGCGCAACTGATCGGATCGGGCCAGACGGCGATTCTCGACTCGGGCACCACCACCCTGCAGGTGGCGCGCCATCTGAAGCAGCAGGGGCTCAGGGGCGTGACTGTGGTTACGAACGCGCTGAACATCGCCAGCGAACTGGCCGACGTCTCCGACCTGTCGCTGATCATGATTGGCGGAATCCTGCGCCAGCTCTCGAACTCGTTCGTCGGGCCGCAGGCCGAGCGGATGTTGTCCCAACTGCATGCGGACCACTGTTTTCTGGGCGTGGACGGGCTGGACGCGGAGTTCGGGCCGACGACGCCGGATCCGCTGGAAGCGCAACTCAACAGCCTGATGCTGCAGGTTTCGACGCAGGTGACGGTGGTGGCAGACTCAAGCAAGATCGGCAAGCGCAGCCTGTCGGCCATCGGCCGCATCGGATTGATTCACCGCTTGATCACGGACGAGCGGATCACGCTGGAAACCGCCGAGGCGTTCCGCGCCAAGGGCATCGAAGTCATCAAGGTCTAAGTTCACTCCGCCATCAGGTACATCGCGCCGACCGCCGCCAGCATACCCGTCACTAGAACTCCGTTCGGGATGACGTGGTAAATCAGAAGCGACAGGATGATGGTGAGCACCGGGGCGAGCGAAGTCATGGGGACCACGATGATCGCCTTGCCGAAGCGCAGCGCATAGACCAGGCAGAGCGCGCCGATGGAATTCAGCAACTGCACGGCGGCCGCGAGGTATGGGCCGCGCAATCCCCACTCGACCGGTTTGTTGAAATCCGTCATAGCGACGGCGACGGGGATCAATGCGACTGCGGTCGCAGCCATGTAGAAGAAGATGCTCTCGGCTCGCATGGTGCCGTTGGAGAACTTCATGACGTACATCTGCACGCCCCAAAACGTGAACACGATCAAGGCGAGCGGCAACCACAGGGCGGAGGCAGCCCCGGAACTGGAAGGGGGCTGCCAACTCAATAAGGCAAGCGCAGGGAGCGCCAATGCGATGCCCGCCCACGCGCGCCGGCTGGCACGCTCCTTCAGAAGTACCAGCGAAAGGAGCACCGTCACCACGGGATATAGGGAGACGAGGGGGAACACGAGGTAGGCGGGGCCTGTTCGCAATGCCTCAAACAGGATGAGCTGCCCGCCCGCGCCGAGCAGTCCGACTGTCGAACCTAAGAGGATCGAACGGAGGTCGTGTTCGAGTTTCCAGCCGGCGAATTTCAGGGCTGCCAGCGCGCACGGAATCATGGTCAGAGCCCAGACCGTGTAGCCCAGCGTTGCCGGGAAGCCAGCCTTCTCCGGCAGTTCGATGAAGGCGCCCCAGACACCCCAAAACAAAGTGGTGACCGCCGCAAAAGCGAGCCAAGGCTTACTCTTCATGCGCTATAGCTTACCAGTGTCCAGCTTTCTTCCGATTGGCAAACACCTGGGCCGCGCAGATCTCCTGCCGGGCAGCGCCGACGGAGAGGCTCCCTGGATCGCCGTTTCAGGGAAACGTTCAGGCTACGAGTACCTCGATACCTCTTTCGCGGACTGACTCGAGGAAATCGGGCGCGGCGTGGGAGTCGGTAATCAGGCGATGAACTTGTTCAATCGAGCCGATTCGGGACACGCTGCGGCGTCCCAGCTTGCTGAAGTCGGCGACGATGGTCGTTTCCTTGGCGGCTTTCATCATGCCCTCATTGAGATGGGCCTCAAGGACGTCCGGCGTGGATGGACCGATGTCCAGGCTAAAGCCGTCAACGGCGAGGAACAGGCGGTCAGCGTGCAACTCCGCGAGCATCGCCTCGGCCTGCGGTCCAACGAACGAAGTCGAGATGTGCCGCAGCAATCCGCCCAGCATGATGAGCATCAGTCCAGGGGAGTCGGCGAGTTCGGTGGCGATATTGAGGGCGTTGGTGATCACCGTCAGGCCCTGCGGTTTCATCGTCTTCAAGTGCCGGGCGATCTCCAGGGTAGTCGTTCCGTTGTCGAGGATGATGGTCTCGTTGGGGCGGACCAGGCTGGCCGCAACTTTGCCGATTCTGGACTTCTCGGCCTGGTGCAGGGTCGCTTTGAAACTGACCGGGTAGTCCTTGGTGGGCTCCTGTGGGCAGAGCGCGCCACCGTGGGAGCGAACCAGGCTCCCCGCAGCGGAGAGGGCATCGAGATCGGTGCGAGCGGTGACCGCCGAGACTCCGAATCGACGGACGATATCCATCACGGTGATTCGGCCGTTTTCAGCGACCAATTCGAGGATCTTGCGGCGGCGTTCTTCCACCAAGAGCCGTTGGGTACTTATCATATCTGTCGAATTCTTTCTGAATCAGAATATCTCCATTGTTTTCAAATTGCATGGGTTTATCTCGAATGGGAGCTGCGGAGGGGTCCTGGATCGCGCCGATTAGGGATTTCGTTTGGCTGGGGGACATTTTCCATCTTGGCGAGTGGCTTTCTAGAATGGAATGACGCGCATGCTTGACGAGACCCGCGCTGGCCGGTGAAGTTCTCGCCGACAGGAGTACCCGATTGCCTACAGTCCTGACCGCTGGAAAGAGGAAGCACCTCCGCGCCCTCGCGAACTCTGCCGGAGTGATTGCCGCCGTGGCAATGGACCAGCGCGGGTCTCTGGTGAAAGCAATCGCGGAGTCGCGCGGCATCGCACGCGAGGAAATTCCGGCGGAGACGATGAGCGAGTTCAAGGCTTCCGTATGCAAGATACTGTCGCCGCACGCCAGCGCCATCTTGCTTGACCCGGAGTATGGTCTGGCTGCGACCGGCGTGCGCAACGCGAATTGCGGGTTGCTGCTCGCTTATGAGTTCTCCGGCTATGACAATTCGCGGCCGGGCCGACTGCCGGACCTGCTTGAAAACGTTTCGGCCAGGCGCATCAGAGAATGGGGTGCGAATGCTTGCAAGGTCCTGATCTACTACTCGCCGTTCGATTCGCCCAGGGTGAATGACATCAAACATGCGCTGATCGAACGAGTCGGTTCGGAATGCGTCGCCGAAGATATCCCATTCTTCCTGGAACTGTTGAGCTACGACCCCGAGGGAGGCGACGAGAAGGGGTTCGACTACGCGCGGCTCAAGCCACGGATTGCCGTTGGCACGATCGTCGAGTTCTGCAAGGCGCGCTACTCGGTGGATGTACTGAAGGTTGAGGTACCGATTGTATCCCGCTACACCGAGGGAAGCCGGGCGTTTTGCGGCCAGAAAGTCTATTCGTATCAGGAGGCGCTCGGGCTCCTCAGGCAAGCTTCGGATGCCTCGTCTCTGCCTTTCATTTACCTCAGCGCCGGCGTGGACAACGAGGTTTTCACGGAGCAATTGCGGATGGCGGCTGAAGCAGGCGCGGACTACAGCGGCGTGCTGTGCGGGCGCGCGACTTGGAAGGGCGGGTTGGCGGTTTACGGCGAGCGTGGGGCCACGGCTTTGGAGGAGTGGCTCTGTGGCGAGGGAGTTGCCAACATAGAGAACGTGAACGCGGCGATCCGGCAAGCCAAGCCATGGTGGGTGAAACTGGGGCTGAGCGCGTCTGAGGCCAGTCGATGAGACAGGCGTTTGCGAAGCGCGGTCAGACGAGTTGCAGCGCGTGAGCGCGGGCGTGCAGTAATCGCGCCGATTTCGAGGCTTTCGCATCGGCGGGGAAGGCGTGGCCCGTCATTTCCGTGTAGACCTTTTCGACCTGGGCGGCGAGTGAGTCAGCGCTGACATAGCGGGCGATCTTAGCCTGGGAAACCAGTTCGCCGCGGATCTGCCCCACTGACTGGTAGATTTCTCGCGGGCTCTTCCTGGCCCGTAGCAAGGCTCCGACCTGCTCGCGCAATTGCTGGAAGAAGAATTGCTGATCCGCCAGCACGGTGTCGGCGCCGCGCGCGCCGTGTCCTGGGCAGACGATTTTCGCACCGAGTTTCTTCGCGGCGTCCAGCGTGCCGATCCACTGCTCCACGTTGCCGTCGGCGACGAAGTTGTATGGCCCGTTCACGCAAGCGTCCCCCGTGAACAGGATCCGCTCTTTGGGCAGCCAGGCCACGGCGTCGCCGTGTGTGTGCGCTACGCCGAGGTGAAGCAGTTCTACACGATGCTCGCCGTCATCGAAGTACAATTCGTGGGGAAACAGCACCGAGGGTGGCAGCAAGCGACTGGCAGCCACGTCCGGGCGTTCCTTACGCGTATCTTCCCAGCGTCCCGGCTTCCCTCCGTAATGGCCGGTCTCATAGCGCTTCATCTCCTCGATCACGCCGGTGTGCGCGACCGGTGTCGCACCCTGGTCGTTCCACACGGCGTTGCCATAAGCATGGTCCCCGTGATGGTGCGTATCAAAGGCGAAGCGAATGGGCTTGGGCGTAAGCGCGCGAATCTTCGGCAGTATGTTCTGCGCACCCGACGGGAAATTGGCGTCGATTACCAGAACGTAGTCCTTGAAGATGATCCACCCGTTGTTGCAATGGCCGGCGTTTTCGATGTCGCCCTGATGGAAATACACGCCAGCGGCGACGGGATCGACCTGGTTTACCTCACTGGCAGCCGCAGGTTTCCGGGGTTGTGTCCGGGCGCCTGCCGTAGTCAGTCCGCTGGCGCTAGCGGCTGCAAGCAGGAGATTTCTTCGCGTGACGTTGCACATGGCGGACCAGCATAGCGCATACAGGCAATTGGGGGGGGAGGGCGGTTTTCAAGTAGCTTTTTCAAGGAGTTTTGAAATCCACCGCGGTGCCGATGTGGTAAGCTCCTGCCAAATGCAAGTCGCAACGACGACTCCACAATCACCATCGGCCACCCAGTCGCCGGCTAAGGCTTCAATACCACAGCGCTACCTCGCGCTTGACGCCTATCGCGGGTTCATTATGATCATCCTGACGTCAGGCGGTTTTGGGCTTGCGGCCCTCGCCCAGCGGCGTCCTGAGTTTCTGGGCCTTGCGAATCAGTTCGAACACATGCCCTGGGAATGGATCGCGTTCTGGGACTTGATCCAGCCTGCATTCATGTTCATGGTAGGCGTGGCGATGCCCTTCGCTCTGGCCAACCGGATGGCGAAAGGTGACACGAGGCGGCAGCTCTTCCTGCATGTCGCTTCGCGGAGTTTCCGGCTGATTCTGTGGTGCCAGATTCTCGGGTCGATCGATGAAGGAAAGCTGAATTTTCAGATCATCAATGTGCTGGCGCAGATTGGTATCACATATTTCCTGTGCTACCTCATCATGCAACTCAAGTTCCGCTGGCAGGCTGTGGTTGCGGTACTGATCCTAGCCGGCCATTGGGCGCTGTTTGTCGCATTCCCCGGGACGGAAGGGCCGTTCCTGTCGAAGACGACGAACATCGGTGCGGTCATCGATACGTGGGTCTTCGGTCACCCGAATCCGGATAACTGGACGAATATCAATTTCCTGACCAGCACGGTGACAACTCTGTTTGGAGTATGGACGGGACAACTCCTGCAGAGCCAGCGAACGCACCTCGAGAAGATGCGGATCATTGCGATTTCGGCTGTAGCGTGCCTCTTGGTGGGACTCGCGATCCATCCCTGGAACCCGATCGTCAAACGGATCTGCACTACGTCGTTCACGATTTACAGCACGGGTTGGATTCTGTTGATGCTGCTCGGCTTCTACTGGGTGGTCGAGGTGAAGGGCTATCGCAAGTGGACCTTCCCGTTCGTGGTGGTAGGCGCGAATTGCATCTTCATTTATTCCGTCGCGCACGTGCTGCACGAGTGGATCGACCGGGCGGTAGGCGTATTCACCTTGCGGTTCAGCTGGTTAGGCGACTTCGCCTCGGTGGGCCAATCGTGCGCGGTGCTGCTGGCGATGTGGTGGATGTGCTACTGGCTATACCAGAGGAAGATCCTGTTCAAGTTGTGAGGCGGCCGCGACTCATGAATTGGAGCTGGACGGAACCACGCAGGCGCGTGGTTATAGCTCATTCCATCCCGGTACCGGGTGAGTCGAGGCCGCGTTCTCGAATGGGGCTCGACCCTACTTGTGGCGTGTACCCCACTCGGGAAATGCGCGCATTGCGTCCACGAAATTGTGGATTTTGTCGGTATGGGCGTCCTCCTGCCAGCCCCCGCGTCCCGTTGCCAGCGCATTCTCGCGCGGGCAGCCGTCGTCGTTCGTGGCATAGATGACGTAGTTTAAGGCCTGGCTCGCCAGCGACTTGTATTCGTCGCTTCCAGTAGCCTTCGTGTACATCGCCAGGACCGCGCCGTAGCTGGAGAGGATTCCGCCCCAGGGTTCCTTGTCGTAAGTCTGTTCACCGCACACCGGGACGCCGCTGCGGATGCTGGTGAAACTGCGGATCGTAAACTCGATTAGCGCCTGGGCGTCCTTCTGCCAATCGGGATCGAGCGGGACCTGCTTCTCAATCAGGTAGCGGGCCAGGTTCAGCGGCGCCCAGGCGTTCCGATTGTCCGGCTCCTGGTGATCCTCGAAGAACTGGACCCACAACGAGCCATCCTTCAGGGCGGGGAGTTGGAAGTGCTTGATCCAGTCCCACAGCTTCGCCCGCGGCTCGGAAAACTCACTGTAGCCGTGATCCATCAGCACATCGAACAGCCTCAGGTTGAACGACATGTTGGCGGCCACTGGCCCGCGCGGTTCAGCTGTCCGGTAATCGACCCGAAACGGCCATGGCGATTGACGCTCGTCGCCCGGGCCCATATTGGATACAAGTACGCGCGCAGTGTGCAGTGCATGGTCAAGGTACTTGCGGTCCTTCGTCTCGTCAAAAAGCAGCACCAGCGCGTAGGCTGCGATGGCTCCCTTGTCGGGCTCGATCTCGTACGGCTTGTCCGCCTGAGTGCCGCTGTCGGGAGGCTGAGGGAACTTCGCCCGCGTGCCCGTGGAGTGAGGGAAAAGCGGGTACTTGCCGGTGTCGGGGGTGAGGCTCTCCTTGATGATGTAGTCGCCCATGTAGCGTGCGAATTCGACGTACTTCGGATTCCGCTTGCCGGTCTTCTCGGCGCTCCAGGCAGAGTACTTGAGGTAGGAGATGATGCCGACCCCGTTTTGCATCGCGGGAATGAAGGATGCGTCCTTCTCCGGTTGATAGTCCCCGTCCATGAACGTGGTGTAGACGAAGCGCGGATAGCTATTCTCGATCGGACATTTCTGGTACCAGTTCATCTCCCGCTCGAGGGCGTCGGTCCAACTGGTCCACGGGACCAGCAGTCCCCCGGCATCATATACGGCGCGATGGTTGCCGATCATCGGGTTCTCGGCGCGCACGGGCGCTTGTGAAAAGAGGCCGATCAGTCCGGCTATCACGGCTAAGGAAACGACAGGCACAATGCGCACAGGCTACTCCTTTACATTTACGAAGTTCACGACTCCTGCCGTGCGGCGAACTGTGCGCCGCTCGGTGCTTTCAGAAGTGTAGCGTCAACTTGGACGGCGCGCTCTGTTCATCCAGCGAAGTGGAAAACCGTGCCCGAAGGCGGCACTCCCGGCATGCACAGGAGAATCCACGCAGGAGCAGGCGCCGGCACCTGACGCGCGGGCAGGAATTCGATATCGTTGGCTTGATGCAATCCAATCGACGCACGTTCTTGAAGGCCGCCAGCGCGGCGCCCGCCGTCGCCGCCGCAGCGGCCCAATCGCCGGCGGGCGATCCGCCCAGCGCTACGCCAAGCCCCGCGGTCACGGCCCCGCCCAGGACTTCCGTGACTTGGCCACGCAAGTTCAGCGGCCAGCAATTGTCGATGATTGCATTCCCGTTGGGTGGCATTGCGGCCGGCGCCATCGCGCTTGGCGGGAGGGGGCAATTGCGCGACTGGGAGATCTTCAACCGGTCGGAAAAGGGCAATGCGCCGCCGTACGCATACGCCTCCATCTGGGCCCAACTGCCCGGCAAGAAACCAGTCGCCAAGGTGGCGGAGTCGCGCTTCCTGGCGCCGTACGAAGGGGCCAGTGGCCTGGGTTCAAACAATTCGCCGGGGCTCCAGCGGCTGGATTCGGCGGTTTTCACGGGCGAGTATCCGCTGGCGCGCATCGATTTCAAGGACCGCAGGCTGCCGGTGAAACTGTCGCTCGAAGCGTTCACGCCGTTCTTCCCGCTCGATGCCGAAGCGTCTGGATTGCCCGCAACTGTGCTGCGATATAAGGTCACCAACCCCAATCCGGTGCCCGTGGAAGTCGGGCTGTGCTTCTCAATCGACAATCCGCTGCGAGAGTACGTAGACGAGGGGATGGCGCGCCCGCCCATCGACCGGCGCAGCAACGAATTGCGGGAGGCCGGAAACTTACGCGGGCTGGTGATGACGAATCCGGCGCTGGCTGCAGACAATCCGCTATTCGGCGATTTCACGCTGGCCGCGCTCGGCGACGGGGAGGTCAGCATCTGGCGGGGCTGGCCGCAGGGCCGCTGGTGGAACAGCCCGATGAAGTTCTGGGACGAGTTCTCAGCCAAAGGGCGGCTGACTGGCGACCCCGATCCTCGCAGCGCAGTGGGAGCCGTTTGCGTACACAAAGTGGTCGCCGCGGGTGGAGAGACCGAAATCACTTTCGTGCTCGCGTGGCATTTCCCCAACCGCACGCCGCAGCGCTGCGGCTGGCACGCCGAGAAAGGCTTCGAGCACACGGTCATTGGCAACCACTACTGCACCCAGTACAGAGACTCCTGGGCGGCGGCCGAACACCTGGCGCAGAATCTCGTGCCGCTTGAGGCGAAAACGCGTTTGTTCGTTCAGGCCATGCGCGACTCCACCTTGCCCGGCGCTGTGAAGGACGCGGCAATGAGCAACCTCTCGACACTGGTGTCGCAGGTCAGCTTCCGGACGGCGGACGGCGAGTTCCATGGCTTTGAAGGCACCAATGACAAGGGCGGCTGCTGCCACGGGTCGTGCACGCACGTGTGGAACTACGAGACGGCGACCGCGCACCTGTTCCCCACGCTCGCCCGCAGCCTGCGCGATGCGGCCTTCGGGGCAATGCAGGACGACACCGGGGCGATTCACTTCCGTGAAACTCTGCCGCGCGGTACCGGCCGTTCGGGCTTCGCCGCGGCGGACGGACAGATGGGCCAGATTATGAAGGTCTATCTGGACTGGCGCCTCTCGGGGGACGCCGGTTGGATGAAGCGGATCTGGCCTCGCACGCGCAAGGCGATGGAGTTCGCCTGGATGGTCAAGGGCTGGGATCCCGGGCAGACCGGCGTGCTCCAGGGTCCGCAACACAACACCTACGACGTGGAGTTTTACGGGCCAAACCCGATGTGCGGCATCTACTACCTGGGTGCACTGCGCGCCTGCGAGTCGATGGCGCGGACTGCGGGCGATACGGCATTCGCCGACGAATGCCACGCCGTGTTCGAGAAAGGCTCGAAGTGGATCGACGCGAACCTGTTCAACGGCGAGTTCTACGTGCAGCAGGTGCGCGGCTTGAAGCAGGACCAGATTGCGAAAACGCTGGTCTCCGACATGGGCTCCGACACAACCGAACAACCGGAGTACCAGGTTGGCGCGGGCTGCCTGGTGGACCAACTGGTGGGGCAGTATCAGTCGGAGGTTTGCGCGCTGGGGCCGCTGGTGAACGAGGCGAACCTGCGCAAAACACTCGAATCGATCTACCGCTACAACTACAAACGCGACCTCTCCCAACACAACTGCGTCCAGCGCACATTTGCGTTGAACGACGAATCAGCCGTGGTGATTTGCGACTACGGCAAGGCCGAACGTCCGGCGATTCCGTTCCCTTACTACGCCGAGGTGATGACGGGTTTCGAATACCAGGCCGCGACGTTGATGATCTATCGAGGCATGCTGAACGAAGGCTTGGAGTGCATCGAGAACATCCGCCGGCGCTACGACGGGCAGTATCGCAATCCTTGGGACGAGGCCGAGTGCGGGCACCATTACGCCCGTGCCATGGCCGCGTGGACCGGAGTGCTTGCGCTGAGCGGATTCCTGTACGACGCACCGAAGTTGACGTTGAGCGTGATGCCCCGGATGAGGTTATCGTCGTTCAAGTGCATCTGGTCCACGCCTTCGGGTTGGGGCACATTCAAGCAAGATGGAGCGTTTTCGCTGAAGGTGGACCACGGGTCCTTCGAGGTCCGAGAACTCTTGCTAGCGGCGACAGCGGCGGTGTCTCACCCGTCCAAAGTCACACTGGCCGGGCGGGAAGTGGCGTGCCATGTGGAGCGCGCCGGCGCGCTGTGGCGAGTACGCTTGGCCGCCACCGTTCGTGCGAACGCCGGCGAGGCGCTATCCGTCGCGTAGCCCGAATCGCGGGGCGACGCCTCGGGCCGCGCTGTGCACCTCCGTGATAGCATCGGGCTGTCTTACTCCAGACACCAGGAGACGCCCCATGTCCAAGTTTCCCAATTCGACCAGGCGGCAATTCGTTCACGCTTCCGTCGGCGCGCTCGCAGCGCCCTCAATCGTCGCGGCCAGCGCACTGGACCGTGGAAGCACGGCGCCCAGCGACCGCGTGACAGTTGGCATCATTGGCAGCGGCGGCCGCGCTGTTTTTGAAACACGCCAGTACCCCTCGTTTGACAATGTCGAGATCGTCGCCGTCTGCGATGCGCAGGAGAGCCGCCGCAGCAGCGCCAAGGCGACTTTGGAAAAGCAGTACGCCGAGCAGCGGCCTGGAAGTTCCAGGCGCGGTATCCGCATGTACGGCGATTTCCGCGAATTGCTGGCCCAAAACGACATCGACGGGGTGTACATCGCAGCGCCCGACCACTGGCACGTGTCGATGCTGATTCCCGCGCTCAAGGCGGGCAAACACGTGCACTGCGAGAAGCCGCTGGGTGTCAGTGTCGAGCAGGACCTGGCCGCGCTGAAGGCCGCACGTAAGTACAAGAAGGTGTTTCAATACGGTGCCGAACTGCGCTCGAATCCGGATACCCGCAAAGGCATCGAACTGGTGTTGAATGGCCGCATCGGCAAAGTGCAGAAGATCTACGTCGTCGGGCCGCCATCCGCCACCGGCGGTTCGGGCACACCGGCCATCCCGATTCCCAAGGGCTTCGACTACGACATGTGGCTCGGCCCCGCCCCCGTGAAGCCGTTTAGCGTAGACCGATGCCTGCAGGGCAGCAACGACCCAAACTCGACCTACAACGGCCGAAACTCGATCTACTACCTGTCCGATTACACGCTGGGCAACATCGCCAACTGGGCGGCGCATCCGCTGGATCAGGTCCAACGCTGGGCCGACGCGACGGGCCGGACCGACCCACCCGTGCACTACGAGGGATCGGGTAAGTTCCCCACCGAAGGGCTGTTCGACACCGCGTTCCAGTGGAACGTGCGGTGCACTTGGGCCGACGGCCTGGTGCTCGATTTCATGGACACTGACACTTACCACGCACTGCCGGACGCGCCGCATCCCGCCTACGATTGGAACAAGGATGCTAACGTAGCCGACGCGGCGAAGATGCCGAACGGCGCGGTGTTCGTCGGCACCGAAGGCTGGGTGATCGTGAACTACGGCAAGGTGCTGACCAGCCCGGCGTCGCTAATGGAATCGGTGATAGGGCCGAACGAGATCCACCTTCACGCGAGTGAACTGGCCAGCATTCCGGATGGTCTTCCCAAAGGCTTCCAACAGACTCTCACGGCCGGTCATCACCAGGACTGGATTCGAGCGATCCGCACGGGGAGTCCCGTGGCCGACGACATCGAAAGCGCGTTCCGCTCGGACATGGTGAGCCAGTTGTCCGATCTTTGCATCCGCACCGGCGCGCCCGTTCGCTGGGACCCGGCGAGCGAGACCATCCTTGGCAACGAAATGGCCCGCATGATGATGCGGCGTGCGATGCGTGCTCCTTGGGGCGTGTCTTAAATCAGGTGAGCGAATTGCCTAGGCGAACCTGTCAGTAGGAGCGTTGGAATTCAGGGTGGACGCGCCACGCGCCTCAGAATGCAATTCGATTGCAACCTGGGATCCGGTCGAAGTCACGGTCGAAGCTGCAGATGCCGTTGAGCTTGTATGCGCTGACCACGGCGGCGTGAACAGCGTCACGACCTGGGTTCGTTGGATTGACTTCGAGCAGCTCTTTCGCGATGTCCACGACTGATCCCGTGACTGGAAGCACGGCGGAGAACAGCACGCGGGCGAAGGCGTGAACTTTAGCGCCACCAATCCAGCGTCGCTGCAATTGGTGGCGGTGCAGGAACTCCTGGAGGGTTTCCGCGTCAATAGCGGCCTCAACCTTGCCGGCGGCAACTCGGCCAAGAAACGCAATGGCCGGCACCTTGTGCGGATGCTCGGAACTGCCGGCGTACATGATCACATTCGAATCCACTAAAATCACGGCACCGGCTCTGCGGCTGGCACCGACTCACGCTCCATTTCCTCAGGCGTTCCAACGGGAAGGCTAATAGCGGCGAGTGCCCGTACCGCCTCCATGCTCATCGCTCATCTCTTTGCTGGATAAGGATTACTGGGTGCGTCATGCACTGCGGACCAGTTCGCCAACGCTGATGTTTCGCCGTTTCGCTAGACGCGCCAACTGTTGGTAGTAGTCTGGCGGGAAGAGGATTATGGTCTTCTTGACCAGGTCCATTGCGCAAGTTCTCCACCTATGGATATGGATCGTGATAGCCCGTTCTTCCCCAATGGACAAGGCACGGCTCCCGCATATTGCGAACGGAAGCCAGCGTTACCCTTGAGCCGATTTCTATGCTGGAACGACTTGATCAAACAGGTCCAATGGATGCTAAGGGTCGGAGTGACGGAGTGATAGAATCCACGCATGGACCTCTGGAGCGATGACCCCACGGAGCGACTCAAGGCAGCGCGCGATCCTCAACTGGTTCGAGGATTAGCTGAACGGATAGTCTCCCAGTCGAGGCCGCCGCAAACGCCCTGGCCGTATGGAATGAGCTGCGCGGTGAACCCTTACGTGGTCTTCCTAGGGCCGTCGTCGGGAAACTCGCCCGTCTCTGGGGACCCCGACTTTCTTAGCAGAAGACCCAATGATATGCCGACGGCTGGGGTTCCGGTTCGAGGCCTCGACGGATCCTACAACGATCCAAGAAGGTATTTTGAAAAGATCCGAAAACTGGGGGTGAGAATCATCCAGTCTTTGGCGCCGAGCATGACAAGCAAGGATGCGACGGGGCTACTGGGTCAGCTGAACCTTAGCACTAGCGCCCATGGGAAAGCGAGAGAAGTCGTGCTGGATCCGAGCTATTGCCGCTGGGTGCCCGAAGTGCTTATTGAGCACCTCAGGCCTGCATTTGTAGTGATGCTTGGCCTCTCGTCAATACTGAAGGGTGACGGCGGCCGCCTCCTCGCAACCGGGGGCAAGGTTAGTGTTGACTGGAAGAAACCTGAGGTCCAATTCCCATTTATGGCCTGCACTGACCCGCAGTACAGCTACAGAATATGGAAGAGGCTGCGAAGTGATGGGAAGTCGATTCTCTTTGTCCAATGGCCACAGCATCCCGGGAAACCGCCGATGACAATCGATGGGATATGGCAGCGATCGGCGGAGGAGTTCGCCGCGTGGATTAGCAGTCCGGATGGGATAAGAGTTAGAAGTAACACCGCTTAGGGCCGGGAGTAGCTCGCGTCAATTCAACCTTTTGCGCTTGGGGTAACAGCCGAAACACATTGGTAAAAGCAGAAGGGCCGGACTTGCGCCCGGCCCTTCTTGAACGTTCGAACGAGCGTTATTGCTCTGCTGGACTACTTCGTGCCGCCGGCCTGCACGGAGCTGTCGGCCTTCTGGATCGCAGCCTGAGCTGCGGCCAGACGGGCGATCGGCACACGGTACGGGGAGCAGGACACGTAGTCCATGCCCACGTTGTAGCAGAACTCCACCGAGCTCGGCTCGCCGCCGTGCTCGCCGCATATTCCGATTTCCAGCTTGGGGTTGGTGCTGCGGCCGAGGTCCACCGCCAGCTTGATCAGCTTGCCAACGCCTTCACGGTCGATCACGCCAAACGGGTCGGCCTTGAAGATCTTCTTGTCTTCGTATTCCTTCGAGAACTTCGTATAGTCGTCGCGGGAAAGGCCCATCGTGGTCTGGGTCAGGTCGTTGGTGCCGAAGCTGAAGAACTGAGCCTCGGTGGCCACGCGATCGGCCGTCAGGGCCGCGCGCGGGATCTCGATCATGGTGCCGACCAGGTACTTCTGCTTACCTGTCAAGCCGGCCTTCGCGAGAACCTCTTCCGCCACGCGGACGACGATGTCCTTCTGGTTCTTGAGTTCCTCGACGCCGCCGATGAGCGGAATCATGACTTCGGGGATGACCGTCTTGCCCTTCTTGGCAACCTGGACGACCGCCTCGAAGATGGCGCGCGCCTGCATTTCGGTGATCTCGGGATAGGTGATGCCGAGACGGCAGCCGCGGTGGCCGAGCATGGGGTTGAACTCGTGGAGCTGTTCGACGCGGGCCAGGAGCTGCGGCAGAACCGTCTTCAAGCTCTTCACGTCGGGAACGAAGTTCTTGTAGCGGGCCACCATCTCCTTCTTGGTCTTGAGATCGGCGGCGGGCAGCTTCGCCAGGTCCACCATCAGCTCTTCGCGCTTGGGCACGAACTCGTGCAGTGGTGGATCGAGCGTGCGGATCACGACCGGGAAGCCGGCCATGGATTCAAACAGCCCGGCGAAGTCCTTCTTCTGCATGGGCAGCAGCTTCGCGAGAGCCTTGGTGCGGTCCTTCACGTTGTCCGTGAGAATCATCTTCTGCACGAAGGGCAGACGATCCTCGGCGAAAAACATGTGCTCGGTACGGCACAGGCCGATACCTTCTGCACCGAACGCGCGGGCAGCCTTCGCGTCGCGCGGGATGTCGGCATTGGCGCGCACTCCGAAGGAGCCGCGGAACTTGTCGGCCATCTTCATGAACTTGGCGAATGCCGGAGAGTTCGGATCGGGATCCTGCGTCTCCGCTTGGCCGAGGTAAACGGCGCCGGTGGTGCCGTCGAGCGAAACCCAGTCGCCTTCTTTGATAGTGACGGTCTTGTCGCCGGTCTTGACGGTTGCGGACTTGCCGCGCTCGTTGATGGCGAGAGCGCCGCAGCCGACCACGCAGGGAACGCCCATGCCGCGCGCCACGACGGCCGCGTGCGAGCTCTTGCCGCCGACTGCGGTCAAGATGCCCTTGGAGGCGTCCATGCCGTGGATATCGTCGGGGGTGGTCTCTTTGCGGATCAGGATCACGGGCGACTTCTCGCACATGATCACCGCGTCTTCGCTGGTGAAGGCCAGGCGGCCGACGGCGGCGCCGGGGCTGGCATCGATGCCGGTGGCGAGCTTAACCAGCGTCTTCAGGCTGGCGGGGTTGAACACGGGGTGCAGCAACTGGTCGAGCTGGTTCGGAGCGACGCGCATCACTGCCGTCTTCTCGTCGATCAGGCCCTCTTCCACCAGCTGCACGGCAACCTTCACGGCCGCCGGGCCGGTGCGTTTGCCATTGCGGGTCTGCAGCATGTAGAGCACGCCGTCCTGGACGGTGAACTCGAAATCCTGCATGTCCTTGTAGCCCAACTCAAGCTTGGTCGTGATGTCGACAAGCTGGTTGTAGACGCCCTCGTTCCAGTCCTTCAGCTCGCTGATCGGGGACGGGGTGCGGATTCCAGCGACAACGTCTTCGCCCTGCGCATTGACCAGGAACTCGCCGTAGAACACCTTCGCGCCGCTACCGGGGTCACGCGTGAAACCGACGCCCGTGCAGGAGGTGTCGCCCATGTTGCCGAACACCATCGCCTGGATGTTGCAAGCCGTGCCGAGGCGGTCGGAGATCTTCTCCATCTTGCGGTAGTAGCTCGCCTTGGGCGCCCACCAGCTCATGAACACCGCGTTGCGGCTGAGGATCAGCTGTTCTTTGACATCCTGCGGGAACTCGCGCTTGGCGTGCTTGGCGAAAACTTTCTTGAAGTCCTCGACGATCACCTTCAGGTCGTCGGCGCTCAGGTCGGTGTCGAGCTTGACCTTCGCCTTCTTCTTGCGCGCGTCGAAAACCTCGTCGAAGTGACCCATCTCGACGCCGAAGGCGACCTCGCCGAACATGGAGATGAAGCGGCGGTAGCAGTCGTAGGCGAAACGCGGGTTATTGGTCAGTTTGACCAGACCTTCGGTGGTCTTGTCGTTCAGACCGAGGTTGAGAATCGTGTTCATCATGCCGGGCATGGAGAACTTCGCGCCGGACCGGACACTGAGCAGCAGCGGGTCTGCGGCGTCGCCGAACTTCTTGCCGACGGCCTTTTCGACGACCGCGAGGGCCTTCCAGATCTGGTCGTCAACTTCCTTCGGAACCTTCTGGTCGTTGTCGAAGAAGACGTTACAGACGTCGGTGACGATCGTGAATCCGGGGGGCACCGGCACGCCGGTCAGCGACATCTGGGCCAGACCGGCGCCTTTGCCGCCAAGCTGGTCCTTCATGTCCCCTTTGCCTTCGGTAATGTCCTTACCGAAGGTGTACACAAATTTACTCATATCGAATACTCTCCTGAAGCGATCAGTGATCGATTAGTTCATTCGGACGTGGATGATGTTACGATCTCCGACAATTCGGCGATCGAAGAAACCTGCGCGTTCAGCCGGCCGAGCAATGCCAGCCGGTTGGCCCGCACCGCGGGGTCTTGCGCGTTGACCAAAACCCTGTCGAAAAAGGCGTCCACGGCGGGACGCAGCGTCGAAATGACGGTCAGAGCCTGGATGTAATCGTCGCTCTTTAGGAATCCGGCAACCCGCGCCAACACGCCCGACATCGCGTTGTGCAGATCGCGTTCCGGGCCGTCTTCCAGCAGCGACTCCTCAACACTGTCGCGATACTCGCCGGCTTGTTTGAGAATGTTGCGGATGCGTTTGAAGCTGGCCGCCAGAGCCTCGAAATTCTCAGTCTGCCGCACCTGCTTGAGTGCGATCAGGCGCGCTTCCACGTCCACCAGATCGGAACTCTGAGCTGCCAGCACGGCACTGACTTCGTCGTAGGCGAAGCCGCGAATGTCTTTGAGATAGTAACGCGCGCGGTCCAGTAGGAACTCGTGGAGATCCGGGCTGAGATCCTTCAACGCAAACCGCAGGCGGCCCTCGACCAGGATCTTCACAACACCTTGCGCCGCGCGGCGCAGCGCGAAGGGGTCCTTCGAGCCGGTGGGGGTCATGCCGATTGAGAAGCAGCTCTCCAGCGTGTCGAGCTTGTCGGCGAGCGACAGAATCTGGCCTGACTTGGACGCGGGAATCGGCGCTTCCATCGACACCGGCTGGTACTGCTCGTAGATGGCTTCCCAGACTTCGACAGGCTCACCCTGCTTGCGGGCGTAGAGCCCGCCCATCACGCCCTGCAGTTCGGTGAGTTCCTTCACCATCTCCGTGGTGAGGTCGGTCTTGGCGAGACGCGCTGCGCGCACTGCGAATGCGGCGTCGATCCCAAGTACCGTGCCAATTTCGCAGGCGCGCTTTTCGACCCGGGTCGTTTTGGCGAGATACGAACCCAGCTTAGCCTGGAACGTGACGCTCGCGAGGTCCGGTACGCGATCTTCCAGCGTCTTCTGCCGATCCTGCTCCCAGAAGAAGCGGGCATCGTTGAAACGCGCTTCGAGCACGCGCTCGTTGCCCTTCTTCACGAAGCCTTTGCCGTCCGCCTTCATGTTCATCACGGCGATGAAGCGCGGGGCCATATTGCCTTGAGCGTCGTTCAGTGTGAAGTAACGCTGATGGTGGCGCATCACAGTGGAAAGCACTTCCGAGGGTAGTTCGAGGAACTGCTTGCGGAATTCGCCCAGAATCGGCGTCGGGAACTCGGTCAGGTAGACCAGGTCGGTGAGCAATGCGTCGTCGGCTACCAGCGTCAGCCCGGTGCCCTTCAGCAGCTTCTTGATCCCGTCCTGAATGCGTTTGCGGCGTTTGTCTTTCGACAGGATCACGCCGTTCTTTTCCAGTCGCTCCTCGTAAGTCGCGTGATCGAATGCGATCCCGTCGGAACCCAGGCGGCGGTGGCCGCGGCTGAGCGCTCCGGACTTCACGTCGGCGATCCCGAACTCGACCACCTGATTGCCCAGCAGCGCGACGATCCAGCGGATCGGCCGGATGAAAGTGACCTGTCCCTTGCCGGTCCAGTACATGGCTTTGGGCCAGGGCAATTTGGCGATGATGGCCGGCAGAGCTTCGGCGAGCAGTTCGCGAGTGTCGCGCCCGATCACCGTGCGATGCAGTGCGAAGTACTCGCCCTTGGGTGTGGTTTCCACCGCGAGCGCATCCACGGCGACGTTGTTGCGCTTGGCAAATCCCTGGGCCGCTCCCGGTCCGGCGGATTTGGGCGGACCCATGACCACTTCGGCACGGTCTTCCTGCCGCTCGGGCAGTTCGGTGCGCAGCACCAGCCGGCGCGGGGTGCCGTCGTAACGGACCGCACTCGATGGGAAACTGTGCTGGCTCAGGAACTGCTGGAACAGCCTGTCAAGGTCGGCCAGGGCCGGCTCGATCATCCAATGCGGGATCTCTTCGACACCAAGTTCAAACAGAAAGGGAAGTGAGGTGCTCATTACGCCACCGCCTCCTGGCTGGCATTCAGCAGCGCCTGCTGCTCCATCCAGGCCGTGGCCACTCCGACGGCGAGCTTGCGCACCCGTCCGATGACGCCGACGCGCTCCGTGACGCTAATCGCCCCGCGCGCGTCCAGCAGGTTGAACGTGTGCGAGCAGTTCAGCACGTGGTCGTAGGCGGCCAGTAGCGGGAACCTGCGCTGGTCGTGGGCCTGCCCTTCGCCCAAGCCTTTGAACTCGTCGATCAGCCGCTGCGCCTCGGCCTCGTGCAGATCAAGCAACGTCCACAGCATCTTCACGTCAGCCTTCTCGAAGTTGTAGACCGAAAACTGCTGCTCCTCGAGCATGCGCACGTCGCCGTAGGTGCGGCCTTCCACCCATTCGATGTCGTAGACGCTCTTGCGGTCCTGCAGGAATGCGATCAGGCGCTCCAGTCCGTAGGTCAGCTCAGCGGGCACCAGGTCGAGATCGACCCCGCCGCACTGCTGGAAGTATGTGAACTGGGTGACCTCGATTCCGTCGAGCATCACCTGCCACCCGATGCCCCAGGCGCCCAGCGTGGGCGATTCCCAGTTATCTTCCTCGAATTTCAAGTCGTGCTGGTCGAGGTTGATCCCGACTGCGGCGAGAGATTCGAGGTACAGGTCCATGACGTTGGCCGGAGCCGGCTTCAGGATCACCTGCAGTTGGGAGTGTTTATAGAGGCGGTTGGGGTTTTCGCCATAGCGGCCATCGGCGGGACGGCGGCTGGGCTGCACGTAGGCGACGCTGTAAGGCTTAGGACCGAGCACGCGGAGGAAAGTCTCCGGACACATAGTGCCCGCGCCCACCTCTACGTCGTAGGGTTCCTGAATCACGCAGCCATGCTTCGCCCAAAACTGTTTTAGCTTGAAGATCGTCTGCTGGAAGGTGTCCATTTTTTCTCGGAGGGCGATCTCTCTACAGGCTCTCCAATTGCGGGAGCGTGATGAGTTTGCGTTCGATGTGAAGTTCAATCTCGCGGTAAAGTTGGCGCCGCAAGTCCGCGCCGGTTTGTTTCGTCCACTCGATTGAGGCCATTTCTGAAATTGGCGCCACCGCAATGGCGCGCGCCAGATCGCGGGAAGCCTGACTCACTTTCAATTCCGGGAGGAAGCCCGAGAGGCGCACGGCCCAGAATGTGAAATAGGTGACAGTCCGCCACACGCCGGTAACCGATTCGCGCCGCAATTCGGCCAAAACGGCTGCCAATAGCCGGAAAAACCGGTCATTCGGCTCGTTCGGCGGCAACAACTGGTCCGACACCTCCGCGATATAGTCAAGCGCCACGCTAGCGTCCCAGGAGTTCATCACGCCGAACTGCGACTCGATCAACTCGCAGCCCTCCAACCTCACCAGTTCCGAATTCTCCTTTTGATAGTAGGAGACTCGCACTTGAGTAAGTCGTTCGAGCGAACTGCCGAAGGGACTCTTCAGCCGTCGCGCCCGCTTCGCGACCCCGCGCAGCCTACCCTGATCGCGCGTGAAGAAGCTAACGATCAGGTCCCCTTCCTGGAAGGGGTAAGTGCGGAGGACAAATGCCTCACTGACCCGTACCGGCATCGATGGCGCGGATGAACAAATCTCAGGTTATCACACAGGGAGGTCTTAATACCGCCAGTGCATTACGAGTGCCGCGGCGCGCAGAACCAACGCGTAGCGCGGTTGTTTCTTAGCTGCGATCGCAATGACCAGCCGGGCGCGGGCCACTCTCCGCCACCGGTCTGTTGACGGTCGCAGCGCCGGTTCGGACCGGAGTCGTGCTTCAACCCCAATGACGAGAACCTGCGATCAGTGCACAGCACTGGGCCGCGCACGAGTCAGCGAGGTGCAGTCCGCGAACAACCGCCTCTCCTGCGCACTCGCGGCGAGGTTCCTTGCGCGCCGCAAGCCGCCGAAGCTCGGCGGTTCTGAGAAAACAGCCTCTTATGATTCAATGACTTACTCGGCTAGCCCGCTGAGGCTTGGCGGCTTTCCAGCTTCTGCTGCCGTCGCCGATGAGTGGCGGCATGTAACGGTCGAGCATCGAATTCAGCAAGATCGGTCAAGCCGGTCGCACCCAAACGGCTTAGTTTGGAGTCATGCCAATCGCAGAAAAAGTCGATCTCTACAAGCTTCATAAGAACGAATACGTGACCCCGAAGAAGCCGGTCCTGCTGGACGTCCAGCCGGCCACGTACCTTTCGATCACCGGCACAGGCGCCCCCGGCAGCGAGGAATTTCAGAAGAAAGTCGGCGCCCTGTACGGCACGGCCTTCACCATGAAGTTCGACGCGAAATTCTCCGGAAGCGACTACGCCGTGTGCAAGCTGGAGGGCATCTACCGGACAGACCTGGGCGGCCCGGGCTTCGAGACCATCCCCATGGACCAGTGGCACTGGGACCTCATCATTCGGACCCCGGACTTCGTCACTGCCGCGCAATTGAAAGCAGCTCAAGCCAAAATGCTGGGCAAGGGCGTACCGGAAGCCGCCGAGGTTGTCTTTCAGACGATCCGGGAAGGGAAGTGCGTGCAGATGTTGCACGTCGGCCCGTACTCGGCGGAAAGTGCCACCATCGAGCAAATGTGCGCCTTTGGGAAGAGTGAAGGCTACGAGTTCGGTGATCGGCATCATGAGATCTACTTGTCCGACCCGCACCGCGTCGCGCCGGAGAAGTTGAAGACGATTCTGCGGATGCCGGTCCGCCGCATCAAGTGAGCAGACGGTGGGGCGGCGCTCCAGTGCCCGCTCCAAAGCACTCTCGGTTCTCCCTCTCCACTGCCGGCCCACGGCGAGGTAGAATCTCAGCGGACGATGCGCCCTGAAACTCGCGCCACTTACGAAGAGCGCATCCTGCGCGCGCAGTCCTACCTCAACGCTCGTCTGGACGAGGACCTGCACCTCGAAGACCTCGCCCGCGTCGCCTGCCTCTCCCCGTTCCACTTCCACCGCGTCTTCCGCGGAATGACGGGCGAGACCGTGGGTGCCTTCGTCCGGCGGCTCCGCCTGCAGCAGGCGGCATCGCAGCTGAAATCATCCGGCAAGCCCGTGACGGACATCGCGTTCGACGCCGGCTACGACTCCCTCGAAGGCTTTTCCCGCGCCTTCCACGATCACTATGGCAGCGCGCCGAGCGCTTGGCGCGAAACCCAGGAAAGGCGGGTTCCCGACTCGACGCCGCGCGACGTGCGCATCGCGCATCGCGCCGCAACCGAGGCCTTGTTTCTCCGCCACGTTGGCGCCTATTCGAGCATCGGACCCGTATTCGGACGTCTATTTGAATGGGCCGGCCGGCAAGGGCTGCTGCGCGGGCCCGTCGAGGCCGTCGGAATCCCGTACGACGATCCCGACGTCACCCCTCCGGAACGCATCCGCTGCGATGCCGCGTTGATCCTGCAGAAGTCGGTGCAGGTGTCGGGCGAAGTAAAGCTCATGAGCTTGCCCGAGCGCGACTTTGCCGTGTTGCGGCACACCGGCCCGTACGAGCGGCTGAGCGACGCCTATGCCTGGTTGTGCGGAGTCTGGCTGCCGCGCAGCGGTCGGGAGGCCGCCGCAGCACCGCCGCTGGAGTTTTACCGGAATTATCCGCCCCAAACTCCGCTGGATCAACTGATAACGGACGTTCACCTTCCACTGGAACCGGCCTGACCGGCTGGTTTCCGGACGCAGGCGTGTGAAATAATAACATCAGCAAACAGCCATGGCGAACCCTAAGTATGCTGAGGCCACCAGAGACATTCCCCAGGCCGTCGACGTCGGCGAACTGAGCGATGGGACGAAGATCCGCAAGCGCGCCCCCCGCATGCGGGCCTGTAGCTTGAAGGACGCCAAAGGAAAGCTCTGCGCCGGGCATCTGAAGCGCTGGTTCTTCTTCGGCGAGGAATTGCAAAAGCTCTACGGCAAGGACGCCGAGTTGTACCGCTGCGAGAAGTGCAAGACGGTTTACCTGCCCAACGAGGATGAAACGCCTCGCTCGGGCACGCTCAGCTACTGAAGCTGGCCTCGTCCTGAACCGTCCTGAACCCCGGCCGACACGCGAAAGTCACCACCAGCGCCTCTTTTGCACGTCCTCGGCCAACCTTCAGAGACCGTCCGCCACGCTTACAGCTCCAGCTTGCCCCTGTAAACCATCTCCTTGGTTTCGAACTTGCGCTCCAGCCTGTTGCCGCCCAGTTGAGTCTGAAAAACAAGCTCCTTGTCCTTGAGCGTGATAGCATCTTCCCGCGAGAAGTGGAAGTAGATGATGCCGGTCTTGCCTGGTAGATCGAACTCCACCTTGACCGGCCGCAGCGACCGTCCGGAGCCGCGCGAGATGGTCGTACGCTCCATCAGTTCTTCGCGAACTACCTCGGGATCGCGCCCCCCGTACTGGCTGTTTCTGTCGTCGTCCTGATCGGCGCTGCGGTCGTTTCCGCGCGCAGTCCCGCTGTCCTGACG
>Ga0073936_10002255_pt1 | contig 28855 bp, 25 predicted proteins | sample AliMusrvi5mmetaG_FD_87041 | JGI IMG/M metagenome (GOLD analysis project Ga0073936, IMG submission 87041) | Freshwater lake bacterial and archeal communities from Alinen Mustajarvi, Finland, to study Microbial Dark Matter (Phase II) - Alinen... | ecosystem: Environmental > Aquatic > Freshwater >...
CCCTGTGAAACCTTGGACAGCATTTTCCGAGACCTCAAACTCAACAACCCGTCCAACAACCTGAAAACGCTAGGAAATCAACAACTCAACCCGTACAATGAGTGCTGTTTTGGACAGCAGTGACTTCCGCCATTTTCGCCTTCAAGGGAGCGAGCACGCCGTGCTCGTCGATGTACTTACTGAGATGTTCAGCGCTGCGAGAATCAGCGAAAGACAAGAGGAGTTTCACTTCGTAGAAAAGCGCTTTGTCAAACTCCGCATCGGTCAATGACGGATCGCGGGAAAGCCTTATGCATCTGGACACGCGTTGGATCATGATCGCGACTGCTTCGGGATCTTTACTGTCACGCAGGTTCCTGTATAGTCGGATGGATTCATCGTTTTTCATTTCGCTAGCCAGATGAAAAACGATGTTGACGTGTACAGGCAGTTCTCAGAAAGACGCCGACATTCTTGAACCAGTGCTGATTTTTGTGATGTGCTCATGTGGTTAGCTCATGTGGTTAAGGGAATCTGAGTGCCAAAAAGCTTTTGCCACTCGTATCCCGCATCGAAATCCTTTTGTGCAGCCTCATACTCGCAGGCTTTATCCGGGAGACCCTCATATATGCCCCTTACAGCCTTGAAGAAGGCCGGACAGCCATAGGCAAGTTGGATGCACCATCGGCTCCAACACCTGCCTCTGGAACACCGACAACCCCAGAGTCCCTTACCCCCACCGTTTTGAGGCTAGGTGAAAATTAGGTGAAATTTGGCGGGAAATGGCGGGTAATTGGCGGGTATCCGGTGGGATCAGGCTAGGCCATTTTAAAGCAAAAACCCCTGATTTCATTGGGAAATCAAGGGTTTTCGTTGATAGATGGCGGAGAGGGGGGGATTCGAACCCCCGGTACCGGTTTTATCCGATACGGCGGTTTAGCAAACCACTGCCTTCAGCCACTCGGCCACCTCTCCGTATAACACTGGTTTGACAAAATCGAGGGGCATCATACGCGAAAGCCCCGCGTTGCTTCAAGCGCAAAATTGGGCTATTTTTGCCGAAGCCACTTGTTGTCCCACTGGTCGTAGAATTGGGGGAAGACGTGGTGCGGCATGCCGAGGCCGTGGGCGATCGCCTTGTCCTTCACGCGCAGGGCGTTGTAGCCCGAATAAACCGCACAGGGCGGACAGGTCTCATCGATGAAACCGACCGACATGCGCACGGGGCAGGTGATGCGGGCCGCGAAATGCGCGCCGTCGAAGTACGGGGCGACCTTCGTGGCCGCCGCCTTGTCTTCCGGCCTGACCGCCTCGACCAGCCTGGGCCAGCCCGATTCGCGGCCCTTCTGGAAGCCCAGCAGGTCGGTGAGCGCGGGCACGTGCATGACGCCCTTGGTGAAGTGGCCGTTGAGTCCGCACAGGATGAAGCCGAACCCGCCGCCCTGGCTCGTGCCGCCGTAGGTGAAGCGCGTCTTGTCCGTGTCCGGGCGCGCGGCCAGCCAGTTGACCGCGCGGTTGATGCCAAGGATGATGCGGTAGTAGAAGTACGTCTCGCGGCTGGCCGCGCCGGACTGGCAGTAGCGCGGCGCGCCGTACTGCGCCAGCAACCGCTTGTCTTGTCCTTCATAAAGCTTCTTCTGAGCGTCGGCATCTGCGGCCGGCTCGAACGGATGAACGTTCATGACGAGGTAGATGAAGCCATTGTCGGCCATGCCCGTGTTGGGGCCCACCACCCCAGGCCCGGCGCCGGGCACATTGACTTCCACCGGGAAGGGCCCGGCGCCTTTGCCCTTGGGCACGCTCAGGAAGCCGTACACGCGCATGTTGTCGAACGTCGCGAAGCTGACCCTGAAGCAGTCGTGCTTCTCGTTGCAGAATTTGTCGAGCCGTTCCGCGCGGGCGTCGGCGGGCACCTCTGCGTCGAGCCGCTTGACGGCCGCGTCCCAGAAGGCGTCGAAGTCGGCGGGGCGCTCAGAGCCCGCCTTGATCTTCTCAGGCTCGTAGGCCGCGCCATAGATGCCCCGGACCTCCTTGTCGAGCTTCACCGACGCCACGCATTTGAGGAAACCGGGCTCGCGGAGCGTACCTGCACACGCCGCCGGATTGGCCGCGGCCAAATCGAAGGTCGCGCTTGCCACCTGCTGCGTCCCGAAATTGGTGAGCGTCACGCGAAGCTGTCCGGCCTTGACCGGCAGCTTGTCAGCCCCTAGCACGCGGATCGAGAACGTGGCGCGCTCGCCGCAGGCGTACACCGCGTTGGTCCGATCCGTGACGATTTCCAACGACTGCGCCAGCGTCAACAGCGGCAGCAGCGCGAGCATTCCGACTGTCATCCGTTTCATCCGAGCCCCCTTTTTCCCTGTTGGGGCGACCGGTCGGCCGCCCTTACACATCCATTTTCGCCAGCACCGCGCCGATCTTGCAGGAGGCGGTGAACTGGTTGTCCGGCGTTCGCAGCAGAGCCACGCCTTCGCTTTCCGCGACGGCCCGCATATCCTCGGGTATTTCGCGGTTGTGTACGACGAGGATGGCGGGCGAGCCGACCAGCGTGCAGACTGCCACCGAGTTCTTGTGGTTCTGGACCGTGACAAGCACCGCACCTTCGGGACAGTGCGCCATGACGTCGCTCAGCAGATCCGAGGTGTAGGCGCCGGTGACCGCCGCCTGCGCGTCCGACACCAGCACGCCTTCGAACCCGCAGGCGCCGATGAATTCCTTTAGCGTCATGACATCCTCCCTTTGCCGCATATCCGGCGGACGGGCCCCTACCCGCCCCATCCCCGAGCTTACGTCACATCCGGCAAACCGATGTTGATCACCGACCTGACCGTGGTCCCCGACCCTTTTCTCGACGTGATCTCGAACTCGTCAGACACGCGCTTGACGTTGGCGAGTCCCATGCCTGCGCCGAAACCGAGCGAGCGGATCCACTCATTGGCGGTGGAAGTGCCGTCGCGACAGGCCCACTCCACATCCTCGATGCCCGGACCCGCGTCGCGGGCGATGATCTCAGCGCGGCCGTTGGAGACCTGCCACGAGAGCACGCCGCCGTCGGAATGCACACAGAGGTTGATCTCCAGCTCGTAGGCAGCCACGGCGATGCGGCGGATGACCTTGGGCGAGAACTTCTTCTCCTGGAGCACCTTTTTGATCTGATTCGCGGCCTTGCCAGCGTTCTCGAAATCGTATTTGCAGATGGGAAACTCGCGCAGCACATAGACGCTGTAGGCGCCATCGATGCCCAATGTCTGGGAGGAAGAGGTCTCAAGCCGGTTGAGTTCGTTCGTGAGCTCCACGAGCAAGGCGCGGTTGATGTCGCGCTGGCAGATGATACCCACGAGCCGCTGGTCGCGGTTGAGCACGGGGAAACGCCCGTAGTGATAGCGGTCGAAATAGCGCAGCGCAAACGAGAGCGGCATGTCGTCTTCGAGCACGACCAGTTTGGTAGTCATGTGGCGGCTGCACGGCTCATCGATCGTGCTGGCGACGAGGGCTCGGATGATGTCATCGATGCTGACCAGCCCGAAGAAACGCCCGCTCTCCTCGACCGGAACGCCGCTGATCTTCTTCTGCCGCATCAGCTCCTGCGCCTCGCGCATGGTGGCTGACCGCGGCACGGTTGCCAGCTTAGACGTCATGACGTCGCGCACCTTCAGTCGCTGGATCAACTCCAGTAGAACCAGCGGCTCACCCTCGGCCGTCGGCTCAGTCTCGCCCTTGGCCCGGGCGGCTGACTTCTGGGGCGCATCGCTCATTTGAGCTTCAGAGCTTCGTACACCGCGACGCACGCGTCGTACTTGGAGAGCTTGCAGGTGGCGAGCGTCATGCGCAAATCGTTGGCGACGTTCACCATTGACGAGGGCAACGGCTTGCCGTTGACGACGATCACGCCGACCGCACCGACGATCTGCGCCGTACGCAGGACCTGGTCGCTCGACAGCGACGTCAGGAGGATCATGTCATCCTCGTCCACCAGCAGCACATCGCTCATCAGGTCGGATGCCACCACATGGCGAATGGGCTTATAGCTCCCCTCGCCTTTGACGAGCAGCTCCGCCTTCAACGCCTCAGCAACCTCGAGAATGGTCATAAAAAAACGCCTCTTTTCGACACCGTGGGCACGCCGGAACGTTAGCGGTTCCGATCCCGCTCAAGTGAAATCTGAATGTTATACTAGTGGCCCGTTTTGAACAATCTGAAAAATAACCCTCTTTGGGCTTGGCATGTCCCCCCGCTTTTGAGAAACTTTTAGGATTATTTTTTGAACCCCCTGCCCTTGTTACGGTACAAGGTCGGGACAACGTGGAGGTGATAAACCGTGAGCACCGCTACGAAACAGCCGGAAAGCCTTCAGAAGCTGACGCCAGAACTGAAAGCTTTCATTGCCGAATGGAAAAACAAGCCGGGAAATCTGATCATGGTCCTGCACCGCGTGCAGCAGGGCTTCGGTTATATCCCCCGTGAAGTGGCATTCGAAGTGGCCGACCTCTTGGACGTGCCTCTCGCCAAAATCTATGGCGTCATCACATTCTATAATTTCTTCAAGCTCAAGAAGCCGGGGCGCAACCAGATTCAAGTCTGCATGGGCACAGCCTGTTACCTGAAGGGCGGCGAGGACATCATCCATGAGATTGAAGGCATCTTGGGCGTGGGCCTCAACACCGTGACCCCGGACGGCGAGTTCTCCGTAGAAGCGGTCCGCTGCCTGGGTTGCTGCGGGCTGGCACCGGTGATGGTGATCAACGGCGAGGTTTTCGGCAAGGTCCAGACCAAGGACCTCCATGGCATCGTCGCCAAGATACGGAAGGGCTGATCCGTGCACGCATCTGTCTGCGACACCCTCTCCGATCTGGCACAGAATTCGATCGAAGCGGGCGCGTCGCGGGTGGAACTGGACGTATACACGGGGCCTGACAGGATTGAGGTCCGTGTGGCGGACAACGGCAAGGGAATGGATGTGGACACGCTGGCCAAGGCTGTGGAGCCGTTTTACAGCGAGGCAGGAAAACATGACCGTCGCAGGGTAGGCTTGGGTCTCCCCCTTCTCTACCAGACTGCCGAGGCGGTCAACGGCACGGTCGAGATCCAGTCGGAGCCCGGCAAAGGCACGACGGTGCGTTTCACCTTCGACGCGAAGCACGTAGACACGCCGCCACTGGGCGACTTGGCCGTGACCATCCTGGGGCTGATGACGTTCAGAGGCTCATACGATCTGATCCTGACTCGAAAGACGCCATCCGACAGCTACACGATTTCGCGAAAAGGGCTGGTCGAGGCGCTCGGGAATCTGGAGGAAGCCGTCAATCTGATTTTGGCCAAGGACTATCTGCAATCGCAAGAGGCTTGTTTGACTGACGCATAAAGGTAGGGACGCCTCCCCAAGGTGTCCGCGGACGGTTCGGATAACCGTCCCTACCCCCAAGGGAAAAAGGAGAAGCTCGAACTATGGCAAAGTTAACGCTGAGTGATTTGCGCAAACTGCGCGATGAAAAACAGAAGGCGATGGAGAAGCGTGATCCCTCCAACAAGGATGCTCAGATCATCGTCGGCATGGGCACCTGCGGCATCGCCGCGGGCGCGAAAGAGACGTTCAATGCGATCATCGAAGAGCTGGACGCCAAAGGCATCACGCACGTGCTCGTCCGCCAAACCGGCTGCATGGGACTCTGCCACTCCGAGCCGACCGTCGAGGTGGTCGTCCCCAACATGCCCGTCGTGATCTACGGCAACGTGGATGCGGCGACAGGCAAGAAGATCGTGAACGACCACATCGTCAACAAGAAACTCATCGACAAACACATTTGCGACAAGCCGGCAATGGACATTGTTCGCTGAGCGGGGAAAACACACCATGGGCTACAAACAGTACATCTTGGTTTGCGGCGGAACGGCCTGCGAGTCCAATCAGGGCATCGCGCTGTTCAGCGCGCTGAAGAAGGCGGTCGAGGAGCATGGCCTGGTCAACGACGTCCAGGTCGTACGCACCGGCTGCCTGGGGTTCTGCGAAAAGGGCCCGATCGTCAAGGTCCTGCCGCAGGACACGTTCTATGTCGAAGTGAAGCCGGAAGACGCCGAAGTGCTGATCAAAGAGCACATCATCAAGGGCCGCGTCGTCTCGCGCCTGCTCTACGATAAGAACCAGAGCAAGCTCAACGTCGGCATCGAAGGCATCGATTTCTATCAGAAGCAATTCCGCATCGTGTTGCGCAACTGCGGCGTGATCGACCCGGACAAGATCGACGAATACATCGCCCGCGACGGCTACAAGGCGCTCGAGAAGGCGCTCTTCGAGATGAAGCCGCAGGACGTGATCGACGAGGTCTCCAAGTCCGGCCTCCGCGGCCGCGGAGGCGCAGGCTTCCCCACGGGCAAGAAGTGGTCGTTCGCAGCCGTCCAGCCCGCCGGGCAGAAGTATATGGTCTGCAACGCCGACGAAGGCGATCCCGGCGCCTACATGGACCGCTCAACGCTGGAGGGCGACCCCCACTCCGTGCTGGAAGCCATGATTATCGCCGGCTATGCGATCGGCGCCGACAAGGGCTACGTCTACATCCGCGCGGAATATCCGCTCGCCATTCAGCGCCTTGAAACCGCCATCGCCCAAGCCACCGAATACGGCCTGCTCGGCGAGGACATCCTCGGCAGCGGCTTCTCGTTCACCATTGAGATCCGCCTCGGCGCAGGCGCTTTCGTGTGCGGCGAAGAGACCGCCCTGCTGGCCTCGATCGAGGGCAAGCGCGGCATGCCGACCCCGCGGCCCCCTTTCCCCGCCGTCAAGGGCCTCTGGGGCCGTCCGACAGTCATCAACAACGTCGAGACGCTCGCCAACATCCCGGTCGTCCTGCTCAAGGGCGGAGCGTGGTTCAGCAAGATCGGCACCGCGACCTCCAAGGGCACCAAGGTTTTCGCACTCACCGGCAAGATCAACAACTCCGGCCTCATCGAGGTTCCGATGGGCACGACGCTGCGTGAGATCATTTTCGACATCGGCGGCGGCATCCGCGGCGGCAAGGCCTTCAAGGCGGCCCAGACCGGAGGCCCCTCGGGCGGCATGATCCCCCCGCAGTTCCTCGACACCCCCATCGACTATGAGAACCTCTCCAAGATCGGCTCGATCATGGGCTCGGGCGGCCTCATCGTCATGGACGAGGACGACTGCATTCCGGACATCGCAAAGTTCTACCTCGACTTCACGGTCGACGAGTCCTGCGGGAAGTGCGCGCCCTGCCGCATCGGCGGACGCAAGCTGCTGAACTACCTCATCAAAATCTGCAACGGCGAGGGTTCGTACGAGGACATCGACAACATGAAGGAGATCAGCGAGGCCATGGCCCGCGCCTCCCTGTGCGGCCTCGGCCAGACAGCCTCGAACCCGGTCCAGTCCAGTCTCCGCTACTTCATGGACGAGTACAAAGAGCACATCGACGCCAAGAAATGCCGCGCCGGCAAGTGCAAGAACCTGCTGTGCTACAGCATCATCACCCCGAAGTGCGTCGGCTGTACGGCCTGCGCCCGCGTCTGCCCCGTCAACGCCATCGCCGGAGAACGGAAGCAGCCGCATGTGATCGACGCCGCCAAGTGCATCAAGTGCGGCCAGTGCTTTGAGGTCTGCAAATTCCACGCCGTCGCGCGTTCGTAATCCGAAAGGTCTTTTGCTATGCCCAACATGGTTCAACTCGAAATCAACGGCCTCCCGGTCGAAGTTCCGGCCGGAACCTCGATCCTGAATGCCGCGCGGGCGGTGCAGGTCAAAATCCCCACGCTCTGCTATCACCCCGACCTCAAGCCCTGGGCGGCCTGTGGCATCTGCGTGGTGCGCCAGGCCGGCTCGCCCAAGCTGCTCCGCGCCTGCTGCACGGAAGTCGCTCCCAACATGAAGATCACGACGCACGACTCGGACATTGTCCGCGTGCGCCGCACGGTGCTGGAGCTGATCCTCGCCAACCACCCGAACGACTGCCTGCAGTGCCCCCGCAACAATAACTGCGAACTGCAGAAGATCGCGGCTGACTTCGGCATCCGCGACAATCCGTTCCCGGCGGACGTGCCCAAAATCCCGGTCGACAACTCGACGACCTCGATCGTGCTCAACCCGGAGAAGTGCATCAAGTGCGGCCGCTGCGCGCTGGTCTGCCAGCAGATGCAGAATGTCTGGGCGCTGGAGTTCATCGGCCGCGGCGAAAAGACCCGCATGGCCCCCGCCGCCGACGTCACCCTCAACGAGTCGCCCTGCATCAAGTGCGGCCAGTGCACCGCGCACTGCCCCGTCGGCGCGATCTACGAGCGCGACGAGACGCGCCTCGTCTGGAACGCTCTGCGCGACCCGGACAAGGTCTGCGTGGTGCAGATCGCCCCGGCCGTGCGCGTCGCCATCGGCGAAGCCTTCGGCTTGCCGCCCGGCACGCTGATGACCGGCGAAACCTACGCCGGCCTGCGCCGCCTGGGCTTCAAGGCAGTCTTCGACACCAACTACAGCGCCGACGTGACCATCATGGAGGAGGGGTCTGAGTTCATCAACCGCTTCACCAAGGGCGGCACCCTGCCGCTGATCACCTCCTGCTGCCCCGCGTGGACAGACTGGATGGAGAAGTACGCGCCCGACTTCATCGACAACTTCTCCTCCGCGAAGTCCCCGCAGCAGATGCTGGGCGTGCTCGCGAAGACCTACTACGCCGAGAAGCTGGGCATCGACCCCGCCAAGATCTTCATGGTCTCGATCATGCCCTGCACGGCCAAAAAGTATGAGATCTCGCGCAGCGAAAACATGTTCGCCAGCGGCCACCAGGACATCGACGTGGTGCTCACCACCCGCGAGCTGGCCCGCATGTTCAAGAGCGCGGGCATCGACTTCACGAACCTGGAGGAGGAAGAGGCCGACTCGATCCTCGGCGACTACACGGGCGCCGGAACGATCTTCGGCGTCACGGGCGGCGTGATGGAAGCCGCGCTGCGCACAGCCTACTGTCTGATCACCGGCGACGCCCAGCCGCCTTCGATCAACTTCGAATCCGTCCGCGGCATGGAGGGCGTCAAGGAGGCGACCATCGACATCAAAGGCACGCCCGTCAAGATCGCTGTGGCCCACCAGATGGGCAACGTCGAACAGGTGCTCGACGCCGTCCGCGAAGACCGCAAAGCCGGCCGCAAGCCGCGCTACGACTTCATCGAGGTCATGGCCTGCCGCGGCGGCTGCATCGGCGGCGGCGGACAGCCCACGGGCGCCACGGACGAAGTCCGCAAGGCCCGCACCAACGGCATCTACACGGATGACGAGAAGTGCTTGATCCGCATGTCGCACCTGAACCCTCAGGTGCAGAAGCTCTATGCCGAGTATCTGGGCGCGCCGCTCAGCGAGAAGGCCCACAAGCTCCTGCACAACCACTACCACGCGAAGAAAATCTACGCGAAGTAGGCGGTTCGCCGCGAAACACGAAGAGGCCGGGCGCTATGTCCGGCCTCTTCTGTTTTTGCAGCGGCTCGCCTCGCATTCTGCGTTCTCTGCGCGAGATCGCCCCGTGGGAGAAAGACTACGAGTGAGCGCACGGTGAGGATTATGAGTGCAGCAGCTTTCTCAATCTTGACATGAAAGGTGGGCAAACGCATCGGCTCGTGGGGAGGCTCGCCCGCCAGTGCGGGACGAGATGAATTTCGCAAGGCAACCGGACCGCTGTTTTGCCCCTTCGAAGCCCGTCCTCCTTTTCAGGTTGAACGGAGCGCGCGAATATGAAAAGCTTGGCGTATGCATAAGTTCGGAGAGCTTCGAATGCAACGCAGACTTGCGGCCATCTTTTTTCTCTGCCAATCGCTGGCGACCGCCTGCGCGCTGGCAGCCGACAAGGCGAGCCTCATCAGTCTGGGGACTGACGGCAAACTCGTCTATGACGCGGATGAGCGAGGAAACCGGATACCCGATTTCTCGCTCGCGGGCTACAGAGGCGGCGGGGTCGCGCTGCCGGATGTTCCGGTCGTCTGTACGCTCGCGCCTGTTCCGGGAGATGCCGACGACACGCAGCGAATCCAAGCGGCCCTGGATCAGGTGTCTGCAATGACGCCGGACAAGGAAGGCTTTCGGGGCTCACTCCTTCTCCGCAAAGGGCGCTACCGCGTCGCGGGCCGCCTGGCCATCGCCACGTCCGGCGTTGTGTTGAGGGGCGAAGGCCAGAGCGCGGACGGCACAACCCTTTTCGGCACAGGAAAAGAGCAGCGTACGCTGATCACGGTGGGCGGCAAGCTGCGCATCTCCGAGGTCAAGGGCACGCGGCACACGGTCAAGTCCCCCTATGTGCCGTGGGGTGCCACCACGCTCGTGCTGGACTCAACGGAGCAACTGTCGGTGGGCAATCCCGTGATCGTCTTCCGCCCCGGCACGGCCCAATGGATCCATGAACTGAAGATGGATCAGATCGACCCGCGGGACGGTACGAAGCAGTGGCAGCCGGGCGGCTATGACTTCAAGTTCGAGCGAACCCTCATTGCGGTCCGCGACAACACGGTCACGCTGGACGCGCCAATTGTTAACGCGCTGGAGGACAAGTACGGAGGGGGCGCCGTCTACCGCTATACGGAAACGGGACGCATCAGCGGGGCCGGCGTCGAAGGCCTGCGGTTGGTCTCCGAATATCAGAAAGGGCAGGAAAACAAGGACGAGGCCCACGCGTGGACGGGCGTCGCGCTGAACGACTGTCGGAACTGCTGGGCACGGAACGTCACCACGGTGCACTTCAGCCACGCCATCAGCCTCGGGCGCGGGGCCATCTTCGTGACGGTCCAGGACTCCGTTTGCCTCGCGCCGGTCTCTCTCATCACCGGTGGGCGCCGCTACCCCTTCTCTGTCGACGGCCAGCTCTGCCTGGTCCAGCGCGGCGCCAGTGACCAGGCCCGTCACGCGGAGGCGACGGGCTCCTGTGCGGCGGGCCCGAATGTGTTTCTGGACTGCCTGGCCGAGCACACGCACGCCGACACTGGACCGCACCACCGCTGGGCCGTGGGCATTCTGTGGGACAATCTCGCAGGGGGCGAGTTCAACGCCCAAGACCGGGGCAACTGGGGCAGCGGACACGGTTGGGCCGGCGCCCAGCAGATCTTCTGGAACTGTGAGACGAGTTCGATCTGTGTCCAGAAGCCCCCCACCGCCCAGAACTACGCGATCGGCTGCACGGGAAAGATCGTCCAAGGCCGCTTCAAAGACCGCGAGCCTGGGTATTACGAGTCGCAGGGAAAACATGTCGCCCCGCGCAGCCTCTACCTCAAGCAGCTGGAAGACCGGCTGGGGTCTCAGGCCGTTCTCAATGTGACGACCGAAGATCAGCGCGACGGCACCGTGCTCGACCACCTGCGGGCGAGGGCAGCGCGGTGACAGGGGAAGTCTGGCTGAAAACGGCGCACGTTTATGAAAAGCTAAATGTTCGGTTGGTCAAGTAACCAGCACGTGATCATCATCCACTCATGAGGTGGACTATGAGTAAGGTGCTGATGGTTCCATGCGAGGCTCCACCTTGGAAGGAGCTGACTTCAGGGGGCCACAACGGGGCCTCTTCGTGGATGTCGTCAGCACTTTGACCGTATGTTGCGGCCTGACCCCTACAGATCGCCTACGCCGGCAGCTTGTCCGCCCCCTTTTTCAAAAAGTCTATATTGACCCGGCTGCCGTGAATTGGCGCGCAGATCCTGGGAGACGGGACAGCGAAAGCGGTGTATGACACGGTGGGTTCAGCGCCAAGTAAACTTTATCGGTTCACACCGTTGAAATGAGTCGCCGCAAACGACTCGTGGTGCGAAATGAGAGATCGCCTTCCAAATTTCTTGAAAATCGGATTGCAGGGCTTCAGCAATCGGAATATTCTTTTTACCCATTTGACGGGCCTAACCAAGAAAGGGTGATATGATACTGTCTAAGCGCTCGACCTCCATATGCGGCACTGTTCTCTCTCTCGCCACGGCACTGCTCCTCGCCGGATGCGGCGCGAAAAAGCCCTCTCTCTACGTTTACACCTGGTCGGACTATATCGACCCGCAGCTGGTCGTCGCCTTCGAAAAGCAGTACAACTGCAAAGTCAAGATCGACACCTTCGACACCAACGAGGCCATGTACGCCAAGCTCCGCGCAGGCAACGGCGGTTACGACGTGATTTTTCCGAGCACCTTTTTCATCAAGATGCTGGTCGACTGCAACATGCTCCAGCCGCTCAAGCATGACCTGCTGCCCAATGTCGCCAAGAATTTCGACCCGCGTTTCCGCGACAAGATCTACGACAGCACCTTCACCTACACCGTTCCTTACACCGTCTTCTACACCGGCCTCGCCTACCGCAAGGACAAGACCCCCGACCCGAAACCTTCCTGGAACCTCTATTTGGACCCCAAATTCAAGGGCCGTTCCACCCTCATCGGCGACATGCACATGACCATCGGTGCGGCGCTTAAAACCCTCGGCTTCAGCCTCAACAGCACCAACGTGGCCGAACTTGAGCAGGCCCGCGACCTCGTGATCAAGTGGAAGGCCAACATCGCCCGCTTCGAGAATGAGGCCTACAAGACCGGCTTGGCTTCCAGCGAGTTTCTCCTCTGCATGGCCTACAGTGGCGATATTGTGCAGGTGCAGGAGGAGGCCCCACAGGTCACCTTCGTCTATCCCAAGGAGGGGTTCCCCTGCTCCTGCGACGAAATGGCCATCCCGACGACCGCCCGAAACGTGGAGCTTGCGCACAAGTTCATCAACATGATCTATGATGCAGACAGGGCAGCCAAGAACATCTGCTACACCGGCTTCTGCTCGCCGGTCGCCCCTGCTTACACGAAGATTCCTCCCAAGTACCGCAACAACACAGCCATTTTCCCCTCTGACGAGGACCTGAGCCGTGCAGAAGTCATGCGCTACCTTGGCGAGGCCACCGCGCTCTACACCCGCATCTGGGATGAGATCAAGGCCCACGAGTAGGCGCATTCCGGCCCCCCGCCCGTTTTATCGGAATCCCCTTCTTGTTTCGCATCCGTCTTTCTGGCATAATTTCGTCCATCTTTCACCGAACCCAACGATAACCATGCTGACGAAAATGTTTTTCAAGCGAGATAAAACGATCACCCGCGAGCGCCATGAGCACTGCATCTCCCGCGCGAACATCGACCCTGACGCACTGAAAGTGCTCTACCGCCTCGCGAATACAGGACACATCGCTTTTCTGGTCGGCGGCAGCGTGCGCGACCTGTTGCTGGGACGCCAACCCAAGGATTTCGACATCGGCACGGACGCGCGCCCGAACGACATCCGCCGCCTGTTCCGCAACTGCTTCCTGATCGGACGCCGCTTCCGCCTCGCGCACATCGTCTTCGGGCGGAAGGTGATCGAGACCAGCACGTTCCGCCGCCAGCCCGACGAGAGCGAAAGCGAGAACGGCATCTACCAGACCGAGGACAACACCTTCGGAACGCCGGAAGAGGACGCCAAACGGCGCGATTTCACGGTCAACGGGCTGTTCTATGACATCAAGACCTTCTCGGTCATCGACTATGTCGGCGGACTCAAGGATCTCGAAAAGAAGGTGTTGCGCTGCATCGGCGACCCCAATATCCGGTTCCGCGAGGATCCCGTCCGCATGATGCGCGCCGTCAAGTTCGCCGCCCGGCTGGATTTCACGCTCGACCGCGCCTGTCGCAAAGCGCTCCTCAAACACCACGCCGACATCCTGAACGCCTCGGTTCCCCGCGTCTGCGAAGAGGTCTTCCGTCTCTTCACCTACAACTCCTCCAGCGCCGCTTTCAAGCTGATGTGGGAGTTCAAGCTGCTGCAGGACGTCCTCCCCGAAGTCAGCGCGTTCGTCGACCGCTCGGGAGGAAAGAGCTCACCCCTGTGGAAGTATCTCCACGCGCTGGATAAGGACCCCCAGAACGCCGACCTCTCCAACGGCGTGCGCATGGCCTGCCTCTTCTATCCGCTCTTCCTCGAGCAGCTCCGCAAAGAAGAAACCGCTTATCCCAACAGCCGCGTGAACAGGCAGCACGTCGCCCGCACGACGCTGCACCCCATCGCCGAATACCTGCACGTCCCCAAGGCGACGCTCTTCACCGCCGTGGCGCTGATGGATGTCCACCGGCGCTTCTCAGAAAGTCCCAAGAAGAGCCGCGGCCACCGTTTTCTCTACCATCCGGCCTTCCCCGAAGCGATCGCTTTCCTGCGTATCGTGCTCACAGCAGAGGGCGGTGATCTCACCACCCTGAACGAGTGGCAAGCGCTTTACGACCAAGAAGTCGCCCGCGACATCCCCACCCCAAGCGCCGAGGGCCAGGTTGACGGCGAAGCCGATCAGCCCCGCGACGCAGAGCCGCTGGAGTCTCCCCGCCGCAGGCGGCGCAGGCGCAAGCCGCGTCCCTTCGACCGCGGGCCCGCGCCCGAGTCCGCCCAGACTGGCGGACCGCGTGCCGTCACAGTCACCGAGGTGCAGGCCAGCGAGCCCGACCGCACCGATGGCTGCGACTGATCTTGGCCTCCCCTAAGCAGGCAGGGCCGCCTCGACATCCTTCAGTTCTTCTTGTAGACCCGCACATAGTCGATGACATACTTCTGCGGGAATACAGTGTCGTCGATGCCCTTCTGCCCGCCCCAGCCTCCGCCGATCGCCAGATTCATGAGCAGGTAGTGCGGCCTATGGAATGGGTTCTTGTCGTCTTTGCCCGCCTTGTCAACCGGATAGGTGAAGTACTTGGCTTCGTCGTAATAGAAATCCATACGGTCAGCAAACCACTCGACCGCGTAGATGTGGAAGTCATCGTACGGATTCTGATCCGCGATCTTTCCGCCGAACGAATCGTGCTTGCCTTTCTCGTAGCCGAACCAATGCACCGTCGCGAACACCTTGCCCGCCTCGTGTCCCACCGCTTCCATGATGTCGATCTCGCCGCACTTCGGCCAGCCGAAACCGGGCGTGTCGTGGTTCACGCCCAGCATCCAGATGGCGGGCCACAGGCCGCGCCCGCGCGGCAGCTTGGCTCGCACTTCGACGCGCCCGTAAAGCGTTTCAAACCGCTTTTGCGTCGTGAGGCTCGCCGCCGTGTAGTGGGACTTCTTTCCATCCGGCGCCGTGTATTCCTCTTTACGCCCTTCGATGATCAGATTCCCGTTCTCCACTCGCGCGTTCTCCAGCCGCTCCCGCGTGTAGTATTGCGCCTCGTGGTTGCGCACAAAACCCACTTCGTTCGTCCACTTCTTTGAGTCGGGCAACCCCGGCTGATCGAACTCGTCCGACCACACCAGCTTCCATCCTGCCCGCTCCTGAGCCCCAGCCATCCCCGCAACGGCCAGTACGACCAACCCCACCTTCCATGTTCTCATCGTTTTGTCCTCCCCCGTTTCCCGTTTCCCAATCAGTCCACCACATACCGTGCGCTAAACACCTGCGCTGAAACAGCGCCGTCGGATTTGAGCGGCGCGTAACGCAGCTCGATAGCGCCCTTTTTCAAAATGATCGGCTTCTCATACAACGGCGCGGCCGCATCGGGATCGCTGCCGTCCAATGTGTAGCGCACCTGAACCGAAGCGTCCTTCATGATGCTCACCGCCGTTCGTGTCGGCACCGTCCCGCCCGCCGGCTCCACGCGGATCAGCCACGCCGCTGGCGACAGTTCCGGCGCAATCTGCAAATCATCGAAAAACACTTCGAACGGCCCGCCCCCCATTCGCGAGTCGTAGGCCGCCATCACCGTCTCGACGGACGTGCCCGCGAACTTGCCGAGCGGCACCACAATCTTCGTCCACTTGCCGACCGCGCCCCGCTTCGCCCCAGGATCGACAGGCCGCCCCTCGGTGTCATGCACGCCGCTTCCACGCAACGTCCTTCCGTCAGCGAAGCGCAAGTCGATCTCCGTCGAGCGGCTGTTCTCGTTCAGCGGCTTGCTCCAGTAGCTCAGCACGGTGTCGGGATAGACGTACACCGGCCTCTCGCTCACCACATGATACACGAACGAGTAAGAGGGATCGTCGGACACCCCGCCCATTCTCAGCGCATGCCCGCCGCTGTGAGCGCCGTCGCACAGCACCGTCCGGCACGTGTGGCTGCTCACCTTGCGAAGGCCGCCGCCGCGCGTCGCCACCGTGTCGGCCTTAGCCTCCGGTTCGCCCGGCTCAAACGAGGTTGCAAACGCCGAAGGCAAGCCCTTCGCGTCGAAAACGAAATGCCTGGCCGCCGAGTTGCAGAACCGCCGCACGCGCTTGCGGTCGCCTTCCACGCGCAGCACGCCCTGCTCGTACACGGTTCCGACCACTTCGGCCTCGGCGGATGCGGAAACAGCCACGTGCGCGGGCAGGTCGCGGTCGAACACGCCGTTGACCGCTTCCAGCCGCCCGGCCCTCACCTCGACCACGCCCGTCAGCGTGTTGAACTGCTCCAGCCGCACTGTGCCGCTGCCCTCCAGCAACGCCGTGGCAGGCCCGGCCCACATCTGCGAGTTGTAGAACCGCGCCTGCCCCCGGTCTCCCGGCAGCGTCACAACCGTGGCCTTCGCCAACTCGCCGAGCGACGTGAGCTGCGTCAGCGCCAAGTCCACCTCAGACCCGCTTTTCGTCCCGAACACGACGGATCGGCTGCCCGCGTCCGTGCCGTGCATCAGCACCTGCGCATGCATCTTGCCCAGGAACTTCAAGCCGTCGTACGCCGCGTAAAGAAAGGTGCCGCGCATCTGCTCATCGCGGCAGTCGCTGAACACCAGCCCCTCCAAGAATTCGCGCTGGAACTTGATGATGTGGCCGCCCGTGTCGCCCGGCTTGTCTCCGTACACGCGCGGCAGCCGCGCCGGCAGCCGCGCCGCATAGTGCGGGTTGAACTGCACGTCCTCAACCCAGCCCTTGCCCTCGCAGTTGCCCACGAACAGCCCGCGACGGTACATCGAGCCCGCCAAATAGGAGATGCGGTGGCCGTCGCTCCGGTTCGTCGCGAAGTCCACACCTTGCCACGCGTTGCCGACGGTCACATCTGTGAGCCAGCACCGCTTGCCCAGCGAGCGCACGGTCCACGGATACGGCACAGGCACCGTGAGCGGCTGCTCGGGATACCAGAAGGTCAGGCCGCGAAGTCCCGACTCCGGCTTCAGGCTCACGAAGGGCGTCCCGTCCTCTTTTCCCTGATTCTGGTAGACCATCAGCACCGATCCCGCCGAGACCGTATGGTGCGGCACGTCGAAACAGCCTCGCAGTTCCACGCCTGTCGGCACCATAATGTCGCCCCGGAACTTGTAAAGCCCCGCAGGCACATAGACCGTGCCGCCGTCCTTGTTCTTGCCCGCCTTGTTCAAAGCAGCCTGAAACGCCGTCGCGTTATCCTCATTCGTCTCCGCCGCGCCGAAATCGGTCACCACAAACAGTGTGTCCGACGGGGGCCTCGGGAAAACGAGCGGTTCTGGCGCGACAGCCGTTGCTTTCTGCGTAAACGGATTTCGCACACTCACCATCACGTCGCCGTTTGTGGACGCGTTGACGATCTTCGCCAGTTTCTCATCGAAACCCAGCAGCCTCGCACGCGCGACCAACGCGCCGATCTTCACGTCTCCCACGGATGAGTCCTGCACCAGCAGTTGGCCGCGCACCGCATCAACCGTACTCTTCGTCAGATCGCACGCCTGAAAGGTCGCCACGCCCGGCCCTTGCTGAGCCACAATCCCGTTGAAACGGCAGGTGTGGAACTGAACCACGGCGTCGAAGCTCTCTGCGCCAAGAAACGCCTGTTCTGCGCCCGCGAACGCGCAGCGATAAGCTGAAAAACCTACCTGGTTCAACGCGGCCACCTCAAGCGCACACCCGCAACCTCGCAGATCCGATTCGGCCATAACCGCGTTAGTCGTGCCATGCACGCCCTTACGAAAGACTAACCCGCACCGGTACCCATCGATTTTCAAACGCCAGATGTACTCCCAGTCGCTGCGTCCGATGTCTACCGCCACGGTGTCGTGAGCCAGCAGATAGGCGCGCACCGCCGTGACATCCGGCGCACCAAGCAGACCGCTCGCGCTCCAGACCTGCGGCGAGACCGCAATTTCAGAGAGACGCCCGATGTCCGTCGTGCTGTCGATGGATATGCCAGTCTTGAGCGCGCAGATCCGCAGGTTGCGGAAGGTGTGCAGTTCGTTGCCGTCCGGGCCGATGCAGATCGCTTTCCAGGAGTTGACGAACGTGCAGTCCGCGACCGTCTGATTGTCGTTGGCCGCCATTTGGGCATTCTTGACAGTCCAAGGATATGGTGTGGGGCTGGCAAGGCTCTGCTCGGGATACCAGAAGGCAAGGCCGGCCAACCCACTACCGCGCTCGACGGAGAAGGTCGCGGGCGCATCCTCGCCGCCCTTATCCATCACCAAGCGCAACACTGTGCCGTGTGCAAGATCGGCCGGTGAATAATCGCCACGCAAAGTGACTCCCTCCCGAACGACCACGCGCGACGCAATGGTATACGCGCCGACCGGCAAGAACACCGTGCCGCCTCCCGCCTTCGACATCCGGTCGATCACGGCCTGCAGCGCGGGCGCGGCGTCCGTCTCAAGCTTGTCGGGAGGTGCGAAAACCTCACACGCGATGACGACATCCCGCGTCGGAAACCGCGTCTTGACCGCCTGCGGCTTTGCCCACGAGGACGTGGCCAACAACACCATAAACACAAATCCGCATCTCACCATCTCATCACCTTCATTGGAATCCCTTTGCCATTCTTGGGGTTACGTATTTATTCCCGTATGATCTTCATGCCCTCGGGCGCGTGGATGTCGCTCTTGACGCTGCCGTCGGCTTGTTTCTCGTGCCGCACCTTGATCACGCCCAGCGGCGTCGGAAAGCTGCCCTCGGCCCACTGCAAGTCGCCGAGGGAGGGTTTCACGCGCACGGTCTTGCAGCCCACCTCCGCCACTTGGATGCCCAGCACGCTCTCGATGAGCCACGCCGCCGGACCGGACGACCAGCCGTGGCAGAGGCTGTGGCGGAACCCCTTGTAGCAGAATTCGCCGTAGTCGCCGTGGATGTCTTTTTTGCCAGCTACCGGCAGCTCGTCGATGCGGAAGGCGTTGTTAGTCCACGCCACGTTGAAGTCCTCCCAGAAGCTGGTCGCGCCCATGTCGAGCATGCCGCCCCAGTAGTTTCTCACCGTGTCGATGCCGCCCTGGACATTCCCCGCTTTGGCCATCGCCTCCAGCATATAAAACCCGTAGAACGTCGAAACGCCCTGCACGCCGTCCTTGGCCAACTGCTCGTTCATGGCTTTGGCGTCGCACAGGCCCGACAGCGCCAGCAGCGCCGCGGCCTGCTTGCTGCCCTCCGGCGCGGGCGTGTATTGGCGCAGCCGCGCCGCGCCCGCTTTGCACTGCGCTTCCAGCTCCGCGTCACCCAGCGCCGACGCGAGTCGTGCGCCGTCCGCAAAGGTCATAAGCATCAGGGCTTGCATGCCCGCGTCGACCGCCTTGCGGTTGTGCTGCGTGGGCCAGTCGAGAAAGCCGCTCGGCAGGGCGCAGCGGTTGTCCGCGCTGAGATGCTTCACCAGATTCGCGAATACGGCCTTGATGTAATCGTGCTGGGTCTTGAGGTACGAGAGGTCACCCGTATAGCGGTACCAGTCGTGCTGGCAGCGGATCCACCACAGCGTGTACGACGGCATGGTGTTCATCCATTTGTCGGCGGGCGTGGTCTTGCGCATGTAGTCGAGTGACGCGGGCAGAATATCCTGCTGGCCGAACACGGCCATCAGGGACGAGACTTCCGGGTGCATATCGCCCATCCACACCAGCCGGTCGCGCTTGATGCCGTCCCAGATGTAGTCCTGGCAGCAGAGGTGCAGCGTGCGTGCGGCAGTCGACCAGACCTGATTCAGACGCTCGTCGCTGCTGTTGAACGAACCCAGCTGCTGCATCGGGCGCATCAGCGAAATCGCGCGGACAGACTCCAAGCTCAGCACGCCTTTCGAGACCAGGTCCACGCGGGCGAAGCGGAAACCGGAGTTGCCGGTCTCGCGCGTGCCAAGCCACGGCAGATCGATCACGCCGTCGCGGATCGCGTGGTCGTTGCACGCGCCGCGCTCGCCCAGTTCGGCCATGGCTTCGGCCACCGACTCGCCGAAGCGCACGCGGACCTTCACATCCTTGCCGCTCGGGCCGCCCGAGGCGAACTGCAAGCCGCCGTGCAGCTCGCGACCGAAATCGACCAGCACCGAAGCGGGCGCGCCTTTGTTCTCCATGCGGCAGCCAGAGCCCGCCAGAAAGAGGCCTTCCGGAACCTGGCCATGTTTGGGCGCAAGCAGGATCTCCGGCGTAGACACCGACGACTGATCGCTCTTTTCCGAAAACCAAACGACGCGCGTCGGCATCACGAACGTCCGCACGCGCGGATCAACCTGATCCGCCGCCATCGCGCACCCCACAGCAGCCATCAGACAGAAAACAGATCTCATTCCTATATTTCTCCTACTTGCCTTCGCCAGAGACGGCCTTGCCCGATTCCGGAGTCGCCGCGGGAACGGCCCACAGCCCTTCCGCAGGCTTCAATTCTCCGACCGGTTTGCCGTTCTCGAGAATGACCACCTTCTGATAATCCCGCTTGGGAATGCGCACCGCCAGAAAATCCTTCACAGAGAATGACGCACCTGTCTTTGGCGCGTTGAAGCGATAGACGAATTCCAGCGTCTGCCCCTTCTCAACCAGCCGATCGACCTCGAACACTTTGTCCAGATTCTCGGGCATGGCGATCACTCGGGCGACAACGAGAATCTGCTCTTTTGCGAACACCTCTTTGTCGGGCGCAAACGGACGCTTCTTACCCATCACGGGGGCAGGAGCGAACAGGGCCCCATACTGGGCGGGCGACTGAAGGAGCGCAAAACAAACGGGCTGCTTCGTCTCATCCCAGTTCTTAAGGAAGTTCTGATACTCGCCGACGCCGATCCGCTTATACTCGACCGGGCGCTCCTCCAACGCGCCATCCGCCTTATCTGCGGCCTTTGACGGCGGGCACGCGAACACGGTGACAAGCGCAAGCAGGGCCTGCGCGACAGGGAGAAATTTCTTTGCCATTTTCATACGCAGGGCTCCTTTCGCGGCACACTTCCGCACTCGCGTTCCGGTGAATGAGGACCGCTACGCCAACAGCCATTTCAACGCGCCTTCGCGATCATTGAAGAGCCGAACGCTAAAACCGCGGTTATAACAGGTTGTTTCCCGGAATTTGACGTTCTCAGCCGAGGCGGGAAGCTCGGGAAGAAGGACAGCTTCTTTTATCGTGTGGCCGATGCCGCTCGCCATAACAAAATCTGCGAGCACGTAAAGATCAACAACAGAATGTCCTCCGACAAGCGCCGTGCAGTCACCGAGCAGCAGAGTCCGCCCATACGTCCGACAGAGCTCAATCGTTTCGTGGACCGCGGCGGACAGTTCGGACTGTGTAAGGACCCCCGAGTAGTAAGTCTCGATAATCGGAACGTCCGGATTTACGCTGGCACGCCACGGCATAACGATCTCCTCAGTTCGAACTTGGGATGATTATTCGACACGTTCAGAGTATTGCACTGAAGAGGTGTCATGACAAGCTTGGCGTTGACTTCACCCCCCTTTTTGATTACTTTCTCTTCAGCTAAGCAACCATGTTTCAAACTCACATACCGGTCGATTTCCTGCGTGACGAGTCGCGCAAATGCGGAACCGCAGAGGCGCTCGCCTTTCCTCGGAGCACCCCTGAGCTGGCTGCCGCCGTGCGTGAGGCAGCGGCACGCCGTCAGCCGGTGACCCTGCAAGGTGCACGTACAGGCATCTCAGCCGGCGCCGTCCCCGACGGTGGCGTGATTGTCAATCTCTCCAAGATGGACCGCATTCTGGCCATGCGCACCGATGCTCATGGCCGCGCACTTCTGCGTGTGCAGGCTGGCCTGCCACTCATTGCCCTCCGGCGGCATCTTTCCGCAATGAGGGTAGACATGGAGACCTGCTCCTACGTGTTTCCGCCGGATCCGACAGAGACCTCGGCCAGCCTCGGCGGCATGACCGCCTGCAACGCCTCGGGTGCCTGTTCGTATGCTTACGGCCCCACGCGCAACCACATCGAAGGCCTCACCGTCGTGCTGGCAGACGGCGACACGCTGACGCTGCGACGTGGCGAAGCCTTTGCGGCCGGGCAGCGCTTCGCTCTCGTCACGGACAGCGGACGGACGATCTCAGGCGAATTGCCCGACTATACGATACCTTCCGTCAAAAACGCGGCGGGCTATTGGGTGCGACCCGACATGGATTTGCTCGACCTCTTCATCGGCAATGAAGGCACACTGGGTATTCTCGCAGAAGTGGAAGTGCGCCTGACGCCAAAACCTTATAAGACGCTTGGCGTCCTCTGCTATTTCGCCGACGAACAGCGCGTTCTCGACTTGGTTGAGTCGCCTCGCAACCATGCGTACGAGGCCCATCCGCACACGCTTGTCGCCCTCGAATATTTCGATGAGGGCGCGCTGTGTCTGATCCGCGCCAGCGCACCTCACACCGGACTTCTTCTGCCGTCTCACCGGCCACACTGGGCCTGCGCACTCTATGTGGAGTGGGCTCTGGCGTCCGACGAGAACACACCCGAACCTTTGATGGACCGCCTGCTCACCGCGTGTGGCAGCTGCGCCGACGACACCTGGGTGGCAGCCGATGCGCTGTCGCTCGACAAGATGAAGACGTTCCGCCACGCCGTGCCGGAACAGGTCAACGCCCTCATCGCCGAACGCAAGCGTCAGCACCCAGAGCTGACGAAACTAGGCACTGACCTTTCCGTGCCGGACGACAAGTTGAAAGACGTGATGCGGCTCTACCGCAGCGACCTGATTGCCGCCGGATTGGAGCACGTGATCTTCGGCCACATCGGCAACAACCACGTGCATGTGAATATCCTGCCGCGCGACATGAACGAGTATGCCGCAGGCAAAGCCCTCTACCGTCGCTGGGCGGAGCAGGTGGTCGCCTGGGGCGGGAGCGTTTCGGCTGAACACGGCATCGGACGGCTGAAGAAAGATCTGCTTGCCGTCATGTACGGCTCCGAAGGAATCGCGGCCATGCGCCGTCTCAAAGCCCTCTTCGATCCGTCTAACCGGCTGAACCCCGGGCGGCTGTTTTAGCGTTTTTCGGGCAGGCCTCGAAGCAGCGACCGCACGCAATGCACCGGACACGGTCCGCCTCATGCACTGACCGCTTCGACAAATGCGTCAGCCCCAGCAAACGCAGCACGATCACCATACCGATGAATGCCCCGGCACCGGCACACCCTTTCTGAAAACGCTCCACGGTGTGCGCAGCACGCGTCTCAGCCCACTCGCGGCTCTTGCCCGTGCGCTTGTAAGCCTCGAGTTCAGGATGGAGGTCCTCGTCCGCAGCCCCCGTCGACGCCAAGTATTCGACCAGCGCCACGTCGGGATGCGCCCGCGCCACGTAACTGCCTGAGAGCCATCCGGCACCCGCGCAACCGGCTAAGACAACCGGCACCAAAAACAACACCCGCACAAACCGCCGGAACTGAAGCGTTCGCGCCTGATCGCGCACCACCTCGCGCGGTGACGCGATCGCGCCCACCGGGCACACTCCCGCGCACAGTCGGCAGTTAATACATGTCGCTTCGGTCACCTCCACGCGCCGCCACGCCAGCCGCGAGCATCCCTCCAGCAGCACGCCGTACGGACAGAAGTAGCGGCAATAGGGTCGCGCCAACACCATGCCCAGCAGCAACACCGCCATGCCCGTCAGCAGCATGGGCAACGGCGCGCTGCGGCGGAAGAGCCCCACGAACGGGTCGGTGCGGCAGATCAGGTAGCCCGCGCCGTTCACCGCACAGACGAGGCCGGCAGAGAGCACCGCAAGCGGCACCAGCCGCAACACCGCATCCAGCGCCTGCGGCACGCGCTGCGGGCGGACGATAAAAAGATCCTGCAATGCGCCCAGCGGACACACCGCCGCACAGAAGACGCGACCGAAGAGCAGCGCAGTCAGCAGCGGCAAAGCGAACAGAGCCGCGACAAACCACGGCAGCCCGCCGCCCGTCCACGCGGCCACCGCCACGTTCTGCACCGACCCCACGGGACAGATACAGCCTTGTTTAACAAACCCGAACCACGCCAAGCAGACCAGCGAAAAGACAAGGATCCAGCGCCGCGACCGCACCTTGCGAACCAGCCAGACCGAGATCGCCAGCGCCACCGCCAAGATCAGCACATCCGCCCACGGCGGCACGAGCTCCACGAACGCAGGATGCACCGCCTGCGGCACCGTGTGCCCCGTGTCGAACTGCGGCTGCGGAAAACGCGACTCCCCCGCCGCCGCCAACGGCAGAAAGCTCACAAGCAATTTGGCGCACCTTTTTCTCATGCCGGACCGTTCACTGTTCTCCTCACGGCTACACCAATTTCTCTTTCAGCAGATACGGCTGCGCGGCGGGCACCCGCGTGAAGGCCTGCGCTGGGCAGGCCTCGGCAATGCGGCAGGTGTTGCAGTTCACACAGCGGTCATGGCGCACCTGCAGGTAGAGCGAGCCGTTGCCGAAGTTGGTGCACCCCTTTACACACAGACCGCATCCCGTGCAGAGAGGCTCGTCGATGGAATACTCGAAATACGGGCTCTCAACGAACGTCCGCCGGATCGCGCCAGTCGGGCACGTCTGGTTCTCCGCCGCCTCATCCAGGCGCGGCGCGTCAGGCTTGAAGTAGCCGAAGCAGAGCTTGCAGTAGCCGCACATGGTGTAACCGTGCACGCACTTCACCGCCGACGGCTGTAGCACGCACTCGGTCTCGCACCGCCCACACTGGATGCACTTGCGCGGGTCGAGCTGCCACACCGTGCGCCCCCCCGCAGGTTTGCAGGAGGCTTTGACCGCAAACGCCGCGATCAGCGCGCCCGTACCGGCCCGCAGTAGCCACGCTAGCGCATTCCGCCGCGTCACCTGCCCGTCTCGTCCGCCCCTCTCTTCCATAAGCAATCCGTCCTCTTCAATAGTAGTGGGTAGTGTATCTCGTGCAGAAGACCACTGTCAACCAGACAAAAACCTTGTGCGGTTCAGCTCGGTTTAGTATCGTTTTATTGCCTATTAGGTGGCCTTCGTTCTTTCTTTTTTTCGCCGACAGAAACCACCGTGATACGCATTTCCATGCAGCGGGCTGCCACAGATTCCGGCGAGAGGTCATCTTGGAATTCGCCCCCTCTTTGCAGCCAAGGGTCTGTTTCCAGATGAGACAGGCAACACATTCAAAAGCGGAAAAGGGACACAAGAAAGGCACTTCGGATGAACATTGCGATGGTTACGGACGCTTACAACCATGGTCGCGGCGGCGACGTCGCGACCATACGTTTGGCAGAAGGACTCAAAAAACGCGGACACGTGATCACCGTCGTATCGACAAAATCGGTGCAGAAAGAAAGGTTCTTCCAAGTCAAGGGGTTCTGCCCTCCGAACGCAGAAGAATCTTTCAAGAAAATGGACTTCCTGTTCGGCATTCCCGAAAAAGACGTTCTGCGAAAAGCCTTTGCAGATATCGACCTCGTCCAAATACAGCATCCGTTTTATCTCGACTATGGCGCCGCAAAAGTCGCTAAAGCGATGGGAAAGGCGGTGGTCGCTGCGTTCCACTGCCAACCGCAGAACATTCTTGGAACGATGGGTTTGGAAGGCCGATTTAAAGAAATTATCGTAGAAAAGATCTTCAACTTTCTCCTGTTCAACCGTGTGCCCATTATACAGTGCCCGTCCCAGTTCGCCGCCGATTTGCTGAAAAAAAGCGGGTGCCGGAGCGCCCTCAGAGTCATCTCGAACGGAATACCGCCTGAGTATGTGGTGACAGCGGAGGCACGCCCTGACTGGTTCGGCGATAAAATGGTTCTCATGAGTGTCGGGCGTCACGCCCCCGAAAAACGTCCGGAGCTGATCATCCAAGGCCTGAAACGCTCCAAATACGCCGACAAGATCCAGTTGCTCCTGTGCGGACAAGGCGAAAACACGGAAGCGCTGAAAGCCATGGGAGCTGACCTGCCGGTTAAGCCCCTCATCCAATATGTCACCCAAGAAGAGAAGCTCACGTACCTGAATACGGCCGATCTGTATATCCACGCCTCCATCGTGGAACTGGAAAGCCTTTCGAGCCTGGAAGCGATCGGTTGCGGGCTGCCGTGCCTTATCAGCGATTCGCGCCACAGCGCCGCCTCGCAGTTCGCGCTAGACGAACGGTTCCTTTTCAGAGCCGATGACGCAGACAACCTCGCCGAAAAAATCAATTACTGGTATGAAAACCGGGGGCACTTGAAGTGCCTTCGGGAAAAAGTGCTGGCCATGGCCGAAAACTACCGCTTTGAGAAATGCTTGGATAAAATGGAAGCGATGTATGCGGAAGCCATGCATGCGAATAAGATGGGCAAATAAAAGGCATGATGAAAGAAAACAGTCAACGGAGGCCTGTTCCGAAGGAAAAAATCATTCCTTTAAAAAGGGACACCAAGAAGATCGATTTCACAAAAAAATACAAGCTGATCTACTTTGACTGGTGGTTCGAGCTCCTGATTTTGCCATTCCGTCTTATCTGTTACTTGGCAGCTGTTTTGTGCGCAGTCTATTTCAGCCTGCGGGTGACCGGCCGGGAGCGTTTGCACATCCTTCGCAAACGAGGGTGTATTGTGATTGCCAATCACTGTCATTATTTTGACACTATTTTTGCGAATTATACGCTGTTTCCGCACCGGCTCTACACGGCCGTGGTGCAAAGAAATTTCGAGGTCCCCATCGTTCGCCGCATCCTTCGGTATTTGCGAGCCTTCCCCATCCCGAAAGGCTCAGCGGGGCTCAAAATGATTACCAAGCCAGTGGGTGAGGCGCTTCGGAGAGGGCACCACGTCCTCGTCATGCCAGAAGGCGAGCTGTGCCTCATGAGCCAGGAAATCTTCCATTTCAAACCGGGTGCATTTTATCTCGCCTACTATCATCAGTCACCGGTTTTACCGATCGTCTATGTGTTGACGAAAAGGACAAGGAACGGCGTTGAGAAGAATCCGAGCCGTCCGCGCTTTCATCAGGTGATCGGCGATCCTCTGTATCCGCCGCCGCTTAGTCCTGACGGAGCTCTTCCACAGAAAGAGCTGGCTGAGATGGCGACAAAGGCCGCCCAATGGATGGAGGACACGATTTCTCTCTACCAGGCAGAGGCTGCGAGTCGGGGAGAGGCGCAGGCATAGCCCGTGTTTTGATATTCAGGTGCACATGAACTCGCTCGTAATACAGAACGCAGGGAAGATGCTGGCCGTTGCCACGCTCGTTGTCTGGACAACGCCCTGTGGGTTAGCCGCAGCCGGCCAGACGAATTCTCCGCCTGCCACGCACGTCACGCGCTGTGACCTGTTCTCCCACGGCATGACCGTTGGCCACGGACGCATCCTACGCACGCCTACGCTCCGCGACGGCAGGCCCTGCGTGGAGGTTCGGCTGATGATGGAGACTCACGTGAACTTGCTGGTTTTCAAGCTCTCCATGAAAATGGATGAGGCTTGGATCAGCGATGCTAGCGGGCTGATCGCTTACACCTGGGACAGCACGGAAAATGGCAAGCATACGGCCATTACCGGCGAGCTGCGCGACGGGGTCTTCCGTTTCGAAATCGTGGAGGACGGAAACAAACGCTTCTGGTCGACGCCTCGCACGTCCTTTGATGTGGCTTCCATCAGCTGTCAGCCGGGATCGGTGCTTACGAACGGCGAGACCCGAAACGTCCGCGTTTTGGACCCCTCCACGTGCACCCTTTCAGAGCGCGTCTATCGCGGAACCGGCACGGGAAAGATGACCGTCGGCAAGAGCCCGATCGCCTGCGACACCGTCATGATTGAATATTCCGGCACGCATCTTCAGCGCTGGTTTATCGCGGATGAGTTCGGCCCTTTGATTTTGCGAGAGGACAGCGACCAAAAGCGGGGATCTTATTCACGCTGTGCCACCGACATGGAGCAGAAAATGGGCGAGACAAACGGGAAATGAGCCCCTGCTTCGGCGCGACCTTCAGCCCGTTTTCAGCTTCAACTTCCGAGTTTCACCCCCTCAGTGCGCTTCCAGCCACGTGTCGCCCACGCCCACGCTGACCTCTAGCGGCACGCCGATGTCGAGCACGGTGGTCATCGCCTGCTTCACTAGGTCGCGCACCGCACCGACCTCCTCTTTGGGCACATCGAAAAGCAACTCGTCGTGAATCTGCAAGACCATCCGCGTCTTCAGCCGACGCTGTTTCAGCTCTTTGTGAACGCGCACCATCGCCAGCTTGATCAGATCCGCCGCAGAGCCCTGCACCGGCGTGTTGATCGCGTTGCGCTCCGCCCCTTGCCGCGAGGTCGCATTGCGAGAGACGATGTCGCGCAGATACCGCCGACGGCCCAATATCGTCACCGCATACCCCTTCTCGCGCGCGTCGGTGATCGCCTGATCCATATACGCCTTCACGCCCGGATACTGCGCAAAATAGGTCTCAATCAATTCTGCAGCCTGTTTGCGAGGCACATTCAAACGCTGACTCAGGCCGAACGCCGAGATGCCGTAAATGATGCCGAAGTTCACCATCTTGCAGGCCGAGCGCATCTCGGAAGTAACCAACGCGGGCATCACGCCGTACACGCGCGTCGCGGTCTCGCTGTGGATGTCCGCACCGCGCTCGAACGCCTCGATCATACCGGCGTCCTTGCTGAGCGCCGCCATCACGCGCAGCTCGATCTGAGAGTAGTCGGCCGACAGCAGCACGTGATCCGCATCGCGCGCCACGAACGCCTCGCGGATGCGCTGCCCGCGCTCCGTGCGGACCGGAATATTCTGCAGGTTGGGGTCCGAGGACGAGAGCCGCCCGGTCTCGGTGAGTGCCTGTGCGAAATTCGTGTGCACGCGTCCGGTCGC
>Ga0073936_10002256_pt1 | contig 28851 bp, 29 predicted proteins | sample AliMusrvi5mmetaG_FD_87041 | JGI IMG/M metagenome (GOLD analysis project Ga0073936, IMG submission 87041) | Freshwater lake bacterial and archeal communities from Alinen Mustajarvi, Finland, to study Microbial Dark Matter (Phase II) - Alinen... | ecosystem: Environmental > Aquatic > Freshwater >...
ATTTTTCAGTTCATAATAGCTAAAGAGCTATTATTTATCTTTTATCTACGGCTTTTCAAGCCGTCCCAATTCATCTCAATCGCAGCAAGCTGCGGAGTATTCTTGGGTTTTTTAGATAAAATATGAAGAACGTTATTTTTTTTGTCGGGATAGAGCTAATCAGCATACTATGGCTGCATACGGAAGCGCGAGGAAGAATACTTCCACCAACAACCGAGATCACAATGATCATGATTGCAGACCTGCAGGAGGAAACCAACGTTCCAACACCGAGCAGTACAAGTACTCGGAGAACATGGAGACCCAAGGACACAACGAAGCAAGCCCTTAACTCCCGATTTGCATTTCAAAAAGGACCGAATTTTTAAGCCGGTATCCTAAATGTAGGAAAAATTTCAAAAATGATAAAGCGCGGCGGGTAGGTCGCGCTTTTTGTATAGTAAAAATTATCAATCTTGTACGATAAGAGTTTATAATGTATACATAACATATCCAATATATAGGATTGACTTCTCTCATAGAATATCTAATCTCAATAGAGGGAAAAACATAAACTAAAATATATATATATGAAAAAAATTCATGTAATTGCAACAAGCAAGAGGAGAATCCTGACGGTAGCATGTCCATCCGATATACCAGGATTATTAGAAGAAGCGGAAATTATCCAAGCAGAATGGTTCTACGAAAAACCTGATGGACTCGAAAATTTTCTTGGATTAAATCCTGATGCATTACAATATTTTCTGCAAGGATTTAGTGATTGGATTGATTTTCACGTAAAAGGCTATGCTGAAAAACAGAATCATTACGGAGAGCTCAAAAAAAAGATTCAAAAATTTAGTGAAACACTATTCGAAAAACTTCGAGGACTGGCAACAAGGATTGCCAAACAGGTAAAAAAAATTATAAAACCAAAAAAAATTGTTTACGAGGAAGAACGCCTACAAAAAAAAATGTACAGGAATTTGACCTGTCATCCTATCGAACTGTATGTATAAGTAAAAACCCCGGAATTCCGGGGTTTTACTCTTGTAGGAAAAAAATTACTATTATTGAATTTTATACCTTATAAAAAAACTTTTTTTCTTCTCACAAAAAAATATACAGAATACAAACAACGAAAGTAGGCTTCAAAACTAGGTTTAAATTCCCAATTTTTCATTTATATTTTCTAATCTGTTTTGCATTTTCTCTTGCATTTGTGTACAAATAGCATATATCTGATGTGTTTATATCTCTTTTTATCTTTTATTATTACTCACCAATGGCAAAAAAAGTTGCTAAAAAAGCTGTTAAGAAAGCAGTTAAGAAGGTTGCTAAAAAGGTAGCAAAAAAAGTTGTAAAGAAAGCAGTCAAAAAAGTAGCTAAGAAAAAAGTTGCTAAAAAGGCTGTTAAAAAAGTAGTTAAAAAAGCTAAGAAAGTAGCTAAGAAGAAAGCTCCTAAAAAAGTAAAGAAAGTTAAAAAAGTTGCTAAGAAAAAAGTAAAGAAAGCTAAAAAAGTTGTTAAGAAGGCTAAGAAATTAGTTGGACGAGCAGCAGTCAAAATCAAGAAATAGTTATTTAATCGTAGATAAAAAAAAATCTCTGCTTCGGTGGAGATTTTTTGTTAATAGCCATTGCGAGCCTGCCTGCGGTAGACAGGGAGCATTTTTTCAATAGTCATTGCGAGGAGTTTTTTTTAGCGACGAAGCAATCTTAATGAGGATTGTATTTACCCGTACCGATATTATTTTAATCCACTTGCAATCAAGCAAGAAGGTAGTATATATAAGATAGTTCACATCATTTTATTTTTTCATTTCACGTATGACAAAAAAAATCGCAAAGAAAAAAGTAGGAAAACCTACTATCAAGAAAACAGTAAAAAAAGTTGAGAAAGTAGTCAAGAAGGAGATTAAAAAAGACATCAAGATCGTAAAGAAAGAAGTCAAAAAAGACATCAAAAAAGCAAAAAAGATCGTAAAAAAAGTTGTTACAGTTGCAAAAGCAGTCAAGAAAGAAGTTAAAAAAGATGTTAAAAAAATACAAAAAATCGTCAAGAAACCAACCAAGAAACCAGTTGCAAAAAAGAAGGCTAAGAAATAATTTTTATTTTGAAACAAAGAAAAACTCTCTGATTATATGGAGAGTTTTTTCATATATTTTTTAAGTATCAATTTTCTCTGCCTAGGCGGACTCAATTTCCTGTCGTTCCACTTCAACACTCTTCCCTCTCTGCAACAACCGCATCATCCTCTTTTCCCTCTTGAGAAATTCCGCATGCCCTGTATAAAATATTTTCACTGAATAGCTTCAAACTTCAAGTGTATCCGCTGAGGATGACTTCAAGCTTCAAGCTAATTGCTGAAAACAATTTTCAAGTTTTTCAAGTTTATGAAATCTAATTTTCTTAAAATTCAAATACTTACTAATCGTATTCTGATAGTTAAAATATCCATAGTTCAACGGTACCACCGTATCCACCATTGCATCTTTGAAATATCTCAGATCGAATTTAATAATTTTGTTCACGAGAATATTCGAATACGACATACCGATAAGATAATACTTCCAAAGCGTTGTTTCCTTGACTCGATGTACAAAAGGTTTCTGGAATTTTTTAATAACTTTCTGCACATCAGTGAGTACATATTCTTTCTCTAATCCCTTCATTATGCTTTCCACCACTTCCACATCCGCATAATCTCACAATAATCAAATTTTTCCAACAAGCGAATATTTAAAACAATGTTCTAGCAAATATGTTTTAAACAATGGAAGAATTTTATTACTAGTGTCCTCCTTTTTAAAGGAGGTCCCCGCAGGACTGCGGGGGGAGGATTTAAGCAAAGTTAGTTCATATACTGGTGGAACAATAATATAGTCCACACCATGCTTCATTAGAAAATCAATACCACCTTGGACAGCTAAGCTCGCTTCCGAGAAATTTTTGTCCCCATATGGCCGATGAGAAAAATCATAGTAAATCACATAGTCGTGATCATACTTTGTCAGGAATCTGAACAAGGTCAGAGAGTCAGATCATGAGGTTATTATTCAGATTTTCATGTTATTTCTTTTTTGAGATAAACAAATTTTGCAAGCACATCAGTAAGTTCTGATAACGTAGTTACTTTACTCAGCGAATCTATAGTAACTACTTGTGCTTTGAGGAGGAGAGCATAAGAATTGAGTTCGGGAGTCGTAAATCCGCTAAGTTCTTGGATCTTGACCAAAGACTTTTGAAGACTGATTTTATATGGAGTAATCTTGATAATAAAATATTGCATTGATTTTTGAAGAAGACTTCCTTCAAAAGTTTTCATATTAGTGATGATAGTAATTCTAGAACGTTGTAACATATTCAAAAGAGTTCTTTTCTCTATTCTTACTGTTTTCCGATACGCTACATCACGTCATTCATTAAGATACGTTTGAATTTTCATAAGATCTTTAGCGGTTTTTATAATCAAATTTTCCAATGAAACTATGGTATCGTTGCATTTATAATATCAGGTAGTCTGCTTGAGTGAAATAGTTACCGCATCTTTTTTTATTAAACAAAATAATCAATCTGACAGATCCGCACTGACCATTCAGATACTAAACAACATAAGTATTGTTATCACAATTATTTTTTTCATCCACTATACTACGAATAAACCAATTTTTTAATTTAAAATTCAAAAAGATTAATTTTTAATTTTTAATTTTTAAATTCTAAATTATAAATTATAAATTTTTATCCCAGTCCGTTAATCAACTTTTTGACTCCCAACCAAAAATAAGTATCAGGTAATTTTCATGATTTGATCGCTACATCAAGTTCTATCAATCAACTATAGAATTTTTCTATATTTTTCTTATTTGCTTTCAATACTCATATCTTTGCATATTCATTTTTGACTTGTCGAGGATTCATTTTCAGGAACGAAGCAATATCCTTGCTTTCCTTGACTCCGCTCTCATCTAAATCGATCATAAAGAGATAGAATTTCATAGCTCGATAGAGCATCCCGGAAAAAAGATTTCGATCTGCTCCACCATCATGGATTTTTTCCAAAACATCAATCGCTTTCTTTTTGTCAGTGAATAATGTTTTGAGTAATGTAAACGAATCAGTCTCTACCTGACCAAACACAATCATATCAATCATCGCTTCATCTATTTTTTTCTGCTGTTTGATCGTAGTCCATATTTTAAGTTTATCACATTCAAACCAAATACGATAGAGATCTGATCATACTTTGGTGAGGAAATATTGAATCGTCGCATGATCTATACTACAATCGCTTAATTCTCTTTTGACGAATGCTTCTAAATCATTATTTTTAAGCTGATTGAACTCTTTGACGTTTGCATTTTTTTCTAGGAATTTGTATAATCTCAATCTTTTATCTGGAGTAGAACTGACAAAAATAAGTAATGAATCATCAGGGATTCTCCCCTCTGCCTTGATCAGGGCATCAATAAATATCTGCAATTGTTCAGTCTTTTCTTCTCCAAGCTTAGTAGTAGCATCCAAGGGAAGTCCATTGATGATAATAAGCTTTTTGGTCGTAAAGAGTCCACTACTATAAATAGCTTGTTTAATCTGAGAAATATCTAAATTATCTAAACTAAAAGGGAAAATACTATCTGCTCAGAATTTTTGGAGAAATCACTCCTTTCGTCTAAAGAGTTCTTTGTCCAAGAGATAGGTCTCCTGTCAGGTAAAGAGATATACATTACTTAACATACTCATAGATTAATGATTAAGATTACTTAGTTAAACAATAGTATGATTTCAGCTTGAATTTTCAACCGAGAATAACAGAAAGATTAAAAGATTAAAAGATTTAGAAAATTAAAAGATTTTCTAGACATCCAGGCACTACAATTTTTTAATCTTAATAATATTCTTAATTTTTTAATAGTGATCATGTTTAAAAAACTCAACAAACTTTTAGCTAAACCAGCTATCCGAATCATCAAGATATATCAATATACGCTCTCCCCCGACAAGTGATTACCATCATTTCGACTCAAGGGCAGAATATGCTCGCATGAGCCGCATTGCAGTAAGTACAGCATTTCCGTATTGAAAAGATATGGATTTCGACCTGGAATTTTTTATGCTGGAGATAGAGTTTTACATTGTACGGCAAGTATGAAAAAAAACTACGATCCTGATCACTATCGTGTAGTCTTCTTTTCTTCAGCGCCTATCGGTGTCCCTTTTCTTGAACATTTAACAAAGGACAAAAGATTCGAAGTGGTCGGAGTCGTAACCCAATGTGATAAACCAGCAGGCAGAGGAATGGAAATGTGTGAATGTATTATAAAAACTGAAGCAAACAAACTAATTTCCTCATCCTCCATACATACTGTTATATTATTAGATTGATTCGGATGAGATGGAACAAGCAATTGGTTCCCTCGATTGAAATCTATTCTAGAGGAACAATGAATTACGGTCTATGCTCCAGTTCCCAAAAACACTAATGAACCGGTACTCAAAGAACAGCTTGATGATTTCATAGAAAATTATGCAGACAAAATAGATGAAAACACGATACTAATCGGACATAGCTTAGGATGCTTATTAGCGAATCATTTCATTACGACGACAGGCAAGAAAATAGCAAAATTGATTTCAGTCGCTCCTGCATTCAGAGATAATGATATAGATATATTAGTAAAAAAAGTTCCTGAGTTTGCACATGCAAAAGAATATTTGAATAATTATCAAAAAAAAGATTTTGATACAGAAAAATTAGAAAAATTAGTAGGAGAGCATATTATATATCTCTCAGATAATGATCCATATATCCCATATTCTAAAGCTCAAAAATATTACAAAAATAATTTCAAAAAAATAATAGTAAAATCATTTCAAAGAAAATGACACTTCAATGAAAATGCAGGAATTAGACAGTTGCCAGAACTATTAGCAGATATCCTGTATGTATATACTCCGACAAAATTAAATCCTGAGAAGTCAGAAGAAGGACGCCAATTCGCAGGGCGATTGAAAGGAAAAAATCCAGATTTATTAGTTATTATTGCGTATGGGAAAATTATTCCGCAAACGATTCTGGATATTCCAAGAGTTGCGCCAATAAATGTTCACGGATCAATTCTTCCAAAATATCGCGGTGCTTCACCGATTCAGTCAACATTACTCAACAATGATAAAGAGACTGGAATCACCATCATGAAAATGGATGCAACTATGGACACCGGAGATATGATAGATATCCTCAGATTCACGATACCGTTTTCGCGGACGACAAAAGAACTTATTGATGAGATGAAAAAAATCGGACCGAAATTTTTGAATGATACGTTATGGAAATACGGAAAATGACTCTTGTGAGAAATAAAACAGCAAGATCACAAAGCGACCTATTGCGGAAAGATTGAAAAAGAATCATGACTGATTGACCCACGGACTGACACTCTCGAGACCATATACAACAAATATCGCGCATTCTCCCTCCGACCAAAAATTTACTTCATAATGAACGATAAAAGAGTTATCATTGAAGGATTAAAACTAAGTGAACCACTCTACAATAGCAATGATGAATCTCCATTATTCCAAAAATATTCTCCCCTAATAAGTGGAGATGTCAGCAAAGAAGCGGACAAAGGGGTTGAATTACATCCCGCAGTCCTAGAAATCCAACTCAAGCCTGAAGGCAAAAAAGCCATGAGTCGGAAAGAATTTAACAATGGATATCTAAAATAATTAGTTCATCATTTAAGTGTTTATTCATGTAATCGTTTAGTAAAAATAGAGTTGAAATAGGGTCTAAGATAATTAGTATAGTTCGTATATCACAAGTAATTTTTTACTATTTATTTATCAAAAATGCTATTCGACTTCCAAGCATTTATTGAAGAGCTCAGAGAGAAACCTGAAAAAAAACAGATCGTAGAAAAATACGAGACGTTATTCGGTCCTATTCAATGAGACATCAAAGACCAGATTTGGTATACAGAATACCTTACAAAATTCGAACCGCTTCCCTACGAAACTCCTGAAGAACTCAAAAACGACTTCGACTGGAATCTTTTGGAGCAACTAGTCATCGGATCATTCAGTAGCGATTATGAACTCAAAAAAGAAGAAGGGAAAAAAGAAAAAGAACTCTACATAGCAGTCAAAAACTGAGATCAAAGCGTGGTCAAAACCGTCTCAGAATTGCGATCATTTCAGATCCTCAGACTCTACGAGATCTACATCGAAGAACAGATGAATCTCCATGCGCTCAAAGCTGAAGATGAAAATGAGAAAAATACTATCGATCAAGAAAGAGAGATGAGACTCAAAAGATGGGAGGCAGTATTGCAAACCATCGATAGAGACGAGATAGCACAGAAAGCGAAGAAAGAACAATCAGGAAAGATGGAAGATTTGATGGGAAAACTCTAAGACAGTCGATAGTCTTTAGTCGATAGTCTTTGGTGAGTAATCATGAGTAAAAATATATATGTCCTGATTCTTCGGAGTTGGGATTTTTTTATATTTTTAAAAATAAAAATATAATTTCGACGTCATAAAAAACCTCATTTCATTTTATACTCGACCACCAAAAAAATCTTTAGTTTCAGATTTTTTTGGATGCGAGAGTTATATTTTCTCCTTCAAAAATATATTTCATATTTTTGATTGAAGAATATATATTTACTATCACAATAATTCCTCATTACATCTCGGACTTATTTGGATAGTAAATATACCGACGACTTGAGAAACTACAAGTATGAATGAAGTGAGATAATTGCAGATTTCGAAAGTGGTTCGGTATAGCTTTTTATTGCGTCTCAATTAAAAAAAAACCGGCTGAAAAATCAACCGGATATATGAATAAATAATAATCTATGCTTTGATATACTCAACCGCCAAAAAAACCAGTAAAACGCAGTTTTTTTGGATGATTGAGTTATACCGACGACTTCTAGAAACTTTAAGTTCGAGCGAAGTGAAGAAATTAAATATTTCTAAAGCGGTTCGGTATAAACCGTTCTTGTGGAATACATCCTACAAAGATAGAGGTATCATGATAACGGATATCTACCGCAAGACCATTGGTAATGGTCAATTCTTTCGGACGAGCAGTGACACGACTGGCAATCTTCAATGACAACACAGCAACTGTCTCTGCACGGACTTCAACACCCTTTTCGTTCAACTTCAGCTTGGTGAGCGCTTCAGAGCTATCGATATTCACCTGACAAAGATGATCCGGTGACTCCCAATTGATGTTTTGAAGGTGATTGGGTATCGTTAATTCTTCTTCGATACAAGGAGCGATCAAAGTACCATGGGTAGAATAATTCATTTTTGTAGCAGTAATCAATTCGTACAAATGTTGTGCATCACGAATTTTCAGGTCCTTGGGACCGAAAGCCGTCAGATCACTCAGTCGGATATCTATTCCATGCCCTAAATCAATGATGACACTTACTGCAGAACCATTTTTGTCCAAAGCAATAAGAACATCTTGTAACCGAAATCCTTTGATAGGTAATTTTTCCTTAGTATAGGCATCAACAGCAGGAATAGTATAGGTATACTTCTGAGCTTTATGACGTTTATCCCAAAAAGCATTGAGTTGCATAAGCGCAGCAACGACAAAGACAAGCTTACGAGGTGTAGGTGGGAGTATGGAAGGTTTACTCGATTGCATCTGGTATTTTTCCCAGAACGCAGTCAAACGATCACTATGTTCATAATCAGCAACCACCTTATCAAATACTAAGATGTCAGAAGTTGCTACATCAAGTGCAGGTAATGCACAGATAAGATCCTGGAATGGATTGGTACCTTGGAGTTTCACCAGACCATACTGGTTTCTGAAATTTGGGACTTTGGCTTCAAATGTTTCCTGTGAAAACGCATGAATTTCTTTGATAATATGTCCATCATTAAGTGGACAGTACATAATTGTTTCCATGTTTTTGTATGTATTAGATTTTTTTTATGTATGAGAATTAATAATTAGAGATTTTATAAGCCAAGTCAATAGATATAAATAACTAAATTTTCTTCCATTAAAAAAAATCCGTGGCACATAACCACGGATCATAGAATATAGGTACTACTATTTAATGACCATAAAATCCACGGCCAATGGTATTAGGAATCATTATCAAACATACATTTGATTGATTACAAACAGCAATCGTATCTTTGTCTTTTATGGAGCCACTGGTAGTAAGGATTATACGAACACCTGCTTCGATAAGTACCTTTGGACCATCATTAAATGGAAAGAATGAATCACTACACACAATAGCTTCTTCGGCATAATGTCCTGCTTCTTTAGCACGCTTGAGAGCAAGTTCGCAGCATTCTTTGCGATCCTGTTGTCCGACGCCATTGCCGATGAGCATTCCATCTTTGACCAGCGTAATAGTGTTTGAGTTGCTGGTGGCATTCACTGCCCAGGCAAGGATAAGATCCAACTTATGATTTTCCAAATCTTCAAACATATCAAATTTTTGGATATCATTACTGTCCAGATCCAGAATGAAAGAATAGTTTTCCTGAGCCAGGAAACCACCTCGTACAGGACGGATAAGAATATTTTTATCCAGACAGTCAGGACCAAGATATTCCAATGCAGGATTGATCGTAATCTTACAAGCATCATTTTTCCGTTTAAGGACTTCCAATGCTTCATCACTGACATCAGGAGCGATAATCACATCCAAAAGTCGCTTAGTATCATCAGAATGATAATTTCTGATAATTTGCGCAAGCGATTCCGTGATAAGAAAGTTGGTCATAACTGTCCCCCCAAAAATACTCAGAAGATTGCCATCCAACATTTTTTGCAAAGCCAGTTCTTCACTCTCCGCAATAGCAGCACCACAGCAGTTGCCATGTTTCAATCCTATTGCTATGAAAGATTTGTTTTGGCTAGACAAGTTTTTGTGACATGCAGCAGCGATGTGGGTAATAGTTTGAAGTCCCCGGTCAACATCAGTCCAATTGATATGACCATGATTACCGACGATGGTAGTGAACTTGTCGATACTCAACGGATCCTGATTATCTCCGAATGTCTTGAATAGCCCTAATGATTTCTGCCAGGGATTTTCTCCATAACGGAGATCACCGATTTTCTCTCCGATGATACCGTGGTATATGCCGTGACCATGATACATTGCAGAAGCAAGCACGTAGTCAGCGACATAAGCTTCGGCTTTGGCGCATAATGAATTGATAAATTCCTTTTCATCAGGTTGACCATCTTTTAGCCACTGGATGACTTTGGGTCTGTCATTTACATCACAGAGAACGATTCTTCTGCCTTTGGCACCTTCACGAAGCATAGTCGGTCCACCGATATCTGTCTTGTCGAGTACTAACTCTAAAGTGCAGTTCGGATTTACAATCGCTTCTTTGAGCGGATAACAATCTACACAAACCAAGTCTATAACAGGAATATTCAATTTAGCTAATTCCTTCATTTCCTTTGGGTTGTTTAAATCAGCAAGAAGTCCTGCTGCAAGCTCACGAGAAAGCGTAACAACTTTATGACCCAAGATGGCTTTACCACCGACAAGTATAGCGACATCAGTTACTTCCAACCCGTTTTCACGAAGTCTAGTAGCAGTACCACCGGAAGAATAAATCTTCCCTCCAAGAGCAATCCATTCTCTTGCAAATTCAACGATTCCGGTTTTATCAAACACGGAGATTAAAGCATTTTTTCCTTTCATAGATAATAATTTTTAGATTTTTTTTTATTAAGTTAATAGTTCATTTTAAAAAAAATTAAGAAAGATCCTTACGATCTTTTTATTAGCGATTTTATTTTTATTTGATGATTATTTTTTTGTTGATAAAGAAGATATAGATATTATACCGAATAAATCAAGGAACAAAGTAAGAAAAAAATCCGACCTGAATACCAAGCCGGAAGAGAATAAAGTAATGATAATGTTAATCCTTATCCTTAGGAAATACATATGGAATACCCGTATAATTGTAAGGAGTGATGGTTTTCATCTTCTCTTTTATGTCATCATCAATATGCAATCTATCGATAAATTGATGGATACTTTCCTGGGTAATCTTTTCATTATTCCTGGTTAAATCCTTTAGTGTTTCATAAGGTTGTGGATATTTACACTGACGAAGGATTGTTTGAAGCGCTTCAGATACGACTGCCCAATTAGCGTCCAACTCACTGTTGATTTTTTCTTCATTCAGAATAAGTTTTCCAAAACCTTTAGCCAAAGATTTGATGGCAATCATCATATATCCCAAAGGAACACCGACGTTTCTCAAAACAGTCGAAAGGGAAAGGTCTCTTTGTTCACGGGAACGTTGGATTTTCCTAGCTATACTTTCAAACAAAGATATAGCAAGATCCAGGTTACCTTCAGCGTTTTCAAAATCCAAAGGATTGACCTTATGGGGCATGGCTGACGAACCGACTTCTCCTTTTTTAATTTTTTGTTTAAAGTAATCGCGGGATATATACAGCCAGAAATCAATCGAACAGTCACTTAAAATACCGCATATCCTCTTCAATGAATCAAACATTTCAGCAAAGCTATCAAAATGTTGGATCTGCGTTGTAGGATAATCACGATAAAAGTTGAATTGCTGCAAAAATTCTTGAGCGAATAGATCCCAATCCATGGTAGGATGAGAAAGATACAAAGCATTAAAATTACCAGTAGCACCACCAAACTTGGCAGAGAGGCGAACATTTTTTAGGACACTCAATTCTGATTTTATTCTTGCAATGATAACAGCAAGTTCTTTACCTACAATAGTAGGAGAAGCAGGTTGTCCATGTGTCCTTGCGAGAACAGGTACATGTAGCCAAGATTTAGCCAAATCAGTCATTTGAACCAAAAACGATTCAAGCAAAGGGATGATTTCCTTCTTGACGGAAAGAGCAAGATTGGATGTCCGTGAAGGAGAATCGACATCTTCAGAAGTAAGTCCGAAATGAACAAATTCAATGTACTCCTCCAACCCTGCTTCAGCCAATTTTTCCTTCAAAAAATATTCAACCGCCTTTACATCATGATTAGTGATTTTTTCGATAGCCTTGATAGCCTGTGCATCTTCCAAAGTGAAATTGCGATAGAGATCGTGTATCCCTGCAGATAAGAATTCATATTTCCGAATAGGAATAAGCTCGGGAATAGTATTCACAAGTTTGCAAAAATACAATACTTCCACCTCAAGGCGCTTTCTGATAAGCGCAAATTCAGAATGATACTGTGCAAGGCTCTCTGTTTTGTCGCCATATCTTCCATCTATAGGAGAAACAGCAGTTAATTTTGATAACGTCATAGGTTTTTTTTATTTATGTTAGTTTATCTTTTTATTTTTGATATACAAAAAGTATCTATTTAGACGATAAAGTCAAGACAGATGGGGATATAAAAAAAACCAGCTTAAACAGCCGGTTGAGAACGAAATAACATTTTAACAAACCTTCGAAAGCTATCTCGCAATCGTATAACACCTGGAGCGAGCAGATCAATGATGTAGGCAATCAAATAAAGTCCCTTGATACATACATACCCCAAACCCAATAATATCCAATCCTTCAAAAAGGTAAGAGGAAGAACAATGAGCGAAAAAATAGCGCCCAAAATCAGAAAAATAATCATTGTAGATGTTGCCATAACGAGTTGTTTTATTTAGTTTTTTTCACTAGATAGCTTATAGATTTCCCAGAAAAAATCAACAGAGAAATAATTAATATGACGAATAGGTGGTAAACAAGAATCCGGGGATCGGCTGTGCATAGGAAGCATTCAATACGACACTTTGATTCCCATATGATGCTTGGCTCTGAAGGAAAAAGGTATCAGTAGGAAGGACAGAAACTGTTTCAAGAGGATTTGAAATTGTTTGCAGACAAAATGATTGGTCTTGGTGTGCAGTATTTGAAATCATAAGATATATTTTGAAACCATTGTCGATAAGTTCACTGGATCAATACCTATTAGCAAAGTTTTGATCTACTCCAGCCATATATGTTTCAAATGCAGTTCTAAAAGCTACGAGTGAAGGAGTATCCAATGATCATGATCTGAAGAAAACCCCATTTTCATAGAGTTCTTCACCGGATAAGATAAGAAGTCAGAACGTAACCGTATCAGGAGAAATATCAGTTATCTGGATTTTATCGGTTTTGAAAAGGTCAGCAAGATTTTGATAAACAATTCACGTTTCAAATATTCCAGCTACTCATCACGAATATATATCTCTAAAGAGCGGTACAATCAATGAATCACCACTACCAAGGAGATAAGGGAAGGCACAGCCACTATCAGTTTCCTGCCAAAATTTGCTAGAAAGTAATGCTGCAGTACCAGAAAGTATAGTAGACAAGCTGCAATTTGGTTCACACAAAAAGTTATCGAGGATAATACGATCTCCTGTCGCTACTGGGTAATTGAATCCGATACCGCGATGTTTGATTTCTGATAATCCAAGTTCTATTCATGCCTTAGAAAGATAATACGTTTTATAATAAGAATTTACAATAGTGGATTGCTGCATCATCTGTTGGACAAAATTCATGGACAAAATACCCAATAGCGATGAAGCCAACAGGACAAAAATGACTAATATACTGATATTACCGGATTTTTTCATAAAATTAAAAGATTATTAAGATTAAAATATTATTAAGATTTAAAAGACTAATTAGCAATATTTTAATGTTTTAATATTTTAATATTTTAATTTATTCAGTTTAGAAGAATTGTTGGAAAGGAATGACTACATGAGTTGCAAATTGCTTTCAATAATTGATACTATATGCTTTGAAGATCATTCGAAATCACGGAGTATTGATGCAATGGAGATAATTTCACGTTTGGCATAATGAATCAGAATCCAAATATTGTTGCTGAGAAGCGAAAGGGATTATTTTAAAAATTACTTTGCTGATTGCTATTTTTTTGGTATTGATAAGCTCGATCTGTTTGCCATTTGACATCATATACAACGAACAGCCAGATGCTGTTCAGGTGAGTGAATATTCGACAGCAGGATCAACACATCCACCACTAGCGAAGAAACTTATTTCGCCATCTTGTCCGCTCAAATACAACACATCAGTAATTCACTGGGTACTAACCAAAGAGGATAAACTTCCTGTTCCTGAATATTTAGTATAATCGATAGTATTTCTGTCAGAAAAATTTTGGATGATTTGTGAGATTTGTAATATTTCCTGAGTAACTTCTTTTTCTTGCTGTACACGAAATACCATAGTGGAGATCCGGTTATAGGTATTCAGAAGCATCACAAAAAGTATACCGAGGATTGCCATCACGATAATAAGTTCCAAAAGTGTAAATCACCTTTTTTTCATATACAGACTTACAAACTAAATATAAATTTTTATTCACATTGTAATAAGCTCGTTTCACTCGCGTAATAAACTCCGTGTGATGCTAATTAATAATTTTTATTACATTCCGAAGGAATCATTACAATTTATTACATGAGCGTTAGCTAATTTATTACGCCCGAAGGGCAAATTAAAGTTCATTAATAATTTCCAATAAAACTCTCTAGCACTACTTCACCAGTTTTTGAGCCTTTATTGTAGAGTACATGCGATTCTATTTTCAGTAGACTGTTACGAGGAAGAATTTTATCTCATTCACGCACACCGGTAAAGAGAATATATCTCGAAAAAATGGTCGGATCTTGTCCAGGTACAGGACGTGAAGAATACCAGAATATATCATGTCATCAAACAGTTCACGTAGTAGAGTATAATCTATTTTCACTCCACAAATCAAGAAAATTCGTCTCTAGATTAACAGGATTCGAATACGTATATCACTCAGGATCAAAAGAAATTTGCAGGGCCTCATCAGTTCACGATGAAAATCTCCATGCACAGACTTTTTCCGGATCGACTCAAAAATCACCAGTAAGTAAATTCGAAATCAACACACAATCCCACGGCAATCATTTTTCAATATTAGAGTCTCTCATATTATAGACAAGTTCTATTCACTCCTTAGCAAGGAAAGTAGCTGTTGTACGAGATTGAGTAATATCGAGCGTAACGAGATTTTGGGTGATTAAACGCAAAACTGCCAGCACCCCGATAGCAAAAACTGTGATTGCAATAATCACTTCGATAAAGGTAAACGCTGATCTTCTCTTCATATTCTATCTTACAAATTAAATTATGATATGTTTACAACGATCGATATTCATTCACACAGACCCATGTTGTTACAGATCGACACATATTGTCACAGGTCGCTGTAATATACACACAATGTGAAACAACATGAAACAACCTGGAGCAATCTGAGACCATTTAGTTTTCACAATGCGTCTCAATAAGCTTACAGGTTTCCGATTTAATTTCAAAACAATATTGTTTGCCATTTTCCGGGACATAGGTTTGGAATGCAAAGAGCTGCCCTGTCGTTCATTGTGATCCAATCAGAGCGCATGAAAGCGTATAGGGAGTGAATACAATCTGAAGAGAGTTCGTCTCCTGCCCATCAAGCATAAACTGACGAAACGTCAGTGCAGAAAGTTTTGGCTCGATAACAAAAGGCCTCTGATCTACTTGATATCGGACTCAGCTTTGGAAAGTGATAGTAAGTTTCTGATATTTTATGGTATCACGAAAACTGGATGTCAGATTTTGACTATAAATTTCATTATAATATCCGACAAACTGCTCTTTGAGCGATTGCGCCTTGAGATCTACGATACGATTGGATCAAAATTTCATCGTTGCCGCCATCAAGATACCGATGATAACAAGGACAATAAGCATCTCTATGAGAGTAAATCCTTTTTTCATATGAAAGAATAAATAAATATTAATGTATATGTAGTGATTACGAAAGAACTTTCAACGAAAAAAATCAAAAATTATTAGTTGTTATCTGTTCCCCGCTTTGTGGGACTTCGCTAATGCTTGAGTTGTTAGTTGAAATTTAAATTTGCATTTGTGTTTTTTTTGATTATACTAGACCTATACCTATGGTTATGGTTATACTATTTTTTTATCATTCACTCGTACACCATGAATAAAAAGATTATCTTGTCTGTCAGCGGAATGCATTGTCATAGCTGTGAAATAATCATTGAGTCCACGCTCAAAAAAATCCCTCACGTCCACGAGGTCAAAGCCAACACTGCTCGCTGAAAGGTAGAGATCTGATTTACAGACGTCCAACCTGATATGCATGCGATACAAGAAAGCATAGAGAAACTCGGATATCACGTCGGTGAAGATCAGAAAAATCCGCGGTTAAGTAAAAATCCAAACGACTACTGGATGTTTCTCGGTATCTTGCTAGGAATATTTGTACTCTACATGATTATCTCTCATCTGGGCATTTCCTTCAATGGGATCATCAACAACAATGCTCCATCGTTGCCCATTGTGCTTTTGATCGGTTTAACTGCTGGGATTTCAAGCTGCATGGCATTGGTCGGTGGACTCATCTTAGCCATCAGTGCAAAATGGAATGAAAAAAATGAAAATCAATCTCCCAGCAAAAGGATAGTTCCTCAGCTGTATTTCAACATAGGCAGAATTCTCTGATTTGCTCTCTTGGGAGGATTACTCGGCACGTTCGGATCCTTCATCAAGCTTTCGGCTACTGGGATGTCGGTGCTTACCATACTCGTAGGAATAATCATGATCCTTTTGTGAATCAATCTGACGCATATTTCACCGAGAATGAGCAAACGATCTATCGGACTGCCAAAATTTCTCAGCAAAGATATTCACAATCAAGAAAGATTTACACCAAAGACATCGGCTTTGATTACCGGCGCATTGACCTTCTTCTTGCCCTGCGGATTTACGTTCGCGATGCAAGTGTATGCTATCAGCACAGGGAATTTTATCCAAGGTGCATTAGTTATGGGCATCTTTGCACTGGGCACCTTGCCTGGGCTTTTAAGTATATGAGCTATCGCAAGTTTCGTCAAAGGAAATTTTGCAAAATATTTTTATAGAATCGTTGGAGTCCTTGTTTTCTTATTGTGAATCTACAATATCAGCAACGCCTACCATATCGTTAGCCAATGAATAATTACTAATGACCAATTACCAATTACAAATGACCAATCTTCACAAGAGACCATTCATATGACCTATAGCAACGATGGACTCACTCCTGCTACGCTAAATTTACAATCAGGGAAAACCTATAAAATCATCATCGATTCTCAGATAGATATCGGCTGATGTATGAGCACTATCTTATTGCCAGGATTAGATAACAACACACAATTGGTAAAGAAAGGAAATACAATCACCTTCCAATTCAAAGCAACCAAGACAGGAACGTTTGGATTTACTTGTGCGATGGGCCTTTCTCATCACGCTCAAGTAATCATTAAATAAAATTCTTTCATCTTTAATCTTTCATCTCACTCTATGAAAAAGATAAATCTAGATATCGAAGGTATGCACTGCGGTTCCTGTGCTCTGCTCATTGAACATGGACTGAAAGATATGCAATGAGTCCAAGAGGTCAATGTCAATTTTTCTGCAGAAAAAGCAACGGTTACTCGAGATGATCAGCAAGTTAATTTTGCAGAAATCCAAGAGGCCATCAAGCATCTCTGATACACAGCCACACTCGTTGATGAGACGCTGAATGCGACCAAAGAGACAGAAAAAAGACAAAAAGAAATCAGACTCCGAAAAAATAAATTTCTCCGAGCATTGATCCTAAGCATTCCGATGATCATTTTCATGATCTATGATTTCGTTCCATGACTCCCCTTCGATACAACTATTATGCCCATCTCGGCGATGATTTCATTGTTACTGACCCTTCCAATTATTTTTATGATAGGCAGAGAATTCTACCAGGGAGCCCGATCGGCGCTGAAAGTCAGGACTGCAAATATGTTTTCATTGATAGCGATCTGAACCTTGGTCGCATTCATCTATAGTATATACAATTATCTCACCTTTTATCTCCAGACCAGATCTCTCATCTGAATAGGCTGAATGAAAATCCCGAATATTTACTTCGAAGTCGCAGCACTCCTCATCATGTTCGTCTCCTTATGAAAGTATCTGGAAGCCAAAGCTAAAGGGAAAACTTCTGAGTCTATCGCCAAGCTCATGCAATTAGCTCCCAAGACCGCAAGAATAAAAGTAGGAAAGGAGAGCAGAGATATCCCTATCGAGGAGGTAAAAATCAACGATATAATCATCGTCAGACCTGGAGAAAAAATCCCTGTCGATGGAAAAATTATCAATGGATATAGCAGTGTAGACGAGGCAATGTTGACAGGCGAAAGCATCCCAGTAGAAAAAATCGCAGGATCTCAAGTTTTCGCAGGCACAATAAATGTAGTCGGGAGCTTCGAAATGCAGACGACACAAATAGGCTTAGATACTAAGCTTTCACAGATTATCAAACTCATCCAAGACGCACAATGATCCAAAGCACCGATACAATCCATCGCAGATAAAATCTCCGGGATATTTGTCCCAACAGTAATCGGGATCGCAGTAATCGTCTTCCTCATCCGATATTTCATTTTGGGAGCAAGTTTCAATGCATCATTGATGTACTTCGCAGCAGTGATTGTGATAGCCTGTCCCTGTGCATTATGACTTGCGACACCTACAGCGATCATGGTTGGAACTGGGAAATGAGCGCAATACGGCATCTTGGTCAAAGGAGGCGAACCGCTAGAAATGGCTTACAAAATCACTGCGATTATGTTCGATAAAACCGGCACACTGACACAAGGTCAACCTGAAGTGACGGATATTATGACGTTCGAAGCCATACATGAGATGAGACTCCTCTCAATCGCAGTCGCATTGGAAAAAAAATCGGAGCATCCTTTAGCGGAAGCGATCATAAAATACGGAGAGACAAAAAAAATAGACTCCATAGACATCCAGCACTTCCATGCGCTTCCAGGAAGATGAGTACAGTGAACGCGAAAGACAACGTATTATCTCTGAACGAAAAAGTTGCTGACAGAAAATTGAATTACGATCACTCATGAAGAACAGATAGAGAAATTAGAATCTGAATGAAAGACCGTGCTCTTACTTACTGATACAGAAAGATTCCTAGGAATGATTGCAGTCGCCGACACCGTAAAAAAAAATGCTCAAGAAGCGATCCAGAAATTACAGAAGCAATGATACGAAATTTATATGATCACCTGAGACAACCAAAGGACAGCACATGCGATTGCTCAACAAGTAGGAATAAATCCGATGAACGTCATCGCGCAAGTTTTGCCTGAACACAAAGCTGATGAAGTAATGAAGCTGCAGAAAAAAGGGCATAAAGTAGCCATGATCGGTGATGGGATAAATGATGCTCCAGCACTCATGCAAGCAGATCTTGGAATAGTAATGTGAAGTTGAACCGATGTCGCGATGGAAAGTGGCGGAATCATCCTCATGAAAAATGATCTCAACGACATCAGTAATGCAATCAGTCTCAGCAAAGAAACCGTAGGCAAGATCAGACAGAATTTATTTTTTTCTCTGATGTACAACGTGCTAGGAATTCCTATCGCAGCCTGAGCCTTATCTACATTTGGTATTGCCCTCAGACCAGAATTTGCAGGACTTGCCATGGCATTAAGTTCAGTCTCTGTTGTAACGAATTCACTCTTATTGAAACTCTATCGCCCCAATAAAATCAACTGGATTTCCAAAATTGCTCCGGTACTAATGACATTACTCTTCTTAGCTCTCTTTCGACGACTCGCAAAACTCTCATGAAAAATATTTTAAATTTAAAGAAACTGCCCTTCTACCTTCCACCTTCTACCTTCTACCTTTTACCTTTAATCCATTCCCCAATGAAAGTCCAACATTCCGATTGTCTCAAAACCGCAGTCAAAAAATCCGCCGGCATGATCAAAAAGATCGAAAAATTAGTCGATGAATGAGCATATTGCGTCGACATTGTCCAACAAGTAAATGCTACAATTGGCCTATTAAAAAGTATCAATACCAAGCTTCTAGAAAATCACATCAAATGCTGCTGATCCAAAAAATTGTTATCAAAAGACCCAAAAGAAGTTGATGCCTTCGTGAAAGAGCTCGTGAGAGCACGAGATGTATCGACCAGAAAGTAATTCTCAACGTAAAAAAAAACGAGGTGGATGATATCCACCCCCTACGTAACATTGTAAAATTATAGGGGCGATTATCAATCGCCTAAAACTAAAAAAACTGTCTCATCACAAGGCAGTTTTTTTAGTTTCAATACATACGTATATACTGTTTTCATCATTCACTTGTCCAATCAATTTCTCGAGGAGCCTCAGGTTTGACTCATATCAAGAGACAAGCTTCTTCATACGATTTACCCTCTTCAAGATATTTTCACAGACTAAACATTCTTCAAGAATGAGAACCATTGACTCCCCCACGAGGCTCTTGTACGACACCGAAATGCCCGGCATCTACTCAGGGAATCGGTTGCTGAAGAAAATGATACACAGATCTGAATATTCAATAGGATATATATGTAGGATAGAGAGATTGGATGATCTGCTTCAATTGTTTGATATCCCAAGTATATAAGATACTATCATAGTTATGATCTTCCATCTTTGCTCATAGGGTGATTTTTTTATCTTTACACGCCCTCACTACTTCTACAGCGAATTCTTTCGCTTTTTGTTTTTTTGCTTCCGTGCTCAAGTCAAAAGAGAAATAACATTTATAACTTCCTTTGAAATCTACATGGGTATAATCAGCACCGGTTTGAAAGAACTTAACAATGTCATGTCCCATGCTAAATGTAGGACAAATAGACTCCTTACGGACAGCGGTCGCGAAATGCAATGAAGTTTCTCCTGGCGGCAATGAAGAAAGATCAGAATTTCATCACATCAAGTCAGCAAGAGAGACTCACTTCTGCTGTGCTAAAGGCTGGAGAACAGTATGGATATACGAATCAATGACACGTATCTTTTGTGGCTTCAAAAGCGATCAACGAAGCAACGAAAATAAATCAGATTGTGTTGAAAGATCTGATAGGTTTATCGCATGGGCAGCAAACGGCTGTTTTTCGGTTGAGGTTAACATAATAGACAACGGAATAAAATGGTTGACAAGATGTATTCTTTTGTACTAATATATATCCAAAATATCCTGATTAAGCGTAGACAAATTATCAGAGTGATCTTGTTCTTTATTTTGAGTTGTAATGATTTCCTGCACCATAAAGAGAACGATGAATAAATAAGTTTACATCAATCAGATTTCAGACTTTATATATAAATCTGAAGAAAAGAAATCAGACAGATGGTGTATCCAATTTTGTACAGACATATCTGTATTACCTTCAACCAAGACATGAGAATAACAGATAGACAATTCTGAAAGAATCAACAATTCCAAAACCTCCTTCGACTCATATACTTTATTTGGATCTATGAATTTCGAATTGACGTTTTTAAGCCCACCATTGGTACTGTATATTCAAGCATAATACAGACTGCTTCACTTGATTTGATTCATTCCAGCAACCGGAACGTCAGTACTCGGCAAAGTCAGTGTTTCTCAACAAAAATCTTGAAGAGCCGATTTCAAAAATGCTATTTTCTCCTCTGTAGAGAAAGCAAAATATTCAAAAGTCTTCGTCGCATACGACAATGACTGTTTTTTCTTGTTTTTGATATCAGCTAGCAAGGTCATCAGTTCAGCATAAGCAGCTTCGCTCAAATCATCATGAGTTTTGCTTCTTTCATGAAGAAACTCTATATCCTCCAGCGGAATATTTAAGTCGATATCTATATCTCACAATTCAATAATTCATAACCCTATAGACACAGAAACAAATGTGTTGATTATTCACACCTCAATAGCCTCTCTAAGACTAAAGAGTTTATGCGGATCAAGTCAACGAAACATGATATTTTTTTTGGCACTATACACTGAAGAAAGCGTGTCGACATCCAAAAGACTGGAAAATCAAGTATCACGGCAAAATCTCTGGTACCAAGAAGGACCATTCATTATCCATTCTTTATTGAGAACTTGCATTGCTTGGGGGAATCATAGCCCTTGATAATAGTCCTCTATCTTATCCAGGACTGGACCCATCTTTTTTTCGATATAAGCAGAAACATCAATCATCTTAGAAAGTCACTTTCTAGGCACATCCAGTTTTTGTTCTGGCAAAAGATTTGCATCAAAGATATTGTTCAATAAAGGAAGAATACGACTTACAATGGTATCCTTTCTTTCTCCCACTACTTCGTCCAGAGGTAATGTTATCAAGTTTTTTGGAATATTCATGTCTAAAAAGCAAAATACATAGTAAAAATAATTTCTTTAATTCTGAACTCTGAATCCAATTACATTCCCGCTCCCTGCATAATCTGCAAGATCAACCCAAAGATTCAAAGCGCAATAACCACAACAATTCATCAAACAAAGATAAGCATCACCGGCTCGATGATTTTGGATGAGGTAGAGATAAGGTTATTGAGATCTTCTTCATACATCTTGAGGACATTATCCAAAGAATTGGAGAGATTCGCTGTTTCTTCGCCGACCTTGATCATCACGGATACGTCGGATGGAATCAGATCAGTTTCATATTGGAGTGTTGTATAAATAGTCTCTCATTTTCCTAGACCGACAAGTACACGATCGATCATATCCGTATATGCGGGTATCCCAAGGATATCCCTCAATAACTGGAAGGTCTGGATGTAATTCATCCCTGCTGCCATCATCAGCTTCATATATCTACAGAATTTCACGATATAGAAAAATTTCGTCATCTTGCCAATAAGCGGGATATTGAGGAGGATGCTGAATCGACTTTTTTTGCCGAATTCCGTAGAAAAGAATATCCCACCGACCAATCCAAGTCATGCAACAACTCACAAGAGAGTCTTTCGCTGGGTTTGGAAGAAGATGGAGGTATCATGCAACGCTCTGGTAATCCATGGCAATTGAAGATTTTGGAAGCTTTCAGCTATCGAAAATATATTTGGCAAAACCAGCAGAAATAAAGCAAACACAGCGACGATAGCTACCACGATTAGGATAGCTGGATACAGCAATGCTCCTATATATTTATTTTTCATATCTTTGACATAGACATATTCTGTAGCTAAAGACTGAAGAATCATAGGCAGATTACCAGACATTTCTCCTGCTTTGACAATAGTGTAATCACCTTGATCGAAATAATCCGGCAATCTATTCAATGAATAGGAAAAACTCTTTCCATTACGAAGGAAGGCTAGGATATTTTTTGAAATCTCTTTGAGCGCATAGTTATCAGAACTCTGACCTATGATATTCATCGCTTCGACTAAGAAAACTCAACCACTCAGAAGATAAGCGACTTCTTTGAAAAACAAAATTTTATCCTTGGCTCAGAAACTTCCTCTATCCATAGACTGTAGTGTAGACACGATCATACTATCGATCGGCCCTGCCTTATACTCTTGTTCTGTAATTTCTTTTTCTATCATATCTTTTGTAAATTTTAAATGTTTGTCTTTTTTATTTGTCATTGCGAACCGAGTGACAACGAGGTGTGGCAATCTATTTTTTTATTTTATTATCTGGATTGCTTCGTCATTACATTTCTTGCAATGACAATAATCATTTAGTCAGTATAATAGTACGCATTAAGGTCTATATCTACTTTCTGCTGCGTAGCATAATTAGCGATATCGTAATTTACTTTATCAATCTTATAGAGTACACGATAATTCGAATCAGCGAGCACTCTTGTCTCTACATTATCGATGAAAGAAAGCAAAGCATCCTTGGTATCGAAAGTGATGTTGAGTTGAAGCGGAACGTAGAATAAATTTCAGAAAAATTGTTTTGGTTCACCGATATCGATTTTATTTATGAGTCAATTTTTTGCTTTAGTCAAAGGATCTCTCAGCAGATATTCATTGATATTTGCAAGCAAGATTTTTTCGTTGACAAACATCTTGGGATCAGTCAGATTGTTGAGCTGGATGTACGATCTCGCAAACGAGAAGTTCGTCCTCAACGCAGGATCTATCGCGCTACAATTTGCTCTCGTATTGAGACAGGAAATGATATTTGATTGCTGACTCTCGATTTTTTGGATCAGTTTCTGATCAGCATCAGACTGTAATTTCTTGGTCTGGAAGCTAGAAATCTGCAAGTTCATATCACTCACTTCCGTCTGAGTGGATTGAAAATTATCCCACGCAGGCAAGAGGATGTTGTTGCCGAATATTACGAGAACCAGCAACAGGACGATGAAATAAATCCTATATCTAATGCTCACGACTCTCGACGTGGTAATCAATACCTGCGAATCTTCAGCAAGCGTATTGATCTCAGCAGATTTTTTTTGCTGTTGTTCACCGAGCAATCTATCGATGATCTGGTTATTTTGCGGTGCTACCTGTTCCTCCATTGTTGCTAATGTTAGCTTCTAAAACGAATTCATAATAATTATTATCACCTACTCTATCGTAGGTCTGGATACGGATATTTTGGACGAAATCCAAACTAGAGAATCTATCGATCAACGAACGGATACCCTTGGATGCGTTGGAATAGTACAAGAGCAACAAGTTGGAAACCTGCCCCTTGAGCGTAATCTTATCCAAACTAACATTGAAGTCAGAAAGCACAATAGTATCTGTCGTATTCGTATCAATTTTTTTGATATCTTCCAACATCTGGATCACCTTGGTGATATGATCAGACCATGGCATGCTTGTTTGCCTCTCTTCGAGAATCTTCACGGCTTGCAGCTTGTTGTAGCCGGTGAGCGATTTATACGATTCTAGTTGTGCAGTCTGCCCTGACAAGACATCGCGTTTATCAGCAATCGTCTGGTTCATCAAAAACATATCGACCTTGAGATAGCCGAACACAACCAGAGATAAACCCAATATCACGAGCAATACCTGGAAATATACCTTCCACCTAGAATGAAATCTGCTGACTGCCATCACGGATTGACTAAAGGACTAAAAAACTACTGGATTACACCATTATTATACTCCTCGACGATACATTTATCAAATAGAAGGGTGATTTAGTGATTTCTAGTCTTACGAAACAAAAGAAATAAGAAAATATACTTGACTTAACATGCAAAATATATATAAGAAACAAAAAAAACATATGAAAAAAAAAAGTTAAAAAAAACATTTACTCCAATCTCAACTCCACAAATAAACTCCTTAAAATCAAATTGGGAGAAATAAAAAAAGTATTAACTGGAGACACTACGGAAGAAAGATGGAGACAACTTCGTTTGTATCTAATCCCTGATCTGAGACAAATAGTGAAGAAATTCTTATTAGCAGAATGGGAAGATAGCATTGATGAAATAGCAAAAAGAGAGTATAAAAATATATTTCAAAATGAAATCTCCAAAGCTAAAAAAGCTAAAGAACACAACTGCGAGATTGGAATCCCATGGGATGAAATCAAAGAAGAATCCAAAATAAAAACCCAATGGGCAAAGACAAAAATAACGAGAAAATCTTTGGGTTGGCATGTGAATGAAATGCCAGGGATAACAGATGATTCTTTAGATGCTTTTCTGGGTGGAAAGTACAAACAAAATACCAAAGGTTCCTCGCACCGAATGATGAAAATGTTGTTGATAGAAGGCTATTCTCTCACAATCGACAGAATGCCGGGGATGGAGATTGTCCTCATCATTTCATGGGAGTAAACCATTAAATTTACATTTTTCACTAAAAATATATCCTCCGATATCAAGGGGGATTTTTTTATAGTAAATATAGGCATAATAGAAGAAAAAAAACATACAAATGGATTGACATTTAATATTTAATATGTATATATGGCACATAATTTTTACTTATTCACACATACTCATGGGATTATCTATGTCTCTAAGACAAAGTATAACCGAGAAACAGACCATCACTCAAAGCATCAGACTTGGTCAGTCTCAATCGATGAAACAAACTATAGAGACACTAAGGGGGAAAATCTATTCTCCACAAGATGATAGTGATGCCATCAGAAGATTGATCCATAGCTTTCTTGGGAACATCAATGATAAACAACTAAAAGACGCGATAATATGAATATTCAGCACAGAGGAAATCAAAAAGGCGATGAGCGAACAAGCTGCGCTTCTGTCTTTTCCCAAAGAAGAAAATCTGAATAATTTTGTATACAAATATATATTTCAGATGATTTTAACTCTACAGGGCAACACAACAGGAACATTCACCGACGACAAAGAAATGTTTGGAAAAGGAGATGAAAGGGATTTTATCAAAGCGTGCAAAGATAGACAACGACTAATAGATGAAATAGACAGACTACAAACATTCGTAAAAATGGGTGGTGGAAGCGCTGCCGTAAGAGAATTTAAGATCAAAAACAAGATACTGATAGTCATGGATGAACACATGCAACAATTTGCCCAAAATTTGTTACACGCATTAAAATTCTTATTAACAACAAAAATAACGAAAGAAGAAAACAAGGAACAAGATGATGAATCCAATGTTTTAGAATTTTTACGTGAGAAAGTGATCCTAGAACAGGTAAGCGAGTATTCGTCAGAAAGGCTCTTAAAAAGATTTCTAGCCAATTTCCCAACCTTTATGCCAAAAAAAGAGATATCGGATTGCAGACATCTTCAAGAAAAAGTATTGAATCTTATAGGAGAGCATACACTGATAAGCCTAGGCATCATCAGTCCCGAAATATTCAGGCTCAATAGAATGTCCATCACTCCGGAAAAGATATATGATCTCATCCAAAATACAGACAATACCAAAGAAGAATTAATAAAGATATTCAAACAATATGAACTCAGGGGAATAAAAGGAGAATCTATATTTTACAATAGACGATTTACAAAAAACCAGATACCTAGTAGAGAATCAGATGGCGTGATAAGAGACTTCCTGCAGAACATGAAATCACATAGAGATCAGATAATGAAGGGATTCGGATACAAAGAATTTGAACAAAACATTATCTGAATCAAAAGAGACGATAATCTCGACGATGAAGAAAAACGAGATGCTATCATAGAAGAGACGAACAACAGATTAGGAAGCGAAACATGTGCAACAACAATTATTAAATTATTAGGAGAATATAGGTACAAAGACACCTACACGCTCCTCAATCCCAGAAAAAGATAGTCCTGCCCCATAAGCGGGATTTTTTTTATACTCTTCCTGTAAAAACAATATTTGATTTTTATTATAAAATAGTTACAAGCAATAAAAGTAAAACAAAATGAAACTATTCAAAAAATTAAAAAAATTACTCTTTTGGAAATATAAAGACAAAGATAATAAGCAAGAAATATCTCTCCGAAAAAGATTTTATCGATTATGTAATGAAACATGTACATCTGATGAAGATCTTTTGGATGATATGACATACAAAAAAGTAGGGATTTTGTATATCGAACCTAAACAGCAACGATCCTCAAAACCCGTAATCGACGAAATAACAAAGAAGATGACTTGGCTCTGGCGACATCAAGAAGAAAGTGGTATTATGTATTTTGGAACACATGGTTGTATATGTGGAGCAGAAAGCAGTTCAAATGATCACCTACTTCCTCTCAAAAATTCGAAATACATGCTCACGAATTCATTGTGCGTACACTACGTTGCATATCATCGTGAGGAAATACCATCTGAAGAGATGGAAAAGGTAATGGAAGTAATCAAAGAAGCTGAAGGAGAATGTGAGCCAAATTCCAAGGAACTTATGGGTGAATAACACTATCACAATATCAAGTCTGCTTATATGCAGACTTTTTTTATACGGAAAATCTAAAATGAAGTGCAACACAGCAATGTTTTGTCCATCGTTTATCCATTGTTTATCTATTGTTTATCGCATAGCGTTTATCAATCTTTAGTCCTATACGCCACAGAGTTCGAGCTCTGCACCATACAACTCAGCAAATTTTGCCAAGACTTCTCCTACTTTATACCTAGGATCCTGTTGTGAAGCATAATACCGTTTATGGGGATCGACAAAAATTATTTTTTTCAAATCATAGAAATCCTGAAATATTTCAGCATAGGTACAAATTATCACTGACTTCATTCCCCTTTTGATTTCCCATCGATGTACATCCTTCTGATTCTGCGTATTCCCCGCTAACAAAGTAACTATATTTCAATCTTCAGAAATCATCGGTTTATTATCTTCTGAAATCTTCAGTTTAGTATCATCTGAAATCTTCTGCCTATTATCATCTGAAATCATAGTATTAAACATAGTCCATAAGTCCGGAAATACAATCAACGTCTGTCATTCAGCAGATAGCAAGAATCCATTTTCCTCGATTTTCCTCAATTTTCCTCGATTCTTCTCCATCTTAAGAGATTCCTCAACCTTTCTCAATTTTCCTCAATTTTTGTCTTTTAGTTTATGTTCACGTTCCAGCAGTTTCTCAATATCATCAGCGAAAAAAAGTCTCACGACAGATTTATAGGTGGTATAATACGTTTCCACCATTCGATGGAATAATGCCAATGCCGGAGCAGATAAGAATTGTTTATAGACAAGTTCTGCTTTGGTCGTAGTCAGATGTTGATATTGTTCAGAAAATGAAAGAGTTTCCCCCAATGCCAAAAAATATTGATTGCCAAAAATCAACAAGTCACCTGGTTTAATCTTCTTTTTTCCGGTATCTTCAGCCAAAAGACACACTTTATCGAAACCGAAGAAACGATCGAAGCTGTACAAGTACATATAAACTAACAGCAAACAACTAAAAACCAACAATAAATGTATGAAAAAAGAATAGGTATTCAACCCAAGCTAATTTGTTACCTCACCCCAACCCCTCTCCACTTCGTAGAGAGGGGCTAGTCCCTCTCCATACCATGGGGAGGGATAAAGGG
>Ga0073936_10002262_pt1 | contig 28817 bp, 28 predicted proteins | sample AliMusrvi5mmetaG_FD_87041 | JGI IMG/M metagenome (GOLD analysis project Ga0073936, IMG submission 87041) | Freshwater lake bacterial and archeal communities from Alinen Mustajarvi, Finland, to study Microbial Dark Matter (Phase II) - Alinen... | ecosystem: Environmental > Aquatic > Freshwater >...
TATTGGGAGAAAAGTACCGTAATCGCAGAAAACGATTCGGTTTACGCTTTAATCTGATATGTACCCTGATTAACTTTGACCGAGGATTTAGTAGTAAATGTTAGGTTATGCAAGAAGTCTATTCTCGCTCCACCTTCTGTCGCATTAATAGTTGCCGTACCTTTCGCATTTGCATAGGAGATATCTGATTCAAAAAAGTTTTTAAACAATTTCCAAATAAGTGTAGTCTCAACCATACCCTCTCCGCCATATGCGGGTACTTTATAGCGTTGATTATCGCTTTTATCTTCTATCCCGTAAATATGACCATCACTGTGAGTTGTCCCATCAGCACCATAAGCCAAGTCCTGTCCGATCAAGATACATGTTTTAAAATCTGCGTGAAATATAAGCTCATAAGCCATATTCGCAGCACTCATTCCGATGCCTAGATATCCATATTCCGGCATCTCAAAGTAACTTGTATATCCAAATGGACGCATACTTATCTGCAAAGTACCAGCTTTTATCTCTTTAAAAAGATCTGGGTGCGCGATAGACGTGATGACATAAATGATATCTTCTTGAAACTCTTTTGACGTTTTTGTATAAAACTTTGCAGTCTCTATAACGCGTTCCAAAGAGATAACAATATCTGGCTTTATACCCTCTTTTTCGAGTATAGGAAGACTCGCATCTATACAAAAAAGTGTCGCATGATCTCTTATCGTTTTAAGCAGAGGCAACTGTTTTTTTAATGATGGCCCAGTCGAGATGATAACTGCAACTTCGCTATTTTTCACTTTTTTTATCAGTTCGAGCGTTGTCGGAGTATGAACCATTTTATCGATATTTGCTACTTGATGTTGTAAACCTATAAGAGCGTCTGTAGAGTCATTTCCAAGCCCTCGCACGGCATGTTCTATCGCTTGTAAAAAGATTCTATTAATAATTAGAATAACTTCTCCATATACTGTTTCATAATATGGCAAAAGTGCATGAAACTGATAAGTTTTTGAAAATATTCTAGATTCTGGGTGCATAAATATATCCGAAGCAAGTGCAAAAGTCACATCACTCGCTAAAACTAAAACCAATCTTCCAGACTCTAGCTCTTTTGTAAAGTCATTGAAATGAAGAGCCATAAATACGATCTCTAACTCAGGTTCTACTACAACAACTCTTTTACATGTATCCTCAACCAAAAGTGCCTTATAAAAGACACCGTTTCCTAACCCAAAGAAATAAAGATACGGATAACGCTGATACTTTGCCATAAACGACTGCAGATACTCCTCTGTCTCTTGAATAGGAACATTTTTATAAAGTGGCATTTCTCTTTGAACATCTATAATATTGATATTTAAAGGATCTTTTTCATCAACAAAAACTTCAAACTTCTTATTCGTTTTAAGCCCAAAAAGCAAGCTCGCAAGCTTTGGATTTATTCTTAACAGAGACTGAAGATTTTGTTCATAAAATGACATGACTTTCCTTTTACTTTTACATCGGCAAGTTGGTTTTTTTTTGAAGATAATGCAAGGCCAAAAAGCCTTACATGAAAGATAAAATAATTAAGTTTTTATTGAAGTAGCTTAAGTACATTTTGTTGTACAGAGTTTGCCTGACTCATAGCATATGATCCAGATTGTGCCAAGATATTGTGTTTAGAAAAGTTTGCACTTTCACTTGCAAAGTCAACATCACGGATTTGAGATTCTGCAGCTTTTACGTTAACCTGAGTTACTGAAATGTTATTTACAGTGGAAGTTAACTGGTTTTGAGTAGAACCGAGATTTGAACGTACAGCATCAAGAGCTTTGATAGCAGCGTCCGCTATTTTCATAACAGCCATCGCACCTTTGAGCGTTGTAACACCAGCACCTTTGTCAGCTGTGATATTGATCGCATTTGCATTTGCATTGAATCCCATAGCACTTGCAGTATCTGCTGAAGTAGCACCTTTGATATCACGTAAACTCGAAGTTGCTTCTGCACTACCTTTAATAGCATTTTGTAAGCCTGTAGTTGCGGTATTTCCTGCACCACTTGCACTTACGATAATATCAGCCGCGCCAGTACGAGTAAGAGTTAAACGTCCAGCATTAAAATCTTTACCACTTGTACCAATACCTGTAACAGTTGTTAAGTTTGTACCTGATATCTGAATTGCGCGACCATCATTCGAAGTTAAGCTTAATCTACCACGACTGTCTATTGCAGCAGTAACACCTGTATCAGCTGAAAAGTTATTGATCGCAGCAACTAGTACGCCTTTACTATCATTCGCATCATCAACTTTGATATTACCGATGTTTGTACCATTGATTGTAAGTCCCGAGATTGTACTACCACCAGCAACAGCTGCACTTCCAGTACTTACAACTTGAAAGCTAGCCTGAACTCCTCCGAGAATCTCTGAGTTTTTGTTGATAGTTTCAGCTAAAACCCCTAAACCTGTACCAGCACTTGTAGAGATGATAACGCTTTCTAATGTTACACTGTTTGTACCATCCACATTTGTAAATGTTAATGAAGCCACGCTGCTCGCAGTAATAGTCGCTGTTGTCTCAAACCTTGCATTACCGATCTTATCAGAACTTGTAGCCCCGATACTTGCTTTTACAGATTGGTTAGAGTATGCACCAATTTGGAACTCTTTATTTGTAAACTGACCTGAAAGTAGGTTTTGTCCATTATAAGAAGTTGTTCCTGCAATGTTATCAAGCTCATCCATAAGTTTTGTGATATCTGCTTGAAGTGCTTTACGTGAATCTGCACTTTGACCATCTTGTGCAGCTTGAGTAGCTTTCGTTTTGATAGTATCTAGAATCTTTGTTTGTTCATCCATAGCTTTATCAGCAATCTGAATGATAGAAATTCCATCATTTGCATTTGCTACAGCTTGACCAAGAGAAGAAGCTTGAGTACGAAGAGAATCCGCAATTGACAAACCTGAAGCATCATCTGCTGCGGTGTTGATACGAAGACCTGAACTTAGTTTTGATAGCGAACTATCTATCTCACGGTTATTAAGCATTGCACTATTGTGTGCATTCATTGCCGCAATGTTTGTATTTATTGTGAAACCCATTGTAAATCCTTTTTGGGGCGAGAGCTAGAAGCTCTTCAAAATTTCTCAGCGTCCTTGCTGATACAAACTAGATCGACACCTCTCACAAAAGCTTTAATTTAATTTGCAAATAATTTAATTTTTTTTTGATACACTTTCGAAATCAAAAGTAGCATACTATATATAGGAAAACAATTTGGATCTAATTATCGTCGAATCACCGGCCAAAGCAAGAACAATTAAAAACTTTTTGGGAAAAGGATATGAGGTTATCGCTTCAAAAGGGCACATTCGTGACCTGCCAAAATCCCGCTTTGGAATCACAGTAGATGAAAAAAATGAGCTTGTTCCCACATACAGTGTCGCAAAAGAAAATAGTGCTACTGTAAAAGAGATACAAGAGTTAGCTAAAAAAGCAGAAACTATCTATATCGCGACCGATGAGGATCGCGAGGGAGAAGCTATAGGCTGGCATATCGCGCAGGCGATCAAAAAAGATCCTGCAACGCTTCCTAGAATTGTCTTTCATGAGATCACAAAAACGGCTATCACACATGCACTTGAAACTGCGCGTTCTATCGATATGGATCGCGTCAATGCACAGCAAACTCGCCGTTTGCTTGACCGCATCGTGGGATACAAACTCTCTCCGCTTCTAAGTTCAAAGATACAAAAAGGGCTTTCTGCAGGACGTGTTCAGTCATCTACTCTGAAGATCATCGTAGATCGTGAACGTGAAATCAAAGCGTTCATTCCTCAAGAATACTGGACAATCGACACATTTTTCAAACCTGAGATCGAAGCGAATCTTACCTCTTACTTTGGCGAGAAGATGGATAAACTCTCAATCACCAATGAAAAAGATGCGAAAAAGATCGTAGCTGATGTTCAAAAAGAAAAGTTTATCGTTGTCGCACTTGAAACAAAACAGCGCAAAACTTCAACACCGCCGCCATTTATGACTTCCACTTTACAGCAAACTGCATCAAGTAAACTTGGATACTCACCAAAGAAAACGATGATGCTCGCGCAAACACTCTATGAAGGTGTAAAAACGCCTGATGGAACAAGCGGTGTTATCACGTATATGCGTACCGACTCACTCAATATGGCTAAAGAAGCCGTCGATGCAGTGCGCGAAGAGATTGAGAGAAGATTTGGCGAGAAATACCTTCCAAAAGAGGCGAAATCTTACGATAAAAAATCAAAAGGCGCACAAGAAGCTCACGAGGCTATCCGCCCGACAATACTCTCTTTTACTCCAGAGATCGCAACAAAATATCTTAAAGCAGATGAACTAAAACTCTACAAACTTATCTATGAAAGATTTATGGCTTGTCAGATGAATGATGCGCTCTTTGAGCAACAAAGCATCACCTTTGCAAGTGACAACATCGAGTATAGAGCTACGGGACGCAAGTTACTCTTTGATGGTTTTTATAAAGTTCTTGGAACTGATGATAAAGATAAATTGCTTCCAGTACTTAAAGAGGGTGAAGCGATAGATATTAAATCTATCAATCCATTGCAACACTTTACTGAGCCTCCAGCTCGTTATAATGAAGCTTCTATCATCAAAAAACTCGAAGCTGAGGGGATTGGACGCCCATCGACTTATGCGCCAACTATCTCGACTTTGACGGTTAGAACATATATAAACGTAGAAAAAAAACAGCTTATCCCAACAGAGATGGCTTTTACAGTCACAGAGATCTTGGAGAAAAATTTCAAAGAGATCGTTGACGCTTCTTTTACCGCAAATATGGAAGAGGAACTTGACGAGATTGCCGAGGGTAAAAAAGATTGGCAAAAAACTTTGCAAGAGTTTTATTTCCCTTTTATGATAGAGATCGAAGCGGGAAAAGAGAACATCGTCAGCACAAAACTCGCTCAACCCACGGGTAATAGCTGTCCAAAATGTGGCAGTGAACTTCTTCTTCGCTCAGGACGTTATGGCAACTTCATTGCATGTAGCGGTTTTCCAAAATGTAAATATACAGAACAAGTAGAGGGCGAAGAGAAAACAGAGGTTGAAGGCGTACCGACAACTGAAGAGAAATGTGAAAAATGTGGCAGCGATATGGTTGTCAAAAATGGACGTAATGGACAATTTTTGGCTTGTAGCGGATACCCAGCATGTAAAAACACAAAAACACTTGAGGCCGTAGCTACAAAAGAATCGGCAATTCCTTGTCCTGAGTGTAGGGGCAAATTGCTTTTCCGTCAATCACGCAGAGGCGCATTCTGGGGATGTGAAAACTATCCTACATGTAAGTTTATCTCTAAGTTTGAACCATCAACCCACAAATGTGAAGAAGAGGGTTGTGGTGGTATTTTAGCCGCTCGTGTTTATAGAAACAAAGATATTTATGAGTGTATCAAGTGTAAAAACAAAACTCCAAGAGAGAGCGCGGAACAGGCATAGATGAAGATAGGTATCCTCTCTGACACGCATAAAAAAACAAAGCTCGCGCAAAAAGCGATTAGCCATCTTGTAAAAAATGGTGCGGAGTTTTTGATCCATGCGGGGGATATCGTGGAGCCAGAAGTGCTTGAAGTGCTGAAAAACAGCGGCCTAAAATATGTGGCAGTATATGGCAATAATGATGCACATCTTGCAAGTTTGCATAACAACTACAATCTTGTTCAAGAACCGTACTACTTTAAACTTGCAAATACGAAATTTAAGCTTATGCATCTGCCTTTTTATATGAATCCAGATGCTGATGTGATCATTTTTGGACATACACACACCTTTGAATGTGACTTTAAGAACAATACGCTTTTCTTAAATCCAGGAGAAGCCTGTGCGAGAAACAAATCGTTGACAGAATGCGTAATGCTTGAGATAGAGAAAAAAAGCTATAAAGTAAGCTATTATAGTAAAGATCCAAAAGAGGATGAGTTTAACGAATCTCACTTCTTTTTCGAGAGGAATTTATGAGTAAGAAAATATTTTTATGTTCGATAAGCAACATCAACAGCGGTACATGTAACGAAGACTGCAAGTTTTGCTCTCAAAGTGTAAAGTACAAGGCAGATATCGAACGCTATATCCAAAAGCCTGTAGAAAAGATTATCGAAGAAGCAAAAGAAGCGTATGCAAGCGGTGCTCTTGGTTTTTGTTTAGTTACAGCACACAAAGGACTTGATGACAAAACTCTCAAGTTTGTCTGCAACGTTGCTCGAGAAGTGAGCCGTGAAGTACCGCAACTTAGACTCATAGCGTGTAATGGAACAGCATCCTTAGAACAACTTTTAGCTCTTAAAGAAGCTGGAATAAAAGCATATAATCATAATCTTGAAACATCGCGCGCATTTTACCCAGAGATCTGTACAACGCACCCTTGGGATGAACGATTTGAAACTTGTCAAAATGTAAACAAATCAGGTCTTGTACTTATAACGGGTGGAATCTTTGGACTTGGTGAAACGCAGGAAGATCGCATCAGTATGTTAAATTCTCTTAAAGAGCTAAATCCCACCTCTGTGCCGATAAACTTTTATCATCACAATCCTGCTCTTCCGCTTAAACCAAACGCATTAAGCGTTGAGGAAGCACTTGATCTTATCCGCCTCGCGAGAGAGGTTTTATGTGATGCTGACCGTATTATGGTTGCAGGCGGTAGAGAGATAATGTTTGGTGAAAGACAAAATGAGATCTTTGAAGCGGGGGCAAACTCCATCGTCATAGGAAACTATCTGACAACTTTGGGAAGAGAAAAAAACAGAGATTTGGAGATGCTTCGCTCTCTTGATTTAGAGATTGCCGATTCACCAAATGCCTAATATGTTTGATGACGTAACACTCATACTCACTGTCTCTTTGATAGTGATCTTCTCACCATTTTTTGCAAAAATATTTAAACTTCCTACAACACCTATCGAGATCATTTTTGGCGCTTTCTTGGGTTATGTGGGGCTTATTCACCAACAGCACCTTTTTGATATTGTCGCAAAATTTGGATTTTTATATCTTATGTTTATTGCCGGAACGGAGATCGATCTCAAAAAAGTTTTAAAGACACCGATGCGCCTCATGAAGATGATTTCGCTCTATCTACTCTTACTTTATAGCTTTGCTTTTGCTTTTTCTCTCTATTTTTCTTTTGGCAAGATCTTTATGGTGCTTTTACCTCTGATCTCGGTGGGTCTTATCGCTACACTTGCAAAAGAGTATGGAAAAACGCCGTGGCTTGTACTCTCTATGACAGCGGGAGGTATCGGTGAAGTCATAAGTATCGCGGCCTTGACTCTTGTTTCAGCGACTTTGGAGTTTGGAGACGGGATTGGACTCTTTCAGACTATCTTAGCGCTTATCTTATTCTTACTCTTTATGGTTGTGTTGTTTCGATCCCTCCAACTTTTGTTTTGGTGGTTTCCAGAAGTCTCGGTTGCACTTATGCCTCACGATGATAACAAAGAGCAAGATATCAGACTCTCAATGGGAATCTTTTTTATCCTTCTTGCTGTGATGCTTTATCTGCATCTTGAGCTTGCTTTTGGCGCCTTTTTGGCTGGTATCTTTATCCCAACCTTTTTTGAGCATAAAAATGGGTTACCAGAGAAGCTTTCAAGCTATGGTTTTGGATTTTTGATCCCTATCTTTTTTATCCATATCGGAAGTACTTTCAATCTTGAGGCACTTTTTATCAATGGTTTGGTCGTTCAAGCGCTTATTATTGCCTTTGTGATGATTGCGATGCGCTTGGTGAGTTCTCTTGTCTTTATCAAAGAAGTTGGAATAAAAAATGCCATTTTAATGGGACTTAGCCACTCTATGCCCTTAACACTTCTTATCGCGATGGCGACTTTGGCATACACTTCCAAGGGAATAGATGAGTTTAACTATTTTGCTCTGATCCTTGCTGCTTTATTTCAAGTTCTGTTTGTTATGTTAATTATCAAGATTATAAACCTCAGAGTAAAAGAGAAAGTAACTACATAATTTGATATAATTTACAAATTGCTCAAAAAGGAGTCGCTTAGTGACAAGATCCCCACTGCTTCAAATCGTACGCGACTCCATTGAAGAGGTCATAGAAGCTAGACGTATTATCAAAAGGGATGAACTCGTAGAAAAGTATCCTGTTTTAGAACAAAATATCGCGTCTGTAATAACGTTGAGAGTAGAAGATGAACTCCGCGAGGCACGCTCAGATGAAGCACTCAAACCGCTTATCGATGATATTATCTATAACGCCAAAGCAGCAGCATTTCAAGATGCAAAATACTCGCCAATAACGACAGCACAGTATCTGCGCTGTACTATCAGCCTTTCACTTTTGATCCCAGATGAAGAGGGAGGCTTTATCATGGAAACCTCCACAGATGAGCCACTCTTAAAAGATTAGACCTTTTGAGCGTTGATATGACACGCGATCTGGTAACCATGGTTGAGCCCAAGTGCGATCGATCCGCCGGATTCTTGCGTGATATCTCCCGCTACAAAAAGCCCAGCAGTCGCTGTTTCATAGTTCTCATCATGAACAGGTTTTCCATCTTTTTCTTCAATGCCAGAACTTGCCAAAAATGCACTCGGAGTTGTTCCGCCGATAGCATAGATCACTCTGTCATAGACTTCATGTTCTATCTCATCAAATAAAACTTTGACTTTACCCTCTTCATCTTCAAGTCCCAAAATATTTACATTTAAAATAGCTCGTACTTCTTGATGAGCAATAGCGTTTGCAATATCTCTTTGATTTGTCGGATTCGCGCGCCCAAAGGTTCCTCGTCTGTAGCAGATAGAAACTTTATTTTTTGCACTCAAATCAACGGCGTATTCGATAGCGCTGTCTCCACCGCCTACGATGAGAACCTTCTCACCTTCGCTACAATCATCAAGCGTGTAGCCAACTCTTTTTTTAATGCCAGCCGCTATTTTATAATCAGGTTTATTTGGTTTACCCATTCTGCCAATGGTGACAACCACATACTTTGCCATAATCACATCTCCGGCGAGATGAACTTCAAAAAGTTCTCCCGCTTTAACAATCTTACTTACTTCCGTATGTGTTTTGAGTTCGATGCCATGCGATTTGATAACCTCATCAAAAAAATCCAAAGTGGTCTCTTTTGTGCCATCAAGAAAGTAAAGATTTCCATCAAGCTCAACTTTTTGACCTTTCCAGTCTTTGTCTACGCGCTTGTTATCTTTGTAGTATTTTCGAATAGTGGCATTATGATTATCATCTTTTTCAAGCATCAAAATATCTCTAATTCCCAAAAGATAACTCTCAACTGCAGCCGCAATTCCCGCAGGTCCGGCGCCGACGATAACCATTTCATAAACTCTTTGCATCTGTGCTCCTCAACCTATAATGTTATAATTCTAGCATAGTTAAAAAAATAAAGGGTTTGACGATGATAAAAAAAGAGAGAGAAGTGTGTGTCTGTAACGATGTTACTGCTGGTGAGGTGATCACACTCATAAAAGAAAATAATATCCACAGTCTCAAAGAACTATTGGAACAAAACATCTGCCCCCTTGGAGACAAATGCGAAAGCTGTCATGAAGATGGCTATGATAATGACGGATTTTCTTTGGCTATGCTTCTTTCACTCGTAGAGCAAAAAAAAGTTTAACCTTTACACCAACTTATCTGGAAAATAAGTCATAAATTTTTGCATTTTTGGTGCAATTACCACGCTGCAATACCCTTGATTTGGGTTGCGTGCAAAATAGTTTTGATGGTATGCTTCAGCCTCGTAAAATTCTGGAAGCAGACTCACTTCAGTGACTATCTTGTCTTTAAAAGTTGCAGAGGCTTTTTTGATTGAGTTTAAAATCGCCTCTTTTTGTACCTCATCTTCATAATAAATTACTGAGCGATACTGCGTCCCTGCATCTGCTCCTTGACGATTTAAAGTTGTCGGATCATGAATAGCCCAAAAGATATCTAAAAGCTCATCAATAGTAATCACCTCATCCTCATATGAGATCTCCACAACTTCTGCATGCCCGCTTACACCTGTGCAAACCTGCTCGTAAGAGGGATTTTTACGTGCTCCTCCAGCATAACCGCTAATTGCTTTAAACACACCTTTGACATTACTAAAAACCGCTTCCACACACCAAAAACATCCGCCGCCTAAAACAAGCTTATTCATTGCCATTAAAAATCCTTTTTGCCGATTGTACTCAAATAAAATATTTTACTTTTGACAACAGAGTATTAAACTGCTCCTCTAAGAGTAACATCAGTGGTGAAGCTTGAGAAGTTCTCTATAGTATTTGTCTATCTTCGGTGCGCTTATATCTAATAGTGTTGCTTCTCTCACAAGATAACCACAAAGCGTCTCAAGCTCATCTTTTTTACCCGCTTTAATATCTTTATGCATAGAGGTCGAAGCGCTTTGTGGCAATTTTGAAGCGGTGAGGAGGCACTTTTCTATCTCTTCCTCTAAGCCGATATTTTTTGCTTTTGCAATGTTTGAAACCTCTTGTAAAAACTGTTTTGCTTCATCATAATGGTTTTCATACACCTCTTTTATCGACATATCATAATACGAAGTCAACACTCCAAAAGTGGAGATGAAGATATATTTTTTCCAAAGTTCTTTTTGAATATCTTCAGCAATCTTATATCGCAATCCCGCTTCATCTAAGACAGAGGCCAAAATGTCACTTCCCTCACCTGCGAAGAGGAGATTAAATACCTTACCCATTTTTCTAATCTGTCCAGCTTTTTCGATGTGAGAAAGGATATAAATACAGCCATCTAGAACCTTTGCCTCTAACAAAGAGCGAAGTTCATCTCCATGTTCAACGCCGTTACTTAAACATAAAACAATACTCTTATCGTCTAAAAAAGGCTTACATGTAAGCGCTGCTTCTTTTAAATCATAACTCTTAACACAAAACAAAACTATGTCAAAATATCCACTCAGTTCACTTGCGTCCACTCCTTCAAACCGTGCAGTAAGCTTTGTCTCATCTTCTCTTACATGTAAGCCCTCTTTTTGAATCATTTTTAAATGCTCGCCTCGTGCCACACCAACTATCTCATGATTTGTCTGACTCAAGTATCCAGCGATGTAACCGCCAACTCCACCTAGACCATATATTAATATTCTCATCTTTAAACCTTTTTATATGACGAATTTATTATTTATTTAAACTAGTTTTAACGTCGCTATTTGTATTATTACAACATATGTGAATTATATCATAAGGAGAGATTATGAAAAAAGTATTAGTTTTAGGCGGAGGATTTGCTGGCATCGAATCAGCAATCTATCTTCGAAAAAATAACTATGATGTTACGGTGGTGAGTGATCGCGACTTTTTTTATATCTATCCGACCTCTATTTGGATACCAACGGGTGAGAGTAAATTTGAAGATATCTGTATTGATCTTAAAGAGCTTGAAGCCGCACATGGCTTTACTCTACTTGTGGATGGTGTTACTAGCATTGACGCAAAGTCAAAGCGTGTCACTCTTCAAAGCGGCAAAGTTCTTGAAGGGTTTGATAATCTTGTTATAGCCATGGGTGCTTCAAAAATGAAACCTAAAGGTGTTGAAAACACACTTTCTATCTGTGGCGCACCTGAGCAATCGCTTCTGATTAAAAAGAAACTTGATGCGCTTATGGCTAAGGGAAGCGGAAAAATCGCCTTTGGTTTTGGCGGCAATCCAAATGACACTTCAGCAGTACGCGGTGGTCCAGGTTTTGAGTTACTTTTCAATGTCCATAATCTTCTTAAGAAAAAAGGGATACGCGAAAACTTTGAACTTACATTTTTTGCACCTATGGAAAAACCAGGTGCGAGAATGGGGCCTCAAGCGCTCAAGATGATGGATATGATCTTCAAGCGTACCAATATCGCAAAACATTTTGGAAAAAAAATAAAATCCTTTGAAACTGACGGCGTGCTTTTCGAAGATGATTCAAAACTGATGAGTGACTTTGTGATGTTTATTCCCGCTGGAGATGGACACGATATTATCAAAAACTCAGACCTTCCTCAAAACGGTGCAGGCTTTATAGAAATAGATGATTTTTGTGAAGTAAAAGGGGTTAAAGGTGTGTATGCCGTCGGTGATATTGCAGCAATTGAGGGTCCTGAATGGAGAGCCAAACAAGGGCATATCGCCGAAGTTATGGCTCGAAATATGGCACACAATATTAAAGTGGAAGAGAGCGGATCGGGCGTACTTAAAGGTTATAAAGAACATCTTAACATCCTCTGTGTCATGGACAGTGGTGATGGTGCGGCTTTTGTTTACAGAGATGACAAAAAAGCGCGCATGATTGCGATGCCTATCTTTGGACACTGGCTTAAAAAAGGGTGGGGAAAATATTGCCGTCTTTCCAAACTTGGTCGCATTCCGCGTATTCCTGGAATGTAGTATACTTTCCAATAAATAATTTAAAGAGGCTGTATCATTTTTAAAAATTACAAATTATCTCTATCGGTATTTTTTATTGCTACGCTTATCTTAACGGCTATTTTTATGTACGCCACTTATGTAAATACCCATACAAAAGAGATGCGTGATAGGGTCTATGAACTCCAAGCAAAGATTATGCGTGAAGATATACAGCGCATGATCTTGCACAAACAAAAATCTTCACTCGCAATTGCACTCAGTATTACCAATGATAAAAGTCTCATAGAACTCATTAAGCACAAAAAAATCCCCAGCGATTATTATGCAGATCTGATATCCATGTTTCATAAAGAAACGCTCTATCAAAATGTCTGGATTCAGATAATAGACGAGAATTCAACCTGCCTTTACAGAAGCTGGAGCCCGTTCAAAGGTGACACGCTCTTCCAAGAAAGGGAAGATTTACAGGATATCACTTCAAAAAAAAGTATCGTACAATCCATAAATACAGGCAAATTTGACCTCTCTATGAAAAGTATTGTTCCTCTCTTCGAACATAACACATTTATAGGTAGTTTGGGTGTTATTACCCATTTTAATTCTATTTCCAAAGATCTCAAAGAGACCAAAATCGACTCAGTAGTTCTCTTGAAAAAAGAGTACAAAAAAAATCTTCTCTACCCTTTTACCCAGATGTTTCTTGATGATTATTACATTGCAAATCTTGACGCTCCACTCGAGATGCAAGAGTATCTCAAAAAATACGGCGTAGAAAATTATTTCAACAATGCATATAAAATAGAAAACGGCTATATCATTGTCTCTTATGAACTCAAGAATACCCATGCGAAGGCGCTTGGATACTATATAATGTTTAAAAAGATATCAGATCTTCCGAAGTTGGATTTAGAATTTTTCAGCTTTAAGATGATCGCTTTTTTTATCCTCTTTGGCTTAGGACTACTCTTTATCTTCAGCACAATCATCTTAGTAAAAAACAGAAACCAAAAGCAGTATTATAAAAATATTCTTGATTCATCCAACAATATCGTAATCATTAACAACGGGACAAAAATACTGTATGTAAATAACGCTTTTTTTCGATATTTTCACACTTATCAAAGTTTAGAAGAGTTTAAAGAAGATTATCAATGTATATGCGAACTTTTTGTGAACGAAGATGGCTATTTACAGACAATGCATGGCGATGACTACTGGGTAGACTACGTCTTAAAAAACTGTGACAAAGTGCATAAAGCTAAAATAATCTATCTAGATAAAACCTATTATTTTTCAGTGACCGCTGCACTTATTTCAGTAGAAAAACATCACTTCAGTATAGTATTTTCAGATATCACAAAAGAGGAAAATTATCAGAAAGAGCTCTTGCAACTCAGTATAAAAGACTCACTTACAGGCATCAACAATCGTCACTTTTTTGACCAAAAACTTCTTGAAGAGTGCTCTAGAGTCAGGCGCTATGAGCATCCGCTCTCTTTAATCATGTTTGATATAGACTTTTTCAAACGGGTTAATGATGAGCATGGACACAGTGTTGGAGACAACGTACTTATAGAATATAGCAAACTTATCTCAACTATTTTACGTAAAACGGATGTTTTTTGTCGTATAGGCGGAGAAGAGTTTATAATCATTCTTCCACATACAGCGATATCTGAAGCCAAACAACTTGCGCAAAAGCTCCGATATGAAGTTGAAATAGCTAAAAAAGTAGTACCTGTAACTATGAGCTTTGGAGTCACGCAATATCAAAAAGATGATAGTACCTTATCGCTGTTAAAAAGAGTCGATGATGCTCTATATAAAGCAAAAGCCAATGGACGTAACTGCGTTTTTACGGACTAAAAGCGAGGGTTTTTGCACTCTTGCATATACTCTATTTGAAACTCTATCATCTTTTTAAAAGGGTGTAAAAACTCTTCAAGACTACTTTTTTCTATTATCTCATCACCGTTTCTATCCATCAGTTCAAGTACGCAAAGGGTGGACTCGATAGTTGAGAGACAATATTCAGCCGGTTGTTCTTTGATAGTAAATTCTGAGGTTTTTGTATGGGTAAAACTGATGCTTTGTAAAGAGGAGATATTTGTACTTTCTCGAAGCATCTTTTTCGCACAAGCCCAAGTAGAATCGATAATAAATATCACCACATTTTTACCCTCTAGGGAGAGTTGATGTGAATTGATCTCGATGGAATCTTTGGATGGAAAAAGCAAATAACAAAGATTTTTTGTTTCTTGTAAAAGCTCATTTATCCTACCATCTAAGCTAAAGTCGATTCCCACATACAGCTCAGAATTTGGCAGTGAAAGATGCGTCAAATGCCCCGTACCGTTTTTGATCTTTCGATACTCTTTTGGATGCATTAAGATAACAAACTTTGTTTTCGTCTCAACGTGTCTTATATGCTGACACATACAGCTCGATTTTGGTCTGTAACATTTGTAACACTTTTCTCGACGCTCAACTTGCAATCTCTCTATCATAAACCTTAAACATCCTTACATGTAAGGATTCTCTCATCCTATTTTATGCTCTCTTTGGATAAAATAATACCAATTAACTCATAAAGAAATACAATGTCCATAAAACAGCAAATATTAGAGACTATAAAAAAGCGTCCGCTCATCATTGATGGTGCTATGGGAACACAACTCCAACAACGCGATAAAGATATTCCTCTTGAAGCTTGGGAGGGTTTAGAAGGATGTAACGAGCTCTTAAACGTGACTGCCATAGATGTGATGGAAAGCATTTTCAGTGCTTACTTGACGGCTGGAGCTGACCTTATCACGACCAATACTTTTGGCTCATTTTCTTGGGTTTTAGACGAATACGGCATCGGTCATCGCGCGTATGAACTCTCACGCGCGGGAGCTGAGATAGTGCGTAAAAAGTGTGATGAGTTTTCTACGCCCGAACAGCCTCGTTATGTGCTTGGCTCTATCGGTCCAGGAACGAAACTCCCTTCTCTTGGACATATCCATTATGATGTGATGTTTGAAGGTTATAAAGAGTGTGCGCTTGGTCTTATAGATGGCGGAACAGATATCTTTTTACTTGAAACATGCCAAGATCCTTTGCAGATAAAAGTCGCTCTTCATGCGTGTGACGCGGCGAGCAAAGAGCGCGGAGTCGAGATTCCTATTATGGTTTCTGTCACTATCGAACTCGCGGGAACGATGCTTATCGGAACAGATGCGACAACAATTGCCGCAATCTTAGAGCCTTTTGACATTATCTCTCTTGGTTTCAATTGCGGAACAGGACCAGATCAGGTCAAAAAACATGTAAAGACTTTGAGCGAAGTTTGGGGCAAACCTATCTCTATCCACGCAAATGCGGGTCTTCCTCAAAACCGCGGCGGTTACACATATTACCCGATGGGACCAGATGAGTTTGCAGATAAACAAGAGGAGTTTTTAGAGTTTGATGGTGTGAGTTTTCTTGGCGGATGTTGTGGAACGACACCTCAGCATATTCGCGCTCTTGTGGATCGCGTTACTTGTAAGACTCCAAAAGCGCCGAGTGGGTCTCAGCCAAACTCTCTGGCTTCACTTTTTAACACGACTCCTTTGATGCAAAACCCCGCTCCACTTTTAGTGGGTGAGCGAAGTAATGCAACGGGTTCAAAAGCGTTTCGCGAACTTCTTTTAGCTGAAAACTACGAAGGAACGATGAGCGTCGGTCAGCAACAAGTTCGCGCTGGCGCGCATATACTTGACGTCTCCGTAGGTTTTGCAGGACGTGATGAAACAAAAGATATGAATAAAGTTATGAGTTTGTATGCTCAAAAGATCGCACTTCCGTTGATGCCAGATTCTACCCAAACGGCCGCACTTGAAGAGGCCCTTAAACTCATCGGCGGAAAACCTATCATCAACTCGGTCAACCTTGAAGATGGAATAGAAAAGTTTAACACAGTTTGTGGTTTGGCGAAAAAGTTTGGAGCTTCACTTGTATGTCTTACTATCGATGAAATCGGTATGGCTAAAACTGTTGAACGTAAAATTGAGATCGCAGAACGCATCTATGATCTCGCGGTAAACAAACACGGCATAAACCCCGAAGACTTAGTATTTGACCTTCTTACTTTTACCCTTGGAAGCGGAGATGAGGAGTATTTTGATGCGGGTATCAACACCATCGAAGCGATCCGTCAGCTTAGACTCAGACATCCTCAAGTCGGCGCGATCTTAGGACTTTCAAACATCTCTTTTGGACTTGATAAAGATGCGAGACCTTATCTGAACTCAATGTTTTTACACCATTGTATCCAAGCGGGATTGACCTCTGTTATCATCAATGTTCAGCATATTATTCCCCTCAATAAGATATCCCAAGAGGAGCAAACGCTTTGTGATGATCTTATCTTCAACCGTCAACCAAATGGCGAAGCGCTCTTTACTTTCATAGACCACTTTAGCCATAAAGAAGCCATAGACAGCGAAGTGGAAGATGCGGCTTACAAACTCCTCAGCACTGAAGAAAAGATCGCCAAACTTTTAATGGACGGCGATAAAGAGCGAATGATTCCTCTTGTCGAAGAAGCTCGCCACACCATAGCTCCTGAAAAAATTGTCAATGAGATTCTCATCGACGCCATGAAAGTGGTGGGTGAGCTTTTTGGTTCAGGACAAATGCAACTTCCTTTCGTTCTTCAAAGTGCTGAAACTATGAAAAAGACTGTCGATCATCTTCAACCTTATCTGCCAAAGATAGATAAAAAAACAGATACGACGCTTATTCTTGGAACTGTCAAAGGCGACGTTCATGATGTGGGTAAAAACCTTGTCGATATCATCCTCTCAAACAATGGGTTTAAAGTTATCAATCTTGGGATCAAGGTGGATTTGGAGAAATTTTTACAGACTTTAAAAGAGAGCAATGCCGACGCAATCGGAATGAGCGGACTTCTTGTAAAATCAACGCAAGTGATGAAAGATAATCTTGAAGCGATGAAGGAAGCGGGCATCAAAATCCCTCTTCTTCTTGGTGGCGCAGCCCTTACTCGCGCGTTTATAGATGACTTTTGCCGACCTTTTTATGATGGCCCGATCTTTTACTGCAAAGATGCTTTTGATGGTGTAACAGCGATGAGCCGCATCGAAGCTGGCAATCTTGATACAAATTTGCATCCAAATGCTCCAGTGATAGAAAGAGAAGAGCAAATCGAAGTTATCATCCCTCCATTTTCTGAGCTTACTATGCCTGATCGCGATGTTCGTGTACCGACTCCTCCTTTTTGGGGAAGACGTGAGATGAAACTCACTTCCGCGCAAATAGAAAAAGCGTTTGACTGGATCAACCACAAAATCCTTTTTAAATCTCGTTGGGGTTATAGTTCTAAAGGAATGACAAAAGAAGCGTATGAAAAACAGCTGAACGAAGTCGTTTGGCCTGCGTATGAGAAACTTAAAGCGCAGTTTTTGGATGAAAATCTTTTTGAGCCAACGGTCATTTATGGCTACTGGCCATGTCGCAGTGATGATAATCGCCTTGTCATTTTTGATGAGAGTGAAGGCTTTACATGTAAAAATGATATTAACTTTGAAGAGTTTCATGATGCCTATCCAAGAGCTGTGGAAGAGTTTACTTTTCCTCGTCAAAGACGTAAACCTCACCGCGCACTGAGTGACTTTTTTCACCATGATAGACACGATGTTATCGCCCTTACTTGTGTAAGTGCAGGAGCAAAACTCAGTGATGCCGAACGAAAGATTTATGATGAGGGCAATTACACTGAGTATTACCAATTTCACGGTCTTGGAGTTGAACTCGCTGAAGCACTCGCAGAGATGGTGCATAAACAAATACGTCTTGATCTTGGAATCGCAGAAAATGAAGGCAACACCATCAACGATGTGCAGATGAACAAGTATCAAGGTGCACGCTACTCTTTTGGTTACGCAGCGTGTCCAGACTTGGAACTCAACCGTCCACTTTTTAATCTTTTAAAACCTGAAGAATTTGGCATTGAACTAAGTGAAACATTCCAGATACATCCAGAACAATCAACATCAGCACTGGTCGTTTACCATCCAAACGCTAGTTATTACAATGTTTAAAATAAATACACTCTATACAAGAAAGGTCGACAATGAAATCAACTAAACCCGCTCATAAAAAAAATTATGGCAATGGAGCTAGAGCACCTAGAAACGGCGCAAGAGCTACACCTCACTTTGAAAAAAGAAAAACTCCACCTAAAAAAGTAGAGAAGGAAACTGCACCAAAAAATGAGGTCAAAGAGATGTTTATGAGTTGGTTTAGAAGAAATAACCAAGTCGGGCAGATCATGACAAAGCAGGATGTCGTGAGAGAGATTATCAAGAATCTTGATGCGAAGCAAAATGATGCGCTCGAAGAGGCTATGAGTGAGCTTGTAAAAAGTGGATTTATGCTTGTGCAGGAGGATGGGGTTACTTTGGTGTTGACGCAATTGGGTTCGGAGTTTGTGAAGTAAATATTTAAAATAGTTAAATATTCTTCTTCGTCATTTTGCTATATGTACTTTTTTCTTCGCAAAAAAGTACCAAAAAGCTCTTGCAACGGCTTCGAGCCTAACTTCGTTAGGTTCCCAAGAGAGAGTAAATCCATTCCTAAAAACATAAAACTCGGGCAAGCCCTCAAACAGTTATGCTTTCTTAACGTCATTCCTTTACTATCTCTTGGCTCTGCAGATGTTGCAACTGACCTAAAAGCTTTTACAGCGTTTTCTGTTTCACTTTGGATTTTAGCTTTTTTGACCGAGTGGAGTCGTGAAGAAAATGCAACTGTTTGAGTGAACGTAGTGAGAGAGCGCCCGAAGGAAGTGCCCTTGGGGTATTTTGCATTTTTAGACGCAATGACCGAAACAAAGCGTTAAGAAATCCAACTACTGACACGAGCTTTTTTGCATACTTTTTTGCGGAAAAAAAGTATGAGAGGACTCATATAAAAAAACTGACGGAAGAAAAGGCTTATATCCAAAGGGTACTTCGCATGTAAAGTGCCCTTGAAAGTATATTAATTCAATGCTTTTCTATAAGCTTCTGCTTTGCTCATTGGTTCTTCAGGCTGCGCAAGCTTATCTTCACCATTTTTTTTATTCCACACATAAATAAGAACTAATATCATAATAACAATTGCACCGATGCCGGCTATTATAAGCTTTTTTATATCCATTTCATTTCTCTCTGTTTTTAAATTAATGAGTTGCTTTTTAGCTATTTGCTTTTATGGCCGACTCGATGCGTGAAAGCGTTTCCTCTTTACCGATGATAGACATCACGGCATCAAGCCCCGGACCTGAAAGTTTTCCCATAAGCGCGATACGTAAAGGCTGACCTATCTTGCCAAAACCTATTTCTTTCTCTGCGACCAATTCTTCCATCACATGATGATAATCCACTGGAAGATGGAGATTTTCACTCGATTTTAATTTATCTGCAAACGCGTGTAATATCTCAAAAGCATCACCTTTAAACCCTTTTGCAACAGCCTTTTCATCAAACACGACTGGAGCAGTAAGAACTTCGCTGATAAGGTCAGCCATCTCTTTTAATGTCTTTGCACGGTCTTTGAATGAGTCTAAAAGAATTTCACGTTTATCATGAGAAGATAGAACCAAACCAAAATCTTCAAGCAGTTCTGCAAGCTTAGTATTTGACATATTTTTGATGTAGTGAGCGCTCAACCAGTCAAGCTTTTCAGCGTTGTAGATAGAAGCAGATCTGTTGATATCTTTTGGATCAAAATGTTCCATCATCTCTTCCATTGAGAAGATCTCCTGATCTCCATGACTCCAGCCAAGGCGCACTAAAAAATTCAGTAGTGCCTCAGGCGTGTAACCCATCTCTTTATATGCCATAACATCTGTCGCACCGTCACGCTTGGAGAGTTTTTTACCCTCTTTGTTGTGGATCATCGGTACATGGTTAAACTGAGGAATATCAAATCCTAGCGCTTCATAAACGATCATCTGTTTTGGAGTGTTTGAAAGGTGGTCATCGCCGCGGATGACTACATTGATGCCCATCAAAGCATCATCGATTGCAACGACGAAGTTATATGTAGGGCTTCCATCTGCGCGAGCGATAATAAAATCATCTAAGATATCTTTCACATCAAAAACTACGTCGCCCTTAACTCCATCTTTAACTGTGATAGTGCCTTCCAATGGGGCTTTTATACGTACAACTGGCTCAACACCCTCAGGTGGAGTTCCCGTAAAATCACGGTAACGTCCATCATACATTGTACGCTCTTTTTTAGCCATCTGCTCTTCACGTAAAGCAGTCAGTTCATCTTTTGACATATAGCAATAGTAGGCTTTGCCCTCATCGAGAAGCTTTTGGATGTAGCGTTTATAGATATCGGTTCTTTGAGATTGGTATTCGATCTCACCGTCATGTGAAAGTCCTAGCCATTTAAAAGCTTGAACAATCGCCTCAGCGGCTTCAACTGAGTTACGGCTTTGATCTGTATCTTCGATACGTAAAATAAACTTGCCCTCATTCTTTCTAGCCCACAAATAGCAAAGAAGAGCGGTTCTAAGTCCTCCAATATGAAGATATCCTGTAGGTGATGGTGCAAAACGCGTAACAACCATAATAAGCCTTTTAAATAAAGTCCCGTATTTTAGATAATCATTGGTTAAAAACGGGTAAAATAAGAACCTAAATATCATCATAAAGTGACTTTACATGTACAAAGCTCTATTTTTCATCCTTCTCTCTTTAAGCCTCAATGCAAAAATCATTGATGGCGTTGCAATACTTGTTCAAAATGAACCTATCACGATGCAAGAGATTACAAATGCAATGGCAGAATCTCATCTTGACCAAGCCAAAACAGTAGATTTCTTAATACGAAAAAAGCTTGAAGATCAAGAGATAAAATCCAGAAAAATCACCGTAACTGATGATGAAGTGATCGAAGAGATCAAAAGAATGGCAACACAAAACAACATGACAGTTAGCCAGTTTTATGACGCTGTTGCAAGTAGCCAAAATCTCACTTCAGCTCAAGTGCAAAAAGAGATGAAAGAGCGTTTGCTTAACCAAAAGCTTTTTCAAGCCATTGCCTACACTCATATGGATGAACCAGATGAGCAAGAGATCAAAAACTATTATGAACTCAACAAAGCAAAGTTCAATCACCCACAAAGCTACAGCACAGTTGTTTATGAATCGAAACAACAAAGTTTATTACAACAAAAAATCGATAATCCTATGTTCTACTCAGCTGAAATAGGGCATAAAGATCAAACATTTGAATACAATAAAATCGCGCCACAACTTGCTGAACTTTTAGACAGAACACCGTTAAATCATTTTTCAGAGATTATCTCAAACGGTAAAGAGGGCTTTGTTTGTTTTTATATGCAAGCAGTTGAACAGAGCAACAAAGATATAAAACTAGAAGATATCAAAGCACAAGTTGAAAATATGATTATGTCAGATAAGCGTGAGCAAGTTTTAAAGGAGTATTTCGATAGAGCAAAACTAAACGCCAATATCCAAACTCTACGCTTACCTGAGTAAAATAGAAATAAGCAAGTACAGAAGCTATGAACCATAAAGGTTCATAGAAAAGTTTTAACCTTTATAGCCATCCAAATATTTTGTATCAAAATTATTACTTATAAAATCTGGATTTGTCATCATTTTTTTGTGGAATGCCACTGTAGTTTTGATACCAGAGATCTTAAACTCGCTTAGTGCTCTATGCATTCTTGCAATTGCCTCAGCTCTATCATTTCCATATACGATTAACTTCCCTATCATCGAGTCATACGTTGATGGAACGATATAGTTTGCATGTGCGTGCGTATCGATGCGAACATCTTTTCCACCCGGAGCAATCCAAGTACTAATCTTTCCAGGACATGGTAAAAACTTGATAGGATCTTCTGCAGTTATACGGCATTCGATCGAGTGACCTTTAAGTACAATTTCCTCTTGCTTAGGCAAAGTTTTTCCCTCTGCTACTTCGATCATCATTTTTACTAAGTCAAGACCACTTACCATCTCAGAAACAGTATGCTCAACTTGAAGACGAGTATTCATCTCCATAAAATAAAAATTCAAATCTGCATCAAGTAAAAATTCAAATGTCCCAGCACCCTCGTACTTGATAAACTCTGCCGCACGAACTGCTGCGTCATGTAATCTTGCTCTAACTTCTGGAGTTAATGCGACGGCTGGAGACTCTTCGATCAGTTTTTGGTGACGACGTTGCATAGAACAGTCACGCTCTCCAACATGGATAACATTTCCATGAGAGTCAGCCATAATCTGTACTTCAATATGGCGAGGATTTTTAATGAATTTTTCCATATAAATTGTGCCATCGCCAAATGCAGTGATCGCTTCACTCTCAGCTGCTAAAAATGCATTTTCTAAGTAACTCTCATCTTCGACAACACGCATACCACGTCCGCCTCCGCCTTGAGCCGCTTTTAAGATAACCGGATAACCGACCTCTTTCGCACGTTTTTTAGCATCTTGCATGTCACTAATCGCGCCATCACTTCCCGGAACAACTGGAACATTTGCACGAACCATAACATCTTTTGCTTTTGATTTATCACTCATAAGTACCATAACTTCGGGAGTCGGTCCGATGAATTTAATATTGTGGTGTGTACATATCTCAACAAAATGCTGGTTTTCACTTAAAAAGCCATATCCAGGGAAAATTGCATCACAACCACTGATTTCAGCTGCAGAAATAATTGCTGGAATATTGAGGTAGCTTTTTGCACTTGGTCCAGGACCTACACATATGGCTGCATCAGCAAGCTCTAGATATTCACTACCCTTATCAGCAGTCGAATAGATAGCTACAGCCTCTTTACCCATCTCTTTAATAGTTCTAATCGCGCGAAGAGCTATCTCCCCACGATTTGCAACCAATATACGTTTGATTTCTGCCATAGACTAAATCTTTTCTACTACAAATAACGGCATATCGTATTCAACGGCTTGACCATCACTCACTAGTACATCAAGAATCTTACAGTCAAACTCAGCTTCTAATTCATTCATAATTTTCATAGCTTCGAGTATTGCCACAACGTGGCCTTTTTTAATGACATCGCCTTTTTTTACAAAAGCTGGAGAATCAGGAGAAGGTGATGCATAGTATGTACCAACCATTGGAGAAAGAATCATATCTCCAGAAATTTCTGCTGCCGTTTCTGCTTGCACTGCTGCAGCCACAATAGCTGCAGGAGCAGCTGCGACAGGAGATGCTTGAGTAGTTGTGACAGGAGAATAAACAGCTCCAACAACTTTTTCAAGTTCAATACTAAAATCCTCTTTAGCGATTTTTAATTTACTTAAACCACTTCCATCAAACTCTTGCATTAACGCTTTTATCTGCTTCATGTCCATTGTTAGTCTCCAAAATATATATTAAATTTTGCGATATAATACCATAACAAATATTAAATATTAGGGCACTTATGCTGAGTGATACAAATTTTATCAATATAGCTTTTGAGATAGCGAGTGCTTCAAAATGTGTTTCTAAACAGGTTGGAGCAGTCATAGTAAAAGATGGAAGAATCCTTAGCAGTGGCTATAACGGAACACCTGCTGGCTTTATGAATTGTAAAGATCACTGGAATGGTGAATACACCAAAGATCATCATGAATGGTCTAAAACGTATGAAATTCATGCTGAGATGAATGCTATCATTTGGGCGGCGAGAAAAGGGATCAGTATCGAAGGTGCTACTATTTATGTTACCCTTGAACCTTGTAGCGAATGCAGTAAAAACCTCATTGCGAGTGGAATAAAGCGTATTATTTATGCAAAATCTTATGAACACACCCAGTCTGATGTTATCTCCAAATTTATTGAAGATAACGGTGTCATTATCGAAAAGTTAGAAAAGCTCTAAAATCTTCTCAGGCGGACGGCCAATAACAACACCTTTTTCAGTGATAACTATTGGTCTTTCTATCAACTTTGGATGTTCTGCCATCGCATCGATAAGCTTCTCCTCATCCATCTCATCTTTAAGCCCAAGTTCTTTATAGAGATCCTCTTTTGTTCGCATCAATTCTCTTGGTGATATTTGAAGTCTTGACAAAATAGTTTTTATCTCTTCTTTTGAAGGATGAGTTTCCAAATATTTCACCACTTCAACATCAATATCCCTTACATGTAAGAGTTCTAAAGCTTGACGTGATTTTGAGCATTTTGGATTGTGCCAGATTGTTGCTTGCATATTTTTTCCTCGTAAATGATTATTTAGAGAATTTTAGTGTAGTTATTTAAGAGGGAGTTGAAAGGGAGTAAAAAATAAAAAGAAGAGTCCGAACAGCCTAAGCTGTTCGAGAGAAAGATTACAGACCTGTAACGTTTTCTGCTTGTGGACCTTTTTCGCCTTGACCAACTTCGAAAGTCACTTTTTGACCTTCGTCTAGTGATACACGACCATAGCCATTGCTATTGATTTGACGAAAGTGTACGAATACATCTTTTCCGCCGTTTTCTTGTTCGATAAATCCGAAACCTTTTTCACTGTTGAACCATTTAACTGTTCCATTTACTAATGTTGCCATTGTTTGTCCTTTTTTGTTTTATGTACACCAAATTACTAAGGTGGTAAAAATCTAATATGAAGTTTTCTTTTAGGGTGGATCGTACTGTCAACAAAAAGTCACCAATATAAAGCAGACCAAAGATGTAACTCGAATCATCTTTTAATACACGCAGTATAACTGAATAAAAAATAAAGTGCAAGAAAAGATGAATATTCCACGAAACTATGTCGTATTATTGATATGAATTTAGATCAAAAGAGGTATTTAGATTGAGAAATTGTGCCAAAACTTGACTCATAACGCTCGTAAAATAGGTACTTATGAGGTATAAAAAGTATTAACTTTTAACTTTCCTGCAACATAGGTAATCTTTTGGTAATACTTTCTATATCCATAGGACGCCCGTAGAGATATCCTTGAACATATCTGCATCCTTTTTCAAGTAAAAAATCCCTTTGCTCCTCAGTTTCTACACCTTCAGCTATGATATTGATCTTTAAACTTTTAGCTATTGCGATGATAGCTTCAACTATAGCAACATCATCTTTGTCGTGCGGAATATCTTGAACAAAAGAGCGATCTATCTTAAGCTCATCTATTGGAAGATGTTTTAAATAAGATAACGAAGAATAGCCCGTGCCAAAATCATCAATCGCAATCAAGATTCCTAAACTATTTAATTTTTCAAGCATGGATACGACTGTTCCATTATTTTGAATAAATTGTCCTTCGACCAACTCAAACATTAACCACTGAGGCAAACATCCAGTAAGAGAAACTAATTCTTTAACAAAGAAAATATAATTTTCATCTTCGAGCTGTTCTATGGAAATGTTAATAGATATTCGCCCAAAATAAAGCTTTTCATCATGCCACTTTTTTGCTTGAATCATAGCCATATGCATTACCTGTCTATTGATACCAACAACCATACCAAAGCTTTCGGCAAAAGGAATAAAAGCATCCGGAAAAATCAATCCATCTTCTTTACTTTGCCATCGTACAAGTGCTTCAAGCCCAACAAGCTCATCATTTAGCATATCGTATTGCGGCTGGTAATAAACAATAAATTCTTTTTCTTCTAAGGCTTTACGAATTTTTGATTGCATTTCAACATGTTTTAAAAGATTGTTTGTCATTTCTAGCACATAAAAGTTATACCTATTCCTACCTTCGCTCTTAGAACGATACATTGCTACATCAGCCTGTCTAAGCAACTCATGCGTATCTTTGCCATCTTGAGGATAAAGACTGATACCTATACTACAGCTTACAAATAGTTCTTCTCTTTCGACCTGCACTGGAAGATTAAAGATATCCAGTACTTTTTGTGCTAACACAGATGCATCGTAATACTCTTTGAGGTCATTCATAATGATAACGAATTCATCTCCACCGAGTCGAGCTAAAGTATCCTCTTCTCGTAAGAGACTTTGCAAACGTTTCGCTACTTCTTGGAGTAGTTTATCGCCATATTCATGTCCAAATTTGTCATTGACCTCTTTAAACTGATCCAAATCTATAAAAAAGAGCGCCACATAACTTTTATTTCTATTTGCCCTAAAAATACTTTGAGAGATACGATCATAAAAAAGAGCACGATTTGGGAGATCTGTAAGTGCATCATAATTAGCCTGATATGAGAGAACCTCTCTTTGCTCATTTAATTCTTTAAGCATATGCTTAAAATTGTTTGCCAGATCCCCTATCTCATCATTGTTATAAACATCAATTGCTATATCCAAATTTTTTGTTTCGATAATCTTTGTCGTTATTTTATCTAGAATTGCAATCGGTTCCAAAATTGATTTTAAGAGCATTTTTCGTGGCCGAGAAGTAGTAAATATTGCCGCAATAAGTATAAGAATAATGATTATACCATGCTGTAACATTCGAATGTAAAAATCATCCAATGACGCAATAACTACTAGATATCCAAGTTCTAAAGAATCTTTTTTAATAGGAACTACAGAATAAAAATATCCATTTTTCCATAGATTTTGATTCTCACGAATGAGGGAAACAATATGACGTTGTTGCGAAAAATTATTTCCTTTATGAAAAGCACCTACAATTTTCCACGATCTATCCAATGCAAATGTTTGAGTTATCTTATCATTAAACTCCACAGATGCTAGCACATTACCGATAGATAAAAGATCCTTTGTAAGCATTGAAGGAGCAATATTTTCAGCAAGGATATTTGCGAAGACGCGAGATTCTTTCACCGTCATTTCCCTCTCTGTTATATATTGAAATATATAAAATAAAGAGATAATAACCATACCTGAAATAACTGCTGACATAATCCCAATAAAGCGCAATTTATTGGATATATTTAACCCATTATAAAATGCTAATAATGACTTAAACATGCGATTGCTTATTCATGGAATCACCCTCAGTTGACATTTCCGCCACCACTATTATGACTATCATGCACAGTTCCATTATCTATTGTTTGAACGATACGTTTATCACTTCTAACGACAGTTCCGCCATTAATGGCCTGATCTTCTTTCACAAATGCATCATTTCTGTCTAACCTCTCTATGTAGGTATCATGGTCTTGTTTTTGAAAAGATTTATGAAAACGTATTATCATTTTGTTTGTACCGTTGGTACCTATCTCTAAAACCATTGTTTCTCCAGCAACAACATCAATCTTTCTTGCTTTCCCATCATTAAAAGATAGAGTAATGCGACCATCAATAACAGTATATATTTCACGTTTTTCGTTGATATCGCTAGTCCAGATAGTTCCATGTGGAGTGACTTTTGTAAACAGTGTTTCAAGCACAAAAGCATCAGGTTCCATTTTTCCAATGAGCCCTGTAATTGTCTTTACGAAGCCTTTTTCAAGCTTAAAATCTAGACCAACTTGATTAGAATTTGGTGCATATAAATACTCTTTTATAGCAAAACGACTATAACGGCCTAAGCTGATCACCGTAGAATCATTAAATAACATTTGTAGACGACCATTATCCGTTTCTACAATATCTTGTTTGAAGAGACCCATGTCATCGTAGACTTTAAACACTTTGACATCTCTTTGGACTAAGGCATCACCCTTAACCACAGTTACCTTACCAACGTCGGCAAAGGCGATTGAAACGATTACTATCACAAATAAAAAAAATTTCATACAAAATACTCCCCTCTTTTTAGTAATATAAATACAATCCTACCATTATGACCTCTTTTCCATAGTCAGACGGAATATAGTTACTTTCATTTCGATAATGCTCATATTGTAATGATACTCCCATTGGATTAATAATTTTGTAAATTAAAGAAGTTGATAGCTTTTCTAATTTATCTTCTCTTTTTTCTCCGGATTCAATCCTGATAGTGTCATTATAGAGAACTCTGCTATATAGGTATCCAATATCCAAGTTCAAAGAGTTTGTCAGCTTCAAAGAATAGTTCAACTCTGCTTCATGAACTGCTTTTTCAAGAAAAATACATGGAGAATCAGCATCTTGCTTCATCGATTTTTCATAACGATATGAGGCTCTAAGTAAATTAACCCCAAACCATTTACTTACACCAACCTCAGCTCCTATAACATTTTTATTTCCCTCTGTCCACTGAAGATACTGTTGGTATTCATATTTTCCATCTATTTTCAGTAAAATACTATTGCCTAATAGCTTATTTATCTGTGGCTTAAAAGAATACAGTACTGCAAAATCAGTATAATTTGTCATCATCCGAGTATAGCTAACAGGCAGCCATATATTAGACTTCTTGCATAACCCCAAAAGCGGTTCAAAAATTGCTTTGTGTTGGTATGAAAAAATATGAACGATTGCAAAAAATGAAACCAACTGATTTTAAACGATTAGTGGGCGTAAAAAA
>Ga0073936_10002269_pt1 | contig 28795 bp, 24 predicted proteins | sample AliMusrvi5mmetaG_FD_87041 | JGI IMG/M metagenome (GOLD analysis project Ga0073936, IMG submission 87041) | Freshwater lake bacterial and archeal communities from Alinen Mustajarvi, Finland, to study Microbial Dark Matter (Phase II) - Alinen... | ecosystem: Environmental > Aquatic > Freshwater >...
GCCTGCGGGTGGTCGAGCAGCTGGCAGACGTGCCGGAGGGGGCGGTGACGCTCTTCTCGGCGCACGGCGTGGCGCCGGCCGTGCGGGCGGAGGCACGCGCACGGAAGCTGCGGGTGCTCGACGCCACCTGCCCCTTTGTCGAGAGGGTTCATCGCGAGGCGCTGCGCTTCGTGGCCGAAGGGTGCACGGTCTTCTGCATCGGCCATCCTGCGCATGCGGAGGTCGTGGGGATCGCGGGCGAGGCGCCGGGGCGTGTGCTGGTGGTCGGAACCGAGGCGGAGGCGCAGCAGGCACAGCCGCTTGACCCGGCGCAGGTGGCGGTGGTGTCGCAGACCACGCTGAACCCGGAAACAGCGGACCGTGTCCGGGAGGCGCTGCGGCGGCGGTTTCCGAAGCTGCGCCAACCGGCCAGCGAGGATATCTGCTACGCGACACGCAACCGCCAGCAGGCGGTCAAGGCGCTGGCAGCGCAGGCGGAACTGGTGCTGGTGCTGGGCTCCGCCAACAGTTCCAACTCGCGCCGCCTGGTGGAGACCGCACAGGGAGCCGGCGCCCGGGCCTGCCTGGTAAGCACGCGGGAGGAACTGGCGGCTGTGCCGGTCGAGGCGGTCTGCGTGCTGGGCGTCACCAGCGGAGCTTCCACGCCGGAATCGTTCCTGGAGGAGACGCTGTCTGCGCTGCGCGCGCGGGGCTTCGCAACCGTGGAGCACCTGCAGGCTGTGGACGAGCCGCTGCGCACGTTCCGGCCGGTGAAGGAAGAAGGTGTTTAGCGGTTTAGCTGTTCGGGAGAAGCCGTCTTTTCGCGCCAAGGCGCAGAGGCGCGGAGAAAATCTGTAGCCGCGGGCGGTGACCGCGGCAAACGCGGCCATCGGCCGCGTCTACAGTGAGGCGCGATCCCCCTAACCGCCTTCAGCCTAAACCGCTAACAGTCTTTTCCGCACAGGGCATGGAATCTTTGCACGGAACCTGCTATATATTCTGTCATAGTGAAGAGTGCGATTCGTCCGCCGCCCCTTGGTGCGATGGTGCGGGCGACAGGAGAACACAATGGCTGCAGTCGACGTCATGCTCCGGTACATGGTCGAGCACAACGCCAGCGATGTGCACCTGACATCCGGGCTCCACCCGTACATGCGCATTCACGGCGAGATGCGCCTGATCGAGGCGTTCGACGTGCAGGCCAGCAGCGGCATCCTGGCCATGCTCAACGAGGTGATGAGCGACTACAACCGCGCCCAGCTCCGCAACGAGCACGACACGGATTTTGACTACGAGGTTTCCGGGCTGGGGCGTTTCCGCGTGAACGCCTTCTTCGACATGCGCGGCGCCGGCACGGTGATGCGGCAGATTCCCGAGCAGATCCCCACCTTCGAGGAGCTCAACCTGCCGCCGGTGCTGCGCGCCTTCTGTGCGATGTCCAAGGGGCTGGTGGTGGTGACAGGGCCGACGGGCAGCGGCAAGTCCACCACCCTGGCCGCAATGGTCGACCACATCAACAAGACCCGCGCGGAGCACATCATCACCATCGAGGATCCGATCGAGTTCGTGCACCGCCCGATCAAGTGCCTGGTCAACCAGCGCGAGATGCACCGCGACACCAGCTCGTTCGCCCACGCGCTGCGCGCCGCGCTGCGGGAGGACCCGGACATCGTGCTGGTGGGCGAAATGCGCGACCTCGAAACCATGGAGATGGCCATCGAGACAGCCGAGACCGGCCACCTGGTCTTTGCCACGCTGCACACCAACTCCGCCGCCACTACCGTGGACCGCATCATCGACAAGTTCCCGGCCGACCGCCAGAACCACATCCGCTCCATGCTGGGCGACGCGCTCAAGGGGGTGGTGGCGCAGACGCTCTGCCAGAAGATCGGCGGCGGCCGCATCGCCTCCTTCGAGGTGCTGCTGGTCAACGTGCCGGTCGCCAACCACATCCGCGAGGGCAAGACCTTCATGATCCCGACCGTCATGCAGACCAGCCGCGCCATGGGGATGCAGACGTTCAGCGACGATTTGCTCCACCTGGTCCTCAAGGGGAAGATCACCCCGGAGGAGGCCTACTTCAAGTCCATCGACAAGGAGAGCATCCAGGTGGCCATGCAGAGCGCCGGGATCCCCATGGATTTCCTCGACGCCTCGTCCGAGGCGGATCGCGTGTCGCATCTGCAGCAGGCGCATGCCGCCGTCGACGCGCTGCGGGAACGCTGTCGCGCAAATCCGGAGGACGTTGCCGCGCTCAACGATCTCGCCTGGATGCTGGCCACCAGCCCGTCCGACGAGGTGCGCAACGGCAAGGAGGCGGTCCGCCTGGCCGAGGTCGCCCGGGACCTCTCAAAGGGCCGCGACCCGGCGGTGCTCGACACCCTGGCGGCAGCCTACGCCGAAACCGGCCACTTCGGCCGCGCCATGGAGTGGGCGCGCAAGGCCATCGGGCTGGCCGGCGCACAGGAGAAGGCACCGCTGAGCGTGGCGCTCAACATGCGCCTGAAGGAATACTCCCAGAGCCGTCCGCACCGGGACCTGTAGCGAGACACAGTACAGATCCTTGCGGAAATAGGCCACAGCCTGCAGTTTGTCCAATGGGTGTCGAAATCGCGATCGAAATCGGGATCGACCGCTTGCGGAATTTCGCAAGACTCAGTTAAGGATGTGTACACGCCGGGGGCTGCGTTATTGTGCGGGAAGTATTGTTGATCCCTTGGACTGCGTTGATCATCTGGTCCATCTTTTCTTTGTCTTCTTTTACCTGACTGGGGTTCATGAGGCGCTCGGCCGTCTTGCGGGCATCCTCATCCTCCTGAGCCGCCCGCTTCATCGCGGCCGGCGAACCGGTCTCGAAGAGTTCGCATCCAACAGGCAACAACAGCAGTGCGCAGGCGGCGCAAATCAAAAACGGGCGGAGTGTCGTTGTCATGGAAGACCCTCCCGGTCAGGTGACGGTTACTTCCGGCTAGCCAGGTCATGAACGCCAAAAAAACGGTTGCCCCAGCAGCGTCGTGTTTCCACGAGAATCAGCACACAACTTCATTTGCATGCTCTATTCCATCGACCTTTGCCTGTCAAGAATATAAGGTTTCAGTTATGGGGTGGTGGCGACCCCCGTGGCCTTGCGCCACGGGTGAAGTAGTTACGAAAGTAGGCCGGCGCGTCTCGCGCCGAGCCTTGCTAAACCACGCGCAGGAAAAATCAGGGCGTCCGCGAGGACGCGGCGCCCTACGGCTGCACAGTGCTGCACTTACTTCGCCGCTGGCGTGTTGGTCGCGCCCGGCAGGGCAAACATCTGGGGCGATTTCAGATAAAGCACCGTCTCGCTGGGAAGCTGGTCGCGGTCCAGGGTGGCCTTGGGATCGACCAGGCGAACCGTCACAAAGATCAGAAGCTCGGTCTGGGTCTTTTCATGCCCCTTGTACGAGAAGAACCAGTCGCCCAGGAACGGGATGTCGCCCAGCATGGGGATTTTGCTGGTTGAATCGATATCGGTCGTGGTGATCAGTCCGCCGATGGCGGCCGTGTTGCCGTCCGACAGGCTGAAGATCGTCTCCACGCTCTTCTTGTCGATCACCGGGAAGTTGTTGCCATCGCCCGGCGAAATCTCGCCGTTCTTGATGTTCCCCGCCGACAACGTGGTGTTCAGGGAGCTCAGCTCCGGCTTGATGGTAACGGTGATGTTGCTGGCAGTATTGACGCGGGGCGTGACCTCAACCGTAAGGCCAAAGGTGAAATATGGCATGGTCGAATCCAGCGCGGACGTGATCTGGAAGGTCGTGTTTCCGTTCACCGTGTAGGGCGTCTGGGTGATCTTGACGTTCGGCTGGTCGGTCGCGATCTTGATCAGCGCCTTCTCTTCGTTGGCCACGATGATCTTGGGGTTGGAGACCAGCTTCGAACCGGTGGTGCCTTCCAGCATGGCCAGCACCACGTCGAATTCCGACGGATTGAGCACGGCCGAAATGCTGCGCAAGGTACCGGGGGAAGCGGGCGTCGAGCCGGAAAACCCATTGCCGTCGGGAAGCTTAACACTCCCGGAGGCATGCGCAAACGTCAGCAGCGACTTCCCGTTGCCTGCTATCACAGCCAGGTTCTCGCCCTTCAACCCCTGCCAGTCGATGCCGAGATTCTCGGTCGCGCCCTTGCTCAGTTGCACAATCTTGGTCTCGATGGCGACCTGCAGGCGAGGACGGTCTACTTCCGTGACGATTCTCTGGATCTCCGCGGCCTTGAGTGCCGAGGCATTGACCACGATGGTGTTGCCGGAGGGGAACGGCGTCACGGTACCGTCCTTACCCAGCACGCTGGTGACCAGCGCGGCGACATCAGATACCTTGGCATAGTTGAGCCTGATGCTGGTGGAGCCGCGCGGGTCTTCGCTCGACTTACGTGTGTCGATCACAAAAATGCCGGAGGCCGGTGGCTTCTCCGTGAGCTGCAGGTTCTGGCGCTCGAGGATCGACTCCAGGGCCGGGCGCCATTCCACGTCCTGCAGGTTGGCGGTCACCTGCCCTGTCAGGTTGGTGGTGGCGGCAATGATGTTCGCGCCGGAGATGCGCGTAAAGAGGCGCACGACTTCCGCAAGGGGGACGTCATCGAGGCTGAGCGAGATCAACTGCGCGACATTTGTCACGATCACCCCCGCATTCGCGCCGGCCCTGGCAACCGGGTTGGCTGTCGCAACAGGAGCTTCCGCCTCTGCCCAGGAGAGGCCTGTCATGGCCGCTGCCATCAGCAGCGACAACCAACCCAGGCGCGACAAGTTGCTGCAGGTATTCGCCTTCATGTGTGCTCCCTTGCTTTGCAATGGATCCCGGATTCTACGTTCAATCTTTGGCTGGCGGCGGAGCCACGGGCGCGGATGGCACCGGCCCGCCCGGCAGCCGCTCGAACACCGGTCCGTCCGGCAGAATCACGCGAACAACCTTCCACCGGTAGACCTTGTTGTTGTGCGACAGGCTCACCACTTCGCCCACGCCGACAGCCCGCCCGTTGATCAGGGCCAGGAATTCCACCTGGCCGTTCTTATTCGGCAGGCGCGTCACGCCCCGGATTGTCTCCCGCAGGCGCTGTTCCGCACCGCGCCATTCGATCTCGTTGACCTTTGCCATCGTGTCATCCGCGCTTCCGACGCCGGGCTGGCTGACAGGAACGTAGTCCGGCGGCCAGAACGGGTCGCGCTGGGGATCGGCCGGCGTGGCCAACAACAGGCACGGCAGCAGAAGCAGCCCTGCCAGAAGGGCTCCCGTGCAGATGCGTTGTCCGTTGCGTGGCTTCACGGGCGCTTCCCCCCGGGCGCAGCCGGCTTGTTCCCCGGAGGCGTCTCCTTGCGTTCGCCGAACACCGGCCATTCCGTGCCGATGCGAATCCGGTGGATGGCGGGATTCTCGGGCCGTCCAAGGATCTCCACCTCCGTGACGCACACATAGGGATTGGCCTTCTCCAGGGCTTGCAGAAAATCACGCACCGCCGCGTACGATCCGGAGGCGCCGATTTCCAGCGCATAGCGTTCCAGGACGACCCCCGCGTCCTTTGCCTCCACCGGGATTGCGGTGCGGCCGCGCTCCGCCCAGGAGTCGATCTGCAGGCCGCAGGCCGCAGCGATTGGTTCCACGATTCCCTGCACGTTCACCAGCGTGGATCCGAGCACCGGGCGGAGCACGAACCGGTTCGTGGCCACGCCCAATTCCGCCTGCAGCCGGAAAACCTCGTTGCTGACAACAGCCAGGTCGCGCAACCCGATCTGCGCCCCCTTGATCTTGTCCGTACAGGTTTCCAGCTGGCGGAGCTCCTGGCCGTACACTTGGCGCATCGGGTTGACCAGCAAATGGAAGCAGGCGTACAGCACGCCGCCCACGATGCCCGTCATCGCCAGGCCGCGTTGCAGCAGCTGCTTGTTGTGCGTGGAGAGTTTCACTCGAAGCTCCTGGGGCGGTACCGGCAGTTCAACTCGAAGAACCAGACAGTGCGCGGCTCGCCGGCAGGCGTCTTGCGGACGGTCTCCTTGCGAAACCCGTTATTGGGAACAGAGACCGCCTCCACGCGGTTCGAGAAGGCGGGCGAGGAAAGACAGGCGATCAGGCTGTCCACACTCTCCTTCGGATCGTCGCCGGTGAGCTTGCCGGTGAGATGCAGCTCGTAGCTGCGCGTGGCGATTGTGCTCGTCTTCTGCTTGCCGGCGAACTGGGTGATCCGCAGCGACTGCAGCTGGATGTCCGCGGGAATGCCAGCCTGCAGCGCGGCCAGCTCGTCGCCCAGCGGCAGGCGGGTGCGCCGGAACGACTCCATCAACAGGGAGGAGGCGCGCAGCTCGGTCCGCGCGGTGCGCAGTTCCATCAGGTACTTGAACTGCGGCTCGAGGCGCGCCCACTGCGCCTGCGCCGCCTCCGACTGGAACTTCGCGTCACGGCCCTTCGCAAACAGCGTCACGATGAACAGCAGGCTGATGCCCGCAACCACGACGCCGCCCACGCGCAGCACCAGGCGCATGTTGACCGGGCTGGCGATGCGCCGCTCGTCGTCCAGCAGCAGGTCCACGTGGTAGGTCACGATTCCATCTCCAGGACCGCCAGCGCCGCGCCCATGGCCGAGGCGAAGCGGCTTTCATTTCCCTTCACCCGCTCGGCCAGCGCGCCCGGCTGGCAGGGCAGCGTATCCAGCGGGTTCCACGTCGCCGGCACAATGCCCATGACCTTGACGATCGGCTCGTTCCAGTACTTCGTTCCCAGCAGCGAGCCGCTCAGCAGGATCTTCTCGATCCGGCAGGTGCGCTTGCGCTCCACGAACTCGCGCACCAGCACCAGCTGCCGCAGGAGCGGCTCAATGGCCGCGGCGATCGGCGCCGAGGCGTCGATCAAGTCGTCCTCCAGCGCGCCGGGAACCAGCTTCTCCTCGATCCCCAGTTTTTCCTGGATGGTCCGGACAATCGCATGGCTGCCCAGCTGGCATTGCCGGTAGAAGGCCAGCCGCCCCTTGTAGAATGCGGCGACGTGCGTCACATCGCTTCCGATCTGCATGAAGATCGCGGGAGCATCGCCATGATGCGCGGTCAGTTCGCGCGAGAAACAGTTCAGTTCCGCCGCGCCGCTGACCTGCAACGAATAGGGCGCGGGGATTCCCTGCGGCAACAAGGATACGGCCCAGCGGGTTTGTCTCTCCGGCAACGAGACCGCCAGCACATTTTGATCTCGGTTCTCGGTCGACACGATCTCATAGCCAATACGATGGGCCGAGCCCTCGGGAAGGCCCATTCTTTCCATGAAAAAACCGAAGTTGAGATTTGCCCGGTTGTTGTCGGTCCCCGCAGGAACAGATAACAAACGAATGCAGGCCTGCGGCGAGGTAACAGCTACCGCCGCATATCGGGCGCGTAGTGCCTTTGGCAGCAACAGCGGTGCAGGCCGAACCTCTCCAGTTTCGTCCGATGGCAGCTCAACAGGCGGCAACAGGTCGGCCGCAACCAGCGTGCTGGTGTCACCTAAACGCATCAACCGGACAACCCGGGTTGTCGCATCACCCACATCCAAGCCAACCACATCGGTACGAACAGCCTTGCGCCCGAATTTCAATTTTGCAAATGCTCCTGTCACACCACCTCCAAGCGTATTTTTCACCAAATCGGCAGGCAATACCATTCAGCAAGTCCTATTCCATATTAATGATACCAAGCCTCATATCACTTACCAAAATTGTATGCTGCCACATGTGGATTATCAACAGGAATATTGGCCGCATGGCAAGGCGCATAGCAAGGCGTCAGTTACGGGAGGGCGGCGTCCCCCCGTGGTCTTGTGCTGCGAGTAAGAGAGTTCAGGAGAACCGGCGATTCGCACGCCGTTTCTCCTGAACTCTCGGCCCACCTCCTGTAACTGACCTTTTACGCAGCATGCCGATTTCACCTTCAGTAAACTGTATCGTTTGAATTAACGCGCACAGTCGCTTCTTTCTCAATTTTAAGAAGCCGGGTGGCTGTTCGCGTAACCGAGAATTATTTCGGTGTAACTGCGCGAAGAAATGCCAAACCTGCTCTTTGCTTTGCAGAGTAGACATCGAAACAGCCAAACGATATGGTGACAATGCCTATGAAACAGAGTTTATGAGCACCCCCTGCTTTTGTAGCACTCCTTGCCGTCCCAGGGCGCCAATGGCATGGCTTGTGCTAAATTATAGATATCTGTCAGTCAGGACGAGGCGTATGATTCTCAAGGTAAAGAGGTTTCGCGTGAACAAGCACCCTCTGGCGCAGAATGAACCTCGCCGCACTTCCGCCAACAAGCGGAACTGCGGGCTGACAATTATTGAAGTTCTGATCTGCATGGTGATGCTCGCCATCGTTGTCGCAGGGCTTTACAATGGAACAGAAGCCTGCGCGCGCGGTTCTACCGCCAACGCCATGCATGTGGCGGCCTATGGCTTGCTGCAGGATAAGTTCGAACAGATGCGCGGTGGTGATTTTTCGGCCATTTCCGTTGCGAACTATCCCACGCAGACCCTGCAGATTACCACCATGGGCGGCATGAACGCGACCAGCATCGTCTCTGGCACGTTCTCCTGTACCGTCACAAATCTGACCGCGCCATCCCGCAAGCTCGTGCAACTTCAGCTCAATTGGAATTACCGCAATCAGGCGCTTTCGGAGAATCTCGCGGGGGCGATCGTCGACCCCAACGCGACAGCCAGTTTGATGGGCTCGCTGACCGGATACCTGCTCCTGAATCCTTCTGGAAGCGCTCCTCTTCAATTCACACTGACACCCTTTGGCGGCGGCAGTAACATTGTCTGGTCCAGCGCCACGAATCTGCCGACTGCTGGAGCAAACTACCTCGCGTCCAATGTGAAGGTCCAGGTCGGCGGATCCGGGACACAAACTGCCATCCAGTACAACTACCAGCCATTCCCGATGTCCAATGCCAAAGTATGGACGATCGATGACTCGACTGACGGTTTCAGCGCCACGATCTCGTACGACTCGGCCCATGCCTGTTGGCGGTTGGATGTGGAAGGGCAGACGGTGGTGCTTTCAACCCAGTAGAAAAGCGGTTTCCATGCACACGCAAACGAAACGACACGGGTTCACCCTTACGGAGGTCCTCATTGCGACCGCTACGTTTGCCATTGTCGCCACGATCACCGTGCGGGCCTATTGCAATGCGATGCGCGATGTAAAGACCTGCTGTTCGCAAATCAACTACACGGCGACAGGAAGAGCCCTGCAACAGAAAATCAGCGGGTATGTCCGGAACGGCCGTTCTGCCGTGGTGGTCTCGAATACCGTCACCATCTTCGCGGCCTCCCTGACCAATTACAGCTGCATCACGTTTGTGGACCCGGACGGCAATGCGAACACGCCCGGCACGCTGACTTTCTACCTGGATGGCTCGACCACCAACAACGGGGTCGTACTCAGCAGTTCGGTCTACCCGATCCAGTCCAACACCATGTTCCGCATCATCCCCACCACGCCTTGCTCGGTCGGTTTCGCCTTTCACATCGGCGGCACCACCAACACAGCCGACGCCGTGAATGCCAGCTACTCGGGGAAAAGCTGCGCCGGCATTGACATGCGCTTTACGTCAACCCCTCGCAATCTAATGCGTGAGTATCAATAAACGGAGGCAACATCCATGAACATCCCGATCCTCTGCAGCCCCCCCACCGTCGCTGCCACACGCGCCGCAGCCCGGTCCGGCAGCGCCGCAATCACCATGATCATCCTGGTGACCGCAGCCTGTGTGATGATCGGATCCCTGCTTTTCTATTCCAGCAGCGAGACCCGCATGTCCCGGGTCGCACTGGACCAGCAAAAAGCCCTCATCGCGGCGGAGGCCGGCCTGGATTATGGCGTGATGCAACTGCACAATATCCTCGCAACCTATAAACTCAACCCCCAGGTTGCCCAGTCCGACTTTATCTCCTCGATCAACTTGCTCCCGGACCCGCCCGCGCTTCCGGGCCCCTATGTGTATTCTTCGCCAACGGGAAGCACGTTTTCGATCTCCGTCGACACACCCATCGTCACCGGCGTCCTCACCCAGGGAAACTTTATCGGCAACATCGGCTTTTCCCAGCAGTTTACCGTCACGTGCGGCGCTTCCAATACGATCACCCATCTGTCGGTCGCATTGCAAAAGCGCGTGCAGGCGTTCGGGCTGTATGTCGTCAGTTTCGGCGTTTTCTACCAGGGCAGCCTGGAAGTCCAGCCGGGGTCGACCATGACCTTCCGCGGGCCTGTCCATTGCAACGGGAGTATTTATCTCGGAGGACCTCTGGCCTTTTACGATAAAATCACCAGCTCCGGCGACGTGTTCGTGAAACGCTTGAACGATTACACCACCCTGCCGGAGCCCGAGATTCAGGACACGCACAGCAATCTGGTCTCCATGCTGATGAGCGGAAACAACACGGTCGAAGCGAACTACATGGACTCGGCCAATGTCAACTGGGCCTCCCAGGCACTGGTCAAATGGCAGGGGCAGATTCTGACCCGCGCGCATGGCGTCGGCCCCATCAACCCGCCCATTGCCCTAGCATCGTCCCCACACGATCTGATCGAGCGGGCCATCCCGCCGCCCGGCGTGGGGCAGACAAACCCGCTCTACAACGCAACCACAGAAGCGGCGAAATTCGCGAACACGGCCGCCTTGCGAATCTATGTGAAGACCAATCGCTCCATCCAGGTTACCGACATCTTTACCAACACCATTGTCCAGACTAAGCTTCAGGGATCCAATCCGCCGGTCACGTTCACCAACAAGGTGGTGTTGCGGACCAACGGGATTTACAAAGTCTACTCCTACATGAGAAGCACGAATCTGTTCGTCAAAGACGTGGATGGCGCGTATTCCATGACCCAGACCGGCATGGTGGCCGTTGGGCAGAGTTTTTACGATGCCCGGCAAATGACCAACATGGCACCCGTCGACATCTACCTGGACCAACTGATGACGTATTACCCTGATTTCTACACGCCCTCGTGCTACTCCACCACACAGGGGCAAGGCGCAATATATATCACCAGCGATCCACCGACCAATTCGCTCGGCAAGCCAGACGGAATGCCGTGTGTCCGGTTGCGGAACGGCGCGCATCTGTTGACGGCTCTCACGATCTCCAGCGACCTCCCCGTCTACATTGAAGGAAACTTCAACCTCACCAACAGCGCCGGCCTTACCAAGACCGTCTGCGTTGTCGGCGATGCCATCACCATGCTCTCCTCGGTCTGGCAGGACGCCAAGAGCACGGGCCCCGGCAATGTTCGCATACCGTCAAACACCACGTACAACCTCTCGATGATGACCGGCAACCTCGCCACGACCCCCGGGGTGAGCGCGAGCTACAATGGCGGGCTCGAGAACGAAATCCGGTTCCTGGAGGACTGGACCGCCAACACGGTCAAGTTCCGCGGCGCGATCATCAACCTCTGGAACTCGGAAATGGCAACCGGCGCCTGGGGCGGCAACAATACGACCAATGGATTCGTCTACGGCGTCCCGCAAGTGCGCGACTGGGGCTATGATCAGATTTACCGGGTTTCCAATCCGCCAACCATCCCCATGGTTTACGGCATGGAGGAAATCCAGTGGGGGCTTGCCCGCGGGTTTAGTGTTCCGTACTCGAAATAATTCTGCCCGAGAATCAACACATTTATGAACGTAGAAATCCATGCGTTCTCCAACACGGTCTGCATGGACGTGTTGCCCTGCCGGACCGCCTCCGCGCAAAATCCGGGGACGGGCCCGCAGGGGAACGAACCGCCGCGCGCAAAAGTCAGTTCGACTACGCCAGAGTCCCTCGTCCGGCCGGAAGATTATTTCTTTCTGTTTGAAAATGCCTATGATGCAACTTTGATTACTGATCAGCACGGGGTGTGCCTCCATGCCAACCAGAGAGTCACGGAACTGCTGGGATATGACCGCCAGATTCTGATCCAGTCCCCTTTCTGGCAACTGGTCTCCGGGGCGGACGCCGGATTGATGGAGACTGTTCGCAGCAATCTGGCAGCCAACCGCTTCCTGCGGATCACTGCTTGGTGTTTGCGGCAGGACGGGTCGAAAGTCCCCACTGAAATCGCCGTCAGCCAGTTTGCTGCCGGGAAAGAAACCTTCCTGTGTTTCTTTATTCGCGACGAAACTGCGCGCGCGCAGGCAGAAACGCAATTGCGCACCATTCAGAATGCCGTACGGAACGCCAGCACCGGCATCGGTGTGGCCGGACCGGATGGCATCCTTGAGTATGCCAATCCGGCACTGGCCGCTTTGTTTGGCGAGAAAGACCCAACGCTTCTCGCCGGACGGAAACTCGATGCGCTCCTGGGGAATGCCAAACTGGCGCAGGAGTTGATCGCGGCTGTCCAGAAGGGGCAAAGCGCGCTCGTGGAGTGTCCTTGCCCCGCTGCCGCGGAAGCCCCGCCGCGCTGGATCCAGATCTCCGCCGCCCCCAACCTCGACGCGCAGAGCCAGTTGATCGGCCTCGTCCTCTCGCTGGTTGACATCAGCGACCGACACCGCGCCGAGCAGGCGGAGCGCGTCGTGGAGCGCGACCGGGTCATGATGGACAGCCTTGGCGCCGTCTGCCATCACCTGGGCCAGCCCGCGACCGTGCTGCTCTCCACGCTGGAGATCATCCACCGGATGGGAGATTCCGACCAGAAGGAGCGGACTGAACTGCTGCAGATGAGCCTGGAGGCGGCCGAGAACCTGCGCAAGATCATGCGGGAGTTGAACGATCTTCGCCACTACAGCGCCGAATCCTACCCGGGCCTGACACCGGACCGCGCCACCAGCATCGTGGCCTTCTCCTCCCACGCCTGAGATGGATTCTGCCAGGCGAACCGCAAATTGACGAACATCCAACCGCAGTGTGCGGAAGTTCTTCTTCAACAATCGACACCCGGCTCCAGGTAGGGCGGCCAGTCCCTTGGCCGCCGCGCCCTCCCACTTCAAAAATCAACACTCTGCTGTTCTGCGGTTTTGCAGTTCGTTTCGTGATTCTTGCGAACGCGAGTAACAGGATCCGATCGGTAGGGACGCCTCTCCGAGGCGTCCGCGGATGTTTCTCCGAACCGTCCCCTACCCCACAAGATTGCGCCTCAACCCGCTCCCAATTGAGCGGAGCTGAACTTCCGCAGGATACGGCTGCTCAACCAGAGCGAACTGCGCCAGCGCGACGCGCGGTAGACAAACCGGAAGTGGGGCTCCGGGCTGGCGCCAAGGTAGTCCTTAAATTGCGACAGGGACATCTGCGGAGATCCGCCAAAATTGATGCGCAACGGCAGCCCCCAGCGTTCCCGCGCATACAAACTGGCCTGCCAGTAGAGCGCCGGAACGACGGTCTTCGTGCCGGCAGAGGCAACGTTGCCGCTGCGCCAAAGATAGACGGTCCGGTCCCGATCACTGTACAACAGTACAACGGCAGCGCACAGATCCCCGGCGGCGTTTCACGCCCCATAGAGGCAGCCGACATCATGGGCCAGCAACCATTCCATGCGGCGGGAGAGATCCATGGTCCAGGCCGAAGAGCTTTTCCAGCCGAATCTGCGCAACAGGGTCTCCTTGTGCAGCGCAATGAACGCTTGAATCTGATCAAGACCCAGCGCGCCGAACGTGTGCGACTCGCTGCCCCGCCGGATCAATCGCCGATGTTCGCGGTTCATCTGCTTGAGGATTTCGGGCGGATTGGTGAAATCCCAGATGTGGGCATACTGAATCTGAGCCTGCCAACCGGCATAGCAAATGCCGCGCACGTCACAAAGACCGGGATGCCCCTCGCAATAGATGATGTCCAGCCTGCTGGCGCTGGCCTGCGCGAGATCGTGAAGGACCTGCATGCGCGCGCGGCGGACACCGATGGACTCGCCGACGAGGTCAGGGGAAAGAACGGGACCCGCGTAGAAAAATTCAAAATACGTGGAGGTGTTGATGCCCCACTGCCGCTCGGAGGGCAGCGCCCATCCTGCGCACAGATTGCCGGAACGGTCAAACGCGCCCAGTTGCAGGAATTGAATGCCGACGGAATCGGTCTGTTCCAGCATGCGCAGACAATCGCTGCGAAGGAATCGGTTGGCGGTGGGCGAAGCCTCGACCAGCGCGTCCCAACTGGCACGGTCGTCGGACGAAAGGAGGCGGATGGTATCCGCTGTTCTGTCCGTTGCCTCCTCTTTCTGCATGTTTTCTCAATAACACACAACGATTTTCTCCGCAAGTGAAAGCAACCAAATGGTAACGGTGTCGGCAGCCGTTCTGTCCCCCGGCCGCCTGAGATGGATTTTGCCAGACGACCCGCAAATTGCTGAACACCCAACCGCAGGGTGTTGAAGTTCTCCCACCTTCAAAAATCAACACTCTGCTGTTCTGCGGTTTTGCGGTTCACATGTCGGATTCTCGCCCCAGGACAACCGGAACGTCTGTGACTGGGGCTGGAGCGCAACGCGCGAACCGCAGATTGACGAGCGCCCAACAGCAGCGTGTTGAAATACGGACAAAAATTGTAATTGATGGAGACTGCTGGCTAGCGTACGATATGACGTACGAATGGAGAGGCGCTCATGATCACGCTAACCGCGACCGAAGCTCGAAAACAACTCTACGGGTTGCTGGATGATGTGACCGATTCGCATGCACCGATCCACATCACCGGCAAACGCCATTCGGCGGTGCTCGTATCGGCAGACGATTGGCGAGCCATTGAGGAGACTCTTTTCCTTGAATCCATTCCGGGCATGAAGGAATCCATCGTCAAGGGAATGAAGACGCCGGCTGGTAAGTGCGCAAAGGAACCGGGGTGGTGAGTTGGCAAGTCGTCTATACACGGCAGGCTCAGAAGGACGCCCGGAAGCTTGCCTCTTCCGGTCTCCAACCGCAGGCAGAACGGCTGCTGGTGATTCTCGCCGAAAACCCATACCAGACGCCGCCCTTTTTTGAAAAACTGGTCGGTGATCTGTCCGGAGCCTATTCTCGCCGGATCAACATCCAACATAGACTCGTGTATGAGGTGCTGGACTCGATCAAGATCGTCAAAGTGCTTCGCATGTGGACCCACTATGAATAGTGCGGCGAACCGCAAATTGACGAACGCCCAACCGCAGCGTGTTGAATTTCTCCCACCTTCAAAAATCAACACTCTGCGGTTTTGCAGTTCGCTTCGTGCTTCTTGCGAACGCGAGTAACAGGATTCATTCGGTAGGGACGCCTCTCCGAGGCGTCCGCGGACGGTTCGGAGATCCGTCCCTACCCCAACACCCGGGCACTCACTTGTGCTAGCGAGGATGCGACCATGTCTTTGAGACTGCGCCAGATCCGCTACATCCTGCTCCTGTCGCTCTTGAGCACGCTCGTGCTGGGCGCCTTTCTCTGCCCCACCCCGCAGCACGCGGGGATCAACCAGGCCCGCAAGGCCCTGTTCCTCGACCTGGTGGACGGCTCCGCCCACCGCCCTTATGTCAGCCGCGCGCTTCTGCCGACCCTTGTGCGAACAACGACCGCAACGACGCCCATCGAATTCCAGCAGGCCTGTGCCGACCAGGTCGAACAACGCCCCTGGCTGCGCACCCTGTTCGCAATTCTCTACTGGCAGCCTCTGGCAGGCTTCCCGTATCTGGTCGCATCTGTCCTGATGCTGCTCTGTTTCGCGGGGTTCGGGCACTTTGTCACCAAGCTGACTATCCGGGTTTGCGGCCTGCCGTTCACAGACCGCACCCGGCTGGCGCTGCTGACCGTGGCCATGCTGGGCCTTCCGCCGTGCTTCGCGTACGTGTCATACGTGTATGACCCGCCGCAGTTGTTCCTCTTCACCCTCGCGCTCTGGTTGCTGGCCACTGACCGGCGCGCGGCGTTCGTGGCGGCATTTGCCGTCTGCTGCCTGAACAAGGAGACCGCCGTGCTGCTGATCCCGCTGTTCGTGCTGGTCGCCCGAAACCAGCCGGCGCGAATGCAGCGGATCGACTGGTTCACGCTTGCCATCCTGGCCGCGATCTTTGCCGGATCCTGGCTCGTGCTGACCTGGTCGTTCCGCAGCAACCCGGGCGAGCCTGTCGAATTCCACCTCACCCGCAACCTCTGGAAGCTGGCATACGGGTGGTCGTTTGCGGCGCTCGGGGTCTTCCTCTCCCTGGCGTGGCTGATCTTCCGCCGCTGGTCAGAGCAACCTCTTTTCCTGCGACAGGCGCTGGTCTGCACCCTGTTGCCACTGATCCCGCTGACCCTGCTGCTGGGGTATCTCGACGAATGGCGGGATTACTACGAAGCCTACCCGGCTATCTTCGGCCTGGCCGTGGCTGGCTGGATGCGGGTAGGGACGCCTCTCCGAGGCGTCTGCGGACGTTCCTGAAGTTCCCCTTCAACAATCAACACTCTGCTGTTCTGCGGTTCACATGTCGGATTCTTGCCACAGGACAACCGGAACGTCTGTGACTGGAACTGGAGCGCAACGCGCGAACCGCAGATTGTCGAACATCCAACCGCAGAGTGTTGACGTTCTCCCACTTCAACAATCGACACGCTGCTTTGGGCAGGGCGAAGGCGCGGACGCGTCTGATCTGGAACTCATGAAACCCGGAACGTGCGGCATCGTTGGCAACGCCAATTGTGCCTTCCTGTTTTCCTGAGTTCCAGATTCGCCATACGCATCTCTTTGCCAAAAACACAACGGGGGCGAACGCTTGCGCGCTCGTCCCCGTTTCCGCATTCAGATTGCGGTTGGATTACTTGGCGTCAATCTTCAGGATATGGGTGTCGCTGAAGGAGCACGTGGGCAGCGCGTTCACCGCACCAACCGTGTACGTGCCGCCCTCGCGGCAGATCAGCGTGGAATTCGACCCGCCCGTCATCCCCTTCAGGTAGACGGCAATGTCAGAGAAGTACAGCACCGTGGTCTCAGCCAGCTGCTGCTGGGACGTGGCATACTGCTGCTTGGCATGCTCAATCAACCGCAGGTTGTTGACACAGCTGCTCGCACGGGCATCCGCACGAGACTTCATGAACGACGGAATCGCGATCGCCGCCAGCAGGGCGATGATCGCAACCACGATCATGATTTCAACCAGCGTGAAACCTTTGTTCTGTTTCATCATTTGTCTCCGTTGTTTTTCCGCGCTTATCGCCCTCCCGGGCTTCGCGGCTTGTTGTCCCTGCACCATCCCCATTCTTACCGCCCATCCCGGGCTACACAGGAACGGCCTTACCCACCCTCCATCGGGCCACCGATTTCAGACAGGTACCCACTGAAAATAGTGTCAGCACGTAAATAAGCAATGTCCATGCCAACCATCCCCTTTTTACCAAGAACGAGATAAAATGGCAAATATTATTGTTCTGGTAAAATCTTGCCCTGCCAGGAGCAGGCCTTTACTGAAAAAATCGACTTTTTTGTCCACCCATTGTTCAAATCTGCGACAAGGCTTCTTGCTTTTGTCATTTCCCATCCGTGGGAAGCTTCCGATAGAGGGTTGCCAGGGATATCTGCAAGGCCTTGGCAGCCTCCTCCTTGTTGCCGTTGTTCTTGGAAATGGCCTGTTCGAGGTATTCCTTCTCTTTCTGCCGCAAAAAGGCCCGCAGGGAGACATTCCGGTACTGCTCGGCCACAGGGCCGACTGCATCGTCCGCAGCGACCTCCGCGTCGGTCCGGCTGGCATGCGCCGCGACGCGCGGCGGCAGGGAATCGAGGGTGATCTCGTCATCCTGCGCGAACGCAATGGCATGCTTGACGGCATTCTCAAGCTCGCGCACGTTGCCGGGCCAGGGACAGCGCAGAAACGCGGCGGCAGCTTCGCGCGACACCCGCAGCAGCGTCCCCCCCTCCGGCGTCGCGCGCCGCAGGAAGAACTGCACCAGCGGCAGGATGTCCTCGGGCCGCTCGCGCAACGGTGCGATCTCGATGGTGATCACGGCCAGCCGGTAATACAGATCCTGCCGGAACGAGCCGTCGTGCACCTTATTTTCAAGGCTGACGTTGCTGGCTGCCAGCACGCGGACATTGACAGGAACCGTCTCCGTGCCGCCCACAGCCCGGATCTCGCGTTCCTGCAGCACCCGCAGCAGTTTTCCCTGCAGCAACAGCGGCATGGAGGCGATCTCGTCCAGCAGGAGCGTACCGCCCTCGGCTGCCTCGAACAGACCCTTGCGGTCCGACATGGCGCCGGTAAACGCCCCCTTGACGTAGCCGAACATCTCGGATTCCAGGAGGGATTCGGGCAGTGCCGCGCAGTTGACCGCGATCCACGGCTTGTCGCGCCGGCGGCTGTTGTTGTGCAAGGCGCGCGCCAGGACCTCCTTGCCGGTGCCGCTCTCGCCGGTCAGCAGCACCGTGGCGTCGGTCGGCGCCACACGCCGGATCTGCTCGCAGATGCGCTTCATCGCGGCGCTCTCGGCCACCACCACGTCGAACTTGCACTGCGTGGCCAGGGTGTCGCGCAACTGGTCGCGCTCGGACTTGAGGTCGGAGAATTCCAGCGCCCGTTTCACGGTCAGGATCAATTCGTCCACCTTGAACGGCTTGGTCAAATAGTCGAACGCCCCGTTCTTCATGGCATCAATGGCAGTCTCGACCGACCCATAGGCTGTCAGCAGGATCACGGGCATGTCCGGGCATTCGGCGCGGGCAGCCAGAAAGAGGGTCATGCCGTCCATGGGCGACATGCGGATATCGCTGAGCATCAGGTCGAACTTCTGGGATTTCAGCATCTCAATGGCAGTAGGACCATCCTTGGCCGAGACCGCTTCCAGCCCTTCTGTCCGCAGCACGCTGTGCAGCAGGGTCAGGATGCGGGGTTCGTCATCCACCAGAAGAATTCTCTTGGCCATTGCGGGTGTTCCTCGGCACAGATCTGTGAAAACGTCTGCAAATGATTCTGACTCGAACTGATCTTGGCAGCACTTCTCGCGCGTGCAACGCCCGCGGATCGGTTCTACACACCTGATTCGCAATTATGCTAAACGATTTGCAGTTTTCTTACAACTGGGAACTCTGCGGCCATAAACAAAAAAGAAGGGACGGATTCGGATGAATCCGCCCCTTCTTTACGGCTGCCAGAAGATCAACCGCCCTGCGACAGGACATGCGGCGTCGCATTGGCAGGCGCAGGATAGGAGCACGTCGGGTTGCTGGTGACAGCGCCAACCGCGTAGGTTCCGCCCTCGCGGCAGGTCGGGCCGTTGCTGGTCGTCGCACCCTTGATGTACGTGCTGATGTCCGACATATACAGCACCGTGCTGTTGGCGCAGGATATCGAGACAGTCGCGTACTGCTGCTTGGCGCTGTCGATCAGGCGCAGGTTATTGATGCACGAGGAGGCACGGGCGTTCGCGCGCGACTTCATGAACGAGGGGATCGCGATCGACGCCAGCACGGCGATGATCGCAACTACAATCATGATTTCCACCAGCGTAAAACCGTTTGGCCGTCGCATGTCCAAAACCCTCCGTCCGCGGCACAATCTACGGCAGAACGAGACCATTCCAAACGTTCCTGATTATTAACGGTAAATGATCGACGCCTTTTTTGCAATGGCAATTGTTCGGGAAAACAAACAAAAAAGAGGGGCGGATTCGGATGAATCCGCCCCTTCTTTGTGATCACCGATGACTCAAATCGGCCACCAGCAGATCAACCGCCCTGCGACAAAACATGGCCCAACGATGTACCAATGGAGCACGTCGGATTGCTGGTCACAGCGCCAACCGTGTAGGTGCCCTGTTCACGGCAGACCGGACCGTTGGTCGCACCCGCGCCCTTGATGTAGATGTAGATGTCCGACATATACAGCACCGTGCTGTTGGCGCAGGTCGAGGACGCGGTCGCGTACTGCTGCTTGGCGCTGTCGATCAGACGCAGGTTGTTGACGCACGAAGACGCACGGGCGCTCGTACGCGATTGCATGAACGGGGGTATCGCGATCGACGCCAGCACGGCGATGATCGCCACCACGATCATGATTTCCACCAGCGTGAAACCTCTTTGCTGTTTCATCTGTCACCTCCTGTTACGCCTCACGCTTGTCGCCCTCCCGGGCTTCGCGAGGCGGTTGTTGTTTTCCGCGCCCATTCTCACCGCCCATCCCGGGCTACACAGGCGCAGGCTAAACTCTCCCGACTCTCCCGATCTGCCCCATCACCACGCCTCAGCAGACCAGAAAGTCATGTTTATAAAAGCAGTTCTCGGGCCAACTGGCAATGTTATTCTACTTCTCACCCCCGAGGCCGGTGATCCAGCAAATTCATGCGCCTGTCTGGACAGCCTCCTATTGAGCCTTGCAAAAATGAGTTACGTTGTTTTTGTGGCTGTCGAAGACTGTCCGCATCGCGTCGGGGTCGGGGTCGCTATCGGCATCGGTATCGAAAAGCGGTTGTTTGTGCCACCGGATAAGCGAATTCAGCATCGGCGGTCGACCCCGATTCCGATACCGACGCCAACCCCGATGCGACAGGTATCTGGTTGGCGACTGTTACCGACTTTTGCAACTGTCTGTAGCTGCTGCGTGTGCACTTTCATCAGCAGTGCGAATCTGTTCGCAACCGTGCAAAAACGGACTGCGCCGCACAAATTCGCGCAAACCTTTGTCCATGCCCATGGGAGGCTTTTCAAGCCGCGCCGGAAACGAGTTGGCTCATCTTGAAGAGCGGCAGGAAAAGAGCCACAACAATGCCGCCGATAACCACCCCGAGGAAGACCATCAGCAGGGGTTCCATCAGGGAGGTCAGGGTTGCCAGCATGGTCTCGACCTCGTCGTCGTAGGTGTCGGCGATGTTGTCGAGCATTTCGTCCAACCGGCCGCTCTTCTCGCCAGCCTCCACCATGCGGATCATCAGCTTGGGGAGGCATTTCTTGTCCTGCAGGCCGCTGGTGATGGTCCCGCCTTGCTCCACGTTCCGGCGCGATTCCATGATCGCATGCTCGATCACGCGGTTGCCGGTCGCCTTGGCGACCAGTGACAGCGCCTCCAGAATCGGCACGCCGCTGCGCAGCATCTGGGACAGCAACCGCGAGAAACGGGCCACCGCCACCTTCTGGATCAGCACGCCCATGACCGGGGCCCGCAGCAGGCGGGCATGGATCGCCCATTCGCCCATGGGCGAGCGCACCCAGCGACGAAACAAGTACACCGCCACCACAACCACAGGGGTGATGATCAGGAAGTTGTGGCGGATCCCGTTGCTCAACTTGAGCAGGATCAGGGTCGGCAACGGCAGCGTGCCGCCGAAGTCCGAATACATGCTGGCAAAGACCGGCACCACAAAGGTGATGATGCCGAAGGTGATGAGCAGGGCCATGCTCATGACCACCACCGGATAGGTCAGGGCCCCCTTGACCTTGCGCGTCAGCTTGGCGCTGGACTCCATCATCAGCGCCAGGCGTTTCAGCGTGAGGGCGAACTCGCCGCTGCGCTCGCCGGCGCGAACCATGTTGACATACAGGGTGTTGAAGATCTGCGGATAGCGCGCCAGGGCGTCGGAGAACGGCGCGCCGCCCTCAATCGTGGCCAGCAGGTCAGCCTGGATCGCGCGAAACCCAGGCGAATCGCATTGGTCGTGCAACGCCGAAAGGGAGGTGACCAGCGACATGCCGGAGGACATCATGCTGGCAATCTGGCGCGTGAACGGCCCGACATCCTTCTTGACGATCTTGCCGGCGCCATGCACATGCCGGACACGGCCGGATGATGCTGCGGCAGCCGTGTCGCCGGGTGTCGGCCGCGCCGGAGCCGCAGCCGGACGTGCGGGAGCCGCAGCTGGACGAGAAGGCTGCGCCGAAGTTCCCGTATTTCGCGTCACAACCGGCATGGCCCGTCTCCTCTGATTCCGTTTCCGTCCTGTGAACCCCCGCCCGCTTATTCGCCGCCGGTGACCTCCAGCGCCGCGGCCAGGGAAGTGATTCCATCACGCACCTTCATCATCCCGACATCCTTGAGGGGGATCATCCCATTCTGAATCGCCACAGTACGCAGTTCCGCGGTGGTCTTGCCGTGGACAATGGCGTCGCGAATGTTCTCCGACACCGGCAGCACTTCCATGATCGCGCCGCGACCCTTGTAGCCGATCCCGTTACACCGCGGACAACCCGTGGCAAAGAAGACCGGCTTCCCTTCAAAGATGGCCGGGTCGATATGGTTGACCGCCAGCACGTCCCGCGGGAGATCGGCCTCCTTCTTGCAGGCGGGACAGAGCTTCCGGTAGAGGCGCTGGGCCTGCGCGAGAATCAGCGACGAGGCGATCAGGAACGGCGGCACGCGCATGTCCACCAGGCGGGCGATCACGCCGGCAGCGTCGTTGGTGTGCAGCGTGCTGAGCACAAGATGTCCCGTGAGCGCGGCCTTGACAGCAATGTCGGCCGTCTCGTTGTCGCGGATCTCGCCGACCAGAATGATGTCCGGATCCTGGCGCAGCACGGAGCGCAGCACCGAGGCGAAGGTCAGCCCCACCTGCTGGTTCACGTGCACCTGGTTGATCCCCGCGATCTGGTACTCCACCGGATCCTCGGCTGTGACGATGTTCACGTCGCCCTTGTTCAGGTCCTGCATGCAGGAGTAGAGCGTCGTGGTCTTGCCGCTGCCGGTCGGCCCCGTGACCAGCAGCACGCCGTGCGGCTGTTCGATGGCGTACTGCATGGCCTTGTAGGCGAAGTCGTCCAGCCCCAGCGAGGCCAGGCCGGGCGCGAGGTTCTGCTTGTCGAGCGTGCGCATCACGACCTTTTCACCGAAGACCGTCGGCAGGATGCTCACGCGCACATCCACCTCGCGGCCGAACGCCTTGACCTTGAAGCGCCCGTCCTGCGGCACGCGCCGTTCGGCAATGTTCAGGTCTGACATGATCTTGATGCGCGAGACGATCGCATTGTGGTAGGACTTCGGCGGACTGGGGCGCTCCACCAGCGTGCCGTCGAGGCGGTAGCGCAGGCGGGTGCTCTTTTCCAGCGCCTCGATGTGGATGTCGCTGGCCTTGGTCCGCATCGCCTCGATCATGATCATGTTGACCATGCGGATGACCGGCGCGCCCTCGGCGCTCTCCAGCGTCTTCTCGATACTCTCCTCAGGCGCCTCCTTGGCGTGATCGACCTCGATCTCGCCGTCGCCCATCTTCATCACGTCCTCGAGGTCAAGGTCCTGGCCGCCGGCGGCTGCCGTGGTCGCGGTCGCGCGGCCGAGCAGGTCATTGATCTCCTTCTCCGCCGCCACCAGCGGGATGACGTCCAGGCCGGTGGACATGCGCAGGTTTTCGACCAGGTGAATGTCAAAGGGGTCTGCCAGCGCGACCAGCAGACTCCGGCCGTTCTTCCAGAGCGGGAACGAATGGGTGTGCTCCCAGCTCTCCTTGGGCTGCAGATCCAGCAGGGCGGTGTCGGCGACGAAATGCGCCAGCTTGATGGGCGGCAGGCGCACGTATTCGGCCGTGGCCAGCGTGAGGTCGTCCTGCGTGATCAGCTGTCCGGCAAGCAGGCGCTTCTCGATGGGCCCCGACTCCTGCGTGGGAGCCGTGGCGAGCTTCTCGCGCGTGATCGCCCCGCGCTGGATCAGGATGTCGACCACCCCGCTACCGGTTGATTCCATAGCCATAGGACATAACCTCCGCTGCCGCAACATGCAGGAACCGTGCCGTTCCCCGCCCATCCGGCCTGCCAGCAGAAAAACGAAATGCGGACTTGAAACTCCGGCGTTCGACGCACAGAATACCGGAATCAGGGAAGCAATGCCAGACCCCAACACCAAACCGTCCCCGCCTACCGGCACGGATCAGGTCCTCGAGGCTGTCTCGTTCTTCGAGCAGATGCTCCAGACCATGCCCGACGACCGGCTCTCGCTCGACGTGCTCTCGCAGGCCTATGAACAGGCCGGCGACACGGCCAGGGCCTGCAGCCTGCTGGCGCGGCTGGCGCGCGTGGTCGAACACGAAGCTGACGCGGAAGCTGCCCGGCTCCTGCAGACTCGACTCGCCCGGTACGCAGGCACGCCGGAAGCTGACCGGGCGCTGGAGCAACTGGCCCGCTTCGTCTCACAAGCCGCGAAGCCGGCGGCCGCCAAGACGGACCGCCCCGCTGCCGGCAAATCAGCTGCCGTGCCGACCGAGGAAGTCCTGCGCCTGATCCAGGATCCGGCCAACCGGCGCGCCCTGGCCATGCAGGAGCTGGATTTCGCCTGGATGCTGCATGAGGAGGGGCTGCTCTCGGAAGACCAGTATGCGTCTGTCGTGAGCGATATCACCGATCTCTCCGCCAACGCCACGCCCCACCCGGTCTCGGTTCTGCATCTCTACCACGACCGCCAGATGCCGCAGATCGACCGGATCCTCTCGTTCGCCACTGCCAAAAGCGGCGCCCCTCTCCTGCCGCTGGCCTCGTTCGATCCGCAGGCCGCTGCCTACGGCCTGCTGCCGCTCGATTACCTGACCATCAAGGGCGTCCTGCCGTTCGAGGTGATGAGCAACGACCTCCTGGTCGCCACGCTCAACCCGCTGAATGGCAAGCTCAAGGCTGAGCTGGAGCGGCTGACCGGGCGGCGTTGTCACTTCTACCTGGTCCTGCCAGCCGAATTCGACGCGGCGCTCGAGAAGATCCGCAAGCAGACGCCGGCTCACCTGCCGTCGCCGGCATAAAACACGCGCGAACGCCCGCCGCAACTCAACGTCACGCTCCGGTTGGAGATCGCGGTCACGACCACGCCGTCGATCGAATCGCCGGTCGTCAACAGCCGCCCGTTGACGCGGATGTAGCCGTTGGAATGCCGGTCGCCGATGATCGCGGTCACCCGGATGGGGGGCCAGACCTTTGGCTTTTCCACGGCCGTGCGGACCGTCCTGTCCGTGCCGGCATCGACCGGCGCCGGCGTGTCACGGGAACTTGCCACGACTCCCTGCGCCCGGGATTCCACACCTGTAACGCCGGTCTCCTCCACCCGGCGGCGCTCCAGCTCTTCCACGCGGCGCGCTTCGCTGATCGGCCGGAACGGCGAGTGCTCCGTCGCAATCCGCAGCTGCGCGGGCGTCAGGGACACGCTGTCGTTCGTCACGGCCGCGCGAAAGATATGCAGAATGCGCGCTGTTTTCGACAGGATCCGCCGGGCGCCCGCCTCGACCGGCGGCACCACCGTGTGTCGCCACGCCATGCCGCGAGTCAAGCGCTCGCCGGCCAGCACGGCAAATGCCACGATCGCCAGCAGAGAGAGGGCAAGACCCGCCCGCCGCCAGCCCCGCCCCTGCCGGGACACCTCTTCGTCCGCCAGATCCGGAGGCGAAAAAGGCTCTGTCGGCAACGGTGGCGGAGCGTCCTGCCCCCCCGGGCCTCGCCCGGGAAGAAGAGGATTCGATCCCGCTCCGATCTGCATAAAGTCCGGTATTCCTTCCCGCGTCCGCCGTCTAACCCGCCGCGCTGTCTGCCTGCGGCTGCAGGGCCTTGTGCAGCACCTCCAGCAACTGGACACGCGTGAACGGCTTGCCCAGGACACCCGTCGGGTGTAACTGTTCGAATTGCATCTGTGCGGCCACGGCCCCGTAGCCGGTCATCACCACGATCGGAAGATCCGGCTGGATGGCACGAATGGCGCGGAAGGCCTCCTCGCCGTTCATCACCGGCATCTCCTGGTCCAGCAGCACAATCTGCACTTCCTTCGCGTGTTGCACGAACAGGTCCACGGCCATGCGCCCGTTCTCGGCTGCCAGCACTTCGTAACCGGCGGCGCGCAGCGTGACCTGCGTCACCTTGCGGATGTCGGGGTCATCCTCCGCCAGCAACAGCAGACGCTGGGCCATCCCCACGGGCGATTCCGCGGGCGCAACGACGGACGCCGTTTCCGACGGTGCCGTCTCCGCGGTGGCATGGGGGAGCACGATGCGGAACAGGGTCCCCACGTTGTGCGTGCTGCGCACGGCAATCCCGCCGCCGTGCGCCTGCACAATGCCCACAACCGCCGAAAGTCCCAGCCCGCGCCCTTTGGCCTTGGTCGAGTAGAACGGGTCGAAGATCCGCGCCAGGACCTCGGGCGCCATGCCGTGCCCGGTGTCGCGGATCTCCAACAGCGCGTAGATGCCCGGCGCCAGCGGTTTCACGCTCAGGAACTCCACCAGCTCGCCCGCACCGGCCGTAATCCGGCTGGTGGTCACGCTGATCGTCCCGGGTTTGGCGTCCAGCGCCTCGGAGGCGTTCAGCAGCAGGTTCATCGCCACCTGCCACAGCTGCGATGAATCGCCCTCGATCTTCGGCAGCTGCGGGTCCAGCTTCATGTCCAGCGTGGCCTTCTTCGACAGCGAGGCGTACAGCAGCTGGGTCATGTCGCGCAGCAGCTTGTTGAGATCCACCTGCTGGAACTCGAACGTCCCCTGCCCCGCGTACGCCTGCAGCTGACGGGTCAGACCCGAAGCGCGCAGCGCGGCGCTGCTGATGCTCGCCAGCGCTTCGACGGCTGGCGCGTGGGCGGGGAGCTTGGCGATCGCATCCTCGGCATGCCACAGGATCGCCGCCAGGATGTTGTTGAAATCGTGCGCGATACCGCTCGCGAGCAGCCCCAGGCTCTCCATCTTCTGCTTCTGGCCGATGCGCACCTCGAGCAGACGCCGGCTGCGCTCGGCCCGGTTGCGGTCCGTGATGTTGCGTTCGATGGCCAGCACCCGGACAGCATCGATGCGCACCACCCGGCTTTCCCACCAGTAATCCTGCCCGCCCGGACGAACGACATGGAACTCCGCGTTCTGGAGCTGCCCGGTTTCAAATGCCAGGCGGATCTGCTCCAGCAGGCGGTTCATCACATCGGGCGGCAGCGTGCGAACGTCCCGCAGGTTGCGGCCCACGGCCTCGCCAGGCGCCACGGTCAGCGCGCCCTCCACAACACCGTCCGGATATCTCACGTCCAGGATGCGCCCGTCGCGGTCGAACAGGAACAGGAGGTCCGGGTTGGCCTCCAGCAGCGCACGATTGCGGCTCTCGCTCTCTTCGATCTGCCGGTACTCCTGCTCGATGGCGTCGAGCATGCCGTCCACGGCGTGCGCCACCACGCCGAATTCGTCCTGCCCCGGCCAGTTCAAGCGCCGGCCGCCCGGCGACCGGAACTGCAGCGCCTGGATCTCGCTGGCTAGACGGGTCAGGGGGTTGAGCACGGCGTGCCCCTGCAGGATCAGCAGCGGCGCGATGAACAGGATCCCCACCAGCGCGACAAAGAGCGACAGCCAGGCCAGCGTCGTTTCCGCCATGGCGGCAAAGGTGCGCGGCATCGTGATCACCAGCGACGCCGCATTCCGCCCGTACACGTCATAGACGGGCAGGTGCGCCTCGTAGCCATTCACCCCCGTCACCCGCCAGAGGCTCACCTCCATGCGGTCGTTGACCACATCATCCGTCGCGCGCTGAACCACGGCCTCGCCGACCAGCCGCCCCGCCACGACCGGCCGCATCTCCAGCCGCTGGCGCTGCTGCCTGTGGTAGCCCAGCTTCATGCCCGGCAGCGCGGCGCTGAGCCGCTGGATCACCGCCTCACCCTGCAGGTTCCGACCCAGCACCACAAACCCCTGCGCCGGCACCGCGGTGTCTTCCGGCACCCGCTGCACCGCCAGCAGCATCGGCACCTCGTCCAGCACCACCACGCCCGAGCGCACGCCACGCGTCTGGTTGGAGAAGCTCAACAACGGCATCCCCGGCTTCAGGTGCTGCTGCAGCGAGGGGGACGGGAGGCGTGGCGTCTCGTTGCCGGGCGGAAGGAAGACGGCGGAAAAGACGCGTCCTGTCGGATCCGCGAAAGCCACCAGCTGCAGGTCTTCACGTGCCATCCAGAGCGCCGGCGCCTCGCGTTCCACCGCAGAGGGCGTGCGCTGGCGAAACGCCTCCACGACGCTGGAACGGTCCGGGAAAACCGCCGCCTCCTGATCGAGCTGGCGGATTTCGGCATGAATGGACTTGATCAGGTCCGGAATGCTGCGCAGGACCTCCTTTTCAACCAGGTGAAACGCGTTGAGCAGGATCACCCGGCCGCCAATGTAGAATGTCAGCAGCAGCGCCAGAAGGGCAATCGCCGTTGCCAGCGCCAGTCTTGACCGGACATTCATGCCTGCCTATCTCCTCAAATGAAAACAATAAATTGTGCCATTGCCCACGAGAAAAGGCAAGATTTGTCGCCTGACACAAGCCCGCGCCGACAGGGCGCGGCCGTTGGATTCGACAAATTGTAGCGGCGGCTGTGCCAGCCGCCGTCAGCGCGTGACACACGCGCCGCTACACTCACCCGGCGCATGCCTCCTTCGCCAAGGCTCCGAAGAACAAGCCGACCGCGCCCTGCCTTTTCAGCTGCACAATTTCTAAAAGCGGTCTAGCGCCGGGCGGACGTCCGCAACCGCCAGAGTTCCAAGGTCGTGGCGCCTTGGCCGAAATCCGGCACGGTCCGGATCCGCTCGTAACGATCCATGACCGCCTGCCAGAGTTGCGCCCGATCGCCATGGGGCAGTTCACACATGGCCGGCGCGCCAATCGCCAGCGCGTAGCCGCTGAATGCCGCCAGCGGCGCGTCGGTCTCGCTTAACATCTTCAGCATCCCGCCCCGGTTCAGCACATGGCAGCGCGCGGCTGTGGCGTTGTCCAGCTCGGGAAAATACCCGAAGGGCCCCATTTCCAGCCCGACCGGCACACGGCGCTGCGCCTCCACCGCCAGATAGATGTCCTGCGTCAACAACGGCTTGTCCGCCGGTGAGTTTGCGCGGATCCAGCGGCCGGTCTCCCGCAGCTTCGCCAGGTCGGACTGCGTCCGCTTCACCACCCAGAAGCGATCCTGCCGCAGGATGAACCACTCCTGATTCATCGGCGAGGAGATTGCTGCCAGCGCCGCACCCGCCACCGCCACCCACGCCAGCGC
>Ga0073936_10002271_pt1 | contig 28779 bp, 32 predicted proteins | sample AliMusrvi5mmetaG_FD_87041 | JGI IMG/M metagenome (GOLD analysis project Ga0073936, IMG submission 87041) | Freshwater lake bacterial and archeal communities from Alinen Mustajarvi, Finland, to study Microbial Dark Matter (Phase II) - Alinen... | ecosystem: Environmental > Aquatic > Freshwater >...
TAAGTTTGTAGTGAATGACTCAAAGCCATTAGCCCTATTCGTTGGGCAAAGTAATCTTGAGTTATCTAGACTGCTTATCGCGCAAGGCGTTACTACAGCTGCATTTATCACTGCGCACAACCCCTACAGCGACAAGTTCGAGGATGTCGACAACGCAAAGGCTCAATCCAGCTTAATTCGCGATGTAGTTGCTCTTGGTTTCAAATATATTGATGGTTACGGACAAGATGTAGCTGAAGAATGGCCAAAAGAAGATAGCGTACTGATTCTCGGTATTACGGAGAGCCAAGCTGAGCGCTTATCCGATAAATATTCTCAGAATGCATTTGTCTGGATTGGAACGAGAGATGCGTATGTTTCACTACGATTGCGCCGGCCAATAGATGCACCTTCCGATGAAGATATCAATACGTGGGTTGTTAGCCTATCAAGCAAGCAGCAATTAGAGACAGCTAAGTTAAGCAAGACTGAGAAAGCATGGTTAATGACAGTATCCGAGGGAGAACAGGCTCACTGGCTATCGCCCGCTGACTGGGATCTAAATAAGCCTTGGCCACTAGCTAAGCCCGATGGAAGCTCAATGGGCATAGGAACAGAGCTAGATAGAATATTTAAGATAATCGCTGCTGGTCAAGTAGCTATTGCCCGCTAGTTAATGATCTTTTTTAATAATGAATAGTCCAGCTAACACCATTCGCGTCTACTCTTCAAAACGAATCAACCCAAAAACTGGTCAAGAAGAACATTCGATTTATTACAGAACTCTTGAGAGCATTGAGGCTCTAGGTGCGACAGTCATCAACAACTGGTTCGGAGTACAGGAATCAGTCCTGGACGCAGATGGCAAGATCCTTGCGACAACACTACACAAAATGATGAACCCCCCTTGCGGAATAATTAAGACGGGGAAACCTACCGTTGATACTCTTAAAGCCCTGGGCTCAGTTATCCCAGCCTCAGAACTAGGCAAGCAGGCTGAACAAAAAGCCATTTCTGAGCTTGAGTTCGCAAAAGCGGTAGAAGAACAACAAAGAGAAAACAGGGGCAGAGCACAAGCAATCCCAGTCGAAAAAACAGTGCGTCAGCGCTTTAAGCCTTAGAAGTAAGAGCTTTTGTAGCTTGCTCCATACAGCTTGAAAGGGACTCAAGTCTCTTGTACGAGAGTTTTGTTGGTATCACCCTCTTCTTACGAGCATCACTCTGAGTTATGAGGCTGATGTAGCCAAGTGACCGAAGATTCGTTACTCGTTTGTGCAGAGTAGCTTGAGAGCCCAATAATTTTAGATTAATCAGATCCCCGACAAGAATAGAACGGCCGGCCTGGTCATCGATCATGATGCAATTTAGAAGCAAGGCCTCAATAGAGTCCAATTTGCGGATGCTACTTTTAGTATTTAATACATCAACCAACTTGAGAAACCGAATATAAGAATTAGGTTTTGTCATGCGTTAATGCTACTCCTATCAGGTTCTGTGTCGTGATTATTACGATAATCACGACATCATTTGATTGCATTATTCCCAATCTCTAGCGCCCTACCAATTGGTAAAAACAAAAAAACCGCTCGTAAGCGGCTTTTAAGCAACATTTCTTAATTCTTAGAACTTGTAACCAACACCAACCATCGTGTTGTAAGAGCTGACTTTATTCGTAGTGCTGATGTTGTAAGTCGTCACATTTCCTAAGTTACCGCTAGCATTCTGAGTCTGACTGCCATAAGCCGTGTAATTACCTTCTACGAATCCGTAGAGGCCGCCACTGATAATCTGTTTGTAACCGATTCCGACGAGGTAGCCTTTGTAATTAGCCGATTGAGCTGAGCCACCACTTAACGTAGTCTTAATCTGCGTTCCAGCGTAACCCAACTTTCCATAAACCAGACTTTCGTCATCGATAACATAGCCAGGTGCAAGATACAGAGCATAAGCATTGGTTTGCTGAGAAGATGAGCTGATAGAGGACGGCGTAACTGTCTTCGCAACTGGAGCGCAAAAAGTACAAGCAGGCGTAATCGGGGCGCTTGTTGCTAACCCTGTTGAATTACTAAATGATCCTGTTGCAGCATGTCCAGAGATCGGCTGGTAATCAACGCCCAATCCAACTGTGAATTTTGGTGCCAAGATCCACGTATAGCCACCTGCAAAAGCACTGTTAATTCCACTCGCAGAACTGGATGATGAGCTCATGCCGTATTGCGTTGCCCCCGACTGTGCTGCAGTTAGATTCGAGTTGGAGACGCTTGATTTCAGTGATGAATAACCCACCCCAACTTGACCGTAATAGCCCTCGAACTGCGATTGCGCTGAAGCGCTTGAAATTGCCAGGGCTAATATTGCGCCCAGCAAGGCTGATGACTTGTTCATATTGAATTTCCTAAAATTTAGTTAAGTGAAGCTTCAGTTGATATGCGCGAAGCGACGCTAAATTTATTAAATTCGGAAATCTATCAAGCAAGGAAACAATAACACTCTTAAGTGAATGTTCTGCTTAATTCAACGATTGGGACATGCTGAAGACTTAAAAGCAGTTTCCTAATTTTTAAGTCGTTGATATTAAAGGAGTCGGGAATCCCGACTCCTGATTTAACCTTTGTAAAAATGGGGATTGTTATCTACATTCCCTCAAATTGAGGCTATACAAGCTAATCAAATTAGGGAGTTTCGGCGGCTCTTTAAATTCGGCAAGGGGACTTTTGCTCTCCTGCACTGGTGCTAATGCCATTGCCAGAGCTGGGGTTTGGGTTGTGTTCATTTTTTTGATTTCCTGGTTAAAAGATTATTCGGGTTTAAGAGTTAACTTTTATGAGCGGTGATGAAAAACTCGCCATCCTTGCCAACATTTAGTTGCGTTGCAGTTTCAACGGAGCTTGAAATAACAGCGCCCTCAATCTGGTGTTTGGCTTCTTTAGTAAGAATAATGAGGCCGTCAAACATAACTGCCCTATGATCAGCGACTAATTTTTCAATGAAACTTGCTGATGAATTGAGCTTTACATTTGAGTCTTTAAAAGTTAATTGGTACGAATCCACGTCATTTAGAATTTGAGCGATCACCAATGATTCTTGTGGAATATTTGAAGACAACTCAAGCCGTCTAACTTCATATTTTGATAAAAAGTTAGGGTTATCAATCGCCCTGCCCTTGTATACATCACCGCTTGGAGGCGGGTTGTTCTCACGCTCGACAGTCAAATAGACTGACTGAATGGGGGCGTATGTATTTAGATCTTTTGGAATCTCTGCACTAGCCGCTGGATAAGCAATTAATAACAAGATAAGTGTCGATACAAATGCTGCAAGATTTAGTTCTTTTTTCATATTTATATTCTCGTATATGTATGTGTGGTGCGACGTTTTAATCGTATTGAATCGAGAGATTCATTGCTGTTGAGTTAGCAGGCTTGTATAGATCGAAATTAAGGTCAAAACTTCCATTAAAAGGGCCGTCCGGGTGCGGATACTCCCCTGGCTCTATGCGGATAATTGAACTACCACTACCGACCCACTCGATTAAGAGCGTGGGGTATTTAGTAGTTCTCCCATTCGTTGATAGTGTTAGAAATACCTTTGCAGCGCGCGGATGAAATTGGGTCTGGAAGTTGCTAATCGTAATGTCATCGATATTTGGAGCTAATTGCGTCTGTTGCGCTGGAGTGAATGCGACCTCAATTATGGTTACGGTTTTCCATAGCAGAAATGAAGCTGTAAAGATGACGGCAAGGATTGAGATTACGCGCCAGGTGAGAAATCGGCGTGCCAGTCTTAAAAGAGACCTTTTCACGTCAAAGTGCTCATGAAAGATGCCGGAGTCGAGATCAATATAGTCGACCTCAGAGATTGGCTGGAGTTTGTAGTTTTTACGGAGCGCTGGCGTGTAGTTCATTTTTAAGTTCCTCTGCTTATATATACGCAATGACGTGAGTTGTTATTAAGAGCGCATCGGATATTTATCTGTCTTGAGTCTAGCTAATGCCTCGTTTTTTGCAGATGCAAGTTCAGCTTCAGAAAAATATTTAGCAAAGACTTCTGCTGCGACAGCGCCCTCCCTCGCTTCATCTTCAGTTGGGGCGGAAATTGCAAGCATTAAGCTAGTTACAAGATTGTTGTAATGGTTTAATTGAGTGTTCATTTTGTTTCTTTCTTTTTTTGTTCTTTATCAAGATACGCTGGATTGCTTAATCTTTTATTCAGCTGCTTTATGTTTTTGCGAAATTAATTGCCAAGAGTTCATTCATCGACATATTCCAAACACTTAAATTGGCATTCTTAAATTTTGGGTCGTTGTGCAGTTTTTTATGGACTGCAGTCATGAGAAGTTTGTAATTTAAGTTTGTCATTTAGTGCCTTTTCTTTTAGATTTCGCTCTCTGTTTCTATGTATTAATTATAGCGAACATTGTGCGTTTAATAAAGTAATATATGCAAATAAAATAGTTATCTTACATAGTGGAACGTCCTATCGACCATATAAAAGCGAGTCTTTACCGTACCTTAAAAAGGTATATATGAAATGGTTTTCATGTGGGCTCCTGCCGTTATTGTTTCGTTTCTGTATGGAACAATTAGATCAGAGATAAAAGTATTTTGGTCTGTGGTTTAGTTCACATATCGCGCTTTTTACACGGTATGTGTGTATTAAAAGGATTTATTTTGAAGAATATTGAGATCAATCAACATAAGGAGATGGAAAATGTCTTCTCTAGCTTTATCTCTGCGCTCACCTAGCTCATAAAAGTTCAAATGTTGCGCAAGTCATCTGGTCTATTTAATGTTTTTTGGCTTCTTTTGCTCTGGGACTTTTAAGATATAAAGAAAGCCGCACGAATGCGGCTTAGTCTGAGAACTCCTCTTTGCCCTGAGGCTTTGAACTTACCTACCCCTTACTTTTATTCGAAATAACTCCCACAACGCAGGATCCATCTTTCTTTCGGCGCTTTCCCACTGCTGCCAGTTCCGAACAGTTCTATAAATAAGGGCTGCGGCTTCTGCAGTTGACATACCGCATTCAACCCGATAAGCGGCAATATCTTCTGGGCTCGGGCAGATACCCGGCTCTTCTTTGCGCTTAGATTCTTTAACTTTTTTAGTGCTCATAGTATCTATTGATCCTCGGATAGCTCAAATATTCGACAAGTTCACTTTCATTATAAGCACATCGTTCGCCTGATCTGTCGCTGAAACACTTGTCCAATCCATCAAAGCTCCACCTACTTATATTTAGCTGTGTGGTTATATCGCTGAACTCTTTGATTGCTATCAACATGATTTATCCTTTTTTAATTGCCTGCTTATGGATATGGGCATGGTTGCGCTATTGAAAAAGCCACCCCTCATTGCGAATGCGGCTCATTTTAGGCGTCGCGTCTTGAGTGATAAAAAATATCTTTTCTGGCTCTATCTTTACATTCCGAAACATCTTTATCGGACAATAGCCAACATAATTTATCAATAATCTCCCCCGCGTTTTTTGCTTCATCATCTGATCTAGCTGTATAAAAAAGAACGAATGCCGCAACCAACCGCGCATCTCTTTGTCTTTTAATCAATTCAGTTAACGCTTCCATGATTACCGACCCCTAGTCTGTTCTGGCTTTTTAGCTTCTTTTTGCTCTGGGGCCTTTTCTCTATCTTTAGTCGTATCACGCTTAAAGATCCGCTCTTTTGGCTTCGGTGCATCAAGCGCCGTAGTCTTATCGCTCATTTCCGACGCATTTCTAATAACGGCATCCTTAGCGGTGGTAACAATGGTTACAGACTCCTTAGCCCTCGTAAGCGCTACATATGCTGACTCTTTGTTAATCAGCCCAGCGCTACCTTCGCTAATAGCAACAATCGCTTTATCTACCGTTCGACCTTGATTACCGTGTGCAGTCCTAGCGTATGCGTGGTCAACCTTTGCCATATTTTCCGCAGATACCTTAATCGTCCTGCCGTCATCGAACTTAATCTCAGCACCCCTAGCTGTAACTAACTCAATCTTGCCACTTGCACCGTTTGACAGGTAATCAGGGTTCTTGACTTTGGCCCCTGTCTTTTCATCTAGTATTGGCTTGCCGTCTTTCATTTGATACTCGCTACCGATAATCGCTCTTACGTCCACCATATCTTTATTTGAGAAATCGCGCGTCTGTTTACTATCCATCGGGTCAAATCCTTTGATATTCATCGGATTTATTGTTGTCTTAAACCCCTTTTCGCTTATAACCGTCAATTCATTGATATCGGTATTCCAGCTGACAATCTTTAACTCCTCACCCTTTTGAATATCTATCATTCCTGGATTCTTAAGCGAGATATTTTGATTCGCTTGTAGATGCGTTACACCCTTGTCTTTCAAAATATATACATTCCTCTTCTCTGCATCAGTCATTTTCGTAGATTCTCGATGCTTGAATTTGAAGTCCTTGCCGCCTATTTTTCCTGCATCTTTAAGCTCTACTCGAACCGCCACATTACAACCTACGCGATCTGCGTTTGACGCCACTACGATACCAACCGAAGAGTTACCGCCGCTTTTAGCCTGTGTTTGAATCTCCTTTAAATACTCCTTCGCTGTTTCAGCGTATAAAAATGAGTTATTGGACTCTTTAGAGTAATTAATGTTTTCCTTCTTTAATCCCACCTCTTTAATTGTGCATTTCTCGATTGCTTGGTCATACTGACCTCTATTCAATGAGCCATTGATAGATTTAGTCTGCTCAGTCTTAAACCGAACCGCTTCAACCAAGTTATGAGTAACAAGCCCTGTTTGCTTGAGCTGCTCAAAAGCTCGGCCCCCGCTGACAGAGCCGAGTTGCTTTGAATCGCCCTGAATAATTAGCTTTGTGTCGGTTTTAATGCAGTAATCAATAATCTTAGCCACCTCTTTGGTTCCTATCATTGAGGCCTCATCAAGTACCATCATTTGCTTCTTGCCTTCAACGTTCCCTGTCTTATTAAAGTTAGCAAGCTCTGTTTTGAGTTGATTAATTTCGATTACATTGGCGACCTTGTCAATTGCAACCTTTGCTATTGCCATTGCCGTAACTGCTGCATGCTCTACCCCTCCAAATAAAACAGGTCTAAAGCTGTCCCTGCCTGGCTTAACAATAGTGGCGGCTAATTTCCCGGTCAGGTTCATTACCAAATGGCTAGCCTTACCAGTTAATGTATCCGCTTTAAACATAGTTTTAAGACTTTGATAGCCCACCTTATTTGCTGCCGCCTCTACTAAATAAAGTGCGGTTTTAAGTGGCGCTCCGATACCTCCCGTATTATTTGAACGGTATACCGTCATATTTTTAAGATTAACTACATATTTATCCGAAAAAAGGCCTAAGCCTCCCGTTCTGAGACTGGCATCAACGGTGACATTCATGCGGGCTTGCTTAGCCTCTGCAATATCGATCTTTCGCTGCAATTCACGCGGAATCGAATTTAAGTCGGCTAAAAACTTTGCGGCATTTTTGGACTCAATAACACCTGCGGATATGATTTCATTAGTGGCTTTAGAGCTGACGGCTACACCAATGACTCTATATCCCTGGGATTGGGAAATTTCGTTAATAACTTTGAGTGCTGACGTTTTTCCCGTTCCTGCTGAGCCTTGAACCAAAGTAACACCGTCTTTAGAATTCAAAATACCTAGAATCTCCGCTTTCTGCTCGCCAGATAATGCATACGTTGATTTTTTAAGCTGAGCCTCATCTGCTTTTTTAAGAAGTTCCTCTGCTCTATCATGGCCTTTGACGATTGGTGTGAATTTATCAATGGTCGATGTAGCGGTTTCAAGCATCTTCAACTCTTCTTGCTGGAGCTCACGAGTAGTTATAAATCTGTTAGCTCCCTCGTGTTGTACGATATTTCCGTCCGTCTTCATGTCTGCAATAGCGGCAGTTATTTGAGCGTTAGTTGCTGTATGCCCACTAAATCTACCCACCTCCTTAATTAAGTCAATCTCCCTAAAACTACTCTCTGTTGCTGATAAGTGAGAGATAGCTTGGCCTACCGCTCTATCCATTTTTTCCTGGGAAATAAATGTCTTATCGATCTCGGTAGTCATGACCTTTTGAATACCGCCACCTTCTTTGGCAAAAGCAATATCGCCAGTTTCAGCTTTCCAGCGCGCTACGTTCTCCTCGCGGCTGGTTTCCACTTTATCCTGGCGGGTATTAAGTGATGCAGCGCGTTTTTGTTCAAAAGTTGCCTTATCTGGATTAATACCCCTTGACTTAAGATGCTCTTTAATTCCCTCTGCTCTTTTTGACATTAAGGCGATAGTTTTAGCGCTGATTTCGCCGAGCTCAAAGTTACCTTTCGCATCTTTAACCACTGTGTACCCCAAATCCGAGCACCGGCGGGCGAAATCATGCTGCTGCATTTCACCGATCTTTAGGTAGGCTTTATGTTGAATAAGTTCGTCATTTGTAAGCGAATGGAATTTACCTTGCGCATCTACAGTAATCGACGCAATAACCGCGTGAGTATGCAATTGCGGGCAGCCATCACGCGATGTTTCGTGTTCATACGTTACATAAGCTAGTGAATTAGACGCATAGGTCACCGGCTGGCCGCCTTCTCTCTGCCGATATTGAGCGCCTAAATCTTCCATTTGCCTTAGCGCTGTTTTAACGGATTCGCGATATGCGTCCGCAATCCTCGTATCACCGTAAACCAGCGCTGCAATGCTTGCGCTTTTCGGTGCAGAAAACGTCATATCGTAACCAGAACGTCGTTCTTTCGAATTAATCCCTAGATCTTGATATTGGCCGGTCTGCTGATTTGTTAACTTCCCCTCGAGAATATTAATGAAGTCTTCGCGACTGGCGGCCGCGCCTTCCAGCCCCATAATTTCAGCAGCTCTGCCGCCCCATTCACCATTTGACGCTTCGTTCGCGTAATCGAAGAAGTATTTAGCTGCTCCTTGGCCGGAGGTAATTGGAGTGCATCGAATCATGGGGAGCTTTCAAAAGGTTAAAGGGCTTACGTCTATATGCTTGGTAAACCTTCTTTACCTTGCCGACATAAGCCCCCGTTTCTTTACAGCATTGCTACTTAAAAACTCCAGCCAGCGCCCGCTCCAACCGTCATGTTGTTTGTAGCAGCGGCTCTGAATGTGATGTTTTCGTACACAACAGCGGTAACCCCGATGGCGAGTGAGGATACACCTTGAAAGTTACCCAATCCAACACCCACGCTAAAAGTCTTTCCTGGTGCAACAGGCGGCATCATTGCAATTGCCGTAGCGCCGGAAATACCTTTCAGAGCTGTTTGATTATTCGACTGAACTTGACTAGACAGATTATTAACTTGGTTTTGAACGCCATTAAGCTGTTTCTGAACTGGTGCAATAGCTGCGTTTGTGTAATTACTTGATGCAATTACTGCATTAGCTTGAGCAGAGGCTACTTGGCCGACGTTTGCAGAATCGGTTGGTGCAATACCAGTCGCAACACTTGTAATCCTGTTGTTTCCAGCGTCAATCACTTGACCAGCCGCTACAGTAATGCCTTTGTTGGCAACCAAGTTTCCATCAACCTGAACATTCACAACCGGCGTAGGTGATTGAACTCCAGCGCTAGTAATTGTTGGTCCGCCAAGGTGAAGATCTACCCCGCCAGGAGCTTGCGCATCAGTCGTTATTCTGTCAAATCCACCATTTGATGTAGATCCAGATACGATCTGAATTGCGTTTTGACCGATTGAAACTACGCTATTCGAGCCCACGATCGCTCCAGATACATTTAAGTTGCCTACAATCATTGCTGTTGTTTTATCAGCATCGTATTGAACCGAATTATTTGCAACTAATGTAGTCGCATCTAGTTGTGGTTGACTAGCCCCACCCGTACCCGAACCACCCGTACCACCTGTTCCTGCTGCAATGTTTGTAGTATTTGCTGCTACATTTGCTGCGATTACGGCCATTCCAGTTGTAGATGTAGAGCTAAAGTTGGCAAGAGAGGTATTCGTTTCAGTAATTGCAGAAGAATTACTTGCCACAATTGCATTGGTTGCGGTTGAAGCGTTTGCAGCAGTAATAGCATTGGATGCTACTTGAACGTTGGTAGCTGTAATAGAAGCGCCATTCGCTGCAATCCTAACCGCATTAGTTTGAGTTGCCGCTAATGCTGAGTTTGCGATACCCGATATGCCGGCAACAGTTGTGTTGGTAGCCGCAAGACCTGAACTTACAGTGGAAATCGCGGTACTGTTAGCTGCAATGCTGCCAGAATTAGCTACGATGCCGGCACTATTATTAGCTACCTGAACATTAGTGGCAGTAAGACCGCCCATTACACCAGCAGTTCCGGCGGCCGCGGTAGCTGCGTTAGTGGCTACAGTTCCAGTTAGTGATGTAAGGCCATTTGATGCAGTAGTTAGGTTAGCGGAAATGTTGCTAGCGTTTGTAGCTACAGCTACATTGGTAGAAGCTAGCGCTGCTGTTAAATCCGATACAACGCCGTTAGTACTAGCGATCGTGACTCCATTAGCCGCGATTCCTGCTGCATTAGCTTGTGAAGCCGTTAGAGCTGTATTAGCAACACTTGAGACCCTGGCTACGGTTGAGTTGGTTGCGACTAGGCCTGTGCTGAGGCCCGAAATCGCTGCTGAATTTGCCGCTGTAGTTGTAGTCAGTGCTGCAATGCTTGCCGTGTTCGCTGCTACGGCTTCAGCATTGACAACTGCTTGGCCAGCAGACCCAGAGACGATTGCCGCCGCATTTGCTACCGTTCCTGCAAGAGCTGAGTTTGCGGTCACAATAGTTGTAGCAAGTGAAGCGTTTGTAGCGCCTATTGATGATGTATTTGCAATGCCGCTAGCCAAAGCAGCATTAGCCACGCCGGCCACCACCCCAATTGATGCTGTGTTAGCTGCAATATTTCCGGCATTAGTCGCAATAGCACTATTAGTAGCTGTTAATGCTGATGAAGTTGTAGCGGCATTAGCATTTACTGCTCCGTTAGTAGCGGCAATTGCGGCTACATTGTTAGCGATACCAGATGTATTAGCGTCCACCCGTGTATTTGTGGCGGAAAGACTTGAAGTCAAGCCAGCAACACCTGCTACTGCGGCATTTGCAGTGGTAATGGTTGAAGCCAGTCCAGTCGTTAAATTCGCGATATTTCCAGCGTTTGCCGAAATCCCAGAGCTGTTAGCTGCGACTTGCGAATTTGTAGCAGCAAGACTGGTTGTTAAACCGGAAACAGTTGTGGTCAATGCGGCTAAACCAGAAGCTCCGCCAGTAGCAGAGTTTGCTGTTGATAAAGCGGTGTTTGCGGTTGTTGCGACCGCAGCAGTAGCCGCAGCAGCAGTCACCGCATTCGCTGCAACGGTAGTTGATAACGCATTTAACTGTGACATATTTACGGCATCAGTATTTGACACCCCGGGTGCCACATTAATAATGGTTCTCTGAGTTACTGAGTTACCAACAGAAAATTGGTTCATTCCAGTTGCGGTTGAACCCATGCCCATGGCTATAGATTGAGCTCCGGTCGCTGACGAGCTATCTCCAATGGCAATGGAATTGAGCCCGGAAACCGCTGAATTATTACCAATTGCAATACCTGAGAGCGCTGAAACGCTTGAATATGATCCAATTGCAATCGAATTACCAGATCCCGCATTAGCGTAATTGCCCTCAGCAAAAGAATTTGCACCTGATGCAGTAGCTGCAAACCCTAGCGCTACTGCATTCGAAGAGGTTGCAGAGGAACCCATACCTAATGCTGTAGAGTAGTTACCTGATGCGGCTGCCCCATTCCCACCAGCAAAACTTTGAGTACCAGATGCGTTTGAATTCTGACCGAGCGCAGTAGCTCCTAGAGCAGATGCCCTTGCAGCATCACCTATCGCAATACTTTGGTCGTAAGTTGCCTTAGCTGTGCGGCCAATTGCAATATCCCCAGCGCCAAATGTAGAGGATAGATCGCCGATGGCAATACCGTTTAACGATGCTGAATTTACAGAGGCACTTGTCCCGATTGCAACTCCATTTACCGCACCAAACGACACGTTAGCTTGGCTACCAAGAGAAATTCCTGATGCAGCATAAACAGTGGAAAAGTTACCAATTGAAATAGAGTTCGCGGAACTAGCGACAGCTTGAGATAACGCTACAGAATTATTTCCAGAGGCAACCGACCCGCCTAGTCCAATTGCGCCGGAGCCATTAACAACCGAGCCACCCATGCCGATTGCGGAAGCACCATTAACGATCGATGCGGCATCGCCAAAAGATCCGGCACCCGCTGCTTTATTAACATAAGCCTTAGCTGCCGCCAAAGTTACCGCACTAATTCTTGTATCGAAACCGTTTATCGCAGTTGTATTAGCTGTTGTATTAACTACGTCTGCGGCGATTGCAGCAGAATTTGCTGTAATTGCAGTATTGATCGGGGTCAATGTTGTATTCATTTGACCCACGTTGACGGCATCAGTGTCGTGGATACCAGCCTCAACATTCGTAAGCGTTCTTTCGTTACCCAGAGATCCGAAACTCACGGAATTAGCTTGTGTAGCGGTTGAATTTGCACCAATGGCAACACTGTTAATACCAGCCGCCGTTACTGAAGATCCAGAGCCTAATGCAATGGACCCATCCGAGGTAGCGATAGCATTGGTTCCTTCTGCAATAGATGAAATACCAAGTGAGCGCGAACCAAGCCCAATGGCAGTCGAATTTACGCCGCTATTAGCTCCTACAGTAAGGCCAGCATTGCTAGAGGCGATCTGACTAAATAATGATTCCATTTGAGAAACGCTAACTGCATCAGTTAAATTTATACCCGCGGCCAAATTTGAAATAGTTCTTTGAACGCCAGCGCTACCAACAGAAATTGTATTGGCTGTCGATGCGATCGATCCCGCGCCAAGAGCAACAGAATTAACCCCGCCTGCCGTTACGGATGCGTTGGTACCGACCGCAATTCCATCGACCGCTGGCGCTGCAATCGTAGTCGATGTGCCGATCGCAATTCCGCCCGCTGCGGCCGAATTTGAAATTGCACCAATGGCGACTGAATTGACCCCGCTAGAAATAGAAGCGCTACCAAAGGCAACTGCTCCAGCTCCATTTGCGACTGAAAGACTGCCGACTGCCGTTGCCGCTACACCTCCAGCACTAGCAGACCCAACAGCAACGGCTTGAGCGCCAATAGCGGATGAGTTACCAATCGCAACTGCACCAACGTCTGTAGCAGAAGAAATGCCTAGCGCTATAGAACCGGCCCCAGTTGCGGACGATGTACTGTCCGCGACTTGAGCAACAGCAGTTGTTGCCATTCCCACTAAAAGGGCTGCGGCTACGATACTGAATTTGTTACGTTTTAAATTATTTGTTTGCATTTTAATTGGCTTCCGGTAATTGGTTATTTGTCTTTACGTAGTTATATGCAAGGTGAACCTTTATGAGATTTAGATAACACCCCACTCGGGCGCTGATTCCTTTTTTTCCTCTATTTCTGGAAATTCAGGCTCAATTTCATCTTCAATTTCAACTTCCTCATTAATTTCTCCACCATCGATAAGTTCTTGCATCGATTCTTTCTTACGGAAAATCTGAGCTTTAATCGCTTCGATGGCTTTAGCTTGCGTCAAGTTACTTTGGCGAATTTCTAACTTGACGATTTGCTGACCGAGAATATTAATTGCCAGGTTGCGTTTGTAATCGTCACCAACTTGCCGAACGATGTCGAACCGTGAATCTGCGGCCGGAAGTTCTGCAACTCTAAATTGGAGTTCATCAGCAAATGAATGGCCATCCGCATCCTTTTTGAGCCAAGACATGTAATCAACCTTTGCTGCTGGGTAAGTTCTTGTATCTCCGCTCAGCTTTAAGTAGCCCGACAACGGCGGCAACATTCCGAACTCTGTCCCCATAATGATTGGCTTATCTTGTTGCGCTTTACTGATGCCGATTGAGTCGCGAGCCTCCGTTACGGATAACTGTTGGGATGTAGATACAACTTCTTGTAGCTGCATTCCAAAACGACCCGACGCTTTGTCTTGAGCATCTTTCCCATTAATTTTGAGCTGGAGATAGTTACCAAAGAGGCCTAATGTAGCCGCTGCTCTACTCTCACCCATGACATTTACAAGCTGAGTTTCTGACTGCATGCCAACCACAACCGCCACCCCAAATTTAGCAAGTGCTGATAACATTTTGTCTACTTTGCAATCACCCAAAAGCTGATACTCATCTAAAAGGAATAGATATTTAGGTTCGTGGGTCTTAATTCCAGCTTTCAAAATAGTTGCAGTTAAAGCTATTACAAGCATCCGCTTGACTGGTGATAGCTCAGAATCGTCACCCAAAATGTAGAGGTTTCCTTCTGGCTGAGCTAAGAAATCACGCAAAGTCCAAGTGCCTGGCTGGATGCTCAAAATACCGTTCAAATACAGGCCTGCGCTCGCTTTAATCGAATCTGTCATTCCTTTTGCGTTATCAGAGACTAAGAATGCAGCATTGGTGCCAGCAACAAATTGAACCATTTCCTCATGCGTCGCAGAGAAAAAAGCTCTAGCTAATTCGCTAGAATCGGTAACTCCACGCTTAGCCAATGAAATAATTAAGGCACTGAGAAGTGAACGAGCAGCATCATCAAAGAACGCATTAGCCCCTGCGTTAGCAGTAACTGGAATAGCAGCTTGCGCTAGTTCGCGTGCATCGTTTTCCGTTAAGAGCTCCAAGAATATTGACCACGGAATACTTCCGATCATTGCCGGATTAAAGAAACAATCAATTCCTGGACGAAAATTTGCCTCGTAGAATTCCGCTTGCGGGTCATGAATGAATAAGCGAACGCTCTTATTTGTGGCTTGTTTAATCAGATCATGCATCACTAAAGACTTACCCGAGCGCTGCTGACCAGAAATACCTGTGCCATACTTGAATGCATTATTAGGGAACGCTACGTCACAAATTGTCCAGTCTCCACCGCCGTCTTCACGAACTAATGTGTCGAGTTCTTTAGCGGTTACAACGTCCAAAGCACCTTTTAATCGTTTATTTGTAATCGTCTTTTGACCGAGTTCAAAGAAGAGTTTGTGCGCTCTAGATGTAATGGGCCAGAACAGCCCCATTGCAAGAAGGAAGATTGCGTTAATAGTCCATACAGGATTAATCCAGTAGTTATCCGATACAAAACTGCCGATGGCATCAGAGTATTCATCGCTAGTTAACTTGTCTTTAGTTACGCCGTTAGCGTCCTGAATTTGAATGCGGTGAGCCTTCCCGTCTTCGCCCTTCACGCGCCAAGTGATAGGCGTATCTGAGCTGACATAGTGGTTGGACACCACCGAAAATGACATTGGCGATACAAGAATTAACCAAAGTAAAGTGAGTACAACCAAAGGAGTTAATCCCGCTGCGGCAGCATAAAGCCACCCCCTAGCGATGAATTTACCCTTAGTCCGCATTGTCTCCAGCGCGGTGCCAGCGATCATGTTTGTATTTTTAATGTCAAGCATGAGGAGCCCCAGTTACTTCGATTACGTCCCCTACTTCATCGGCCACTAAAATGTAGCTTTCCAAATTTGGGAAGAAATCAATGAATCGGGGCCTTAAGTCGCCGTGAGAGTTTTTCCACTCGCCAGATGATTGCTTAATGAAATCTGCGAACAAAATATCATTGCCGACGCTTGATTTAATGACGTCAACAATAGAGAAGTCTTCAATTGACTTCGAATAAAAAAACCTAAAAATAATGTCGTGGTTGCGGCTAGGCTCGCGCAATGTGAGGCGCTGCTCTTTATAGATGCCATTCTGTAAGTCCTCCAGGCATGAAGTAAAAGAATCCTCTAAGGGGGTGTGGTTTAGGTTTGTAAACATGATTTAAGCTCTGCTTTCTAGTAATGTTTTGGAAATATTGGTTCCAAGTAGAATAATTTCTTCCGTTTTTTCTCGGGACGGCTTAGATTCGGCATCTGGATTCTGGTAAGCAACAATGTGATAAAGAGTGCCGAGAACAGTATCTGCAATGAGCTTTAGCTGATTGTCTAGCCTGTCAATCTTTGCGGACTCATCGTCAAAATGCTCAGCTAAAGAATTTTGCTTATCTAAGCCGGCGATAACAAATTCACGAATTAATGCACTAGGAGAAATGCCGCGTGCAGTAGATAGCTCTTCAAGTTCCTTAAAGATATATTCATCTAACCTCGTGCTGATTGCTGTTTTTGCCATTGCTTAACTCCCATTAAATTGATTTATGTTGCTTACATAATCAATATGTGAGGTTGCGTTAAATGTGCAATTCGATGGTTAAAACTTACATTTTTATAGTTTTGCGTATACGAAGTATGACGAATTAGACCGTTGATTTCATTGGGTTTTTAAAAACCGTATACATTTGTATGACGAAAACAAGGAAAGCTTAAGCAAGGCGTTTACGGCTGTGGACGACAGGAGAGGCATGCTGGTGTTGATCTTGACGCTTCACGGGAGATTTCCAAGGCTGCGAAGCAGACGTGCGTAATGTCTGTCTATAAAATTAACGATTGAACACTCTATACAAATTCAAATAACTTAAAAAAGTGTTAACTGCGGATAAATTTATTTGAGATTACCTTCAGGCGTGTGTGCATTGTTTTTAATTAACGTGCCTCAACAAACCCTCTATTGCGTTTCCGATTAAAGCTAAGGTTACGAGCAGCCAGTCCACCTAATACCTTTTGCACGCAATTTCAATTCCGCCAGAAATATCACGGGCTGTCGGATTCGCAATATTCATTTTTATATCCATTCCCTCGCGTAGTAGCCCCGATAGATTAATTCCATTAAGCCCTGGCTCACTCTTAAGCTGCTGCCAGGCCTCTGTTTGTTCAGGACGTGTCCGCCTTTGCTCTGCCTGAACAATTACCCGTGTAATTTGTTCGGCAGCATAAGAGCACGGAGAGCTTTGAGGTGGTTGATAACGGTTGTCAGACTCATATGGATATGCGCTAGATTGCATTTGGTTGCGCGACTGATTTCCGCCACTTCTGTATTGAGCCATACTCAGCTCAGATGTCAGAAGTAGCATTAAAAGCAGAAGTTTCGTTCCAGCTATGAGCGGACCTGATGATTTCATTACTTGCCCTTACCGGCTGTTAAGAAACCATTTGTAGCAGCCCAATCTGTCTTGAGTGCAATTTCATTATCGATAATCTTTCGATACCCGGTATACAGCAAGCAGTCACCTCGTGAGATGCGGTCGCAGTTTTTTTCAATGAACTTATAGTTCTCATAGCATTCTTTCATCGATTTGCCGCACTCTAGACCAGCCAAATTTTCAACTGGCTCCCCTACAGTTTTAGCTTGCGCCATACCTGACACCAATGTCATGCCTACAATTGCCAAAGCCAGTAATTTATTCTTCATTATGTTTCTTTCTGTTTAAGTGTTTAGTAGTTCGTCAAATTGATATGCATTGTTACGCTATCTTTAATCAACAATCGCATTACTCACCACGTTTTTGCGAGGTTGATGATCCGCGATCTGAACGCATGCCTAGAGTTAAGTTTTGACCATTGATCGAGTTTTCAGCGAACCAGACCTGGTTATCCTTAAAAAGTGTCAGCTGGCGATTTTCATATTTAAATGAATAATGGCCGTATAAGTTACTTGTTTCCCAGCTAAATAATGGTGACTTAACAGTCTTGTTTCCAATCGTATTTCCAATTTCTGGCTGAAGAAACTGGTAATAGTGTCGAGAACCTGATTCATCAAAAAATAGAAAGGTATTGAAAAGTCCGTCCTCGCGGGGAACTCCATATTGCTTTACGTATGCCTCGTTCGCGCGACCTTCGCTAAAATTTATTGATTCCGAAATATGCCCTGCTGTCTGTACCCCCATTCCACCTGCGCCGCCATAGTTTGGTGTAGATACCGGCGTTCCACCTCCTTTAAATACTGACTTAGGAAGAAATCGGTATTGATTCTTAGTGCAAAATGTCTTTTCTGCATCAATGCCGCCGGGATCCTTAAAGAATATTTGGATAGGTGTCGTTGAGTCTCCATTGTTTCCTCTCGCCAAAACATCATTTGTATTTGCCAGATAAGATTCAAAGGAATCATTTATTTTTGCAGTTAAAAAGGTAACTGCTTGCTTGTAGTTCATTTGCTTCTTTGAGATTTCCGGAAACGATGATGCCGCAATTTCCGATAGAGTAACCAGCCCAAATAATCTGGTGACCAAAACCTGACGTGATTCAGCAAGAATTTCCCCGGTCTGAGACTTACCGTACGGGTTATCTCTTGCAGATGCCATTGTTTCAGCCAATTCACCGTTTGGTTGTAAATAAACACACGACCCTTTGTCGTTGAACGTATTTTTATTAAAGTTATCCCCAAAGTTTTTAGCGAAAGGCGTACCTGAGGTTTTATATCTAGATGAGTTAAATGCCTCTAGAGTTGCCCTGTATAACGTAACGTCTCCGCTTACACTATTTGAAGAACTTCCTGTTGAGTTATAAATTTGGGCATAGACTGGGGCGGACATCAACCCTGACAACAACATAGATGTAATAAGTAATTTTTTCATTTGAACGCTTTTCTTTGGTTTATATAAGTTGAATTATCCGATTGAGAGATTCTTGCAATCAAAATGGATACCTGTTTTTGGTCTTGATAAAGCGGGATTGCTTCCTTCCAGTCGTCCACAGCGATAACCCCAATCGTCTTTAACTTCTCCTTTTTGCTGTCGGAATACGTCCAATAAGTATTCATTTGGATACGGGTATTGTTTTCCTCGCCAGTTCCCGATAAGTCACGATCAAGAGCATGATTCAAGGAAACCATTAATGAATTTTTATCCGCCCATTTCATCTCGTTCATACCCTTCAGGTCGTAAGTTCCGCCGATCATCACGTTCGCGACTTTTCCGCTAGAAACATTGCCCACATAAAAACTATTTTTGTTAAAGCAGTGGAATGCAAGAACTAAATATCCGGCCCCCTTAACTGATGAGCAATTTTGCAAAAAGAATGTTGCAATTGGGTTTGGGCCTTGAATCTTGTCTTTATCGCTTGTTGCGCATGCTCCCAGCTGAAGGCACAAAATGAGCAAAAGAATTGGAGTGAGCAATCTTTTCATTTAGCTCCCGCCTCCAATGCAATAAGACTTTTCAGTACTTTGTTAGCGTATTCATTAGAAAGTCCCGGAATCGTTGTCCAATCATCCTCCAGCACCATCCCAGCCTTCTTGAGTCCGGCGATATGCTCCGCGTCGAACATTTCCGCCCATTTCTTATTTTTTGTAGAGCTAGTCGTAACTCTTGCAACTTGAGAGGTTCTACTGTTCCCAATCAGCATCATTGATTTATCTTTAAAGCAATTGGCTGCTCCCGCAACAGATGTCCCCTTTTCTGAGAACCTAGTATTTAGTTGGCAGACTGTCATATAAAAAGTATTTAAATCATTTATATCTTTGTCTTCGTTATTTGCAATTCTTTGACGAGTAAACGCATCTCTACACTCTTCAGACGCCGAACTGCGAACTAAGTTATGGGATGCCGCTCCCAGCTCACTTGCATCAGGAACAATTGAGCATCCCTGCTTAATTAATTGCTTATCTTGCTGCGCTCTCAATTGCTTGTATCCTGGTACATTGTCAGAATTTGCGTTTGCATACTTGAGCGCGCTTGTACCGTAATCAAGAACGGCGCAACCTGTAGTCGAACCCAGAACTGTAAGAGCTGCAAGGACCATTAATGTTTTTTTCACGGTAATCTTTCTGTATTTGGTTAAATGATTCTTATAGTTATGCTCTGATCGACGCTAAGTGCTTCTGAATCTTTTCTGTTGCAGCTAGCAGCGTCTTAATAGACATCGGGAATTCGTTTTTCTGATACCACTTAAAAAGTGATGTGAACTCGATACCGACGATCTTAGATAACTGCCGCTCTTTTGAGCCTGTGAAAATATCAAGTTTTTGATACCAAGAATCCATGAGTGAGCGCATATCTGTGCTTAAAAGCTGCTTGAAAACAGCGGAATATCTAATTTCAAGCTTCTTGAATTCAGCGTATAGATCGGTCACATGATCGACTTCGACTTTGCGTCCGACTGCTGAGAATCCCTGGCGAACATCCGTACCTTTGACGTTTCCTTGAAGGTAAGCCGAGAGACTGGTACGTGAAATCTCGAAACCCTGCAACGACAAGAGTTCAATCAGATTGTTAGACGTCAGGCGGAACGTCTCTTTAAACGTACGAATCTCCACAATGCGCGGGTCGAAGGAGGCAACCCCCTGCTGCGCGGCGTCAATTCGGATATTCCGCTTGCGTAACTCTGTCGCGTGAGATAAACCCATTTCAGTCTGATCTATGACGATAGGCTTATCCAAAGCGTTTTGAGAAAAAAGGACCTCCATGTCTGGGAAGATCTTTTGCAATTCAAGGCGGGCTGTACCTGACTTAAAGTCAGGATTTGGCAATCTTTTGAGCGCGGCTGTATGTTTTTTAGTTTTCATTGTGGTTTTCTGTGTTCAAAAAATTGCCACCTCGGGATGAGGCGGCTAACTTGTTATCGCCCGAACATGCCCCCTTTTTTCTCTTCAGCTTTTTGAGGGGCGGCTGGCATGACAACTGTTGGAGCTAGATAAACTGGCTCTACTTGCTTAACGGGCTCTGGTGCTACCTGCACCTTAACTTCTTTTTGCGGAATGCTTGGCACGGGGGAGCAGCCGTTTAGCTTTGCAATTTCTGCAAAAGCCTTGCGGAGCACGGCGTCTGCGAGGCTAAGAATTCCGAACTCGTGCGCTAGCTTGCTAAACTTTAACTTTTGACCAGTAATGTCTGCTTCAGCTGCTTCGGTGACAGCACGCTTAAGCGATGCCACTTTGTCTGCAAAGGCTTTTTGCTTAGCTAAAGCGACTGCTAGCTTCATTTCAGGGGTACTACGCGGTTTAATTGCTTTCATGATCAGTTCCTTTTCTTGTTATTAATGTGTTTACTTGCGTTAATTCTTGATGACGATTGGTTCGTTTGTGTCGGCCGTTGCATCGCTAACTTGTTTATTAAGTGCCTTAGTAAGCGGTTCACGTGCAGCCGCATTTTCTTTTTGAATACGTTGGCGCTCCTCTTCCGACATAGCGGCAAGGTCTTTTAAGCGCTTTGCTTCTACCTCTAGAGCCGATACCTTTTCAATAGATGCCCCCCTTGCGCTTGACCATTCGACTTCAAATTTACCTTCGGAGGCTTGATTGTTGGAACGGTTAGCGTTCTTGGTTGCTGAGAAGTCGCTATAAAATTGAAGAACCAGGAATAGTGCTGCTGCCCCCGAAAGTACGAGGCCTAGGATTTTCCCCTCAATAAAAATAAAGGCAAACACACCCAGTGCGATTAGCGGTGCTGCTATCCAGTAAAAATTCATTTGGATTCTCCAGATTCCGCAAGAAGAGCGTCGTTGAAGAATTTCTCAACTGCTTCAATATCTAATTTGCTAGAGTCGACAGCCAATATCTTTGTCGTTTCGTCATACTTTGAAAGCAAGCCCATTTTGTTAAGCTGCTTGAAACCCTCGACCACTTCTTTGCTCGGATCAATCATCACAGAGAGTTTTCGCTCTGTATTAATAGCAATTAACGAATATTCTTCGCATGTAGTTCCAATAAATTCAGTAGTTCCACTACGAAATACTGTTAAACATTGATTCTTTAAGCCCGTTTCGATAGCATCTGCGTTGGCCATACTTGTTGCATTAGCAGTCGGAATGAGTGCAAGGGCCGTTAATGCACAGACAGCAGCGATAGTTACGTATAACGCTAGTTTCTTGATGATGGTTTCCATAGTCTTCTTTCGAGTTAATTGGTTAAATAGTTAAGTAATGGTTCTGCGACTTGTGTAACTGCGACCGTATCTTGGGCGACAGTTGCGATTTCGGGGAGATAGAGCGCTAAGCCATCGGGTTTAGCTGGGGATGGACTAGCCAGAGACACAGCAACGTAAAACAGAGCTGTAAATAGGATTCCTGCGCATACTCCAGCGATAGTGTTATTAATTAATTTCATTTGATTCTTTCGGTATTAGTTAAATTGCTCTTACTGATATAGACATACCTGCGCTTTATTAATGTTTTATATCTGCGCTGATTTTTGCGGTCTCAGATTGACTTGAAGACTCTTTTGAATTCAAGTCGAGTCGCTGATTGAGTGCAGTCGAGAGAGAAGATGACATTGAGATGTCGTATGACTTCCCAGATAGCGCTCCGCCACCAAACCAGGTAAGACCGTTCTTCGCAACCTGAAATCCGTTCGGGCCTGCGCTCACTAGGCTCTCGCCGATCTTGTATTCGATTGGCGCTGAACTACCCGCTAGGTTTTGTGTGAGTTGAGATGCTTTTGCAGATGCGAGAGCTTTTGCATAAATAGCTTGAAGAGTAGCGGCGGGGATTTTGCCTAGCTCCAATATGATTTTGGACCTAGCATCGTCAGGGTTTTGAAGTGCCTGAGAATTGATCTTTGATACGACTTCTGTAGAAATAGAGTTTGCAAAATCGCTCATTGCAGCGCTGCGAATCATGAATGTGCGGTCGTCGACGTATGAAGGCCAGGCAAGAGCGGGCTCATAACTTGCTGAAATTGCGAGTGCAGCAGCTACGTAAGTTGCATTCGATGTTGATGTAGGCACTTTTCCCGAGAGCGTTGAAGCTGCGGAGGCTATGAATACTTTTCTAAATGGCGGCTTTATTCCCTGCTGAACCAAAAAATCGCGCATTGACTCAGCAATTAGAGCTGCCGCTGGCATTTTTACTGAAAATTGATTTGAGTCGCTGACTCCGATCGACCGGTCTTTTGTAATTGACTTTGACTGATCACTTGAGGTCGACTCAGTCTTATCTAAGCTAAAGCCGAATGACCCGAGCTTGTCGCACGCGCTCAGGGTGACGATTGCAGCAATGCAAAGCGGGATTAATTTGAGATTCATATTCAATGTTCCTTTGTGGTTACATTGAATGTGCTAAGTGAACCTAGTTGCTTCTGACTTGCCCAAAGCAGAAAGGGGATTGAACCCTCCCCTTTGCTTATTACGGATTGCTATAAGCCTGCTGGTAATACGTGTACACGTGTTAGCGTATCGAAAGTCTGACTCAAGCCCGGCTAAAATTCGTTATTGCTGCATAGTCTCGAAATTTTACGTGTACATATATACGCGTGTATTGATGGTGCAATTATTAAGTCTGGTTAATCGAAGCGTAGCTTCCCTGCTTTGGGTAGAAATTGCACAATGTCTTTAGTTTTGATGACTTCACATGACTTCACATGACTTCACATGACTTCACATAACTTCTACAGACTTAAGTCAACCCTAAGACCGACTTTAGTAAGACTTAGGTAAGTAAGCTATATATATGGATCTACTGAACGGGCTTCACAAGCTCTGCCTGAAATTCGTCTAATTCTGGTTCATACCTAATTTTGCCGGTAGCACTTACGTACGCGACATAGTCAAATGTAGAATTAATTCCAGGTGGGTACTTGCCACCGAATCTTTCTGACCTTACATCAATTTTAATAAGCTCTCCCGCCTTTGTTGATGCAATTACATCAAACTTGGCATGACTGCTGGATACAGATCTGTAGACCTCAAAGCCACGCGCAACTAAGTTATGAACAACCGCCATTTCAGCGATTAAATTAATGTCTAGCGCAGCATCGGGGGAGCGTTTAAAGCTCACTCTAGTTTCTAGTCCCATCTCAGACAGCAATTGGCTTACGCGTGCTCGTGTAATTCCACCCCCAATTTCCCTGGCTATCGCAGCTGCAGTAGCGTTTGGATTGCGATTTCGGGCGGCAAGTATCAACAGGGGTGCATCTGGATGCCTTGTTTTTTTACTTTCTTCCATTTTTTTATTGTTTACCTAAATGTTTTCTTAAATATCCAGCATTACTAGGGCTTGTATCCTCATGATATCACTCAATTTTTATTGGCAAATGAATATATTTCAGTAGATTAGTCATGAATCATTAAAAGAACTACAGCTGACATGGACTTTTATTCACTAATTTATTTCTTAGAGTTTCACAATATGCTTGACACTTGTAGAAATTACTATATTATTAAGCGATGAACACTCCTAAATCATCTACTGCCCCCCTCTCTCATTTGACAAATATTAAGGGGAATCATTAATGCCGGCCCGGATATTACGTGAAGAAATTCTGACTTCCGAGTCATATTGGATTGTGAGTGACGAAGCAAAGATCCTCTTTTTCCATCTGATTGTTTCAGTAGATGACACGGCAAGGTATACAGGCCAGAACTTTAGTTTGCGCACCCGTTGCTTCCCCGGTAGATCAATGGAGGCGCCTCGGATGGAGGCGTTGCTTTCAGAGCTTGCCGATCAAGATCTTATCCGCCTATACGAGGTAAAGGGCATGCGATATATTTTTCTTCCAAGATTTAAGCAAAGACTCAGGTATATAAATAGCAAATATCCAGAACCTCCGGAGGGCTTAAGTGACTTAGTTATTAAAAAGACTGACTCAAAACAAGCTGAGACACCCAAGGAGGATCAAGCGCAAGAGTCTCACCCCTCACCGGATATACACAGACATATTGATTGGGGCAATCCTTACGTCAAGTTTTAAATCTACAAATAATTTCTAGGATTAAAAAATATTACGAATTCTCTTTATAAAACGCACATTGTGCGCTATAATAAAGACAAGCAGCAACTCACTTACGGAAGACAAAATGCATACAGAAGCTAATTCACACGAAGTAAATATCTTAACTAGATACAGCAAAATTATCGCTAAACTTTCAGCGATAAAATCACTTACTATAAAAGAGGTGCAGAGCGAGGCTTGGCTGCTTTTGGCTGAGTTTGACCCAGCAATAGTAGTGACTGACCAGCTATTTGAGCGAAAGCTCTTACAGTCAGTTACCGACTTGGTAAAGTCATGCGGCCTCGGCCGCGGCTCGAAATGGGGCTGCGTAACATCCCTTACAGCCGAAGACAGGTCAACATTAGAAATCGGGGCTATCGCTCATATTCCTTTTGTACGAGGTACTAAAGCCAGTTCAATAAATGGCCCACAAAAAGGCTGCCATGTATTTCCTTCAGCAAACATTGATTCTGGAGCCGTTACTGAATTTGGCGAGTCAGCAGAAGATGTTTTTTTTGAAAAAAGAAGAATTGAAGCTTTAATTTCTGAATTGCCAGACCGCACACGACAACTGTTAGAGACTCTAGAAACGGCATTGACAGGCCGCGAGATAATGGAAAAACATGGGTCCAGACTTGGGGTAGCGTGTCTTAGTGTTCTAAACAGGCGTATTGCTACCGAGATTGCCTTGGCTTGCGAAGAGACAAGCCAGGCTAGCCTCTTTTGAAAGCGTGCAAAGAAGTTAAGCCGAAAACTAAATTAACGACACTGGAAAAACTTAAGCAAATAATGCCAGGTTTGAATGTTGTCGTTATTAAGAACCCGGTTGTTGTATTCAAAAAAAAGCGAAGAGCCAAGTACTTAGCTGTTAAACAGTCGACTGCAAAACTTCGCTGTCGCAGTGCTGAGGAAAAAATGGCAAGTGTAAGTAGCGTAATAGCACTTAATCAGTCATTGTCTCCACTGCGCGGCGATGACCCTCTTTTGCAATGGATTAGTAGCGACCGCGCCTCACTCGAGCACCCTGCTTTCCTGCGCGCTGTGCGTCAACAAAAAAACGACTTAATTGTCATGAATGCAGATGCTCGTGATGCATTCATTTCTGAAAAGGTGTTGAACAAAGAGGATCCCGCGCTGGAATTAAGACGAGAAAAAACCAAAGAAAAAAACTGGTGGAATACCTACAAATTAACCCCCGGGCAATATCAAGACATGCTCATCATACAAGGCGGAGGCTGCAAAATATGCGATGCTATTACTGCGTCAAAAAAGATTGGGTGCAATCGTTCGTTAGTAGTTGATCATTGTCACGAGAGCGAGTGGTACACAGGTACAAAGCGGGTGGTCCGAGGTTTACTTTGCAGCAGTTGTAACTTTAGAGTTGGTGCTGTAGAAACAAAAATTCAGGAAGGACAACTCAGTCTAAGAGAAATTTATCAGAAGATACCATCGCTTAAAAAATACTCTCCAAAACATTTGGTTGCATTTAAAGAATATATAGACCAATGCATATCGATCATTGCGTCGCTTCGCATATAGGATGGATAGCTCGGTAATTACGCCCTGCTTTTAAAAAAGGAAATATCATGCCGGAATTTGGAGACGTCAAGCAGGTTCATTTACCTGAGCAAAAAAAATTGCCAGGAGACGAAACTCGTTTTTTTAAACAAGGTGGTGAAGGCGCTGGAAAATCGGGCGACTGGATTTCAGAGTTGGGTAACGCATTTGAAAAGTCGCTTGAAAAATTGGTGGTTGGGGCAATCAAACTTCCCATCGACTTAGCTGATAAAGCATTGACAGGGACAGCTAAAGGTATTGTTGCCGGTGGGAAATCAATATTGCAAGGAATTGGAGGGGCAATTAAAGAAATTCGTAGTGATATTAAAGATTCGAAAGCCGCGAAAGCTCAATTCGGAGAACCGCGCCGCGAACAAACTAGCAGACAAAAAGACGGTCAACGCGAAGCTAAATCAACACCTTCCCCATCTCCATCTGCACGTCCCGGCGCAGATAGTAAAAATGAACATCAAAATCGAGCTGCAGAGCCTGCCAAACCCCGCGAACGCGACTCCAGTCAAAATAACTCGCCAAAGTACGGCCAAGCGCGTCCAAACGGCCCTGCTTCTGCTATGCATCCCGCACAACATAAGACATGGGCTGATGCGCCTACAGCTGCCACAACATCTATAAAAATTCATGAGCACACTGAGCCTACCGTTCGCGCTAATGGGGAGCCAGCCAAAGATGTTGCCGCTCGGACGGTGACGCAACCAGATCAAACTCAAGCCGTCAAAAAAGAGACTGAGGCCCCTCCCATTGTCCGCAAAGATCATGTCCCAGCGGAGACTCCAGAGCGAAACAAGGTGGATGTAGCCACTTACAAAGTTAACTCAGAAAAGGTTGCAGAAAAGCTCATCGCAAAAACAGTTGATTCAATTCTCGGTGAGATTCGAGCTAGCAAAGAAGCACCAAAGACAAAGGAAAGTGAAAGAGCTCTAGAGAAATCACCTGAGCGGACAAGATAAGTATCGGTTACGGTCGTAAAGTGCCGGTATGTTCACTTTATGACCGTTATTCGGCAGATTGGATCATTGCTAATGAAGATATATTAAAGCAATGAACTTACAAGTACAAAATACATCACTCCCTGATTTAATAACTACATAGATGCACAACTTAACCCATAAAGATAATTCGGAAGACAAATATGATCAATACTGCAAGAATTTCACCTTCAAAAATGATAGTTAACTTAGATGATGGTGGGCACACATCATGGTACTGACATTAGAAGAATTGATCGATCTGACTGGTTACAGGATAGCATCCAAACAAGCGGCATGGATCTTAAAATACTACGGCTTTGAGCCGCCACGGAAACGATTTACCGGAGCCGTCTCTATCTCGAGAGATCAGTTGTTTACTAAAAAGATAGACTCGATTAGCAATGCTCAACCAAACTGGACAAGTTAATCAGTGAAACGTGACGGATTATTGCCCAGGATGGAGGCGCGTAAATGGAAAACGAAAACTTCCTACCGCTATCGGCCAATCAATGGAAAGCCGATTAACTTAGGCAGCGATCTCCAGGCAGCGATCCGCAGGGTCAACGATATGACGGGAAAATCCAAGGACATTGGAACAATTGGATTGCTTTGGGAGCAGTACAAAGAATCTGCGGACTGGAAAAAACTAGCGCCTAAAACCAAACCTGAGTACATATCTTGCGCCAATCAGATTCTAAAAGTATTTTCTTCAATGTACGCATCAGACATCACAAGTTATATGCTGTATAGGTATTTAACTGAGGAGCGAAAAAACGCTCCGGTTCGAGCTAATCGTGAGGTCTCTCTTCTGAGCAATCTAATTGATTTAGCAATTCGCCGCGGAGAGGCCCAAATTAATCCGGCAAATTCCGTTCGCCGCAATCCTGAGCAACCTCGTCACAAGGCCGTATCAACTAACGAATTAAGCGCTTTAGTTGACTGGCTAAGTGGCCAAGAAAAAATGCCTCAGCGCAAAATGTTCGCTATGGTTGCTGAATTTACTTCGCTGTGCGGGTCTAGAAAGGTCGAGTGTTTAGATTTGAGATGGGATCAGATTGATGAGCAAGAGAATGTCATTCGCCTAGTAAGGGCTAAGCAAAGAGGTAAGAGGCGGGGAGAGGTAATAGACGTAATTGCAATGAACGATAGCCTAAAAGATTTGGTATCTAGATTAAAGATGGTTAAACGAGATGACAGCCAGCATGTTTTTCCAACGACTCGCAAAGGTGGCCCGCATTACTCACCTTCTGGCTTTAAAGGAATGTGGGGAAAGTTAATTGCTGAGGCAATAGCACTAAAGGTCATCGAAGGAGGATTTACATTCCACGATTTGCGCGCTTATTACGTCACGCAGTACAAAAAAACACACGCTGGCGTCTTGCCAGACCTTCACTCAAATCCAGCAACTACTGCCCGAATTTATGACAGATTAGTAGAGGTAAATAGAGAGTCTTTGGAGAAATAATTCCCGAAACGGGAATTTTGCGGTATTTTTCGTATGTATAAAAACACAGTATCGGACAGGAAGTCCTTATGCTATATGGGGCGAACGACGGGGCTCGAACCCGCGACAACCAGAATCACAATCTGGGACTCTACCAACTGAGCTACGTCCGCCATCGTAGATCCAAGATTATAGCTTTTACGCCCAAAACCTGTCAAA
>Ga0073936_10002272_pt1 | contig 28766 bp, 23 predicted proteins | sample AliMusrvi5mmetaG_FD_87041 | JGI IMG/M metagenome (GOLD analysis project Ga0073936, IMG submission 87041) | Freshwater lake bacterial and archeal communities from Alinen Mustajarvi, Finland, to study Microbial Dark Matter (Phase II) - Alinen... | ecosystem: Environmental > Aquatic > Freshwater >...
GGAAAAAATAACAGATGTAGTACAACCTAGAAAATTCTTTTGGGTTGTGGCTAATTGATTTTTCATAATTTCCTCCGGAAGAACGTATTATTCTTCACTTAAGGCAAATTATACTATTTTACCCTGATTCAAACAACCCAAAATAAATAGGCCAAAGGCACCCAAAAAACATAAAATAAATTTCAAATCGCTTAAGATGTACAACTGACGGGGTTGATCATATAACATCTCCTATATTAGTACTTTTAAAGTTAAACCTCAAAAAACTGAGAGAAATCAACAATGTCATTAAAGACATCACTTTCTCTAATTGCCTGGCTTACTCCATTAACATGGATAAGAACAGGCCTAAGAGACACCCCTTTTGGGGCAGACAAGCTTTCAATCTTCTTTTCCATTTCTGGAATAACTGAGCTTTTGACCTCAGAAGAGCTAAATTTGATTTCGCATACATAAAGCGTGTTGTGCTTGGTTTGGATTAGCAGGTCTATTTGGCATCCTTTCATTCGCTGTGTTTTTCTCTGAAAGAATGGCCCTGCGTTTGAAATATCAGAAATGTCGATCCTAAGAATTTCGCATAGTTTTTTAAGGTTATTCATAACAAGATTTTCAAATTGTAGACCCATAACGGATTCCCATCCAGGAAGGCTGATGAAAGACTTTGACTCAAATAGGTTTTTAGAAATTCTATCCTTGTTTGGCTCAATATACCTTAAATAGAACCTGAGATAGTTATCCTTTAGCCTGAACTTTTTCAATCTAGATTCCTCCCTTGTCGATAGATTCCATGTGCAGTCTTCCTGGATAAATCCAGCGAGAGCAAGGTTGTCTAAGCAGTTTGATAGATATCCACTCTTTTCAATCCCCAAGCTTGCGCTTATCTCATCGAGAGATAGCGATGAGTGATCAAGAGCCTTAACGATATTTCCATATGTTACTGCTTTTTTAGAGAACAAATCTGAGAAAATTTGATCGAACTCACGGAATAAAATCCCATTAGACTGGAAACAAAGTCTTTGAATGTTATCCTCCGATGAATGTGAAGGAATTATCTCTTCCAGGTATTTTGGAATCCCACCTGTCACAGACAGCAATTTGAACTTCTCGTAAGCGCTTACCTTGTTTCTTTTAGCCCCCCAAAACTCACTACTTTCATTTATGGACAGCTCTTCTAAAACCAAGTCTAAAGAGATTCGCCCAACAAATCCTGTGGTTTGCAAGATGTTTTCTTCAATCCAGCTAGATATAGACCCACAGATTATCATGATCAGATTTGGATTCTCAGAAAACTGTAGGTCCCAGGCTGTTTTGAGCTTCCCAAGAAAATCAGGGTCTTCGGATCCCATCCACGAAATTTCATCTAAAACGATGACGATCTTTTTGTCTTTGGATAAGTTCCCAAGAAAAGTGAAGTGTTCGACCCAATCGGAAGCCTGCATCTTTGGTATCCCAAAGTTCTTGGACATCTGAGCAGAAAAATCATCTAGTTGTCTTTGCTTATTGATCCCTGGAACTGGGGGAAGACCAGAGAAAATCCAACTGGCTTTATCTGAAACAAACTCTTTAATCAATCGGCTTTTCCCAACTCTCCTTCTGCCTCTGATCACGACTAAGCTAGCCGACTTTTTCTTCAGTAAAAGCTCTAGGGATTCGATCTCTTTTTTGCGTCCAATGAATTTCATGTCAGCCTTATGTAGTAAGATTTAAGCTTAATTCTACTACATATAAATGACAAATGTCAATCATATGATGTAAGAAGTGAGAGTTTTTAGAGGGAGATTCAAATTTGATTGATAAAAACAAGAAAGTTTGCCCTTAGAAAAACCGAGAAATTTTATACTTGGAAAAGTCGCCATATTCCTCAAGCGCGAGGTAAAAATATACGAAAATGGGTATATTTTGGAGTCCTTTTGACAAGTAAAATTTTAAACAATTAGATGGACTTGATGGGATTTTACCCTTTTTCAGAAACCTGAGTGATAGCAGGCTTTTCAACGGGAATTGGATCGACACTTTTATTAGAAAGGAACTCCCCTAACACTTGATCAAGAAGATCCTTACTCGAAATTCTCTCCCAATAAGCCAAGTCTTTCATTTTTTGATAATACTCATCTCTAACAATGAAAGTCGCCTTCCTCCATCCAGGTTGAAGACCTAAAAAAGCAGTCGACTGTCCTTCAGTAGTCTTTCTACTTTCAATCAGAGCTTTCATAGCAACATTCTGAGTAGATTCACTTTCTTTGGAGTTATCTTTCAAATTCTCAAGTAACTTTGCTTTCGATTTTTTCATAAGAAAAAACATTTCCTTCCATCATCTGTTCTTCAGATTAATGAAAAACAACTTTTATCTACAATCACAACTTTTACAACCTAATCTTCCGAAGCAAATGTAACTAAAAAAACATTTCCACGACGCTTCGTTGAAAAAAAATGCGCAAAGTTTATGCGCCTTCTTCTCTATTAAAATCAAGAAATTTCAGAAAAACCATCGTCGAATAAGTTGATCATAAATCGGGAAAGGAATATATGAATGCAAAGAAAGCAATGAATTCATTGAATTCAAAGCTTGCAAACAAAAACATCCTTAAGGAGAAGTCATGATTAAGAACGTGTTGCAAAAGTTTTCCATCGATGAGAAATCCATTTTACGAAACCCCCACGTGCTAGGTTGCGCAGCATTGATGATAGCACTCTCACTACCTACTCAAGGGTTTTGTGCTGATGCAGCCGATGCTGCAATGAATACAATGGCAGAAAATGTCACTAAGACAATATTTGCTCCATGGGTAAGGAAGACAGCCCTCGCATTAGGAGGAGGCCTCGGGATTTTTCAGTCTATTGGAGCCGGAAGCTTTAAACCATTTATGATATGGGGCGGCATAGGTCTTCTTATCAATTTCATCCCTAAGCTTGTTGAATACCTATCCACAGTAGGCATATGAGCAATAAAGTGCTTCTAAAACACTTAGATAGCCCAGTTCGTATTCTGTCTCTCTCTATCAATGATATGATAGGGTATTTGGCACCATTCTTCATTGGTGCCTTATTCGACAGTCTACTAATCATCCCTCTCTGCGGATTGCTACTCGTTTATGTTGCAAAGAGGCTATTGCGACGTCTACCCGAAGGATATGTAATCCGTTACATGTACTGGGTCCTCCCAACTCACCGATATAACAAGCTTGTACACGTATCGTGGCCAATGTCTTCCAAACGTCTGTGGGTGAAATAATGGATAGAGTCACCTTAGATAGCAAAAATCAGAAAATAGTAACGCAAAGGAACATCTTTCTATTCTTTTCCGTAGCGCTTTCTATTGCCATCTTGATGCTCTCCACCCTCCTTTTTGTAAAAAAGGAACGGATAGTTGTTGTCCCAACTTCCGGTAACACCTTATGGATTGAGGAGTCCAAAGTTTCAGATACTTACCTAGATAAATTCGGATCTTACATAGCAGACCTCCTTTTAACGAGAACCCCTGCTGATGTAAGCCGTAAGAATAAAATCATCTTAGAGTACATCCACCCTTCGTTTTACCACGAAGCTAAAAAACAACTCCAACAAGACAAGGAGAGCATCATCAAATCTGATGAGTCGATCCTATTTCGGCCGGCTAGAAGTTATATTGATCCACTCAATCTAACCTACGTTCTAGAAGGGGAACTCCTTGTCTTTGTTGGGAAAACTGGCGAAAAGCCTTCTTGCGCTCAAAATGAACCCAAGAGATTTACATTTGGATTCCAATGTCATGCAGGAAAATTATTACTAAAATCCTTAAAAAGAGAGAACCTATAAATGTCCTGGAAACTAATCTGTCATATCTGCCCTATCCTTTTATGCGCCTCAAGCTATGCCTTGGTAGAATCAAAAATAGATGAAAAAAAACCTATAAGCATCCCCTTTTCCAAATCATCCCATAATAGAATTTCTGTCTGCTCTGGCTACGTAGAAAAAATCTTCGGTGATGAGACCTACTTCAATATCAACATCGATAGGATGACAGGTAATGCCTTTGTGAATGTCCTTCGCGATATAGAAGAACCTATCACCCTAACAGTCGTTACCAATACTGGTTTAATCCAAGACCTTCTTATCACATCTGCTGACAAGCCTTCTGAACACCTAATTTTGAAAGATGAGGAAGAAGACCCGATCGAAACAACCATGTCTTTCCACGAGCATACAATAGAGTTCCTCAACCAAATTTTAGAAGGACATCTACCGCTCGGCTATGGACTAAGAGCGTCTCTCGATAAGGATACACTTCAACTGCCACAGCCGTTAATGGCTACTACTATCAGAGCCTTCGAGAGCCCCTTTGAAGAAGTGATTGTCTATAGCATTAAAAATACTGGTAAGGACCCCATCGTCATCAATGCCAAATCCTTGAAAAAGGATAATGCCTCTTGGGTGTTTTTTACGGCTCATGAGCTGAAGGCAAAAGAACAAACTGTTTGCATCATTTCCTTCCAAAAAAACGAGACCTAGCCATGAGCAATACATCTACTATTGAAATGAAACAAAAGCGGCTTTATGCCGCTCTCATTGGGGGATCGATCCTTGCAATCGCTCTTGTATTCTACTTTTTCTCTAGTGCAGAAAAAGAGACGCAAGCCATTGCAATAAAGAATCAATTCGATGTTCCCTCTAGCGATGTCAAACCGGAAAACATCCGTCTATCCCAAGTAGAGAATGTTAACGATATGCTTAGTGAAAGGCTTCAATCGATAGAGAAATCTGTCATCGATTTAAAAGAAGAGAAAATCATTGTTGAAGCGGAAAAAAACCGACTCGCTGAAGAAACGCAAGAGCTCCAAGAGAAGCTTAAACTTTTTGAAGAAAGGCTTGCAAACCAACCAACAAGCTCGGAACAAGCCTCATTTACTTCTTTAGACCCCCTAGATGGGCCTCAACTACCTAAAATAAAGGTATGGGAGCCCACTGAAGAGGCAAGCGATAGAAACGTCCTTTTTGAAATCCCGGCGGGTACTGTCGTTAAAGCCGTTTTAGTCTCAGGAGCTGATTGTAGCGTGTCAGTAGAAAAACCTACCGGCCCCAATATGATGCTTCTAAGACCTCTTGATAACGGTAAACTTCCTCGTAATGTTCGAGTGGCTCTTAAGGGAAGCGTCGTCATCGGCAATGCGATCGGAGATATGGCGACCGAACGAGTATACGTTCGCGCTGAACGTATGACGCTCGTAGAAAGAAATGGCTCCTTTGTAGAGACAGAAGTCAGCGCCTATATCTCGGGAGAAGATGGGCGTGAAGGTATCCGTGGCGTAGTAGTAGATAGATCAGGACAGATCATCACACGGGCTGCATTTGCATCCTTCCTTCAAGGAGTCGGTCAAACCATCCAAGCTGTTCTCAATAACCAGGTGATCCAAAAACTCGCTGAAGAAAGCCCTAGAAGCACCATTTTAGATTTAGATATGTACCGAAATTCTGCCTTTCAAGGAGGGGCCACAGCCCTTAATAAAATGTCGGATTACTACATCAAACGAGCAGAACAACTTCAACCAGCTATTCAGATAGCAGCGGGCCGTGTCGTCGATATAATTTTCACAAAAACTGTCAAAATTGGCGAAAAAGACCTTAAGAAAAAAATGGATAAAGAACGTGAACTAAAAATAAAGGAAAACCGCTATGGATAAGAGATTTCTTTTGGCCTCATCACTTGTATTAAGTACCGTTGCTCTTTGTGCCTTTGAAAAGCTTCCTGAAGAGTATCTAATTCACTATGGAAGTCCAACGGCTCCCGTTCAAGTGGTAGAATACGTCTCTCTTAGCTGCCCTAAATGTGTCGAACTATTTAGGAAAGACTTTAAGAACATCCAAAAACAATACATTGATTCTAAAAAGGTCTATTGGACATTTCATATACATCCCGCAGACATCCTTAGCTTGCAAGCTATGGTTTGCGTCGAGAATCTAACCCCAGAAGATAAAAGAGTATTTTGGGAAGTACTTCTAGACACTCTAGATGACCCTACAGAAGGGGCTTCAATTATGCAGATAGAGATGGAGGAACTCGGCATCCCATCTCCTATGCTAAAGGACCTATTATACCTTGCAACTACAACAAGTTTTGAATGCGCCTATAAATACCTAAAACAGGAAAAGGTCATCAAAGAGCTCCCTACCGTAGAGATCAACGGCCAGCTCTATGACGCATTTCCTAGCTACAAGTTTTTGAAAAAACAGTTCGATACACTTTTAACTGAAGGGAAGTAGGCATGAAATATCTACCCTGTTTCAGTCTCCTCTTATGCATGAGCTCCTGTGGAGTATACAACAGCAGCTTCGACTGCCCTCCTGGAAAAGGGGTTGGATGCGCCTCTGTTAATGAGGTACTAGAACTGATTGTAGAAAAAAAAGAAGGCGAAGATGTCTTCGTTAAAAATAAGGGTACGGCGCTTCTTCTAAAGCAGCAGGAAGAGAGTGAACTTACTCGCACACCGACACATGCCAAAACGAAATATTACCTCACTCAAGATGAAACCGGGAACTGGATACTGGCTAAATATCCTAAGGAGCAGTCATGACCTTTCTCAATCAACTAGGCCAAACTATAGCGGATTTTTTCGGTGAAAGAACGGACTTGGATGCACTTGCCGCTAACAAAGAATTTTCCTCCGATTTTCTAAATCCTGATTACCTGGCAGACCTCCTCTCCTACCGTCTCTATGATGAGGAACATAAGATCTATGAAAACAAAAGCTCCTGGGGATTTATCATCGAAGTGATCCCCCTCCAAGGAGCAAATGATGCAATCCAAAAAGAAATCAGCAGCCTTTTTAGGGAGATTGGAGATGAGGGATCCTCCATACAATGTCTTGCTTGGGCTGACTATCGAATAGACCGCTTCCTAGATATTTGGTCTAGACCTCGCCAGGAAAAAGGGGGAATTTTTAAGGAAGTAGCTAACAAGAAACTAGAATTCTTCAAAAAAGAATCGGGAGAGGTTCCTCCTAGGATTTTCCGTTTCCTCTTAAGCTATAGTGAGCCAAAAAAAGAAGGCCAAAGCCTCCCTCTTACTCTGAAGAAGATTTTGGATAAAAAAGCAAAAGCACTAAGCACATTTAATAGGCTTAGCAATGCAAATAGCAATAGCAAGAGGGCGTATGAAGTGGAACCCCTACAACTCATTGAATTTGTATCGGGCATTGTTAACCTTGAGAAAAAACCGTTAACTCGTACTCGCAAAAAATGGAATAAAGATACATGGCTCTCTAAGCAGATTGGTAATCCAGGAACGTCTATCGAAGTTTGTAAAGACGGACTAATGTTTCATGGCGAGGAAGATAAAAGACTCTTTAAAACTTATGAAGTAATGGACTATCCAGACCAGTGGATCCTCGGTTTAATGGGAGAGCTCATAGGCGACTTCTTCAATAAATCGTATCGTATCCACTCCCCCTTCTACATCCATTATGGAATACACTTCCCCTCTCAATCCAAGGTTGAGACTAAGTTCCGCAGTAAGGCAAAAATCGTCGATCACCAGGTGAAATTCCCCGCTTTGGTCCGTATGCTTCCTAATATGCCTCGGGAACATGAAGAACATCTTCTGGTAAATAAGCAACTCTTAGAAGGAGAAAAATTTGTAGAAACACGCCTCAGCTGTGGTCTCTGGGCCGATCCTCTTAAAGGGATCGAATCAGAAGCTACACTGATCGCTTTATTCCAGAAATACGGGTTCAAATTAAAAGAAAACCATTTTGTCCATCTGCCAGACTTCCTTTCTTGTCTACCGATGGCATGGGGAGAAGATACTAACTACATCAAAAACTTAAAGCGGATCCGTTGCTTTCGAACAACGATGACCTCTGAAACAGGGAGTCTCGTGCCTATCCTTGGAGAATGGTGGGGCAACTCCAGTAAGGGAATGATTATGATGGGCAGAAGAGGGCAAATTTCCTCTTGGGATCCATTCATTACTGACGGGAACCTGAACACTGTCGTTGTTGGACCATCGGGCTCTGGTAAATCTGTATTCATGCAGGACCTTTTGCTTAGCCATCTGGGACAAGGCGACCGCGTTTTTATTCTCGATCTAGGCCGATCCTTTGAAAAGTTATGTCACCTGCTCAAAGGGCAGTACCTAGAATTCTCAACAAGTAGCCGCCTAAATTTAAATCCATTCAGCTTCATTAAAACCGATGGAGATCTGGAAAACGTTGATATGGGCCTGCAAATGGTTGTTGCCATCATGGCCACCATGGCAATGCCCTCCCATAAAATTGATAAAGAACGGACAGATATCCTCAGCTTAGTCGTTAAAAAAGCGTGGGATCTGAAAGGCAAGGAAGCCTCCGTTGATACAGTTATCGACCTTTTGGAAACGGTAAAATTCCAGTCAGAGTTAATGATAGGAGCCACAGAAAGTCTTGGAGAGGGTCTGAAAAAGTTCAGTAAAAATGGAGCCTATGCGAACTATTTTTACGGCTCTCAGTCGATTGACTTCTCTCATGACCTTGTAGTCATTGAAACAGAAGAATTGAAAAATCTACCAGACCTCCAAGCCGTCGTCCTCCAAATTTTTATCATGACCATTTCTAACGAGATTTTCATGGGAGGACGTGAACGTCGCTGCTTGATCTGTATCGATGAGGCCTGGGACCTTCTTAAAAGCCCTCAGATGGAAGGATTCATCGAATCACTAGCCAGACGCCTTAGAAAGTATAATGGGGCCCTTGTTGTGGGCACACAAAGCCTTAAAGACTTTGAAAGATCCTATGGAGCTAAGGCCGCTTTTAACAACTCCAATTGGCTTTGTATCTTGGGTAAAGATAACGACTCGATCAATACGATCAAAAAAGAAAACCTCATACCCCTTGATGAATTCAAAGAATTTGCATTGAGTTCTCTTCGTATGGAAGAGGGGAAGTACTCTGAAGTCTTCATCTATAATAAAAGCGATGGAGCCTATTTTATCAATCAGCTCCGATTAGACCCCTACTGCGCCATGCTTTACTCTACGAAAGCCGATGAGTATCAAGCAGTCCAAGAACTACAAAAGCATGGATTGCAGATCGAACAAGCGATCGATTGGCTCGTCACACACAAATCAAATTTCAAAAGTAAAATGGCCCAAGGAGAGCGGGTCAAAGATGCCATTGTTACCTTATTAGCAAACCATACAAAAGGAGAATCCCGTGTTTAAGAAAAACAAAATAGTCTTACTTACCAACAGCGCTTTAATCCTACTAACAGGCTGCGCAAGCTATGAAGCTGCAAGTCTATCTATGCTCTCTAGCGAAAATGCCATCTTTTCCAAGCAAGAGCCGAATGTCCTTGTCTCATGGAAGGCCTATGATAAAGAGGATTGTGAAAAGTACCTAGACCGAAATGTCCTCTCTAAAGGATTCATTCCATTGCAGCTAACCATACGTAATAACACGGGCGATCCAATGCATTTAAGTCCGAACAATTTCAGTATTCCGATCTCCTCACCCGGCGAAGTAGCCAATAAAGTACATACTTCGACGGGGGGGAGAGTCGCTGCCTGGGGCGTTGGAGGTCTTGTTTTCTTTCCCCTCCTTGTTCCCGCAATTGTTGACGGGTTTAAATCTGCTCAAGCGAATGAAGCTTTAGATGCTGATTACATGGCAAAAGCGATGAAAGAACAGGCTATCGAGCCGCATTCGACCTTTAATGGAGTAGTTTTCATTCCTAAAGAATATGAAAACCAGCGCATTGAGTTGCACTTAGTGAATCAAAAAACTAACCAGAAAGTGGGATTTTCACAAATCCTAGTTTCCCAATAAAAATTTCAGGCTAAGACAATGGCAAGTAATATAATAACATCATATGCCCCCTTTTTAACCACTGTCTTAGCCTCTTTTTGTCTAATGAATTCCCTTGAAAGCAAGGATTTTGGAATTCAAGGAGAGCTGTTTGCGATAGAAGAAGAAAATGTTATGATTGTTCTTCAAAAACAGCTCTCCTCTACGTTTTCTGATGGCACTCTTAAAGAGCTCTATAAAAGAGCAGAAGAAAAAGCCAAACAACCTACAGTCATCAAACACCTTCCGAGCGCTAAAGAGCCTCGTCTATTTTATTATGACCCTACCTACGTATCACCTGAAAATATTACTGATACGAAGGGCAATATCATTGTTGCAAAGAACAGCAAATTTAACCCTCTCAAACAAGTACATCTCTCTAGCGGACTTCTCTTTCTAGATGGAGATAATAGAGACCAGATCAAATGGGCACAAAAGCAGGAAGGATCTTATAAATGGATCCTCGTTCAAGGAAATCCTTTTGAGTTAGAAATACAAGAAAAAAGACCTGTCTACTTCGATCAATCTGCCTTCTCTATAACGAAGCTCGGCATAAAGCATCTCCCCGCAAAAGTCACCCAAGAGGATTTAAGACTCAAAATAGAAGAAGTCGTCCTCGAAGACATGGAGGATGAAGGATGAATTGGATGCTCCCTATCTTTATGACATTCGCCTCAATCAGTGGATCTAATAAGGAAATAGACGACTTTCTAAATTCCTCTATAAAAGCGTCTACTGAAGAAGCCACCCATTTTCTTGAAAACCAGCAGCTCCCATCTGCTACGGAAGAGAGAAAATGCGCTATTATGACATCCCCACTTCCCGAAATCCTTGCCTCAAAACAAGGGGGTCAAAAGATTTTCCTCTTCACTTCCCTCTCACTCCCCCTAGAAAGTTGGAAAGAATATTCCTACTTCCTTGAAAAAACAGGAGGAAGCTTTGTTCTAAGAGGGCTACCAAAAACAGAACCCTCATTTACAGCTCTTATGAAAAAAATCATGGAGCTAAGGAAAGCAGGTATCCAAGCAGGGATTGTATTAGACCCTGAATCCTTTGAAAAATACGAAATCACAGCCATCCCTACCCTCGTAGTAGATAACGACAAGCAATACGACAAAATTTCAGGAAACATAAAACCGATGACGTCTCTCAGGTATTTTGCAGAAAATGGTCATACAAAAAATGCAGCCCAAAAGATTTTAAAACAACTAGAGGCCCGCTAATGCGCCTTCTAGCTACGATCTCTTTTTCTGTTATAACTCTTCTCCTATCCATCCCTGGGCAGTCTGATGAAGGCAAATTCATAAATCCCATTACAGATATTTGCTGGAAATGCCTATTCCCCATCCACCTTGGAGGAGTTAATGTCACTCCAGGGGAAAAAGATTATATGAACTACCAGGTAAGCGTCTGCGCTTGCGCCGGAACTCCTCCAAAAATTGGAGTCCCCCTTGCCTTTTGGGAGCCGGTGGCGCTCATCGATGTTACAAGGACTCCTTATAAAAGCATTGTTCTTGGAGGAACATCTTTATCTTCATCTACCGTAAAAGGACGTGGAGGCCTATCTCATGTAGGAGACTCAGGCCGTCACAGCTTTTATAATGTTCACTATTACCATTTTCCTGTTATGGGATTTCTAGGCATGCTACCGGGCTTTTCTTGCATCGAGCAAGGATCCGATATCAACATCTCCTATATGTCAGAGTTGGATCCTTACTGGCTCGATGATGCTTGGAGTAGTGTATTTAATCCTGAAGCCTATCTATTTGCCAATCCCCTCGCGCAAACAGCCTGCATACCAGATTGCACAGCGTCTTCTATGGACAGCCCTACTGATAAGCTTTTCTGGTGTGCCGGATGCCTCGGTTCTTTATATCCTCATATGGGACACGTCTCCCACCATATCGGAGGTATTCAGGCGAGTTCCCTTTTGGTACAAAGGCTCCTAAGTAAAATGCATTCCCTAGCAATGGTCTGGGGAGCGGAAGAAAACAACTATTGCCATAAGAAATTCTATCCAAGGATTAAAAAGAGCCTCTATAAAACACAACTTACCTATCCTATTGCCGCCGCACAAGGGCCCTGTAATCCTCTCGGGAAAAGCGATCTCTTATGGGGCGCTGGCAAAAGCTACCCTTATGAAGGGGAAGATTTCGTATATCTGATTTGGACAAAAAAACACTGTTGCATCGACTCCGTAAAGGCAGCTACCGCGTTACATGGAGGACCCATTCCATGAAGGTTCTTCTCATCCTTTTTCTAACTTTCTATAGCTGTATCCATGCGTCAAATTCAGAAATGAAGGAAGCGAAAAAAGAAGCTGAAAAAATGGCCAAAAATTCAACGGCCATCCTAAAAGAAAATCTAAAAGGTAAAGGGACGTTGGGATTTTCCGACCAGGACTTATTACCAGATGTTGATAAAGGACACGAATTTGATGTAGCCGCAGCAGAAAAACAATATAAACACCCTTCTAGCGAGCAAAAAACAAATGAGCTCCAGATGTTCTTGGCCACCACAAAAAAGAGAGAGCAGCTTGAAGAAAATGAACAATTCCTTGTTGAAGGGCACTCGATCATCCAGAAGCCTCATGCATCAGCGGACATTACCTCGCTAAACACGCAAATAAATCCTGAAGAATCATTAATAGAAACATGTCAGGAAAGTGGCTCTTATCAAGTAGCCTTTTCCCAGACGCTCACAGTAAATGCAACGCCTGACATCAAACAATCTATCCGTCACTGCACTGGCCATCGAACTGAAAAATATTATAGCAGCAAGGCCGATGCTAAAAGCAAAATTCGCAAAAAAAAGGAAGAGTTTCAAAAATGGCCAGACCTTATTTGCTACGATGTTTGGCGTGAAGGACATTACCTCATTTCTACCTGGACGCATAAAGACAATGAGGGCTCATGCGACAGTTTTTTTCATGAAGAAAAAGTAATCCATCAAGGCAAAGAAGAAGACTTTTGGACTACAGATAATCCTAATGCTCTTTCAATCGTTGAATCGAACCCCAGCTGCAAGCTGCTCTATACAAAGTTCCCTGAGGGAGCTGAAACGCGCGTTATTAACGGGAAACCTGTAAGCCGCGATGCGTGGCTTCGTCAGCTCTATTTCTCTTGTGAGCCTAGCTCTGATTCTAAATGCGCCAAACTAAGAGCGCAGGGCGGAGTTCTTACAAGAAAAAAATGCCTCATAGAAAATGACTTAGGAGAGTGTGAACTTTGGGAGAAGACCTATGACCTAGGAAAGATCGGATCCTTTCAAAAGACAACCGTCGCTTTTAAAAATACTGAGATCTGGGGCCTGGAAAATGAATTTGAATCTTCCTACGAAAAAAACACTGATTTTGGTTCTACCCTAACCACTCTATCCATATTTTCGGATCTGGAAAATACCCTTGAAACTGAGGGGTCTGAGGTTCATGAAAAACTTAAAATATTTAATGGAGAGGCCCTGAAATGCCAAAAGTCCTTCGTAGCAGGAGCCCTATATGACTGCTGCAAAGGGATGGATGGTGTCGCTGTTGCTGCCAAATTAGCTGGATGCTCTACAGAAGAAAAGTGCCTTGGGGAAAATAGAAAACTCGGCAAATGCCATTTTATAGGCTCCCAAAAAGTAAAGTTAGGGACAGTTACAGAACATGTCTTCTGCTGCTTCCCCACAAAACTTGCTCGTGTGATCCACGAAGAGGGAAGAAAACAGCTAAAAATAAAATGGGGATCTGCTGAAAAACCCAAATGCCGAGGATTTACTTTAGAAGAGCTCCAGAGGATAGATTTCAGCAAAATTGACCTTTCTGAAGTTGTCGATGACATTAAAATCGATAAGGCCTCCTACGGAAAAAAACTCGTTGGCAGTGTTGATGCTCTAAAAGCAAAAGTACAAAGAGATATTGAACAAAAAAGACAAGAATCTATAGCAGAAGTGGACCCAACGATATGAATAAATATAAAAATTCACTACCTACCGTTTATGCTTATCAAAAGCAAAAGACCCCACCATTACTGAAATGGACGTTTTGGATGGCCTGTCTACTCCCCGGTATAGCTTGTGCATCTTGGTATGATCAAAAACTAGAGGGTTGGTACTATTTCGAAGATCCATCCGCCTCCCCTACCGAAGAGAAATTAACCCCTCAGCAAGCAGATACCCTCCTTGCTATTGAATCAAAACAGCTAAAACAACTTTTGTCATTAGCTCTTATCTCCCCAACCACAGAGAACGTCGAACAGTACGTGCGCGCTCAGAAAAAATTGATGCAGCAGTCCAGTAACTTCGCTCAATCCTGGGGCAAGATTTTATTAGAACACCCGGAACTAGGAGAGTTTTTAACCACTCCTACATCAACTTACGGCATTCTAGCAAAAAGATCAGAGGACTTAAGACAGCGTAAAGAACTTCTTAAAACACTTTCTCAAAGCCATTTCCTTATCTTCTTCTATAAAGGTAAAGACCCTTTAGCTGCAAAAGCTGCTGATGTTGCTCAGCTTTTCGCTTCAACAAATGGTTGGAAATATAAAGCAGTATCTCTAGATGGGGTTGGTCTTTCACAATTTCAAGAATTTGAGATCGATAAAGGCATTAGTAAAATTCTGGGAGTGGAAGCATCTCCCTCCTTCTACATCATTAACCCAGTAGATAATCAAGCCTTTCCTGTAGGCGCAGGGATGATCTCTGTTAGTGAACTTGAGGCAAACATCGTAACCCAAATGGAAGATTCTCAATGAAAAAACTACTCATAGCTCTTCTTTTGACTCCAAATCTGATCTTTGCAGATCTAGACGGTGAGATGAATAAGTTTTTCAATAACTTTAATATCAAGGCCAATACGAGTTCCCCTGACTATATCAATTCACAACTCGGCATCCATTTTCTTGCGGGAGGAGGATCTGTCAGAACAGGAGTTTACGATGTTAATCCGATCCATACTTCATTGCCGAGCATATCAGCTGGATGTGGCGGCATCGATTACGCCCTAGGAGGAATCAATATCGCTAGTAAAGATGAAATGAAAAATGCCCTTAAAAGTATTGCCTCGAATGGCGTTGGCTACGCCTTTCTGCTTGGTATTGAAACAGTCTCTCCAGTGGTAGCTTCTACTATGAAACAAATCCAAACGTGGGCAAATCAACTCAATGCCATAAACATTAACTCTTGCGAGATAGCTACAAGCCTTGTGCAAGGAGTATGGCCTAAAAACCAAAGGGCTTCCTCTTACATCTGTGAACATGCCTCAACTAACGATTCCCTATTTAAAGACCTCATAGAAGCCAAACACGGCTGTCGTGATGACCGAAGTAAGAGACAAAAGATAGTCGATAAAATCCAAACACAAAATAAGAGTATCCTCGTAGGAAACTACAATATTGCCTGGAAGGCCTTGGAGAGATTTAACCTCGATAGAGAAACCAAAAACCTCTTCATGAATATCACAGGGACAATAGTCGTCTACGAAATCCCTAATGACCCTGCTGAAGCCAAAAAGGTATCTGTTTATCCCCCGCAATATAAAAAGGCTATAGACCTTTTACGCTTCGGAGGGAGACTTCATCCTGGATATAAAATTGCTGATAATGGGTTAGATATAATCCCAGATGCCTATATTGATATTAAACCAGAACATGCCTGGAAAACACGCGTATATACCTCTCTTTGCTCTCTACAAGAGAAGATCCTTCTAGAAAAAAACGATAGCAACGTAACTCTTTCTGAAGACGAAAAAAACATCATCAGCTCCACCCATTTCCCTATCGGTAGCCTTCTTTCCCTTATGGCGCAATACAATGGAAAAAGCGCTTCGATTGCATTAGATCGCTATAGTGATCTTATAGCTTTTGAAAGGGTCATCAAATTTGCTGAAGATATCGTTAAAGATACACTTGCCCAAGCAGAGGCTCTACGTGCGGCACAAATCAGCGGGTTCGAACTCGATGAATACATAAAGCAGGTACATTCAGTGCTCAAAGAGCTGCAAGGGATGAACATGGAAAACATCCAAAACATATCCGCTGAGCATCAAGTCATCGATTATCTCTTAAAACTAGACAGAACCATGCGCGAAAAAGAGCGAGGTATCTAATGAAAAACAGAAGATTTTTCTACATCTTATCCCTACTAGTATTCTGCGCATTCCCTTGCTGGGCTGGGGATTCTCATCCCTCCCATAGCCAAGACATGGCTATTCATACCTGGGGAGGGGGAGAGCTTTTACAAAGAGTATTTCAATCCATCTCCATGGTTATTTATGGCAATTCAACAAGCGGAATCGATCAGACATTTAACGGAATCCTACGTATAGGCATGACCATCGGAGGCTTTTGCTGTATCTGTCTTGCATTCCTCCGTGAAAAATTCGAGCCCTTAATCAAAAACTTTTTTCTCCCATGCATTTTTATCATGTGTTGTCTTCTTGTGCCAAGGACGACCATTTATATTCAGGACCACCTTGCTCAAAAGGCGTCCTCTGTAAAAGCTATTCCCTTTATTAAAGTAGAAAAAGTACCGTACTTTCTAGGTAAATTCGCCTCCCTTGTCAGTACGATAAGTTATACACTCACAGATAGCCTTGAACATGTGGCTCATGGGGTAAATGATAAATTATATGATTGGACAGGACATATTTATGCAGCAGAAAACATTTTCCTGACAAAAAAATGTCGGATTGCAAATCCCGTGGTTGAAGACAATTTCCGTGACTTCTGTAGGGAGTGTGTATTTCGCGATTTAGGGCTTGGGATCTATTCCAAAGAAGCGCTGGTTAACTCAAAAAACGTTGTAAAATTCTTACAAGAAAACACCTCTAGAATCCGTACTATCTTCTATCGTGATTCCTCTGATAACGGCCAAAACGGCTCTTCTCAAGGAAATTTCATTACCTGTAGAGATGCCATTAACAAAATGGCTACTCTCTTTGGCAAAGAAAAAGGCAATACCAAGCAAATATTGATTGGGGAAGTAGGCAATGACTTCCAATTCCTTCTGAAAGAGAAAGCCTCAGGAGAAAGCTCCATACACAACCTGATCACGCAGCAAATTGCAATCAATATTCTAAAAGAGGAAATTCCAGGGACCTTAACCTCTTTTTCTTCCAAAAGAGCTGAGCTTCTACAAAAAGAGAACCAAAAAGTTCTAGGAGCCTTAGGAGCCAATTCGATAGTTGCCATGCGCAACTTCTTTGAAGCTACCATATATATGGTGTTCCCTCTAGTGATAGTAGTGAGCCTCCTGTCCTTCGGTCTAAAGCCGCTTATGAATTGGATCCATTTTATTCTATGGGTAAACACATGGCCAATTTTCTATGTTGTTGTAAAATTTCTCCTAAGTTCTATGTGGGAATTTAGAACTAAACGGATGTTCGGAGATACCTATGATCTGACTATATTCACCTCTGAGGGCCTTTCTGACCTATACAGTTCTATGGAATCGATCGCAGCTATTGCTATGGCATTTATCCCCTTCTTATCTTGGATACTCCTCAAAGGAGGAGTGGGTCAAATGGTTCAACTTGCATCTTCTCTCATGGCGCCAGCTCAATCAGCGGCCTCTACTGTATCCGCAGAAAAAACGTATGGGAACTACAGCTTTGGGAATATGAATCTTGATAACGTCAATGGACATAATGCCTCAACCTTTAGGCAGACCTACAGTGGGTTTCTCTCTAGTGGCAGCGCAAGTGTTGATACAGGAACTGAAACAATGACCTATACTCCAAGAACAGATGGACTCTATGTTAAGCAAGCAGACTCCCATCTTCGTGAAGGAATTTCCAAAACGCAAGCCTTTAGCCATGCGGTTCAAGAGTCCTTTAGTACCTCTCAGACAGCTCTTTCTGAGACTTCTAAAAGTTTTTCTGAAAACCTGGCAGATACATCCAATAAAACTGTAGGTTTCGTTGAAGCGCTCTCCAAGCAATTTCAAAATGGGGAGAACTATAATACGCAAAAAATGACAGGACTACAAGAATCCGTACAATTTATCAAAGGAGTAGGAGACGACTACGCTAAATCAAAGGGCATTTCTAGCGATACTGGCATGCGAGAAGTTATTTCCTCTGGAATCGGCTTTTCATTCGGCTTAAAAGCTAATATAGACGGAAGTTATCAAGATGGAGTATCCAAATCGGAGTCTGATAGCCAACTCGATAAAGTATCTAATTCTGAGTCCTTCCAAAAACACCTACAAAACATCACCAATGCTTCTAGTGGCGAGGTTGGCAGTATATTGAAAGGAGAGGATGCTAGGTTACACGATGACTTATCCCATTCCTTCAGCAATACACAGGCAGCAAGTTCTCAGCTAAGAGCAGCTTACGCTGAGAATGAAGCCCTTTCCAATCTTCAAAGCGCTTCTACAAGCGATAATGTGACGTTCCATCAAAACCTAAATCAAAGGTTTGTCGAGTTCCTCGGTGATAAGTATCATGATATAGGAAAAATTAATGAAGTCCTTGAAATGCCCAATGAATCTTTGGAAAAATCTGCAATAATTAAAGAATTTACAAGCGACTTACTTCCTAAGAGATCTGTGGGAGTCACAAAAGAAGATATGGAAAACAAGTATGGATCCTACCAAGAAAAGGTGGAAAATCTACATCCAGAGTCTTTTGAAAATAAAAAAGGTGCCTTTATAGAAGAACATGAGAAGAAAATTGGGCATCGTTATGGAGATCCTATCCAGTTGGTCGAAAAACTCAAGGCTGGAGTAAAGGATCAAGGAGAAAATCAAGTAGAAACGATTGAAGCTGACAAAGAACGGATAGACAAAGGGTACAATACAGGAAAGCAGCATACTAAGGATTCTACTACCCACTCTACAGCAGCCCATTTTTTTAAAAAGGCGACAAGTATAAACACCCCCACATCAATCTATGATAAATTGTTTGGGGCTGACGAAAAACTTTCAACCGGAGAAAAATAGCATGTTAGTGATTAGAAAAATCCAATACTGGATCAACTACCTTTTCCCCCTTAACTATTACAGTGGGGAAAATATCACCCAGATACGATGGGTCCGCTTCTTTATCCCTTTTGCACCATATACAGCTATAATTCTATCTGTGTCTTTAATGTTATGGGCGGGATTGGGATATCAAGACCTACCATTCCTTATGACACCGCCAGGAGGACTCTCTCTTGTCGTAAGCTTTTTTGTATTTATACTTTTTCGCATTGCCATTGGGTTAAGAAATCACCGAAGAAGTACTGCACTCCCCTTGCTTATCGCTTCTTTTTTACCATTAGTCACTTTACTAGGATTAGCCTTAACGATCGGATTCGTATCTTCTGTCCGAGAAAGATTCGATAGACAACACAAAGCATATGCAAAATCTATAGAAAACAAGATCCAAGAGGAAAAAGATTATATCGCAGAGAAAACCAAGAACATAGACCAAGAATTTCGTCGGGCAAAAGAATATAACGAAGCGCGAAGAAAAGAAATTGATGATCGGATGGGAGATGTAGACCAAAACATGAAAAGCGCAAAAGAGGCCTTGGAGAAGAATTTTAATGAAAGTTATACGAGAGCTGTAGAGTTTCGGAAAAAGTTTGATGAAGCAGAGGTTAAATTCCGTGAAGCATGCAAAAAAGCTAGTGAACGTAACCTATTTCAGTTTGCGTGTGACAAAAAAGAAATAACGTCTGAAGCCGAGGAATAGTTCATGGGGATCTTTAAAACGATTACAGAAGGAGGACAAATATGGGCACATCGTGTCAGGATGGCCAAGCAAGTCTTCAAAATTACCAGTGCTATTTATCTTGTTATTGGGCTCCTATTTTTCACTTATAAACTGACTCTTATTCCGGCACTCCATTATCAAGCCTCGTTGCATTACGTATCTGCAAAATACCTTAGCTCCCCATCAGACACGATCATCGTTAGTAATGAATTTTGGGCAAAGATATCCCATCAAGACTCCTCAAAAAAAAATATAAACATAAAAGCAGGAACCGTCGTAAAGATCTGCGATAGATATGCCACCCTTACAAAAAAACAGATCGTAAAAAGTCTCAAAGATACAATAGCCATGGGATCTTATGTATTTTGGTTATCTATCCTTTTTTTTCTTATCAGAGGCTGGAAAGCGCGTAAGAAACAGATCGTAGAAGGGAAACAAATCATCTCTCCCTTAGCTCTTACCTATAAGCTAATTCTTTCTGGTCGGGCTTCCCCTATTAAGCTAGGTAAACTCCCCTTAGTAAAAGGAACAGAAACGCAACACATCCTTACTTCCGGCGCCACAGGAGCTGGAAAAACTAATATTTTTCATATCCTTCTTCCACAGATAAGAAACCTTCATCAAAAGGCCATTATCGTCGATTTGACAGGGGAATATGTTGATAAGTACTATAGGCCTGGAAAAGATGTTTTACTCAATCCTTTCGACTCCAGAAGCGCTCCTTGGCATCCATGGTGTGAAGGAACAACTGATGCAGACTTTAAAGCTTTAGCTCAAAGCTTCGTTCCTTCTTCTTATCGTGAAGATGAAAGTTTCTGGAGGAAAGGAGCCCAAGAAATATTTTTTTCCTCCCTACAAGAAACAGCTTTTACGGCTAAAACCTCTCATCTGTCTAAAATGCTGCTAAGAGATCCCCTATTAACTTTGGCAACCCTTCTTAAAGACACAAGAGCCTCTTCCTACCTTGATCTTTCCTCTGAAAAGACAGCAGGATCTTTCCGAGCAGTCGCAGCCTCTTTCTTGGAATGTCTAGAATTTGTCCCAGATACTGAATTCCCATTCTCTATCAAGCAGTGGGTAGCAGAAGACACATCCGATTCTTGGCTATTTTTACACTGTACCCCTCAAGAAAGAGCAAGTATTACCTCATTAATAGGAGCATGGCTTTCTATTGGCGTATCAAGTCTTTTACAACTAAAACCGGACTTTAATCGACGACTTTGGTTTGTGATTGATGAGCTACCGAGACTTAACCGCGTTAAAGACCTAGAAAGCTTTCTAACGGAGAGTCGTAAATATGGTGGATGTGGGTTACTAGCTATCCAGTCCCCCGCCCAATTAGAAAGCATCTATGGAAGAGACGTAACAAGTACCCTCATGGGAAACTGCGCAACAAGGATCGCTTTTGCTGAATATGACGCTCTCATTGCTGAAAGGATTTCTAAAACTTTTGGGATTAAAGAAATGAGGGAGTCGAATGAAGCTCTTTCTTACGGATCTCACGAGATGCGTGATGGAGTCAACCTTTCTTACCAGACAAAGACATCTTCAGTTATCTCCCCAACGGCGCTTCAATCGCTCAACCGTCTCGAAGCCTTTGTTAAGCTCCCAGGAAATCTTCCCGTGTCTAAAATAAAACTAAAATATCAAAAATAAATAATAGGTTTAAAAATGTCGTTAACAGTCACATATGGCCCCATAGTAAGCCAAGAGTATTTCATAAATCAGTGGAGAGGATTCTGCTCTAATCCCGGACGATTCCTTCAGGGCCAATTTGAAGAATTAAAAGCAGCGCCAGGTAGCTACTTTCTTACTCGATATAGACATCTCGAGCAGGTTCAGGCTTACAATATACAGGTTCATGCAGATAATTTACAGGCTCTTGCTGATATTTCAGCGACATATTTCCATAACATGTCCAGGATTTTTCCATCTCCTACAGAAATAGCAAGCGGTAGAGTCTGTCCACTTGACAGAGTAATGCGTATTACGCAAATCGGGCTCATTGGTACATCAGCTGTCGGCGTAGTTGGAGTCGTTGCAGGAACCATCACTGCAATGCCTCCGGTGATAGGTCTATCAGCTGCGCTAACTGCCGGCAGCATTGCAGGGATACATGCAGCAGGTGAAGCGGCTGCTTTGGGCTCAATTGCTAGTCAGGCCGAGAGACTTTCTTTAGAAAATACGACTCTACGGGAAACTGGTGAAAGGTTAGGTGGGCAAGTAACAAGACTCGAAGGTCAAACGGTAGAATTCACACAGAATATAGATCGTCTTGCTAGAGAAAATACGACTCTACGGGAAACCGGTGAAAGGTTAGGTGGTCAGGTAATGAGACTCGAAGGACAAACGCTAGAATTCACACAGAATATAGATCGTCTTGCAAGAGAGAATACCGCTCTACAGGAAACACGTGAAGGACTCGGAGGACAGGTGGCAAGATTGGAAGGACGAGTGCTAGAGTTAACACAGAATGTAGCCCATCTTACCAGAGAAAATACCTCTTTAGGAGAAAAAATTGAGCGCTTACAAGAAGGCATTTTGCAGTTTTCTGTCCAAAATGAGAATTACAGAAAAATAGGTGATCAATTCGCTCTGTATTTAGAAGAGTTTCGCAGAGGGAATATGGAAGGAAAAGAAGAGTTCTCAGCAAAAATTACACAGTTTACAGGGCAGCTTACTGCCTCAAGAGAACTGTGGGATAGGATAAGCCACGATACGACTCTTTTTAAGGAAGGGATAACAGAGCTAAGAGCTCTAATTGGACAGCTAATAGATCCAAGACATACCTTGATACGTCTAGAAGAACATCGAGCAATAGGTGAGCAAATAAGGCAAGCGAATGCCTCCCTAAGCTCTTACGAAATACGTCTCTCTCGGATAGTAGCGGATCTGGAACGTAAGGAAGGCGAGATTCGTGCAAGAGATCAGCTATTAAGAGATCTTGAGCTAGCTCATAGGGAAATACTTGGACAATATAGGGATCAGCATACGGCTCAGGGAACTAGACATGCCGAGCTAAGTCAGATCGTAGATAGAATAAGTGGCCTCGTAAGTCAAAGTTTTGCTGTAGAAAGGAGAAATTCCGTAAGCCTAACCGTGATCTAATCCTTTAAATACCCTCTATCTTAGAGAAATCTTGTTTTTGGACTTGGACGATAAGTTCATTTCTTATCAAGATTTCTCTTAATTTCTGAAAAAAAATTATAACCTTTCATCTAGAAGTTAGCTGATTCAAGATGACTTGAAGGTGGTCACCACCTTTGTAAGCTTTCTTGATTCTCTCTCTTTCGTCCTTATAGCCACTGACCACCTCATCATCCTCCGAAAATGAAATGAACCTAGGAATGAGAAAGTTGTTCTCTGAAAGCCTTACTTGTCCGCGTGGATTAGGATTACTGAATTGAAACGGATAAGATTCCAGGAGATCCTCACATGACTGAGGACAATCGAAATGTTTCCAGTAATATGCTAGCGAATTCATTTTACCAAAGCCAAATAACAGCCCCCACAAAAGAGGACTTTCTTTTGAATCTCTGATTTTTTGCCAAAATGGCGAGTTTCGATTTTGCATATCTAAAACCACCTCAAATGGATGGAAATCAAATTCAACCGCCCTTCTAAATAATTCATAATTGGACTGAATCAGAGCTGCTGTTTTCAGAATATCGACGAAATAAACAAAAGAAGCCTTACCGTCATCGTCAAACTGCGATCGAAAAAGCAGATATTTTTTAATAGGAAAACGTGATTGAATTTTCTCCCATTTTTCCCAATTGCCGGGCAGATCATAATTGTCCTCGACATAACAATTTTCCGTTTCTTCTTTTGAAGCCCCACTCAACATAGAGCTCATTTCTTCTTCAGAATAATGATATAGGACGATTTCAGTGACTGGTTTTGATCCCCATAAAGTAAACGCGCCTCCTTCAAGGAAAAGAAGATCTTTAAAAAACTTTTCCATCCACTGCTTTTCTTCAATACTAACTTCAAACTGCGAAGGTTGTTTGGGAGAACTGGTACAGGCGTTAAATAAAAAAATGATTGCTAACAAAAGAAATGTTTGTTTTAACATGCCTTTCATTTTTAACCTCAAAGGAGTTGATTTATGTTGAAACGCACTTTTTTTGCCTTCTTCTTGTTCTGCTGCACATTAGGTTTTGCTAGTGATCCTGTTAACACTCATGATGCATTACTGACACAAATAGGGTCAAATGATTGTGAATGTGTTGTCAATGTTACGGATGACAAAATCTATGTTAACCCAGAAAGAATTTTCCCAACATCTCAAGGACTTTTTCTTCACATAAGAGCCAATGAATATGTTGCGCTCCCTCTTTTATTTTCAGATGACCAAGGTTGCTTTATCAAAGCTGCTAGAATTAGTTCTCCATGCAAACAATGCGGAGAGGAAAGACTTAGCGGAGCATTCAAATGCCCAAACGCAAAGTGCCCCTCTAATCAACCTAAACCGAAGAAAAAATAAAATACGGCAATCGCCTAGGTTTTAACGCTGGTAGCCTTTGCCGGCGTTTTTAATCAATTTCTTGCTATATCTCTTCCTAACTCTTCCTTTTTCGACCTTATTATTTCTCGTTCATAGGTTTGATTTTGAAGTTGTTCTGTTGCAGAAAAAACCTCTTTCTTACTCCTAATAAAGTCCTGGTCTTTTACATCCATTCCACTAAGTGCCCTATCACAAGCTATAATAAGCATTCTATCAATTGTTAAATCAGCGATTTTGGCATCAGCAGCTTTAGGCACAGGAATATGACCATATTGCTGAATAGCCCCTTTAAGAAGGTCTATCTCTCTCATTTTCAACTTTCTCCCTAAGTGGGCTTCTCGAATCGAAATCTGATAGTCTAGCCTTTCCAAAATCGTTTCTTTTACTCCGAATTTTTCCTTTAACTCTTCTTTCCGCTGATCTCCACTAGATAGAATTTTGGTTGTTTCATTGATAATTTCTTCGTGAGTTTTCCAATGTTGAACGCCATGTTTCTTCTCTAGATCTGGTCTTAATCTTTCATCAACGCGCCATAAGATTTCATTTATCCGAGCTTTCTGTACAACGTCTTTGCTATCTAGAGCTAGTCGTTGCATAATTTTCTCTGGATTGATTCCTTTCTCTAGAGATGATGCTGCTAGCTTCTGTATCATATTTTCAGAAACTCCGGTTGGCAGTGGGTCAGCCAGATCCCATTTCTCAGGGAAATGCCTACTTAACTCTTCCTTACTTACCAATCGAATAGACTCAACCCCTATCTTTTTCAGTTCCTGACAAACGCGTTCTCCAGCCTCATACCCAGCTTTATCATTATCAGGCCATATCAATACCTTTCTACCTTGAAGTGGGCTCCAATCAGCTTTCTGAACGGCGCCAGCTCCACCAGGCCATGTAATACATATGTAAGAATTTTCAGGCAGCCTGCTCAATGCTTGATCAGCTGTTTTCTCACCCTCTACAACAAGAATGTTGGCATGTGGGTTTGCTTTTAGTAAATCTAAGTTATAAAGCGAGCGCTTTTCAGCTTGAAAACCTTTGAGCACCCAATCAATTTTTTCTGGATTAGACTTCCAATACCCATAGCTTAAAGGGGGGGTAATTTTCCTCTCTGGATCTATCTTATCCTTTAGCCTAAGCACATAGTATAAAAGCTCTCCATTCTCATTTTTATAAGCATGACGAGTGACTTCATCATAATAATGACCTAACTTCATCTCATTTAAGTCTTCTAATTTTGGAGCTGGAACTTTAGGGTCAGGCTTGATACTAACCCAAGAGTCATCTGCTTTAACCTCTTTGGTAGATGCTGAGAAAGTCATAGGCATGGAAATGTCAGAAGCTATCCCTAAAAAGTCTTTAGCCCAAGCTCTAGATTCTACTTTTCCAAGTCCCAGCTCCCTTTGGATTAACTTTAATAACCCTCCACCTTCATTCTGTTCAAAATCAAAAAACTGCCCCATTTTAGCTCCAGAATGAACTACAGATAAAGACCCTTTACTGCCAAAACGAAAACTAGTTTTGGTTCGACTTGTAGGACCTTCAGGATAGAGCTTATATAAAAGAGGCTCTATATTCGCCTTTAACTCATCATCAATATTTTGTTTTGACCCTTCTTTCTTCAGAAGAGAAGCCTCATATCGACTTGATTGCTCATAAAGAATCTCTAGAGATTTAGGGTTTAATCCTTTCTTCATCTCTGGAGCTGGGATTTTTTGTAACAATTCGTAGGCAGCCTTATTACGCAATCCACAGGCTTCCTGCCATTCTCTAAAATGGCCAGAAAGCCGAATGTCTTTAGAAGAAGATTCCGTCTCAATATCAACAATATGCTTTATAGATGAAGCCTTATCCATAGCTCTCAAATAATCAGAGGCTATCTCCCTTTGCTCCGGTTTTAGCTTATCGAATAATCGAGATAAATGAGAAAATTCCCGTTCTTCATTCTTTGAGGACTTTAACGATGGGTTTTCTTGTGCTGGAGCTCTATTAATTTCACTTGCAGAACGATCAAACTCATGGAGTCCATCATTATTTACCTCTTCAACAGGTAGAGAGCCCCCCTGAGAAGGAGAAATTGAAGGATTATAGAACTCTTTACTAGGGATACGATCCTGAATATGATCCTTTGTCTCCATGGCTATATTTACAACACGACCCCACGTTTCCAGGCCATGCCCTTTTACTTTTTGTAAAAAGGAGTCGGATTGCTTTAAGTTTTCGATCTCTTTTAGACGATTCTGGCTATCATTCTGAGCATTTATGGCTTCTACTGTTGTATAGTTAATCGTAAGCTCTTTAGTACCGGTTCTAACAGCTTGTCTCTTCAAATCAGATAAACAGTAGGCATCGTCCTTTGATACGAAGTAATTCACATCTCGAACATGACGAGTAAGTCCGACGTAAAACATTTCTTTGGTCATCATGGGGCTATGTAGGACATAGGCACGAGCAATAGTCTGACCTTGGGATCGATAAAAAGTACTTGCGTATCCTAGTTGATATGAGTGGTACTTCTCTGGGTTAAAGGCTACAGTCTGCGTCTTATTACCACTTCCTTTAATGGACACTACAAATCGATCTTTTTCAGCTTCTATTAAGACTCCTGAGAGACCATTTGTAAGACCTAGATCTCTATCATTTCCAAGGAATAAAATATGATCTCCTACACTAACGTAAATATCCCCCTTAGAAGTAGGGCATTTAAATTCTTTCTCTCCTAGTTCCCCTCGTTGCTTACGTATGATGCGCACCATCTCATTGAGTCCCTGAACCTCTTTATTTGTATGGGCAATGATGAGGGAGGTAGACCTTGGGAACCTTCTGGAGTTTTGAGCCCACTTAAGAATTAGGAATTCCATGGCTTCTTTTTTATTTTCAGCCCAATTAATCCCCTGCACTTGAGTTAATTTATCTAAGGCCGAACCAAATTCTCCTCGGGCTAGGCTGCGAGCTATTTCTAACTGTTTATCCGCCTTCTGCCTTTGAATGTCTGATAATGATTGAGGGCTGTATTGTTCACAAAAGACCTTAAACATTCCGCCACGCTCCACCGGCGGCATCTGAGCAACGTCTCCAGAAAAAACAACTTTTACGTCTTTTTTTTCCGCTTCTCTTAAAAACTCTAAAAGAGCTCTATTTCCAAGCTTACCGGCTTCATCTAAAATCCAAACTTCTTTGCCTTTTGAAATCTTCCTTCGGTCATTACGGAGAGCAAACAAAAACTTAAAGACATTTTCAGTATGAGAAAGCCCCTTTTCTTTTAAAACATCAGCCGTCGCATTATCAGGGCCTAAAGCTCTTACGCTGTACCCTGCTTCTTGGTACGTTGTATGGAGCGCTTTTAATAAATAGCTCTTACCAGTCCCAGCATATCCCTGAATTACTGAAAGTTTCTTTCCTTGGATAATTTCATAAAAAGCTTTCTTTTGCTCTTCATTCAACCCATTTGAAGCAGACTTGGAATAAGTATCTTTAATTTTGAAAGATTCTTTTCCATAAATTCGGTCTGTCAAACGAAGGATTTGCTGTTCTTCTTCTATAACAGTTTTTGAAGTATATCCAGAGAGCAATTCCCCTGTTTTTTTATCGACTAACTGGACAAGATCGGGTTGCCTCCAAAATGCTTCAAGAACTTCAGTCACTTCATCAGCTGTAATATGCTTCTTCAAATAGTCAGAAACATCCTCTTTGGTAAAGATGCTTTTTTGGGAGGTAACTGCTTGTAAAACCTTTGCAGGATTTTTGACTTCCCCCTGGTTGGCTTCTATGATCCGTTGATTCTCTTCCAACATAGAAAAAGCGCGACCTCTCATGCGAAGAGGTCCTAAATGCTCCTTAGGAACTATATTGTTGGAATCAACCCTTACTTCTATTTCATTTTCCTGAAAATAAGTATTCTGATGATTTGCCCATAACTTACCCCAATCAGGCCCAGAAGTCACTCTTCCCATCATTATACGAGGCATTAAATCGCGAGCTTTATGATCAGCAAATTCAAGCCCATTTTCCGTAAATCTTCGAGTCGTAAGAAGTACATGAGCGTGCCAATTATGCTCTTTTTCAATAAATCCACGGAATTCCTTGGGGTTAAAAGAGATAGCCTCTGTACTTGCCTCCTCTAATTCAAATACGATCTTATCTTCCGTTTTAGAAATGATGGATCCCTTCATCCCTTTCTTTAAGCCCAGTTCCTCGCTATCTCTAGTGATGATTAGAAGGGGTTCAGGAACATGAACATCGATCTGTGCTGCAAGACCATTTTTAACAAAATGTTGCTCAACAAAGCTTCGAGCTAGATTGATTTTATGTTCAATTGAAACAATTTGATCATCTGGAAGGGCTAAAACAACTTCCATTGCTACTTGAGCATTTGACTTGACTTCACAACTTTCAACAGTATTCCAAAGCAACCCCCTGTTCTTGAATTTGGGGTCTGCATTTTCTGGAAGCATTACATCACTATGCGCAGTTTGTGGTTTATCAGACCAACTGTACCATCTTGGAATTTTGAAATCATTACCTTGGAATACTATATCTGAACGTGAATTATATGCAGACTTTGCACAGGCATTCTTACCCGCTGATCTTTTAACAAATTCAATCCTAGCAAACCCTATAGCCATAATCATTCTCTCATTTGAGTTTATAATATGCTTTTCGAAGAAAATAGCAAGCGCAAACGACAGTTTGCATATTGCGTAGTGTCTAACATTTAGTTTTTTCTCCAGATTTGATTTTTTTTCTGATTTTCACTATTTTTTATCTGTTCAACAGATTGGTTCTTGCA